>Ga0302179_10002176_pt1 | contig 11516 bp, 21 predicted proteins | sample I_Palsa_E3_1_FD_198788 | JGI IMG/M metagenome (GOLD analysis project Ga0302179, IMG submission 198788) | Peat permafrost microbial communities from Stordalen Mire near Abisko, Sweden - I_Palsa_E3_1 | ecosystem: Environmental > Terrestrial > Soil > Palsa > Peat permafrost | place: Sweden...
CTGGGAAAAATATAATGATGATAATCGTCCAGAAAGAGCGTGGATTGGCCAATATACATGGCGAGATTTTAATAATTGGAGGAAATTTTAAAATGAACATAGAAGAACTAGACAGTAATTGGGTTACCCCGGCAGGATTAGCCAGCGAATTGAATATTGCGAGATCTACAGTTAGTAGCTGGATCTATCGCAAGCAAATAACCTTTTGTGTTATCCAGGGAGCAAATAAGCGCCGGTATTTGGTAGATCGCAGGACCACGCCAGCCCTGAAATTAGTTGGTCGCCCAATCAAATAATACCCAGAAACCATGAATCTGAAAAATAATGCATCATTTGTTTGGAATATTAAATAATGCATCGTATGTTTGTATTGTCAACGAAACGAATAATACTAAACAATCTTAAAACTTATAATTATGTCTACCACTACAACCAATCAAATCGAATTTACACGGATAAATAACGATGTCAACGGCAATCCCCGGTATGTATGCCATTTCCTTAGGCTGTTGAATGCTAACGAACGTGGATATACTTATGATGGCGAAGAAATGGACGCAACTAAGCCAGTCCTTAACCTAGAATTGAGCGAAAAGTATGCTCTTGCCTTGCGGAAGGCTCGGAAGATCGGCGGCCGGAAGTTTCACAACAAGCAATACGGCGGCGGAATCGTATTCCAGTCTTACAATACCCGCATGCTTTCTGAATCTATCGTCGAATTATCCAAATAGCCGAAACCGGGAATACCGGTCTTAGTCAATAACAATTAAAACGTTTAGCCATGAGATACGCAGCTTACAAAATAGTAGAAAACGGGCAAGTTGAAGTCCAATTTTATGCTACTGAAGCACAGGTATTATATTATGCCCCTCGTGAAGGAACTACGGCTTGCCTTATCTCTGAATTTGTGTTTCTATTCCCTGAATTTTCTTTTATCCTCAATTAATAGCCTAAAGCCTGGAGACTGGGGGATAATTCAAACTGTTAAAAATCAATTACATGCGAGTAAATAATGTAGAAATAACCAAAGAAACGATTGTTAAAACAAGGCAGCATTTTATTGACATTCACAGGGCCTGTATTGCCGATGCGATAAGCGGGAAAACAAGGGTTAACGATCTTCGGCGATATATTCACTCGGAGGATGACCGCATATTTGCCCTTGAGGAAGGACTAAGTGATTATTCATTAACTTTTGTTCAGGCTGCCCTTTGGATACAAACGGGGGGATGTGTTGGAATTATTGCTTAACTCATACCGCGTTTTGCACCTTTTGGCGGTATATAAATCAAAAGCACTTTAAATTAATTAAATTAAATAGTATTTCCCATGTGCAATTGCATTACGAAAGTATCTGACGCTACTATCCATCGCCTTGTAGAAGAAAAAAAGATAACAGTGTTCAGCGGTCATTTGCTTGAAACCGGGATTATTTACCAAAATGGAGTTTCAGCCAACACATACACCAATTTCGAGTACAGAGGCGAACGCGAATTAGCTAATGGCAAAATGTCGAAACCATTTAAGAAGAGCATTCCAGTTATTCACTCGTTCTGCCCATTTTGCGGCGAAAAAAGAAACTACGATTTATGAACACAGCCGACTTAATTGAGTTTGTGAAAGATAAACTTCCGGCAAATGTCCGTTTCGCCGTTAAACCAGAGAATGGCGTATTCATAACTCTCAAAGATGGCATCGAGATAGAGATATGTCCTAATTACGACGAAGACGGTGCATTTTTATCTTTTGAACAGACGTATAATCCAGAGAAGCGGGAACAGGAATACATGAAACGCCGGCAATTATTAGAAAAGATTATAGACGGCGGAGGAGCTAGTTACAATTCTGATCCATTACTCAGGAAAGTTATCGAATCCCTATTGCGTGGTGCAGATTCGTGGGAGATCATCGGCAAACTGTTACAAATGAATGATGAACTTGTAAGAAAGTTTAAACTATTATTATCTGAATGGCCATCAACTGATTATCCAGCTAATTTATGATACTATTCGATCCGCGTCGTCCATGCGACTAATCAATAAATAGGAACGTCGCCCGGCCTTGAATAAGCTGGGCACTTTTACACAACAAAATAAATAAGTGAACTTGAATGAACATAGAAGAACTAGACAGTAATTGGGTTACGCCAGCGGCATTAGCGAAGGAACTGGATATCCCGCGATCTACCGTTTCCAGTTGGATTACGCGCAAGCAAATAGAATTTGTTGTACTCCCCGGTGCTGTACAAAAGAGGTATTTGGTCAACCGGCTGAATGTTCCAGAATTAAAGAAAGTCGGCAGGCCAGTCAATAGCTAATACCCACAAACCATGAAAATGGATATTCCCCAAAAATAATGCATCAAATGTTTGGATATTGACAATATGCGTCGTATGTTTGTATTGTCAATAACAAAATGACACTAAGCCATGAAAAAGTTTAGAGTTTACGTCGAAAGGACAATTGTTGAGGCCGCTTACATTGAAGTAGAGGCTTCCGACAGGAACGAGGCCAAAAAGAAGGCCGTCCAATCTTGCGAGGAGGATGATAACTTCCCTGAATTTGGAGCAGATGTTCTTATGACTAAGGCAAACGCTTACGGAGTAGAGGATAGTGAATGGGTTGGATAATTTCTAATCCCCCCGAATTCGGGGGTTTTAAAGGTGTCGAATTCGATACCTTTAATTGTGGCGAAATCGCCATAATAAGTAGAAGATTACACCAGCAATGTGCAAAAAATGCACAAGCTCAGTTTGTAAGGAAAGTTTACAAACTCATCGAAATCGATAGGTTTAACTCAATTAAAATCATTTCACCCCTAAGTTAAAAAATTGATACATGAATCAGTTACAACAAGTTACGGCCCGGATGCTCGAAATAGAGCGCGAGAATATGGCCTATAACAAGGCTACAACGTTCTCTGAGGGGGCAGATAAAAAAGATTTTAAATAATGCGTCATTTGTTTGGAATATTAATTATTGCATCGTATGTTTGTGTTATAAAACACATTTAGCCATGAAGCAGCAATTAATTAAAGAGGTTTATGCCCTATATAAGGGGTCTTTGAATGCCAAATCTAAATGGTATGCTGATGATTTGTCTGATTTTAGGGCATTACTTCAAACCAAAACAGTAGAACAATTAAAGCAGCAAATAGCTAACATGCGCGGGATTATGGGACTTGATGAACAATTAAACCGCGTATTGTCTGCGGAAGAAAAGAGAATGGAGCGGGCTGGCATGTATGACCTCGGAAAGATGAAACCCGAAAACGCTTTAGACTGAAAATAACCGCGTCTTGCACCTTCTGGCGGGATATAAATCAGAAGCACTTTATTTATCCATTATGAAACATATTTTATTCGTCTCGTTATTTAGTTGGGCCTATTTCGCCAATGGTCAAATAAATTATAAGAATGACCCAATGCCAAAGGCCGAACGAGATAATCTTCCTAAGCCTTATCTTTTACTTGAAGTCGGAAGCCAATGCTTTTGCCCAATGATGGACAGTAATTTTATCTCCATTGGGCCAAATAACGATCATATTTGCGAGGTTTGGCTTTTGAAAGACTACAGAAAATATACCGCTATCTGGGAAAAATATAATGATGATAATCGTCCAGAAAGAGCGTGGATTGGCCAATATACATGGCGAGATTTTAATAATTGGAGGAAATTTTAAAATGAACATAGAAGAACTAGACAGTAATTGGGTTACGCCAGCGATGTTGGCAGAGGAATTGAATGTTGCCAGGTCCACGGTAAGCAGTTGGATTTATCGCAAGCAAATTATATTCTGCACTATTCAATCGGCTAAAAAGCGCAGGTATTTGGTAGATCGTCGCACGGTGCCGATATTAAAGACAGTCGGCAGACCATGTAAGTAATCTACCCATAAACCATGAAAATGCATCATAACCTAAAATAATGCATCATTTGTTTTGATTTATTAATTAAGCGTATTATCTTTACATCAGTCAATCAGTATATCACCTTAATAAAAACTAAGCAAAATGTCCAGAAAAGTAACTACAACAATCGTTAGCGCATTCATCGCTGGTAACAAAATGAGCATTAAGAATAGCTCAACCGATGGCAAATCTCTCTTTCTACATGGAAATAAGATCGCCGAAAAAAGAGAGGACGGATTATATATTACTAATGCTGGCTGGTCATCCAATGTAACGAAAGAGAGGCTAAATGCGCTCCCCGGCGTTAGAATTAACCAACGTAATTTCGATTGGTATCTGAACGAAAATAAATGGGATGGCTCGTGGACCAAAGTTCAGGCTAACTGATGAGGCTTAGGAATAGCCGAAACGCCTTCGGGCGTCTTAGTCAAGTAACAATCAAAAAACCAGCTTTATATGAATACTCAAACGATCGCCATGAAAGATTTCAGCGCAAAAACTCTCCGCCAGCTTGCAGCTAAGAATGTCCAGTTATATAGCGCCCTTGCTATTCCTGCGTTTGAAGGTGATACGTGTTTCAGTGGCGTTGCGTATCAATTGGTGTGGAAAGGTAATGGGTTCATTCGGACACATTCGCAGGTTATTACCTTAGCCAATTCTTCTTGGAATCCGGAAACGGATTTATTCACCGAGGATGAGGAATTTAACGGATGCTTTTAACCTAATGGTCTGCTATTTTATTTATATATCATGAAATATATTTTATTAATCGGCTTATTCGGTTGCGCCTATTCTGCCAATTGCCAAATCAATTATAAGAATGATCCAATGCCAAAGGTTGAGAGAGATAGCCTTCCTAAACCCTATATCTTATTGGAAGTCGGATCAAATTGCTTTTGTCCTATGGTGGACAGTAATTTTATATCCATTGGCCCAAATAAAGATCATATTTGTGAAGTTTGGCTTTTAAAAGACTATAGAGAATATACTGCCATATGTGAAAAATATAATGACGACAATCGCCCTCTAAGAGCGTGGATTGGCCAATATTCATGGCGCGATTTCAATAATTGGAGGAAATTTTAAAATAATAAATGTGTTATGAAATCATTAATGAGAGTAGAGAACATTACCGATGAGCATTTGGAAGAATTGTGGCCGGTTATCGGAGGCGCTCCCCACTTGTTCGAGTATGGCAAGGATGAGCTAAGAACCGGCTTAGTTGACGGATCATGGACGGAATCCACCCTGCAAATGGACTATTACACAATGGGCTGCATGTTGAATAAGCTGCGCGAAATGGACTACGACGTGGATTTACTCATCGACAAAGGATTTGCAACCGAAAAACAATAACCACCCTAACCCCCTCAAGGGAGTAGGCCCTAATTTAACCTCTTTAAAAAATAGATTTGTTATGAGTGAAAATAAAATGACCCCTACACCTTGGTGGGAAGACGATGATAATTGTATCGCTTCAGGGTCACATGAAAGTTACATAACGATTGCCGAAGTGCTAACTGGATTAGAGGATAGGGAAGCTATATCTAAAGCCGTCAACAACACATACGGATGTGGCGTCAACCCGGAAGCTGTTCCTGATTTGCTTGAAGCGTTGAAGTTTGTGCGGGATGCTCCACAGTTCAAGCGGATGGATTGGAAATTAAAAGTAACAATCGACGCCGCCATTGCTAAAGCCAAACTCATTTAACAAATAACCCATAAAAATAAAACGTTATAAACGTGCGAACTCTCACATTTTTCGAATACTTCATTTTACAGCACATTTCAAATAAATATCAGTTGCCGGCGACAAAACAGGCTATAGCAGCCGTTGAACGGCTAGCTGCTCTAAAATTGATAAAAGGTGAAATAGGCGAATTTGTCCCCATTCTAGGTTCTACCTACAGCTATCGAGGACAAACATACACTATTCAATAACTCTTCAAACAATCAAACAATGAAAAAACTCATTATCAAAGCAGCCAAACTTTTTTTCAATGCTAACACAGTCCTTCCCATTCTCGAAGATGCCGCATTTATCGGGGACACCATCCAATGGACAGACTCAGATGTATCGCTTATTGTCCCATTTAAAAGCGGGATAACGGGAGCCATACCCACCAGACTACTGGTTAAGGGCTTGGAAATGATGGAAAACCCACAATTCAAGAACCTCAATAAGCCGAACAATCCGCCACAAGTCGAAATGAAAGAAGGCAAGGAACGTATTGTATTAGCCGGAGACATGCTGGATAATTTTCCGCGCATTCCAAACCTGAAAGGTAAGGCCGTTGGTAGCCTGCCAGCTGAGGTTATTCCCCTTTTGAAGGATTCCATCCTTTTCCAAAGCAGCAACGACCTGCGGCCCGCTATGACCTATACATACGTAGATGGACACATAGCCGCTACCGATGCGCATCGGTTGATGTTTGTCAAGTTGGATGAGCCGTTGAAGGAGGGTATTTTTCTACATGAAAAGGTGATCAAACTGATAGAGATATTCGGCGGGGACTGGATGGTTTCTTTGTCTACCGCTCATTTACGGTTGGAAAACTCTGACGGGGTGGTGATCGTATCCAAGCACCCGGATTGTCGGTTCCCTGACTGGAAAGTAGTAGTCCCCGCAGTTGACGCCAAAACTCCATGCGTTACCTTCAACAAAAAGGAGATTCAAAAGGCGCTGAAAAATGGCAAGCCATTCGCCAATCTATCAACTAACATGGGAGTTTTCAAGCTAGGGAAAACGAGCACATACAGCACGGCGGACGTAGATTTCTCCGTCTCGTACGAAACAGAGATAGGAGTATCTGTCCCCAAAGATCACGAAATAGAGATCGCATTCAATTCGAATTTTGTTAACGAGATTCTGAGCCTGTGTGGCGAGACGGTTAAGGTGAACTACTTCTCTCGGACAAAACCAGTGATCTTCGACGACAAATATCTGCTGATGCCTCTAATGCCTTGGACATTGTAGCCCCCCAGCTAGTTAAAATGGAACAAGAGGCCGAAATACTTGGGGTGACTAGCCTCGGGCATCGCTTGGGGCTGATTGCGCTGGTCAAGAATGAGCCAGGAGGAACCAAACCGCTTCCTGTAGAGATTTATTCAAGTCTCCAGTGGTTCGAGCCATTGAAAGCGCGGCGATATATTGGAAGTGCTGTGGTATCAGGGGTCTTGTTCCATGCCTTTTATTTAGACAATTCAATTGTTTAATCTTTAAAAGAAGATCTATGCTAAGAATTAAGATAACCGATGAGACAGTCTTTGCTCTCATTATGAATCCACGGACAGACGGAGAGGCAGGATTGGATTTTAATATGGTCATTGGCGACGAGGCTTTTACCAAGGAGGGGCTATGCCAATATATAGACGAAGGCCTGAAGAAAGACAACGAAATGGCCCAGCGTCTTTTGGAGATCATCGTTACGGTGGTGGAACAAATCAAAGAGGACTGGCCGGAGATAGCGGCAGCGATCAGAAAAATGCACATCGAACATTTAAAAAACCAAGCGAATGAAAAGGAGGAATAAGTATAGAAAGGTAGAGGAACTTCCGAAAGGAGCATTAGCCGTCCCCGCCTACGCCAAATCTCTCAAAGTAAAGGAGCCCTACATTTATAAACTCTGGCGGTTACACGTCAAGGAAGAAAAGCAAATCAATTTTGAGATTGTTCTTTATCAAGGGTACAATTTCGTCATCCCAAAAACATAAACCAATGTGTAATTTGAAATTACCAGCCTTCCCTGTAACCTTAACAAAAGCCGCTCATTTTAACGGTATAGCAGCTGAGGACGGATTCACTAAGTTAGAATATGCTTCTCTTATGATAGCCCAAGGATTGGTTGCCAAGTACAATCTCAAGGAGCCGGCCGATCAACGAATCATTGCCTTACTGTCGGTTGAGCTGGCAACAGAAATTTTGAATGAGACAAGCAAGTAGTAAACAAAAGCCCGGTCTTATTCAGCCGGGCTCTTGTTTATCAATTTGTTTCGTTCTATAACTGCCTGCTTAAGTCGTAAATCCAGGTTCTTTTGAAAAGTAATTTCAGGATTTACTTCAATGATCTGCATTCTTTTCCGGCTATCCTTATATCGTTCGTCGAAACTAACAAAGTGAAAACAGGTGGCTTTGGTAACCATTAACAGGAATTGGATCTGTGAATAGTATTCAATGCTATACTCCCTAAGATCGTATTGATTTTTGAATCCCAAATAATCCCAGTGAACAGCTGAATCGAGTGGACATTTAAGTTCAAGTCCCAATTGGATAATATCTCCTTCCCCCATCAATCCGTCCGGACTTCCACCACTATCTTCATTGTAGGTTAGAAACAACGGTGTTTCGGTGCCCATATACCGCATGCTGGTAATACCAGTCATCTTTTTATAATGATTGAAGGCAGGTTCTTCGTATCGTTTTCCCCATAGAAGGGACTTCACAAATTCTAGGTTTGGATTCTCCCAAAAGACGGTTTCTTTTTCAATAGCTTTCTTTTTGATATACGTCTTGGCACCGACCCCGAATAATTCACCCTTTCCATTGGATAAAAGTTTATGAATTTCTGAGGCCGTGAACTTACCCCAGCGATCAGCAAACCATTTGTCACGAGATGCATCTATATCTCCTATCATTGTGGTGGGTTGAGTGAAATGGTTATAGGTTCTTTTCGCAATGGGCACCACTCGGGACATACCACTGTGTTAGCGTCTGTTTTCCTATACTCCTGTTCTATAATAGGATGCCCACAAAGTCCGTATTCCCAATTGTAAAACGGGCAGTTTGGACAGCCGCCTATGGCGCACTCCATCATGGCTCAATAGTTAAGACGGACGGTTTAGAAAGAAAATCATCGATGTGCCGGAAGATAACACCGGCCCGCTTGGCGCACTCCTCATCCTCCGGCCTGTCCCCAACAAACAAGGAGTGATCCCAATCTACGATCCAACCGCCGTTAAAAGCGGCACACTCACAATCTGCGAGCATGCCGATCTCTGGTTTACGGTGCAATGAGCGGTGATTGTACGGCTCTACGGTGCCTCTCGGATCGTGCATACAAATCCGAATAGCGTGGAAGGGATTGTTGCCTTCAAAAAGGGCCAGCATCGTGTTCGTATCCTGCTGGCATTGCTCGGGAGTTTTGAATCCCCACGCTACCCCTCCCTGGTTACTGACCCCGAATACCAGATAGCCAGCCAGCCGATACCTCCAAATCAGTTTTGTTATGCCTGGCATTAGCTCCATATCATCGGGGCCATCTATAAATTGTTTTCCTGATTTACTCCGGCGAACGGTGCCGTCAAGATCCAAAATGAGCGCCTTTTTTACAGTGTGCATAATGGTTATTTTAGCCCGTCGATAAAAGCCCGGATGATACCGATTTTAGTCCGGTAAGGCCCGGATTTGAAAGGGGGAATGGAAATGGCTTTTATAGCCGCAACTACTTCTTCGTACCGCTGCTTGTCACCCAACAACTCCTGCCGCTCCTTCTCTTTTTGATCCGCTAAATCCTGCTGACTTTTTTCATGCAGCTTTTGGGCGATGCCCAAATCTTTCTCCCATTCTTTTTGCGCTACACTACCTAATTCGAAATCCGAAATGCCGGCATCCCCGTTAATAGCCTTGAGCATTTCGCGCCGGCTTTTCCCGACCCCTTCAATCCTGGCGTTCTCCAAATCAATCTGGCGCTGTTTTTCTTTTTGAAGATTGCGCTCCCTTAGATAGGCATCATTTTCCTTGACCAGCTCTTCGAATTGTTCATCGGAGATGCCCACTAAATCCGCTACCGTCCCCCAAATGCCTCCTTTAGCATACACCGACTGGCCATTGCTTGACCATTCTTTCAGCAGCGGCAATCGGGCTGAAAAGACTTCTCTTATCCTTTCAAGTTCTGCAATTTCTTGTTTTATTTTGTCAAGTTCCTCTTTCGCCGCATCAATAATAGCTTCCCACTCTTGGTCTTCTTTATCTTCAATATCGGATACCAATACTGTGATGCGACTGTAGACGTAAGCGGGAGGAAATCCTGACCGAGGAACTTGCTTCCTCATTCCCAAAGATTCCAATGTGGCGGACCTGGTTTGGAGCCGAAGATCCTTCAGCTGCTTCTCCATTTTTTCCTGCTTCTCCTGCAACTCCTTCTCTTGGCGTTTAACGTTCTCCTGCGCCTGTTTTAGCTCCAATTCGGCCTGTTCTGCCTTCCGCTTGGCCTCTAGCTTCTCCGCCTCGTTGAGGTTAAATTGGGCCTCAAAATCGTTATAAATGGTCTGGTAAATCTCGGGGTCAGCTGATTTGACCAAAATACTCTCATACGAAACGTTTCCTAGCACCCAACTCCCACCCTCTAAGACGACTCCAAAGCGTACCATGTGGGTAGTCCGCTCAATTCCCTGCTGCTCCAATTTTTGGGCCTCTAATGCCTTCCTGCGGTCCCTCTCCTGTTCGTAGGCAGTTTCGTCAGCATCCAGCCGGTCCTCAATGACGCTAACACGGCCGGATAGATCCTTTTCCTTTTTGATCCATTTAGCGGCCTCGGCATTGGCTTTAGCGCGCCCAGTCTTGCATATTTTACTGATCAGCACCCTGACCCCCTTACAATCCTTTCTCGCCGCCTGGACGGTCAAATAACCTTCCTTGTCATCGGGGCCATTAATTTTCAATCCCCCGTATTCAGTTTCCAGTCTCAATAAAAGAGTTTCCGTTACGTTTTGCTTGACCAAAGAGTTGTCTATCTCTGTATCAATCATTTCTTCCACTTCGGGGGGCAAGACTGTCACCTGCAATACACCGTCTTCCTCGGGGCTAATTACTTTCTTTGCCATTATACCTTAGCTTTAAATATATCATCGAAAGGGTTTACTCCTGTTTCTTCAAACTCTGCGGCTGCTTCGATATAGGCCATAGCTCTATCATCTCCAATCCCACAGAAGTCTTGCATCGGAAAGTTAGAATGGGTCTTGATGTGAATTAAGGCGGCGGCATCTCTCCAACCGTATTTATTTTTCAAATCCCAACCAATTTTCCCGGCCATGTTCACCAAATGCCCGGCGGTACACATGGGGGTATCGCAAATATGCTTTTCGTCAGTCGGTTTGTCTGGGCCCCATGTTGATTGCCTATGAATGCGTCTCTTTTCTTTAATGTCAGAAAAGAGGTGGGCATATGGCTTATCCAAGACCGGAATGGATTCCCACTCTTTAATATCGTTTTCACTGTATCCGGCGGCTATGGCGGCGCTCAGGCTGTATCCGGCGGCTCTGGCGTCGCTCAGGCTGTATCCGGCGGCTCTGGCGGCACCCAGGCTGTATCCGGCGGCTCTGGCGTCGCTCAGGCTGTATCCGGCGGCTATGGCGGCACTCAGGCTGTATCCGTCGGCTATGGCGGCACTCAGGCTGTATCCGGCGGCTCTGGCGTCGCTCAGGCTGTATCCGGCGGCTCTGGCGTCGCTCAGGCTGTATCCGTCGGCTATGGCGGCACTCAGGCTGTATCCGTCGGCTATGGCGGCTCTCAGGCTGTATCCGGCGGCTATGGCGGCACTCAGGCTGTATCCGGCGGCTATGGCGGCACTCAGCCTGTATCCGGCGGTTATGGCGTCACTCAGGCTG
>Ga0302179_10002177_pt1 | contig 11513 bp, 7 predicted proteins | sample I_Palsa_E3_1_FD_198788 | JGI IMG/M metagenome (GOLD analysis project Ga0302179, IMG submission 198788) | Peat permafrost microbial communities from Stordalen Mire near Abisko, Sweden - I_Palsa_E3_1 | ecosystem: Environmental > Terrestrial > Soil > Palsa > Peat permafrost | place: Sweden: Abisko...
GCGGTTGTCGATTACGCCGCACTCGTTTCTGGGTTTTCAGGAGTATAATTGAGGGGTGGGTTTTGACGCCGCGAGGAACCCCGGACGAGGCGACCTCGTCTTGCGGTATAAGGGCGTGCTACGCGTCGGGCCGGGGGGAGGTTACCGGGGCTTTGGACCACCTTCTTTAACTTCTTTAATGTTAAGCGGATTCGTCCCCAGCACCTGGCCCTGCAACGCAGCCATTGCCTGTTTCGCTTGGTCCTCCTGATTCATCTCGACGATTCCTTTTCCCCTGCTTAGACCAGAGAGCGGGTCGATGATGATTTTTGTATAATCCACCCAGCCAAATGGGTTAAAAAGCCGTTGAAGATCAAACTTGTCGTAATGGCGTGGAAGGCCAGATATTGTCATTCGCATAGAGCAAATATATACTGTTTTTTGACGCATGCAATCTTGTCATTAGCCGGCCGGAACGGGATTATCTGCCTTAAACAAGTCGGAGGCTCTATCTCGATAAGAAATTGCCCGGGAGCCGCAGGCCTTCTTCACTGGCCAGGACTTTGAGCATGACCCGTTGAAGTCCCTTGGGAATCAGGTCCTTTTCCGGCCGGGTGAGCAGCTGAAGCAGTTCAATGAACTCGTCACCCTCATCATAATATCCAAACTGCAACACCCATCTGTCTTCTGATAGTAACCGGAGCGCCATCTCCTTGTCTTCTTCATAGACATGGATTTTTATTACTGACCATTGTTCATCGTCCTGCCTTTCAAAGTGAACGTCGACTCTATTCTTGTTGAGTACCTCTGTCACGATTTTCTCCACCAGGGATCCAGGATGTTGTCGCACCAGTTCTTCGTACGTCATATTGTTTGCCATAGATGTCGCAAAGATAACGAGCGCCGGGCTCATTTCCCGAAGCTGCTCGTCCCCCTCGCAACATACTCGCCAAATCCTATCTTCAGCTTCGCCCTGGTTATCAACCGCGCCGCGTCCTTTGAGGTATTGATCTCCGAGAATTCTTTTTTCCATTCCTCCTTTTCTTCGTCCGTCCCCGGCTGAGCGAGCGCCCGCATTAGCCCGACATAAGCAAAGCCGGCCTGCGGGCCAGACACTGGCGGTTCAGCTACCAATTCGGCTCCATCCGGCGTAGCCTCCAGTAAAGCCAGTTCGCTCTTCAGCGATTCCTGCGTATCCTGTTGCGGGACGGTGAGCGCTTCGGCTGTTATGGCGGTGGCAGGACTGACCAGCGTCACTGGCGTATCGGTGCGCGCCTCCTTGAGCGAGAACAGATGATAAAAATTATGAGCTTGGGCATCCCGGGCGGTCAGTGGCGGCATTTCACAAATCTTTTCCAGGGTGGCCAGTGCCGACGTATGGTCATAATCCGTATGATCGATCAACCCTTTTCCCACCCAGGGTGACACAACGATTGCCGGTACCCGTACCCCCAGTTTGTCAAAGCCGAAGGGCGCCTGGCCCGGCGCGGCATTGATCGGCTTATCACCGGGAGGCGTGGCCGCCGGCACCAGGGCATGATCATAGAACCCGCCATGCTCGTCGAATGTAATCAGCAACACTGATTTTTCCCACACGGCCTGCACACTGCGAATGGTCTCATACACGGCTTTGACCAGTTGTTCCCCCTTACGGACGTCATCAAGCGGATGCATGGAATTACCACCGCTGTAGTCTCCAGGTCCCGTGACATCAAATCTATGCGTGCCATATTTCGGTTCGAAGAAGATGAATTTATCGTTGAAAGCCGGGTCCTGCAAGGTCGCTGCGAGATTGCCGATATCGATGAATCGCCCCTTTATAGCATTGCTGTTCATGCCTTTTAACGCAAAACTGATCGGAAATAAATCGCCCTCGATGATGCACCACGGTATTTGGCTGCGGTCCAGTGCATCGAAGATATTCCCGTGTTCAAAGGAATACCCCTTAAAGGCAGTCGCTTTGATGATGTCCGTGGGCGTTGGGCTCTTGGTCAATCCGCCCGATGTAGCGGCCATCATGAAAAACCGGTTGGGCCAGGTCGGACCCGGCAAAGCCGAAAACCACCGGTCGCACACGACAAATTCACCGGCCAGTTGGTTCAGCACCGGCAGCTGCTGGCTTGAAAAACAATCCATTACCCTGCCAGGGTTTACGTTTTTTTTCTGCTCCCTATAATTGTTGACAAAGCCGAGGTTCGGTCCATCCAGTTGCTCGGCTACATCTCCAAACTCATGCCCCGGATCGACGTCGAGATTTTTGAGCGAAAAATCAGCCCCATTATGGACTGGATAGACTTTTTTCGTTTCAGAATCCACATTCTGCTGGATGTTCGGGTCCACCCCGTCGATCGTCCTCGGCTGACCGGTGACCGCATCCGTGCCTTTAATGGGGCTGAACCCGAACACATGGTCGAAGGACCTGTTTTCGAGCATTAAAACAAAAAAATGTGCGATAGCCATTTATATAACTTTCCTCATCAAGGTACGACATGGTCGATGATTCGCCAACAGCCAAGCACCGTTAAAACACCCATTTTTTGTTGTCAGCCGAATAAGTCGGGCGGCGATTCATCCAAAGACCCATGACTTTGTAATCTTCGGTAAAAATCGGAAAAGACGATACGCAGATGTCACGGCTATTAGTTTCGACAGTTTTATTTCTGTTTGCCTTGCTACTAATCGTTATTGTCAGATGGAAAGAAATCAGTTGGCTTTGGAAGTCATTCTGGGGCAAAGTCGATTTTGTCGTTCTGTTGATTGTCTACGTTCTCTTTAACGTATAATCGACTGGCGCGGCGAGAGGGGCCATCGAACCCCTTCGGTCCTTCCGATTCTTTATCGAAACAAATTGATTTTGCGAGAGAAAAGGCTACTGTAATTGCTCAAGCTGCAAGGTAAGGCTTTTTAAACCGTTGAGATTCAACATTTTATTTATTTATAGACAGATATACCAATCATTGAATTTTTTATCATTACGTTTAACATTATCAATTCTCATTTATTTCTTCTGAAAATGGCATTGCTTTAATAGTTTTTTGGAACTTATATCACGTTCCTCTTTAAATTCCTTTATGAAACAAAACTTCATTTTATTGTTAATTATCCTTTGTTCGTCTACCATTTTTGCACAAACCTGGGCACAATTGGACAAAGAAGGACAGGAACTTTCCGATAAAGCGGAATATGAAAAAGCAACGCTAATTCTTCAACAAGGAATCGACGTCGCTAGAAAGGAATTTGGTTTGAATCAACCGCAACATGCCACCAGTCTCGACCGCCTGGGCGAACTATACATAAAAATGGGAAAGTATAAGGAAGCGGAGCGCTTGCTTACCCAGGCCAAAGAAATAAGAAAAATCGCCCCGGGAGACAGCTCCGCTGACTACGCCGCCAGCTTAAATGACCTGGGCGAATTGTATGTAAACATGGGTCAAAATGAAAAAGCGGAAGCCCTGCTATTGGCGGCCGTTGAAATAAGAAAAAAGGTCTTGGGAGAAAATCATCCCGATTATGCCACCAGCCTGGACAATCTGGGATTGGTATATGTCCAAATGAGCAAATATGAAAAGGCGGAACCGCTTTTCCTCCAGGCTAAAGAAATCCGGGAAAAGGCACTGGGAGTAAACCACCCTGATTTTGCCACCAGTCTGTGCAACCTGGGCTTTTTATATGTTCAGGTCGGACAATTTGCAAAGGGAGATTCCCTGTACATTCAGGCCAGGGACATCCGGAAAAAAGTACTGGGGGAAAACCATCCGGATTATGCCACCAGCCTCGACAATCTGGGATTGTTGTATAACGAAGTTGGCGAATACGCAAAGGCGGAGCCGTTGTACGAGCAGGCCTTGGAAATCCGAAAAAGGACATTGGGTGAAGACCATCCGGCATATGGCAACAGCCTGACCAACCTGGCCGAAATATATCGAAGGATGAGTAAATTTGAAAAGGCAGAACCCCTATTGATCCAGGCCAAAGAAATACAAAAAAGAGCTTCCGGAGAAAATTCTCCCGACTATGCAGTCGGCTTGGGCAATCTGGCAGCCTTATACATTGCCATGGGCCAGTATGAAAATGCGCTGCCGTTATCCGTCAAGTCCACGGAAATACTCAAAAAAGCACTGGGAGAGGATCATCCGGCCTATGCGGGCGCCCTCAACAACCTGGCATATTTATATGACCGTATGGGCCAATACGGGAACGCGGTGCCGTTGTATTTAAAGACAATAGAAATCGTAAAAAAACTATTGGGTGAAGAACACCCGTATTATACCGCCACGCTGGCCAATCTGGGCATCTTGTATCTTGAAATTGGCCAATATGACAAGGCCGTTTCCTTGTTCGTTAAGGTAAAAGAAATCCAGGAAAGGTTACATCGGGATAATCAGGCTGACTATGCCGCCAACCTGAACACGCTGGCGTTAGTCTATGTCCAGCAGGGCCTGTATCAGCAGGCCGTACCCTTATGCCTGAAGGCGAAAGAAATAGATAAACAGGTATACGGCGAAGAGAATCCCGGATATGCCACCAGCCTGGCCAGTCTGTCCTGGTTGTACACGGCGGTAGGCCAGCTGGACAAGGCGGCATCCCTGGACACCCAGGTTATAGCAATAAGGAAAAAAGCGCTTGGCGAAGTCCATCCTGATTACGGCGCGAGTCTATCCGATCTTAGCTTTATCTATAGAAACCAGGAACGATACGCGGAAGCTGAGCCTTTATTGATCCAGGGCAACGAAATAGAAAAAAAAGCAATGGGCGAAGACTATTCCGGGTATGCCAATGGCCTCTACAACCTGGCGATCTTGTATGAAGTCTGGGGCCGATATGAAAAGGCCGAGCCATTAATTGTTGCCGCCGATCAAATAATGGTAAAACAAGTGAAAACCGAATTCACTATTCTCTCCGAAAAAGAGAAAGGCGATTATCTGAAAAATCAACTCTCTGCCGTAGAGGTGAGCAATGGCTTTTTATATATGTTCAAGAAGGCCTCTCCTGCTTACATACGAAATAATCTGAACCTGGAATTATTTTTGAAATCTCTTTCGCTCCTTGAAACCAGGAACATGTTGGAGTCGATCCGGAATAGCCCGGACAGCAGCATACAACGGCTCTTTGCCCGATGGGTGGGAACCAAGGAGCTTTTGGCCAAACAATATTCGTCGCCCCAGAAAAAAGCAACCCCGCTGTTTGATAGTGTTGCCGCCAGCGCGGAAGCCGATGAAGAATCGCTTACCCGAACTTCAGCCGAATTCCGCCGGCACCAAAATAGCATTAATATTTCCATGGCCGATGTACAAAAAAATCTCCGGGAAGGCGAGGTCGCCATTGAATTTGTCAATTTCAAATTGCTCTACAAAAAATGGACAGACTCTGTGATCTATGCCGCTTATATTCTGCATAAACATGACTCCGTCCCTGCATTTGTCCCGCTCTGTGAGGAAAAGCAATTGAGTAGACTATTCGACAGTGCAGGAAATACAGCGACGACTATGGTCAATAACTTATACAGGGGCGCAAAAATTGTAAGCGTTAAGCCATCTTATCTGGGGGACAGTTTGTATAAGCTGATCTGGCAGCCGTTGGAACCATATCTGCAAGGTGTGAAGAAGATTGCCTATGCCCCTGCTGGAAAATTATACAGCATAGCCTTTTGCGCGCTCCCGGTAGACAAGAGGACGCTGTTACTCGATAAATACGATCTTCAACAATATACCAGCATCAGGGAGATTGCGCTGCGAACTTCAGCAACTCAAGCAATCAAACCAGGAAGTATCGCATTGTTTGGGGATCCCCGGTTTACCATGGACAGCAGCGCCCTTGTTCATCAACGAAACAGGCAATCGGAAACCGGAGTCGCCTCAACGAATCGGTATGTTCCTCCCATCCGGGGCAATCATGACGGTGTTTGGGCTGATCTGCCTGGTACCGCCGAAGAAGTCAAAAAGATTGGTGATTTATTCAGGAAGAATAAACTGGAGACCACAATATTTACCCAGGCGAATGCTTCGGAGGGGAACCTGAAAGCCTTAAGCGGTCACTCTCCGCAGGTATTGCATATCGCCACCCATGGATTCTTTTTACCGGAACCGGAAAAAAAGAACAAAGAGACGGCAATTGGGGAAGGCGATACCTACACCCTGGCAGATGACCCCTTGCTTCGCAGCGGATTGATCCTTTCTGGTGGAAATCATGCCTGGAGCGGCAAAGCCCCCATAGAAGGAATTGACGACGGCATTGCCACTGCTTATGAGATCTCCCAGTTGAATCTGCGCAATACAGAACTCGTGGTGCTCAGTGCCTGTGAAACGGCCCTGGGAGATGTCAAAAGCACGGAAGGTGTTTTTGGACTGCAAAGGGCGTTTAAAATAGCCGGAGCAAAAAAAATGATCGTCAGTTTATGGCAAGTGCCGGACAAGGAAACGGCCGAGCTGATGACGACGTTCTACTCCTATTGGATGAATGGCAAAACAATAGAAGAGTCATTTACAATGGCACACGCCAAAATGAGAAAAAAATATCCTCCATACTATTGGGCCGCATTTGTATTAGTTGATTAAACAATTACGCTGTGGAGTAAAACGGTCGGCGTGGCAACGCTATTACGTCGAGCTCCTGAAAAATCTCGGGTGGATAAGCTCATCTCCATAAATTCGAAGCATTTCTCGGCCAGTAAAATATCGTAAATCAAATAAATAATCAAATAAAAAAAGGGAATGACCAGTTCTGATCATTCCCTCAGGTGGAGGTGAGGGGAATCGAACCCCTGTCCAAACACAACCCCCAAAAGCTTTCTACATGCTTATTCCGGCATTGGTTGTCGGGAAATAACAGGAACCGGACACACCGATCATTTCCTTAGCTGTATGGTCTTAAGCAACGGTCACAGCCTTCCGTTGCAGCATCCTATATTTGTTTTGAGTCGGCGGTGCAGCTTGGTAACAGGCTAACCTGCCACACGGCCCTAATGACTATCTAATCACTGATTAGGCAGCCATGGCATACGAAGTATTGCCATTTGAAGTTTGAATATTCAGATTAACGTGCTAATTATCCAACGCACGGCATGCTTACACCTTCAAAGATCTATGCTGTCAAAACCAGGCAGCCCCAGTCTGCAAATATACAACAAAATCCCACCCGAACCAACCCTCGCCCGCGCCAACACTCACCCGCGCCAAACCTTTCCCCAATCCCATCCTCGACCACCGGCATCCCTCCGCCAGCCACACCCCTACTTAAAGAATCTGAATATATCCAGCCCCATCGCATACGCCATCAGGCCAAACAACAACACCATCCCCACCATCTGCGAATATTCGACGAACTTGTCGCTGGGCTTGCGGCCACTGATTATCTCGATCAACGTGAACAACGCATGACCGCCATCCAGGGCAGGTATCGGCAGTACATTCATAAACGCCAGCAGGATACTAAAAATAGCCGTCAACGACCAGAAGCTCTCCCAATCCCATTCGGAAGGAAACACACTCGCTATCATCACCACACTCCCCAGATTGTCCTGCACCTTGACTTCCTTCGAAGTGAACAGCAGCCGCAGGTTACGGATATAATTGACGAGCGTATGGATACTCTTGTGAATACCGGCTGGAATGGCCTGCAATAACGTATAGTTGATCTGCACATAGCCCAGGATATCTTCCGGGTTCTTGAAATGAATGCCCGTACCCCCCTTCTCCTGCCGGGCCAGCACAGCGCTGACCGTGTCATGCCCCCGGAGAAAAATCTCGGTCATCGTCTTTTGATGCCGCTCGGAAGTGAGCAACGCCGTATCCTTATACAAATCCGAGGCATAGTGAATAAACCGACCATTCACCGCAAGCAGTGTATCACCCCTCATGACATTGCCCTGCAGCACCTTGACGTCCGGTGGTACGGAATCGACGATCTGCGGATAGCGAAGCCCGAAGAAGCCTTCCAGCTTTGACTTGCTCAATAGCGAGATAAACCCCGTCGGAACAGACAGCTCCACCCGTTTCCCGTCACGAAGCACGGTTATCGACTTAGCTTCGTTCATAATGATCTCGGAAGGGATCACATTGGTCCGGATCACCGGCTTGCCCGCAACCGCAATGATATTGTCCCCATCCCTCAATCCCATTTTTCGGCCCAGCGTATCGGCATAAAGCCCGTATTTCAGATTGGTAACAGGAATATACCGGTCCCCCCAGACCCACATGATCATAATAAAGATCGTAAAGGCCAGCAGCACATTGACCGTCACGCCACCCAGCATAATGATCAGCCGCTGCCAGGCAGGCTTGCTTCGAAACTCCCAGGGTTGCGCCGGCTGCTGCATCTGCTCCTTATCCATACTCTCGTCGATCATCCCGGAGATCTTTACATACCCGCCAAAAGGAACCCAGCCCAGACCATATTCGGTATCGCCGATCTTCTTTTTGAAAAGCGAAAACCAGGGGTTGAAAAACAAATAAAACTTCTCGACCCGGCACTTGAACCAACGGGCCGGTAAAAAATGGCCCAGCTCATGCAGAATAACCAGTATGGAAAAGGATAGAATGAATTGGAGAACTTTAATTCCAACGGAAGACCATTCGATTGCTAATAGTGTCATATTTCTTTTACTTTCTCAGATTCTCGAAACTTACCAAATATCCGCTAAAATACCCTTTTGTCGGTACCATTAAAATAAATTATAGCTTAATCAGGGAAGCAGCAAAATTACGGGCCTCCCCATCGCTGTCAAAATATTCTTCCAGGGTCGGATGGCCGATAAACGGCACTTCCTGCATCGTACGTTCTACCAGATCCGTCATATCCAGGAACCCGATCCGGTTACGAAGAAAAGCAAAGACCGCAATCTCATTGGCTGCATTCAGCACACAGGGAAGATTACCACCCCTGTGAAGAGCCTCCGTCGCCAGCGTCAGGTTGCGGAAGGTCTTGGTGTCCGGCTCTTCAAAACTAAGCGTGGCCGGCTTCCGGAAATCATATCGGGGGAAGCTGCTGGGAAGGCGCTGAGGAAAGCTCATCGCATACTGGATCGGCAGTTTCATATCCGGCAGCCCCATCTGGGACTTGATACTCCCATCCTCAAACTGGATCATACTATGAATAATGCTTTGCGGATGGATCACCACCCGCACCTGCTCCGGCTTCAGATTGAATAGCCATTTGGCTTCGATCATTTCTAACCCCTTGTTCATCAAGGTTGCGGAGTCGATGGTCACCTTGGCGCCCATATTCCAGTTGGGATGCTGCAGCGCATGGTCCCTTTTCACATTGACAAGGAAGTTTGGCTTTTTGCCAAGAAAAGGGCCACCCGATGCCGTGAGGATGACCTGTTCGATGCGGTTGCGGGTCTCCCCGACCAGGCATTGAAAAATGGCGGAATGCTCCGAATCCACCGGTATGATGGGCGCCCGGCGATCCAGGGCTTTCTTCATGACAATATCCCCCGCAACCACCAGCGTCTCCTTATTGGCCAGCGCAACAGCCTTACCATTCTCTACGGCACAGAGCGTCGGCCGCAGACCGGCAAAACCGACAATCGCCGCCAGCATCATATCATAAACATCCATGCAAGCCACCTCATCCAGCGCCTTTTCGCCCGCAAATACTTTGACAGGACGGCCTGCCAGAGCGTCTTTGACACGCCCATATTTCTTCTCGTCGCCGATAACGACAATATTCGGATTGAAATGCAAGGCTTGCCTGATCAACAAGTCATCATTGCTCTGCGCTGTTAACACTTCGGCGCTGAAGATGGCCGGGTTGGCATCGATGACTTCCAGCGCCTGACGCCCGATAGAGCCGGTAGAGCCAAATATCGCAATCCTTTTTTTGGGTGACTTGTTTGACATAATCCAGTTTTACTCCACATATTTTTCCAACTCAGCCGCCAGATTGCGGTCATTGCTCAGGCGCGGCACCTTGTTCTGACCACCCAGCTTCCCGACTGACTTCATATAATCGATAAACCCATTCTTTTTTACCGTGCGGATCTGTAAAGGCTGCAGGATATGGCCCGTGATCAGATCGTCATAATAGATATTCTTTGAACGCAGATGATTGTCTACATTGATCGCAAAAGCCACCAGATCCACGGGGCGGTCCCCAAACTCAACGAACCATTCATGATAGGATTTGCCGCCTTCCTGCCGGATCATCGGGGCAACCGTAAATTCGGTGATGTGCAGCCCGGCTTCCATAGCCGCTTTCATCAGGCTATACTCCACCTCCTCGCCAATCACATGCTCGCCAAAAGCAGAGATAAAATGCTTTGTCCTCCCCGCGACCACCAGCCTGTAAGGATTTACCGAAACAAAGCGGACCATATCCCCGATGCTATAACCCCACAGACCGGCATTGTTGCTCACCACCAACGCATAATTTTCACCCGTCGTCACCTCTTTCAGCGAAAGACGGACCGGTTGCTCCTTGCCGATTTCCGTCGCCGGGATAAACTCGAAGAAGATACCGCTATTGCTGTTTAGCAATAACCCCTCCTGGTCCCGCGAGTCCTGAAAGGCAAAGAAGCCTTCGGAAGCAGGAAAGGTCTCGATCGTATCTATTTTTTTGCCGATGCTTTCAAAAAGCCTGGTCTTATACGGTTCAAAGTTTACTCCCCCATGCACAAGGACAGAAAAATCAGGAAAAATGTCCTTGACAGGCATCCCCTTCAACTCCGTCAACCGGTCAAAATACATCTGTACCCAGGGCGGAATGCCGCTGATCAGGGTCATGTTCTGCCCAACCGTCTCTTCCACGATCTTGTCCAGCTTGGTCTCCCAATCCTCGATACAATTGGTCTCATAAGAAGGCAGCTGATTGGTGCGCAGATAACCCGGGATGTGGTGGTTGACGATTCCGCTCAATCGGCCCGTAGGGATCCCCCCCACCCTCTCCAGTTCCGGCGAGCCCGACAGAAAGATCATCTTCCCATTGGAAAAGGAAGTATTGCCGGTAGCAGCCATATAACACAATAGCGCATTCCGGGCCGTGTTGATATGATTGGAAATGGAGTCCTTGCTAATGGGAATGTATTTGACCCCGCTGGTGGTGCCGGAGGTTTTGGCAAAATAGATCGGAAGCCCCTTCCAAAGCACATTATGCCTGCCTTCCTTGATCCTGCCGATATAAGGGGAAAACTGCTCATAATCCCGAACCGGGACAGCCTGCCTGAACTCCGTATACGTCTTTACCTCGCCCAATTTATGTTCAGTCCCGAATTCCGTCTTGCTCCCCACCTGCAATAACCCCTTTAATATCGCCTCCTGATCCGCCACCGCCGAAGTCATCCCCTTCTGAATGGCCTTATATATATAGGACGCAAAGGGTCTGGCCAAAAAGGATTTGATCTTCATATTCATGCGGGCAAAACTAGAGGAAAAACCGCAATGGGCAATGGGGGGTAAAATCCCCTAAATCCGGTTATTTTTGCCTTTCCAGGCCATTTTTTGCCTATCCGCTTCTTTTTTTCCCGAATTCCCCTTACCTTTGCAGCCCTAATATTGAATATTTATGTTAGCAGTAGTGAAAATAGCCGGTCAGCAATT
>Ga0302179_10002179_pt1 | contig 11510 bp, 9 predicted proteins | sample I_Palsa_E3_1_FD_198788 | JGI IMG/M metagenome (GOLD analysis project Ga0302179, IMG submission 198788) | Peat permafrost microbial communities from Stordalen Mire near Abisko, Sweden - I_Palsa_E3_1 | ecosystem: Environmental > Terrestrial > Soil > Palsa > Peat permafrost | place: Sweden: Abisko...
TAATTTTGCCATCTTCGAGCATGGCATTGATCACCAGGTTGCGGCGCTTTTGCGCCCGCTCGGGATGATTGATAGGAGAATAAATACCCGGCCCCTTAGGCAATCCCGCGAGCAGTGCAGCTTCGTCGAGCGTCAAAAGTTTGGCTGGCTTGCTGAAATAATATTGCGAGGCCGCTTCGAAGCCGTAAACGCCGTGGCCGAGGAATATCTGATTGGCGTAGAGCGTGAAGATCTGAGGCTTGGTGAAACGGCGCTCGATCTGAATGGCCAGCATCGCTTCCTGCACTTTGCGGTGAAAGGAGCGGTCGGGCGAGAGAAAAAGATTCCGAGCTAGTTGCATGGTCAGCGTGGATGCGCCCTGCACACGGCCGCCGGATTCGATATCGCGGTAAGCGGCGCCGACGATGCGAAAAACATTGATGCCGGAGTGACGATAGAAATCTTTGTCCTCGATTGAGACCAGCGCATCACGCAGCACCGGCGGGAAGTCTTCATAAGCGACCACGACGCGCCGCTGCAGCGCGAAGGATCCGATAACGCGCCCATGATCGTCGTAAAGCTCGGTAATCGAACTGGGACGATAGGCTTCGAGAGCCTCGACCTGGGGTAGATCGGTGCTGTATACGAGAATAAGGCCGGCGCTGGCTCCCACCAGCGCGGCGACCAGTGCCAACAACCCAAACAGCACGCGACCCACAAGCTTACGTCCGGCAATCTCCACCGGCGGAAGTTGATCGTATAGAGACTTCATCGATGAATAACGTCAGAATAGCACTCCGCTTTCGGTTCTTTCGGCGAATCTGAAAAGGCAAATTCCCACAAATCCAGAGTTCGATGTCGGGCGGTAACAGGCACTTAATATAGGTGCCCGCACCCGCAACGCATGAGTGGTATTGGGAGCGCCGACTCAGGCTGATAAACTTAGCTCATTGGCCTCCCGAAAAACATCTTCGCGATCGAAAACCGCGGGTGCCCCTGGCGCGGACGCGATGCCTGGAGCTGCGCCGTCAGCCAAGCGAGAGGCTGCCGGCAACACCGCGCATGACGCTATCTTCCTCATTGACACGATGTCGTTCATCTTCCGCGCCTATCACGCCATGGCGCGGCAGCGCCCCATGTCTACAAAGGGTGGTCTGCCCACGGCAGCCATCCTTGTATTCGTCAATATGTTGCGCAAGCTCCGAGATGATTTTTCGCCCGAATATCTCGCCGCTGTCTTCGACGTAGCGGCACCAACGTTTCGCGATCAGCAGGCCGATGCTATTACCAGCGTTCGCAAGTTCGATATCAAGACTCAGACCTTCACCGAGATCGAATACAAGGGATACAAAGCCAACCGCAAGGCGATGCCGGAAGACCTGGCGCAGCAGGTCCCTTACATACGCCGCGCGCTAGAGGCTTACCGCATCCCGATTCTTGAACTGTCCGGCTTTGAGGCGGACGACGTAATCGGAACACTCGCACGCAAAGCGGCCGCTGCATCGCACTCAGTCTATGTCGTTTCCAGCGACAAGGACATGATGCAGTTGGTAAATGAGAAGGTCTGCATCCTGAATCCGCCGAAAGATAATTTGATTTGCGATGCAGCGAAAGTCGAGGAAATTCTCGGCGTTCCTCCTGATCGCGTGGTCGATGTAATGGCTCTGCGCGGCGACAGCATTGACAACATTCCCGGAGCCCCGGGTATCGGCGACAAGGGCTCGGTCGAAATTATCAAGCGCTTCGGCACGGTCGAGCAGGCGCTCGAACGCGCCGCCGAGGTGGAAAAGAAGACCTATCGGGAGTCGTTGCAGAACAATCGTGACACCATACTGTTCAGCAAGAGCATGGCGACCATCGATGTTAACGTTCCCGTGGAATTGAACGTTGATGCCATGCGCGCCGGCGAACCGGCGATGGACGCCTTGCGCGCACTTTTCACGGAATTGGAATTCACCTCTCTGCTTAAGGAATTGCTCCCGGTAGTCGAAGTAACCGACGCACATTACACCGAAGCCGAATCCGTCGGGGATGTAGAACGCGTTCTGGGTTCCGTAGCCGATGATGGCGATCTGGCAATCGCGGTCGAAGCGGCATTTGCAGCCGACCCGGAAGAAGAACAAGAAGAAGAACCGGAAGAAGCCATGCTGCCTCTGACTGGGGCATCCACGCCAATAGCGCCCGCAGCCCAGCGCGTCGCCATCTCGGCGAAGCCGGGTTCCGCAACGGCGGTGAAGCTCGATTCCGCCGAGGCCGCGGCAAGGCTGCGCTTCGCCCTCACCAGCGCATCGGTATCGAAAACGGTTCACGATTACAAGTCAGCTGTTCATGCGCTCGCGCCAATTGATCTCGAGCTCGAAGGCGTGCGCCACGACTCGATGCTGTACTCGTATCTGCTCGATCCTACGTACTCCTCGCATCGTCTGCCCGACGTTGCCCTGCGCCGCTTCAATCTCAAACTCGCGGGAAACCTCGCCGAGGCGGCCGACATCACTGGACGATTAACTTCGGTATTGAGGGAAGAGGTCGAGCGTGAAGGCCTGACGAAGCTGTACGAAGAGATCGATCTGCCGCTGGTTCCTGTACTGGCGCGCATGGAACAAGCAGGAGTCAAGATCGACACGGCGGCGCTGGCGAAGATGTCGTCCGAGTTGGAGCGCGAGATCGCTACTCAAGCGATAGCGATCTACGAAGCTGCGGGGATGGAGTTCAACGTCGGTTCTCCCAAGCAACTGGGCGACGTTCTGTTCAACCGCATGAATTTGCCCAAGCCGGTAAAGTACGGCAGGGGGCGGACGATATCGACTGCCGTCGATGTGCTGGAAACGCTCGCCGAAGACCATCCCATCGCGCGCATGGTCCTCGAGTACCGCCAGCTGACGAAACTTAAATCGACGTACGTCGATACACTACCTGCTCTGATCGATGCAAAATCCGGTCGCGTTCACACCACCTTCGGACAAACGGGAACTGCCACGGGACGCCTTTCTTCCGCGAATCCGAATCTGCAAAACATTCCCATCCGCACCGAACTCGGACGCGGCATTCGCGCCGCGTTTATCGCCGAACCTGGCTATGTCCTGCTCACCGCCGACTACTCGCAGATCGAACTCCGCTTGCTCGCGCACTTTTCCCACGACCCGCTGCTGGTCGAGGCTTACCGCCGTGGTGACGACATCCACACTCTCACCGCCTCGCAAGTCTTCGGCGTGCCTCCACTCATGGTCACTGCCGACCATCGGCGCCAGGCCAAGGTCGTCAACTTCGGCATCGTCTACGGACTCTCGCCGTTCGGCTTGTCTCAAAATCTTGGCATCGAGCCTGCCGAAGCCAAACGGTTCATCGCCAACTATTTCGAAAAATACAAAGGCGTCCGCGTCTTCATCGACAAAACCCTGGAACAAGCCCGCCGCGACCTGAAAGTAAAAACCCTCCACGGTCGGATCCGTCCGATCCCAGACATAAACAGCAAAAACGCCAACCAGCGTGGCTTCGCCGAACGCACCGCAGTGAACACCCCGCTGCAAGGCACCGCCGCAGACTTAATTAAAGTAGCAATGATCCGCATCGACAAAGCGCTGCGTGAGCGCGAACTGAAATCCAGAATGACCCTGCAAGTCCACGATGAACTGGTCTTCGAAGTCCCGGAAAAAGAAGTGGAGACGATGCAATCCCTGGTCCGCGAGCAAATGGAGAAGGCCCATGTGCTGGCGGTGCCACTGCTGGTGGAAATGGGTGTTGGGCCGAACTGGAGAGATCTGGATTAGAGTGGGACGTCGTACCAGGATTTGACCGCTACGATCAGAAGGGATCTTGAGTTTTTAGGGGCACTGTTCGAGATCTCTTGCAAAGAGATACCTTTGAGCTGAGCGTCTTGCTGCTTGATTTATCCTCGCGACCTGCCCCTCTGGAAGCAATAAGTCCGCGCAGCCGCTTACCAAGCAGATGGTTGGGGCCACAGGAACTATCGGCTCTTGGCCGAAGGCATCCGGAACTATGAATTCGCCTCCGCGAGACCTGACCACTCCCCACCGCTTTTCGAGTCGAGCGGCCAGTTCATCGATTCCCCTCTGTATTTTCATCCCGGAGATCATCCTGCCCGGCAGCTTGTTATCTGGACGGATAGAGATTAGGCCTTGCTTTTCAAGGACCTCTTGCTGATCTTTCGATACTTCACCCACCACACCGTTTAGAACCTGATCGGCGTCGGGTTCACGGCTCGACCTGTACCTGAGGAACCACAGCGCGAAAAAATCGGTGATGATACGAAACGCACTTACGTCGAGGCAAGAAGAGCCATCCACGATTCGGTCCGCAACCGCTTGAAAGCTATCCTCAATTTGTTTCATGTATCCGGCTTCGGCTCGCTGATCCCAAACACGCTTGGCGCAGAATATCTGATGATCGGGCCGGAGCATGGCCAGCTTGCTCTTATTCAGAACTAGAACCGAAACTGTCCCATTCGGATTGGCGAATCGCGAAATACTACAGACCGGGGAAACGTGTTGTTTTATAGTCAGGCCGTGACGGTTGTGCAGTTGCGTTGGCTCGGGTCTCACAATCGTACTCTCATTGATTATTCCATAAGCTTCATCTTCATAAACCTTCTTGGTAAGAATAGTCGACCGCCTCAGTATCTTCCACAAAACGCTTGCCAACGCCCCGGACCGGATTCTCAATATGTTATACTAGAGTATAATTCTAGGAGAATCGCCATGCACACCACTAACTTGCGCAAGGTCGGCGGCTCGGTCATGTTGGCGGTCCCGCCCGCGCTTCTCGACATCCTGCAATTGCAGCCCGGAGCCAAGGTTGGCATCGCGATTCAAAGCGGCCGCCTCATCGTAGAACCACAGCCGCGTCGACGCTACACCCTGGATGAACTACTGGCGCAATGCAATCCCAAGGCCCGCCGTTCGCAACAAGGTTCGAAACAAGAACAAGAATGGCTCGACGGCAAGCTCGTGGGCCGCGAACTCGTCTGACGGAACCCAGGATGGAGCGAGGAGCAGCAATGAAGCGCGGCGAAATCTGGCTCGTCAGCCTCGATCCCACCTCGGGTCACGAACAAAGAGGCCGCCGCCCGGTGCTGATCGTTTCGCCGGAGGCTTTCAACAGAATCACTAAAGTCCCTATAGTTCTGCCGATTACGAGCGGCGGTAATTTCGCGCGGGCGGCAGGTTTCGCCGTGCCGTTGATGGGAGCCGGAACCAAAACAACGGGAATTATTCGATGCGACCAGCCTCGCGCTCTCGATCTCGCCGCGCGTGGCGGCAAAAGGCTGGAAAGCATTCCCGAAGCGATCATGAGCGAAGTGCTGGCGAGGGTAGCGGCGATATTCGAGTGAACGAGATTCGAAAGCCGTCTCTCTGATTGAAGAGAGCCTCAGACTGTCAGCAATTTCAATCGCCGGTTGCTTTCCGTCACGCCGGCCTCCACATGGACGTCCGCATAAAGCTTGCCAGCTTCTTGCCAGCGCGCACGCGCTTCCGCGATTTCTCCCACCGCCTCCTTCAATAGCGCCCAGCCACGGAGCGCGTTGGCTAAATCCAGCGGTGGGGTTTCAGGATGCTCGCGGTATATACGCAGCGTTTGATCGTAACAACTTTCGGCGAGCCGATGATTTCCAATATGACGATGAATGTCCGCCACATGCCGAATTGCGTGGGCCAGCCTGCGCGGATCTCCTTGATCCCGGTAAAGGGCCACGGCTTCCTCGTAGTGCCGAAGCGAGGCGTCGTTATGATGCATATCTCTCTCAATCTGGCCAAGATCGGCCAGAGCCCTCGCCAACTCATCAGGCTCGTCAGCTTCCCTGCACAGCGCAACGGCCTCGACCAGATCGCGCTTCGCATCGTCAAATCGATTCTCTCTTCGCGCCTGAAGAGCTTGACTCATCAGTTGATCGACTTTGTCAATCATGGTGTGTCCTCCTCTCACACTCCGAGCGCCTTCTGAATCTCGCCCGCAATCCCGGTTGTCAGCGCCAGCATCTTCTCTTCCGACTCCGCTTCTACCATCACCCGTGCCAGAGCTTCGGTCCCCGAGTAGCGAACCACCACGCGGCCGTTTCCATCAAGCTCACGCTCGGCAGCATCAATGGCTGACTGCACTGTGGGAACCTGCGCAAATGGAATTTTTTCACGCACGCGCACATTTTGTATTTTTTGCGGAAAGACTTTCAGGTCGTTTACCAACTCCGCCAGCGGCTTGCCACTGCGGACGATCACGTCCATCACGCGCAGGGCGGTCAGCAGACCGTCGCCGGTGGTGGCATCGCCGTCACGAAAAATGATGTGGCCGGATTGTTCTCCGCCAAGCGTTGCGCCGGTTTTCAGCATCTCTTCAAGTACGTATTTATCTCCCACGTTTGCGCGCAACATGCGAATGCCAGATTTCTTCAACGCGATCTCCAGGCCCATGTTCGACATTGTCGTCGCAACAACTGTGTCGTTCTTCAACAATCCTTGCGCATGAAAATCCCGTGCCACCGCCAACAGCACGCCGTCGCCATTCACCACGCGCCCGCTCGCGTCGCAGAATAAGGCGCGGTCGGCATCGCCGTCGAAGGTCACTCCCAGGTCGAAGTCTCCTCCCGCTTCGGCGACAGTTTTACCCAGGGTCGAAGGATGCAAGGCTCCGCAACCTTCATTGATGTTTTTTCCATCGGGGGTTACGTGAATGAACGTGGCCTGAATCTTGAGATTGCGGAACAACTCCGGAGCTTCGGCCGTCGCCGCTCCATTGGCGCAATCGACCAGCACGCGCAGTCCGCTCAAGTCCGAGGCCACACTCCGCGCCAGAGATTCGATATAGGCATGACGCAGCTCCGCTTCTCCGGGCAGGGACTGCGGCGCAAGCTTGATCGCTGTCTCGTCGGCCGCCGCAGGATTCTCGAGCAGGGCAAAGATCTCTTTTTCGATGGCCAGTTCGCGCGCATCGGTCAACTTGAATCCGTCGCCGGAAAATACTTTGATGCCGTTATCGGTCCAGGGATTGTGGGAAGCGGAAATTACTATGCCCGCCGCAAAGCCGCGCAAGCGCGCCAGGTACGCAACCCCCGGGGTTGTAATTACGCCCGCGCTGTGTACCTCGACTCCGACGGAGGCCAGCCCGGCGGCCATGCGGTCGGCGATCCACTGGCTTGATTCGCGCGTGTCCTGGCCCATCACGGCGCGCGCTCTGGGTGTTGTCCGCACCAAGTCGTGGCCTAACGCTCGCCCGATCAGGTAAATGCTTTCCCGGGTCAGCGGGAAAGCGCCGGCCACGCCGCGAATGCCGTCGGTTCCGAACAGCTGCCTGTTTTGTTGGCTCATAATGAAACGAGGAGAAATTTGAGTGAGGTTAACAAAATTGTGGTTGGACCCATAGCCTAATGTCCGCTGCCACCCGTCAATTTTTCCACGGTCACGGTCACATGAATTAGCACCGGTTGTACCACCTGCACCAGTGGATCCGAAACATAGACATTGGTGGTGAAGGTCACGCGGCCGGCGATGCCCGAAGCGTCCACCGGATCGGTGATGGCAGAGTCCAAACGTTCCACGTGTTGGCGCGGCCCCGTGACCGTGATTTTCGGCGGGTCGGCCTCGACTTTGACGATCTGCTCGCCGGGCAGAAAACTCCCGGTGACACGAGGACGAATTTCGACGTCGCGCGTAAGGCGCGTATCGAACGACAGATGAACCTGGCTGGGAACAACTTGGACTACGCTGACTTCGCGCGGGCGCTGAATTTCCTGCGCCGTCAGATCGAAGGTCCGCTCTCCCGGTTTGGCATCGGCCAGATCGATGTGCGCGCGGACATCCTGCGAGCGTAACTGGCGGACGAGACGTTCCGGTCCACGCACGCGAATCTGAGCTTCGGGGATCGTTTCCGAGCTGATCTCCAGCGTATCGGGCACATCCTCGAACTCGATGGGAGCGCGCACGGCCACCTCCGCCGGCTGTTCGTCCGGCGAAACCACCACCCACAATCCCGTGGCCAACAGCAGCGACAGCACCTTCAGCCCGAAGTTGTGGATGACGTATCGCCGGAATAGATTGATCACGCGCGGCGTTCCGTTTCCGGGGCAGGCGTCTTTTCTTCCCCTAACTCTTGACCCAGTTCGTCCTTGATGTCTTCGCCCAGATCGACCTCCGTACGCAGCGGCGATTCCATCGCCCCATCGGATTCGTCGGGCGGAGAGATTGTCGTGGGCAGCGTTACCGGAGACATATAACGCCGCAGTTCGACACTCAAGCGTTCCCGCAGTTGTTCCACGGTCAAGTCGCGCTCGATGCCGCCGCCGACGGCCATGCTGATCGCTCCAGTCTCTTCCGAAACAATGACGGCGATCGCATCGGTTTCTTCCGTGATCCCAATGCCAGCGCGATGGCGAGTTCCCAACTGAGTCGAGAGCATGGGATTCATGGAGAGCGGAAGGAAGCAGGCAGCGGCGGCAATACGATCCTTCTGCACAATCACGGCCCCGTCGTGCAGCGGAGCGCTGGGCCGGAAAATCGTGGCCAGCAGATCGTAGGACAGGCGCGCATCGAGCGGCACTCCGCTTTCAATGTGTGTGCGCAGTCCAATCTCGCGCTCGATTACAATCAGGGCGCCGGTTTGATTCTGCGAAAAGAGATTTGCGGCCAGCACGATGTCGTCGTAGGAATCTCCCTCGGCTGAAGAGGATCGGGCGAGGCTGAGCCTGCGTCCGAGATTGGCCAGGACGTGGCGAATTTCCGCTTGAAAAACCACGATCAGCGCGAATACCACATAAGGGAGCGCGTGGCTTACCAGCCAGTTGAGGGTAGTGAGCTCACCGATTCGCGCAAGATAAACGGTGAGCGCGATCGCCGCGAGGCCGGCCAGCATGGGCGCGGCGCGCGTTCCCCGGATCATGGTCAGGACCTGATAAATCAGGATGGCCACCAGCAGGATGTCGAGCGCCACCCATGCCGTCGACGACCAGGACGTAAGATATTGCGTCATCGAGATCACAAACTCATTCTAAATGCTGCCCTAGTTTTTCTTGGTCACCTTAGCTTGAATCTCCCCCCGCGCCAGCCGCGCGGAAATCTGCTGCCCCACGCTTACGCGGGCCGCGTTTTTGACCAGCTTGCCGGAAGAATCGAAGACGAGCGCGTATCCGCGGTCAAGAATCGCCAGCGGGGAAAGCGATTCCAGCGCGGTCCGCAGCCGCTCACTTCGGACTTTCTGGGTGAGCAGGTGGTTTCGCATGGCGGCGACCAGCGCGGCGGCGCCCGCGTGTAGTTCCCTTTTTATTCCACCCAGCACCAGGAGCAAATCGTAATGGCGAACCGCAGCGGCGGTGGTTTCCCAGCGCCTGCGCATATGATCGAGCAGCCGCCGCTGGGCGCGTTCCAGCCGATAAGTTAGATCGTCTACTTTTTGCTGCCTCTGATTGATCACTTCCATAATGCGGACGAACGCGCCATGCTGGGCTATGCCGGTCAGCGCCTGCCGGCTCATCAGCAGGCGGTAGCGCATCGCGCGCAGCAGCCGTTGCTGCATCGCTTCCGCATGATCTTCCACTTCCTGACGCGAGCGAATTACCAACTCCGCCGCTGCCGACGGCGTGGGCGCGCGCAGGTCGGCGACAAAATCCAGGATCGTGAAGTCCGTTTCGTGCCCCACGGCCGAAATCACCGGAATCTCCGATTCGCCGACGGCCCGCGCCAATGCTTCGTTGTTAAATGCCGAGAGATCTTCTGCCGACCCTCCGCCGCGCGCCACGACGATCACGTCAACGATTTTTCTTTGATTAAAAAAGAGTACGCCCGACGCCACTTCTACCGGGGCAGCGTCTCCCTGCACCTGCGCGGGATAAATCATCACGTTCACCGAGTGATGGCGCCGCCGCAGAATATTCAAGATGTCGCGCAGGGCCGCGGCCTGCGGCGAAGTTACCACGCCAATTCTCGCAGGCAGCGAGGGAATCGGCTTCTTCTTGTCCGCCGCGAACAATCCCTCGGCCTGCAATTTTGCCTTGAGTTGTTCGAACGCAAGTTGCAGCGAGCCCGCGCCTCTAGGCTCAATGTATTCGGCGGCAATCTGCAACTCGCCGCGATCTTCATAGACGGTGACGCGTCCGCGCACCAGCGCCTGCAAACCGTCTGCGGGGCGAAAACGCAACAAGCGCGCCGCCGAGCGAAACATGACGACGCGGATCTGCGCGTTGCCGTCTTTCAGCGTGAAATAAAGATGCCCGGAATCCGGCGCACGAAAATTGGAAATCTCGCCTTCCACCCAGGCGTCGGTATATTCGCGCTCTACGTGCGTGCGCACTGCGGCGACGAGTTCGCGCACCTTCCAAACGCGACGCTCTGGCGGGCGGAAGTTAAATCCCAGTTGATCGGTAAGAGACGACATCGAAGGCAGTGTATCCCAGGAGGCTGTTGGCAGAATCGTTTTGTCGGAATTAGAGGGCAGAACGCAGGATATTCCAGTCCGACCACGCTTCCACTTGACCTAAGTGATACTATGCTTCGTGCTCGAATCCGCCGGCGCAAAACGCGAAAAATGCCGAACATTATCGATTTGGCAAACTCAGAGTGCAACGGATCGGAATCAGGGCAGGAATTTTTCAGGCAAGCGACGCACCTAAAATAGGTCATTCAGCTCACAAGGATTACTCATGCCCCTGCGCCCGTTGCATACATCTGCCGTCGTCCCAGTCTGTGCAATCCTCTTGATTACCGTGACCTCCGCCTTTTCCCAATCGGCCAAGAATTTCCCCTGGATGAACCCCAGTCTTTCTCCCGACGAACGCGCATCTATGGTGATGAAAGAGATGACCATCGACGAAAAGATTTCGTTGCTGCACGGCACGGGAATGGCCGGGCTGGGGCCGCTCACCCCGCTGCATGTTCAGTCCAATGGCGGCGCGGGTTGCGTCATCGGAGTGGCGCGACTGGGCATTCCCGACATTCAAATGTCCGATGCCGCTTACGGCATCCGCGCCAGCGGAGAGAATGGGCGTTATTCCACGGCGCTGCCCTCCGATCTGGGCGCGGCCTCCAGTTGGGATCTGGACGCCGCTTATCAGTATGGGGCGCTGATTGGCCGCGAGCTGCGCGACCAGGGTTACAACATGACGCTCGGCGGAGGCGTCAACCTGACTCGCGAACCGCGCAATGGACGCACGTTTGAGTATCAGGGGGAAGATCCGATTCTCGCCGGAAAGATGGTCGGCTCGGTCATGACCGGATTGCAGGCGCAGCACGTCATCGGCGACATCAAGCACTACGCGATGAACGACCAGGAAAGCGGGCGCAACGCGGTCAATGTAAATATCGACAAGCGCTCGATGCGGGAAAGCGATCTGCTGGCATTTGAAATCGGATTGCGCGCCTCTCATGCGGCCGCGGTGATGTGCTCCTACAATCGCATCAACGGCGACTACGCATGCGAAAACTCCCATCTGCTCACCGACATTCTGAAGAAAGACTGGAACTTTCCCGGCTTCGTGCTCTCCGACTGGGGTGGGACGCACAGCACGGTGAAAGCTTCTGCGGCTGGACTCGATC
>Ga0302179_10002181_pt1 | contig 11508 bp, 12 predicted proteins | sample I_Palsa_E3_1_FD_198788 | JGI IMG/M metagenome (GOLD analysis project Ga0302179, IMG submission 198788) | Peat permafrost microbial communities from Stordalen Mire near Abisko, Sweden - I_Palsa_E3_1 | ecosystem: Environmental > Terrestrial > Soil > Palsa > Peat permafrost | place: Sweden...
TTGGAGCTATCGGGGTTGCAATTGGAACTTTGGTGGGAGCCTTTGTCAGCGTCGGGTTGCATCTCACGGTGAGTATGAAGCTCACTCGCTCAATGATTTCCATGTCCCGCCGCAAATTCGTCTTGACAGGTCTCCTTCGGCCTCTCCTGTGTGTCATCCCTTCGACGCTGCTCATTGTTCTCTGGAAAGAGTCGGGTATGCCTCCGATCGGCATCCCCATGATCCTGATTTCGTTTCTCGCCACTGCGGCCATCGGTTGGCTCGTCGGACTGACAAACGCAGAAAGGAATGACCTGCTGAGCGTCATTCACCGGCTGCCATTGTTACCTTAGTCTACCTCTTGAACACCAACGCGGCGAGGCTACGGGATGCGCGCCAGCAGGAAGATGTGGAAGGGCGGCGCAAAATCCACCACAAGTACTTCCATCCCACATCGGGTAAGAAGTTCGCGGCTGTTTGCTTCATCGAACACGTGCTGATGCAGGCATCGGTTATTGAAGTTGTCGAGCGAACGCTGATGGAACGTTTCCGGCGTGCATCCGCCGGGATCCAGGCTCAAGTCGTGTTTTTCCAGGATCTCCGGCAGATGGGTAAGATCGTCTTCTTGCGTGTCTCGTTCGAAATCTTCAAAAATGTGGTCGATGCTGGTTGGCGTTCTCCGATGATCGAAGGTTTTTGAGTAATGGGGCAGAACAATGACCATGCCGCCGCGGGGTCGAGCCACTCGTTTCCACTCCTGGAGCGCTTTGACGGGATTCGCGAAGTGCTCCAGGTTATGCGAAGACAAGATGAAGTCATAGGTGCGGTCGGCGACAGAGGACAAGTTGGAAGCGTCGCGGAAAATGCTTTTCCCCGGAGGCTTGCCAGGGCTAAAAATGTAACTGTCCTCGTGTGAAGCCCAGGTAGTATCGCGTGAAAAATCGCAATTATCCAGAGACCCCACGAGGGGATAAATGGGCAGTGGCTGAATCCCGTCCGCGAAGACGTGGCTCGGACCACCGATTTCCAGTCCCTTCTTACCTGCAACAAAGGGGCGAACCGCTCTCAGGCTCCGCCAACGGACATAACGCAAGCGCCGGGCTGTGTTCTTTGCGCGACGAACAAGGGAAACTTCCAAGTTGAACAACTCCAGGCGATTCTTCGGCACCGCTCATTTATCTTAGCCAAGAGGTGCGCCGTCGGCTATGCCAGTGGGTTGGGACATCGAGCAGTTGCGGGCGGATACCGCGGGCTGCGAGCAGACCATCTTCTTCAATAATGCCGGGGCCAGTCTGCAGCCCCGGCCAGTGGTCGCAAGGGTGATCGAGCATCTTCGGCTGGAAGAACAGATCGGCGGCTACGAGGCAGCCGATCGGGTCACAGGCGAACTTGAGGCCCTCTATGGCAGCGTGGCGCGCTTGCTGCATTGCTCTGCGGACGAGATCGCGTTGCAAGAGAACGCCACCCGGGGCTGGGAAATGGCGTTCTACTCACTGCGCTTCGCTGCCGGCGACCGTATCGTTACCTCAGCCAACGAATATGCCAGCAACTACATTGCGTTCCTGCAGGTCGCCCAGCGCACGGGGGCGGAGATTCGCGTCGTAGAAAGTGACCAGGCTGGAGAGGTGGACCTGGAGGCATTGCGCAAGCTGCTGGATGACCGGGTCAAGTTAATCGCGCTCACTCATCTGCCCACCAACGGCGGGCTGGTACAGCCGGCGGCGCAGGTGGGTGAACTAGCCAGGCAAGCCGGCATTCCATTCCTGCTCGATGCCACCCAATCGGCGGGACAGATAGACCTGGACGTCGAGGCGCTGGGGTGCGATATGCTGTGCGCGACCGGGCGCAAGTACCTCAGGGGCCCTCGTGGCACCGGGTTTCTTTACGTTCGCCGATCCATGCTCGAGCAGATGGAACCTCCGTTGCTCGATCTGCACGCAGCCAGCTGGACTTCGCAAAGCAAGTTCGCGGTTCGCGGGGACGCGAAAAAGTTCGAAACCTGGGAATCGGCGGCGGCTACGCGGCTAGGGCTGGGCGTCGCCATCGAATATGCCCTGGCGCTCGGACTGAAGAATATCGAGCCCCGGGTTCAGCAGTTGGGCGCGCTGCTGCGGGAGCGGCTGGGCGAGGTGAAAGGAGTGACGATCCAGGACCTGGGCCGCGTCCGCTCAGGAATCGTGACCTTCACCTGCCAGGGTCATGGCGCCGGAGAAGTGATGCAGCGGCTCAAGGAACAAGGCATCGCGGTGCGAGTTTCGGAGCGGTCTTCGACCCTTATCGACATGGAACGACGGGGGCTCGAAGAGTTGGTCAGGGCATCCGTGCACTACTACAACACGGAAGAGGAAATCGAGCGGCTCTGTGAGGCGGTACGAGTATGGATGCGGAACGTCTAAGGGAATACGTGCTCAGTTTGCCCCATGTGGTGGAGACCATGCAGTGGGGCGCCAACCTGGTTTATTGGGTGGGAGATAAGGCGCTCGGCGGCAAGATGTTTGCGGTGAGCAATCTGGATGAGGACCATAAGGGGGTACTTTCTTTTGCTGCCGGGCCGGAACGATATGCAGAGCTGTTGGAAACGGATGGCGTGTTTCCTGCTCCCTACCTGGCGCGCGCCTATTGGGTAGCGATCGAACATTGGGGGGTGTTCCGCAGCAGCGAGCTGGAGGAGTTGATCGAGTCCGGGCACCGCCTGACCTATGACAAGCTGCCGAAACGCACCAGGGATGTGCTGGCGATGCCGGCGGCAGCACAGCGAAAGTTGTTGAAAGATCGCAAGAAGCTGCTGGCTACGCGAGCTTCCCGTTAGAACCGCTGCTTGCCTACTCGAGATGTAGTCGAGGCTTTAGACGGAATTAAGTGCTTGGAGGAGGCGATGAAATCAGGGTTTGTGCGGCTTGCCTGTCTGTTGGTCATCATGTGGTCGCTGCACCCGGTCGGGGCACAAAATGAAGACGGTTCGGCGAACCAGAAGAAGGCGAGGACGACCCTCGATGCCATGGTTGCTGCCCTCGGCGGCCAGCGATGGCTCTCCCTAACCAACACCATGCAGCAAGGCCGGACTTCCGGCTTCTACCAGGGGAAACCCACCGGCGCAACCTCAGAGTTCTACGAGATCCAGAAGTTTCCCGACCAGACGCGCATCGAGCTGGGCAAGAAGCGAGACGTATCTGAAATTATTTCCGGAGATCACGTCTGGGAGGTGACCTACAAGGGCAAGAAAGAACTGCCCCCGGACCAGGTTCAGGAACTGCTCCGGCGGCGCGCTCACTCGATTTGGACCGCTGTCCACGTGTGGCTCAACGATCCCAAAACAGTGCTCATTTATGACGGGCAAAAGCTGGTGGAGCGTCACCTGGCCGACCAGACCACGCTCATCAATGCGGACAATGACAGCATCACCATCCAAACGGACGCGGAGACGCATCTACCGTTGCGCCGCAGCTATCAATGGCGCGATCCGGTCTACAAAGACAAAAATACAGACGCGGAAACCTACGACAACTACCAGCCGGTGGAAGGGCTGCCTACCCCCTATACCCTGACCCGGTATCACAACGACGACATGACGAATCAGCGGTTCCTCACCCACGCCGGCTACGATGTTCCGCTGACGCCCGACATGTTCGATCCTGACGTGGCGGCGTCCAAAATCAAGAAATAGCCACGTGGATGCTCTATAATCTGCCCTGCGACCATGGAAGAAGAGAACCCCAGGCAAGAGGCGGCGCAAGGGCTGGATATACGCCAGATCATGGCGATTTTGCCCCACCGTTATCCCTTTCTCCTGATTGACCGCGTCCTCGAAAGCAGCCGCAAAAAGCGCATCGTGGCAATCAAGAACGTGACCATCAACGAGCCGTTTTTCCAGGGCCATTTTCCTGACTACGCCATCATGCCCGGAGTGCTGATGGTGGAAGCAATTGCCCAGGCAGGGGGAGTGTTGCTGCTCCCCGAGGTTCCGGATCATGAAAACAAACTGCTGGTCTTCTCCGGTATCGACCGGGCCCGCTTTCGCAAAGCGGTGACGCCTGGCGATCAGCTGCGTATCGAGGTGGATGTGCTGAACTGGAGACCCCTGGCCGCGCGGCTCGAGGGCAAGGTCTACGTAGAAGGCAAGCTGGCGTGTGAAGCCACCATCATGTGCGCGGTGGTGCCCCGGCCATCCCGCATTGGCGCTGACAAACCGGAAGGGCCGGTTGCGGAGAGTCGGGCTTTGGAGACGGTGAGTCACGAGTGAGCATTCACCCAACAGCCATCGTGGCTGCTACGGCTTCTATCCCACAATCCTGCAAGGTTGGCCCCTACTGCACTATCGGTCCTGACGTCGAATTAGGCGAAGACTGTGAACTGGTTTCGCACGTGGTTCTGGACGGCAAGACTCGCATGGGCGCCCGGAACCGGGTCTACTCCTTCGCCTGCCTGGGCGTGGCGCCGCAGGACCTCAAGTATCGGGGAGAAGCCTCCGGCCTCGAAGTCGGCGACGACAATACCATCCGCGAGTGTGTCACCATCTCGCGCGGCACCAAGGGCGGCGGCGGCACCACCCGGGTTGGCAGCCACTGCCTGATCATGGCCTACACCCACATAGGCCACGACAGCACCATCGGTAACCATTGCATTCTGGCCAACGGCGCCACCCTGGCCGGGCATGTCACGGTGGAGGACCACGCCAGCGTGGGAGCGCTTTGCCCCGTGCACCAGTACTGTTCCATCGGAAAGTATGCCTACGTGGGCGGAGGCACCACCATCACGCAGGATGTTCTGCCCTACTCGCTGACCTCGGCTAAACGTGAGACGCATGCCTACAGCCTGAATCGAATCGGTCTGGAGAGGTCCGGCTTCAACCCGCAGCAATTGCGCGCGCTGCAGCATGCTTATCGAGTGCTGCTGGCATCCAGGCTGAACACCACGCAGGCCCTGGAGCGTCTGCGTGCGGAGGGTGAGCCGGAGGAGTGCGTGGCCTACCTGGTCGCTTTTATCGAGCGCTCGCAGCGGGGCGTAATCAAGTAGGAGCGGCCGAGTGAAACCAGAACCGATCACCAGGCTGGGTCTGATTGCCGGCAATGGGCGATTTCCATTTTTGCTGTTGGACGCAGCACGCGCTCATGGCTTGCAGGTAGTGGTCGCGGCCATCAAAGAAGAAACAGAACCGGAAATGGATGCGCGGGCCGTCGAGGACCCAGGGATACGGGTTTATTGGCTTTCCTTGGGCGAGCTTTCGCGGCTGATAGAAACCTTCCACCAGGAAGGTGTAACCCGCGCCGTGATGGCCGGCCAGGTCAAACACAAGCAGATCTTCTCCAGCATTCGCCCTGACTGGCGGCTGGCCAAGCTGCTGTTGAACCTCCGTACCCGAAACACTGACATGCTGCTGGGCGCAGTGGCCAAAGTCTTGAGCGATGAAGGAATCGAGCTGATCTCGTCCACTGCTTACCTTGAACCGCTTTTAGCGCGGGCAGGAGTCTTGACGGCACGCGCACCTACGCAGGAAGAGCAACAGGATCTGGCCTACGGGCGCCAGGTCGCAGCCGCGCTGGCTGGCTTCGACATTGGGCAGACGGTCGTGGTCGCGGGACAGGCCTGTGTAGCGGTCGAGGCAATGGAGGGTACCGATGCCACCATCGAGCGCGCCGGGGCGCTCCTGGGCACCCTGGAGGCCGATGGTGAAGCTTCCACATTGGAACGCAGGCTGAGCGTGGTGAAGGTCGCCAAGCCGGCTCAGGATATGCGCTTCGATGTGCCGGTGATCGGGGCCAACACCATCGAGACTATGCGCCGGGCCGGAGCCACCTGTCTATCGATTGAAGCCGGCCGCACCCTCATCTTCGACCTGGAGACCATTCGCCAGCTGGCCGCAGCGGCTGGGATCGCGATCATCGCGGTGTGAGTGGACAGGGAAATACGAAAGGCGCTCTAATCAAGGTGGGAGATTCCCGTGAAAATATCAAGATTTGCCTTCCTCGCTGTCCTGGTGGTTCTGCTCGCTGGCGCCATCTTAGCCGTCCGCGGAAAAGCGGATGATACCGCCCTGCCTCAAGCCGGCCAAACGGCCCCCAACTTTACCCTGCCATCGCAAGATGGTTCCAACATCAGCCTCGATAATTTCCGCGGCAAGTGGGTGGTGCTTTATTTCTATCCCAAAGACATGACCACCGGCTGCACCATTGAAGCCCACAACTTCCAGCAGGATATGGAGAAATATCAGAAATTGAATGCCGTGGTGGTGGGTGTGAGTGTCGACTCAACCGGCAGCCACAAGGAGTTCTGTGCCAAGGAAGGGTTAAGCTTCAAGCTTCTTAGCGATCAGGATAAGAAGGTCGTGGCGCAGTATGGCTCCATGGCAGATTACATGGGTGTGAAGATTGCCAAGCGCAACACGTTTCTGATCGATCCCAAGGGAAAGATTGTCCAGGTATGGACTGGCGTCAACCCCTCGCAGCACAGCCAGCAGGTTTTGGCCGCGCTGAACGGCTACGAGAAAAAAGGCTAATACCCCAGCAACAGCAAGTCGCTCCACCGGCCCTCTTTTAGCCCCTGCAACTTTAGCTTGCAGGGGCTTTAGAGTCTGTTCACTTTGCTTCGTCGAATTCAACTTCCAGACGCAAAAAAGCCCGGCTGCCAGCCGGGCTCTTTTGCTTGCCTTGTGTTGCGAACTACTTCTTTTTTGTTGTCTTCTTTGCTGCCTTTTTCGCCGGAGCCTTCTTTGCTGCCTTCTTGGCTGACGACTTCTTTGCTGCCTTCTTAGCCGGAGCCTTCTTCGCCGCCGACTTCTTGGTTGCTGCTTTCTTCACTGCCAAAGGAATACCTCGTTTGTTGGTAGATTTTTTAGTACTGGCGCTTTTCTTGTTGCCGACCGCTTTCGCAGCCTTACTGCCGCTTTTCGCGCCCTTGGTGCTCTTCTTCGCGGCAGATTTCGTTACGGCCTTTTTCGCCGGAGCTTTTTTAGCAGGCGCTTTCTTCGCTACTGCTTTGGCCGCCGCAGGTGGGGCGGCGGTCTTCTTGGCCGCAGATTTCTTGGCAGCTTTCTTGGCCGGCGCCGGGGGTGGGACAGGAGGAGTAAGCAACTCCTCACCCGGAACCAGAGCGGCTACGACGATACTTACTTCTTCTTCTTCGTCGTCATCGTCAAAGCCGTCTTCCAATTCGTCTGGATACTCTTCTGCCTCGGCTTCAAACTCGTTGTCAGCGTTTGCGTACAGTTTGTGCTCGTCCTGCATTCTTATGCCTCCAAGGCTTTGGTTGCGACGGATTCGAATCGCAGACAACCGCTTTCCATCATACTTGCCTGCGGCGCGGATTATAGCAACAGCATGCAACGGGAGGCCAATGACACGCAAGTGAGAATTAAGTTTCTTTTCCGTTCTTCGCGTTGGCATGGCTCGAAGACGATGCGCGAGCAGGGGGTTTTTTCGCCGTGCTGCCCCGATGTTTGCTGCTGACGCGGGCAATGTGGGCGGGCTCGGCAACATAGAGACGGCGGCCCGGCTCCAGGTGCGCCGCGGTCAAATGATTCCAGCGGCGGAGCTGCTGCACCGTAACGTTAAAGCGATCGGCCACCGTAACCAGCGTGTCGCCATGTTCGACTTTGTAAAGTGTGAGCCGCGATTTGCTGGAGGGGGCGGGGGGGACCGGGATGACGAGCGAATCGGTCGCAGAAAGATCATCGCCCGGTTCCAATTGGTTGACGAAGACGATCTCCGACGCATTTACGTGATAATCGCGAGCGACGGTGGTCAGCGTTTCTCCCGCAACCACCTTGTGAAACCGCCATTGATTTCGCTTATCCGCGGGGATTTCGGCAATCCGTTTCTGGTATAGGTCTTTGCTGCCCACAGGCAGATGCAGCTCGAATGGACCATCTGTGGGTGTGCTCATGCGCAATAGACTGGGGTTCAGGTCGGCGATTTCCTGCACCGGCGCTTCGACCAGGTCGGAGACCAGGCGCAGGTCGACACTGTAGTCGGTGGTGACAGTGTCGGTGACCAGCGGCGGGTCGGGAGCGAGCGATTGCAATCCGTATTGCTGCGGGTTCTTGGCCATGATGGCCGCGGCGATGATGATGGGAACGTAATTTTTCGTCTCCTGGGGCAGCGCATTGCGGCGGTAAAGCTCCCAGAAGTCGGCGTAACCGGTGCGCTCCACCGCCTTTTGTACATTGCCTGGGCCCCAGTCGTAGGCTGCCATGGCCAGGTACCAGTCGCCCAGCTGAGCGTAAAGTTCCTTCATGTATCGAGCGTAGGCGTGGGTCGATTTTTCCGGATCGAAGCGCTCGTCATACCAGCCATTGCGGGTAAGACCGTAGACGCCGTAGGGCATGAACTGCCACATTCCCCCGGCGCCGGAGCGGCCGTTCACGATCTGCGGTTGAAAGCCGGACTCGGCGACGGCCTGGTAGATAAGATCCTGAGGAACCTTTTCTTCCGCCAGCACGGTCGTGATCATGGCGTGATAACGGCCGGCCCGCTCCAGCGACCGCATCAGTGTTCCCCGCCCCTTGGACGAGAAGTAGCTGATGAATCCGGCAACGGGATCGTTGATCAACAGCGGCAGATCGGACTGGGTGGTCTTGAGTTCTTGAATGGCCTGCGCCTTGACGTTTGGGTCCACCGGGAAAGTGACGTCGTTGGCGATATCGACCGGAGCCGGTTCTATTTTGGGAGCAAATCCATTGCCTTGCTTAAGCGCCTCCATCTCCAGAGTATTGACGGCGTCCACCACGCGATCAAATTCGTCCTGCAACTGGGGTTGGGTACGCAGATCGAAATTGCCGGTGAGCATCAGGTCCACGGCGCGGTCAAAGTCCGCCTTGGCAATCTGCAGTTTGCCGGCATGGTAATTGGCGACACCGCTCTGATATGCCGCTTCGACCGAATCGATGAGGGCCTGTACCTGGGGGCTGGCAGGGGTCGCCGCTGGATTAGGAGACGATGCGGTGGCAGAAACGGCTGGCTGAGACGGCTTAAGCGCGGGAGCGGTCGCCTGCGGTGATTTGACCGAGGTTTTGCTCACCGCATCTTCCGGCACACACCCGTCAAGCAGCAGCGGGGCCGCGGCCAGCACCAGCAGCAATGCTCTGGGACCGATCTTCAATCCTCTGAATAAGCCCATGCAATAACGCGTTCGGGCACCCCTGTTTCATTGCTGCATAACATGTGTTGACCTTGATTGTATTGCCCGGAAGCCGGCAATGTGAATGATAAGATCGGGTGAGAGACCTTCCTCTCGTTGCACAACTGAGTCATCACCCGCCGATCGGCTTCCCTTCATGGACACCAAGCACATCCGAAATTTCGCCATCATCGCCCATATTGACCATGGGAAGTCCACGCTCTCGGACCGTCTGCTGGAGCTCACGGGCTCGTTGACGGCCCGTGAGATGCAAGCCCAGGTGCTGGATGCGATGGACCTGGAACGGGAACGCGGTATCACCATCAAAGCCCACGCGGTGCGCATGAACTACCTCGCCCAGGATGGCGAGATGTACCAGTTGAATCTTTTAGATACGCCTGGGCACGTTGATTTCTCTTACGAGGTTTCCCGCTCCCTGGCATGCTGTGAGGGCGCTCTACTGGTGGTGGATGCCTCCCAGGGAGTGGAGGCCCAGACCCTGGCCAATGCCCACCTGGCTATCAACAACGGGCTGGACATGATTCCGGTCATCAACAAAATCGACTTGCCCAGTGCGGACGTTTTGCGCACTCAGGAAATGATCGAGTCCACGGTAGGGTTGGACGCTACCGACGCCCTTCCGGTGAGTGCCAAAACCGGGCTTGGTGTTCCCGATGTGCTGGAAGCAATTGTGCGCCGTCTGCCTCCGCCCGCCGGAGATGCAGAGGCGCCGCTCCAGGCCCTCATCTTCGATTGCCATTTCGATCCTTATCGCGGAGTGATCGTATTGTGCCGGGTGATGAGCGGCATTTTGCGCAAGGGCATGAAGATCCGGTTGATGTCGAATGGGCGCGTATTTGATGTGGAAGCGGTGGGTGTCCTCACCCCCAAGCCTTTGGAAATTGAGCAGCTGTCAGCCGGCGAAGTGGGCTTCTTTTCGGCCACGATCAAGAACGTGGCCGATACCAAGATCGGCGACACGGTCACCGACGATACCCGTCCAGCCGCGGCTCCATTGCCCGGCTTCAAAGACATTCAGTCCATGGTGTTCGCCGGGCTCTACACCGTGGATTCGCATGAGCACACATTGTTGCGGGACGCCCTCGAGAAGCTGCGGTTAAACGACTCCTCTTTTTTCTTTGAGCCGGAAAGCTCGGTCGCACTGGGATTTGGTTTTCGCTGTGGCTTTCTCGGGCTGCTGCACATGGAGATCATTCAGGAGCGTCTGGAGCGTGAATTCAACCTGGATCTGATCACCACCGCTCCAGGGGTGCGATACAAAATTACACTGACGAACGGATCGGTGATCGAAGTGGAGAACCCATCTCGTTGGCCAGATCCGAGCGACATCGAAAAGATCGAAGAGCCGGTGATCAACGCCACCATCCTGACCAGTGAAGAGTATGTCGGCGGCATCCTGAAACTGGTTGAGGAGAAGCGGGGCAGGCAGAAGAACTTCGAATACGTTACCCCGACACGGGTGATGCTGACCTACGAATTGCCGCTCAATGAAATCGTGCTCGACTTCTACGACCGGTTGAAATCGGTCTCGCGCGGTTATGCATCGCTCGATTACCAGCTGGCGGGCATGTGGGAGTCTCCCATGGTCAAGCTGGATATCCTGGTCTCGGGCGAACCGGTCGATGCGCTGTCGATCATCGTGCATCGCGACTTTGCCTACGATCGGGGACGAGCGCTGGTCTCCAAGATGCGCGAGCTGATTCCCAGACAGATGTTCGAGGTTGCCATCCAGGCAGCCATCGGGGCCAAAATCGTTTCCCGGGAAACGGTCGCCCCGTTACGCAAGAATGTGATCGCCAAGTGCTACGGAGGAGACATCAGCCGTAAGCGCAAGCTCCTGGAAAAGCAAAAAGAAGGCAAAAAGAGGATGAAGCGCATCGGTAAGGTCGACATTCCCCAGGAAGCCTTTTTGGCGGTCCTTAAGGTCGGCGAGGATAGCAGCAAATGACTGCGGTTTCAGGTTACGTTGGTCCAGTGCACTGGAGGGCTCTTGTGGAAACCTCCAATTTGGAGCCGGGAGCCGGCGAGCGTGGCGCAAAATGGAGCTACCTCAGGCAAGACGTATCCAAGTAGCTCAATTTATGGGGCTTAGGGTTTAGTACGCGAGGTCTTCCAGGGCTTTCGCGAAGGCTGCGATGCAGGCGGCGAAAAACGGGGCCAAGCTTTCCACAAAATTTTCCACAGCCCACCGAGCGCTGTGGCTGATACATTTTTGCTCTCACCGAGAGGCTTACTGAGAGTTTTTTACATCCCGGGCCAGCGAGGCTTGCCCGGGATGTAAAGCCGCTCGCAAAGAGCTATTGCTGCGGCTGCGACCTGGGAGTAGTGGACCTGGGGGTGGTGGTGCCGGTGTGACCCGGAGTGGACGAGCTCGGGCGCGGAGCCGACGGAGTGCCG
>Ga0302179_10002184_pt1 | contig 11501 bp, 9 predicted proteins | sample I_Palsa_E3_1_FD_198788 | JGI IMG/M metagenome (GOLD analysis project Ga0302179, IMG submission 198788) | Peat permafrost microbial communities from Stordalen Mire near Abisko, Sweden - I_Palsa_E3_1 | ecosystem: Environmental > Terrestrial > Soil > Palsa > Peat permafrost | place: Sweden: Abisko...
GCAGAACCCTCGGCGCCGAATTCCCGGACCGCAACGCCTAATCGACCCGCTAGCACGGCTTTCACAGATGATTCCGTGGTATCCAATTTCAGTGATTTGATGCGACCAGGGGGGTATATTATGCGTTCTCCGGCGGAGAGGGGGGGATTAGCGCCTCCGTATGCACGGGCACAGGCTATGGGTGTTCCGACGCGGCGTGAAGTTGTGGGGTATGTTCCTCAGGGGGGTGGGTTGTTTTCGGCCTATCAGATTTGATGGCTTTAATTTGGGGAGTTCGATTCATGGGAATAGTCGTCGTGGAGGATTGATTGGGAGTCTTGGAAAGTAGGGAAAGGATGTATGAGAATAACCTAGTTCGTATATAGACAATCCTAATTTCTTTTAGTATATTTTTTAGGGAAATTTTGATTTATACCCCTGACTTATCGATAATTTGCAAAAATGCCCTTTTCACACACAAATTTGAGGTTTGTGTTACTTCTATGGCAGATGCATCAAATCATGTCGGATTTTAATAATTTTTTCATTGCTGAATAGCTTCAGATGTCACCTACAACATATTAGGAGCACAATAGGCTATAATTAAGCATCGTTGAGCAAACTTCAGAAAATCATCATTATTTAAGTTTAATCCAGGACATTTTTGCAAATTATCGAAAAGTCAGGGGTATAAATCAAGATTTCCCTATTTTTTATCACCGTTGACGTGAGCATCATGGTTCAGACTCATCTGACGGCTACGAGATTTTTAATTCCCGTCAGATGAGAATAAAGCCGCGATGACTAATCCCGACCTGCATTCTGGAATTTCCCCATTTGTACCTGACAACGACGATCGTCCTCAGTGTTTGGAGAATACATACACCTTTTTTTCCAGCCCACTCCACCCTACACCTCCGTCCCGCGCTTCCCACTCTCTCGAGATGGAAGCTATTCGCAAGCGCTTCCTGCAGCCAATCACACGACCAACTCCTGCTCCCGAACTCGCCAAGGCCACTGATGTCGCGACTCCCCAAAACACGACCACTCCAGGACAACCCCTGGCGACCACACCCTTGCTCAAGATCGCTCTTTCGGACACCCAAAGTGTCCGATTCGGCGGCGAAACCGTGACCCTACATGATACACAGCACGGCGAGTCAATCATTTCTCTATCTTCGCCGGCGCAATTAAAAGTTACGACTCTACAACATCTGCGCGACCACCTCCAATCAGTCTCCCCAGAGGGGACTCAAGTCATTGATATCGACCTCGGATCCACGGCATTCGCGTCTCTCGTCCGGACCCTAATCCAAATGTTCCACTCAAAACTCGACTGTCTCACTGCGATTGCACAGTTCACTTTGGATCCCGAGACCGCGGACATACTGCATTCCTGGGCGGAGAAAGAATGGACAAAGTCAAAGAACGGCGGCGACGACAGGTCAGATGACGATCAGAGTCGGGATGGGAGTTTGTTCTGCGATTCAGATGTTGAGGAAATCCCGGCGACGACGAGAGTTAGACCGATTACTCTACGCCCGCGCCGGCCACCATCCGTATTTATCAAAGAGGAAAAAGTCGTCAAGGCCGAGAAAGGGACGACTCCTTCTACTCCGACTACAACCATCAACGATGCAGTGCCACATAATCCGACGAGGCATCTTAGGAAGGCAAGTCCAGTTCGGACCGGGAACACTTTGAAGGACGGGGGACGTTCCCCCGGCCGGAGCGTAGCACGGACTTTGTCTTCGCCGAATTTGCGACACAAACCTACTAAACTATCACTTCGCCGGGACTTTGCACCTTCTAATGGCGGCACTACAAAAACCAGTCCTAGCGATACGATTAGTACGTCATCTCATGAAGGATCCAAGAAACGCGCTCTTCCGGTCTCGCGTGGTAGAGAGAATACGCCCTCGGGCCGTCACTTGAAACGAATCAAATCCGCCGACATGATCACGCGAACGCACCAAAGCTCTCAACAGACGTCCTCCGCGCCCGGCCCTCCCGGATCCGAACTTTCCGGCCTAATGCGCGTGCTTGAGAATCCGGACCGGGAATATGTAGAGAAGTTTTGGCGCGATACGGTGGCTTCGTTTCCGGAACATGTGCAGCAGAGCAGTAATATGGAGGACAAGGTGGAGTGGTTTTTTGGCGATGTCGAGTTTCTGAGGAAGGAAAATGAGAGGATGAGGCGGGATGAGGCGGATCGGAGGAAGGCAACGGGGTTGTTGGGGGAGAAGATTATGTTGTTGAATCGGCCGATTAAGAGGGGGTTTGCTACGGATTAGTTTGTTGGGAGTTTGCATTGCGTACGCGTGGTCCTGATGCTGTCGGGAACTTATAGCAAGTTTGGTTCATGGGTATAGTATAAATAGGTTCTTCGTTCTTCAGAGAGGTGTTTTTACTTGGCTTTAATACTATTACGGGACAACACGAGATTTAGAACTTTCTTAAGATAGGTATCGTCTAGTTGTAATTGGCTCTGCGATAGGCTGTAATTGCCTCGCCAAATGAAAAGCTATCTAGCCTCTCTCTCCTGTCATGATTGTAACGGTCGTGCTTGTTGTGCCGTCATTCTGCATTTTCACGGCCATGTCCGATCGGATATGTTGGAATGGTCCGATAATAATGTTTCTTCCAGTGTTTAGGATTGACGGATCTTGGACCTCCGATTGTGGCGTTTTAGAGGTCGGATAAGAAACAGGGACAAACAGGCCTGACGGTTTCCGGTACCTACGAGATTCATTATCCGTGGCTTCCAGATAAATATATCCAATTAGGAAATCGATAAACAGGTGTTAGTACTTTATAGTGTTGGTCAAAGCTTAGGTGCTAAAGATCCGAGTCCCAATCCTGGCTTCTTCATGCAAGGTAATTAGCACAATCGCTGCTTTCGAACCACATTACGCGTTGCTAGGCTACGCATCGTTCATAGGCTCAGTCAACAGAGGGCTGCGGTTGCATTGCAAGCATATTTCGCGATTGAGACATACTTTCATTGACAATTGACAAAGACCGGTCGACACTGACTTTCCTACCGCACAAAATCACTCAGCCTAATCCTTCTCATCGAGCACTTTCCTAAACAAAGCTGTATCCATATACATCCGAGCTTCCACAATCTTCCCCCCCTCAAACCTACACAACCAACAAAATTCTTGAAACATATCCATTCCTTGCTTCGTCTTTGCCTCGGCGGTATGTTCGACAATCGCCCAATCGCCACTAATCAAAATACTTTTGATCTTACGGGCAACAGGCGTAGCCATATGACGAACCACAGGATTGAGGGTCTTATCGAGAACCTCCCGCTTGGAAGTATACTTGCCGCTCAAGGCATCGCTGCCCGTGATTGTCCAAACGACATCGTCGGCAACGTAATTCTTGAAAAAGGATGGAGGATCGCTGTTCTCAAAAGGCAGGAAGGCGGTTTGTACGGTCTCGATTGTGAGCATTCTTGCGTGCGGCGAATGTGCCGGCGACGGGAGAGCGGGGCTATGTAAATGTAAGCCACCCGTGTGAAAGCGTGGGCCCGGCAATTAATTGGTCCGGCGGGATCATCTGTGGCTGAGGTCACGAACTTTATTTTCAAGGACACGGGCGGTGCCGGGATCGGCACTCCCGAAATAGCAACTTTTGAGCGGGACTAGGGAGGCCAGCCGGGTCTGAAAAGGTAACACCGCCCCTCGCATCTGTTTGATTCATGTGAAACTCCCCGGCAGGTAGTTTTACAGTTCCAACAACCAGTAGTACAAATTTATTTTTAAAATTGGGTTTGAAGCTCCAGGAACTTTATAGGGTCGCACATTGCATGCATAAAATCCCCAGCCACGTTGGCGCAAATACTATATTAACTCGCTACTCCGGCCGCAATACTTTCCCATCTTCCCACCACGCAATCCTCAGGCTACTACATCAGCGACAATCCAGCAATCTCTTCTCACCAAAACACCAAGATGTCCGAGGAAAAGCTCCATCGAACGTACGAAAGAGCTCTAAAAAACCATCCATGGGGAAGCGCTTTATACATCCCAGTTGATGCGAAAAACATGTACCCAGGTTGCATTGGTGTATTCAACAAGGACGGTCACTGGATCACACCTCTTGCAGCACAAACAGAAGACCTTCAAATCATCACAACGAATTACCAATGGGATGTCGTTCATTCTGAGAGAATCAGTAATATGAAAGTAAAAGTGAAAAAAAAACTGTCTTTATTGTATGCCCCCTCCCCACCCCCTTACTTTGCCCCTATATGCTCCGTATTTGTTCTCATTGACGGTAGTACGAAGATAGTCCCCTCTTCGGTCGAAGCGACCTTTCAAATCGATTCCGCATCAGAATCCGTGGCAGTCCTCCAATGCGGTCCAATAATCCGCACCGGTATCGGAAACATAAACCTCTCCATCAAAGATTGGGGCAAGGAAAACAAATCAAAAATCCTCACCCTGGCAAAACAGGCAAAATCTTTGGGCGGATTTTTCGTCGTGACTGCGACTTACAAGACTCAATGGTGTCGTCCAAGGTGTTGGTCTACAGCCGATCTTGAGCATTTCGCCAACCTTCGGATTGCCACAGATGATGGGACCGCTGTTTGTGAGGCGAGTATTCAGATGTCGACAAAAACGGTAGATAAGGGTGGTCATACCCTGCCAGCTCAGAAGGTACGTGTCATGGAACGCATTTGTTATCTCTTTGTTGACGTTGGTGTTTAGGATAGGGTTGGAACGGAGTTTGTCGTGTTTGTTGAGGGAACTTTCTTTCCTGTTATGGGATCTGCCACTTCTAGGAAGGTATGTAAATGCTATGGGAGTTTCATTGACGTATTCAGATCTATGCTTCTTGAAAGCCAGGGAGAGTATTCATGTCGGTGGGTGGAACAGGATTCGCGGGTTTATATTTTGAGGGTAGCATCGGTATTTAATTCAATTTGAGGTCCTATATCATCAGCTGCAGGTTCGAAACTTTGGGCCACTTTGCCAAAATCGGTTTTTGATAGCTTCGTTTTTGCGAAACCACAATAGCGCCTCGTTCTTGTGTCATGAACGCAACTCGTTAGGTTGGGTTTCCTGTGGATTGAACTGCAGCTGTAGATTCCTAGCTTGTAACGTTAATCAACGACGTTAATCCCCTGCAGCTATACCAAGGATGCGCGCTACCTCGCCGCTATTGTCTTTCGTGAAAGTTCAAGTTATCGTTTCAATTCGCCTTCATTGCTTCGCCAAATCTTGCGCCCTTTCCGCGTTTCCAACTCGATCCTCGTCGGCAAGGCTCGCCATGCGTGCGGAGCTGCCTACTCACAAAGGAGTGACTCAGAGCCCCTGAATCACTCGCGGAAGGGGCTTGAACGACTGTGGTGTGTGAGCGACACTCACGCGGGTCACTAGAACGTCAGATGACTGCATCTCAATCAATCAACCCCCGTACATCAAGGATACTCTTGCAAGAAAGATTCAAAAGCGATTCAGTTTGCACCCCACTTTCAAGCGGTAGGTTCAAACGATGGAAGATTCCCCCCAGCGGGGACAAAGCAGGGATGGGTTTGCTCTGCATGGTCGTGTTTCAAACAATCCGGAAAATGTACGGATCGATGAAGAATTCAGGAACAAATATCAATGGAGCTACGAGCGTGTGTACTACATAGCTTGCAATCAAAAAGCTCTAATTCCCGCGCACTGATGTTGTCATAGTTTTAAACACAAGGGAAAAAAACACCTCTCTGAAGAATTACATATCTACCCTTGGAGAAGGCTCCCTTTCCCCACAGCTTTATCGTCTAGTTGGATGCACCTAAAATACGTTTGTCCTTAATCTGACTGAATTATCTGGAGAGTTCAACCGGTACCTTGCATCTAACGGATACCCAACTGTCAGATGTAACAAGATTCTCGATTTCGTCTGCTTCTACAATACTTCGAACATTAACCGGCACCGAAGAATTCTCCGCATGTACATCTTCGACAATCGCCCCAGATTCGAGTTCGGTTCTTTCAAACCGTGGAATAGAGCGTCAACCCCGACCTGAAATCTTTTCTTAGTCAAGTCTCCCGCACGGTGGTCCTGCATATGATAACTTTGAAATGACTCCGAGTGGCGATTTGTCCCGTTACAAGATGTACTGGCATATTGGTTGGGTGAATATAAAGTTGCACGGCAGCTAACTTGCATCGTACTCCTAGATGGCTCCTAGCAACATCGAAGTCAGCCTTCAGGAAAGAAAGTGACATACTTCGATTTCTCCACCAATCAGCCGGAGGATCGCGCGTCCATAATCTTCATCATCTTGAGGAAGTTCATCGCGTCGCTCTTTGACCAGCTTCAATAATTTCATCATGGCACTGAGTTTTTCTTGAAAAATCGGCCCAGGGAGGCTACTCCAATTGAGGGGATTGTTCGGATTTGCGATTAATATCATGGTGGTGTCCAAACCTGTAGAGAACGCCAGGAAATGTCTTCTTCCTATGTCATGGAGGAGAATTTTCATAGGGCTTGATTCTTGATGCAATGAAGGACTTTGGGGTAAGACGGGTATGGTCCTAGATGCGAGCTAATCGGCGGATAGTATCGGTGACCGATTCTGCATTTCGGTGAGTTTCTTCGTAATGAACTTCCTCTTCGACTGAAGTTGTACCGGAGTCCCAGGCACAAGTCGAATTTGCCGTCCTATGTTGAGCAGTCCTAGGTTGAGCATTTGCAGAGGACCAATTCCATGGAAGCCGCAACAGAGAAACTATAATGGTGACACTGCGTTCTTCTGCCACTAAATCAAATGTTAGGTCGATCGTGGACTTGCCAATTAATGCCCGAAGTGTGGTTTATCGCCAAGTGACAAGTGCGAGGTGCATGTCGTGCGATGTCAGGAATTGTGCGACTATCTAGCAAGGGAAGGTATACATCGTTAAACGCTTTGATCATGAAGCCTGCCGGACGAGGACAATACTGTACTGAATGCTGGTACTGATGAGACGATCATCTGAGAGTGTGGATTTTGGAGACGAGTTTTTTGTGGTTGGTGGATTGCGATGATCTGGCGATATATCTCTGGATCGTCAGGTTGTTCGTTTTCTGTTCTTTTGTGTATACTCGAATATGAGGAATCACTCGAATATGAGGAATCACTCGAATATGAGGAATCGACAAACGGTGTTGAATGTTGAATTCGAACTTTGAGTGTCTAGGCTTATGAACTCTCCAACTCGGAATTCGAATAGCATGACATATTGCCTTAAATGAGTCGTTGTCGTAGCAGATCCAGCCAAGTCCAACTTTGCCTCGAAAAGTGTCACGGAGTCCTTGATTTGCTCGGAATCTTTCAGAAAAAGGTGGCTTCGCCGGGCGAATTCAAACTTTCGAAGCCAGAATGCAAAAATCTGACGGTAATATGTAAGTAGCGCGTGGTGCGCCGCTGTGGAGGAGATATGCGTTGGATGGACTTTGTGAATCATTCTTGCGGCGCTGATGACGGTATTTTCGTGAGAGGCGCAGCGAAGTAGATAGGGTAAGAGTGATTCTCACTACACGTTAATCTCCGTAGATATTCTTGGGGGTCACAACACAGCAATGGCCTAAGCTGTCAGGAGAAATACGTACACGAATATGACGTACCAGCTGGTTTCCCTTGCTCATAATAGTTTGTCTGGTAACATGTACAACATTTCCGCAAAAATCTGGGCACGATTTCGGCTTGCGGGAATGGATACGAGCTAGTACTCGTACAGGGAATCAGGTAGAGTTGACCAGAATCATTGTTGTGATATTGAACATAAGTTAATTGCGGAATTGGTGATTCAGAATGTCCAGGAAATACCAACTCCGCAGAGTTCTACAAATCCTTCACGAGTCTCTAAAGTTGAGGACTCTTCATGATCGCATCAGAGGGAAACTCTGACATGAATCTGTCTTTCTCCTTGCATCTGACGCCAATACATTCATTCCAATCCATGGTTCGAATTGCGAGATATTGAGTTACTTCCGGCATTCTTTCCTCTTGTAAGGAGAATCCGTCAGTATCATCTGAAGATGAGAAGTAGCTGTGGTGATCGCTTCCCTCGGATGCTTTTCCAGAAGGGTCGAAAGAGAATGGCCGGAAGGAAAAAAAATCGTAAATGTCCTAGAGAAAATTCGAATCCAAGTACAATGGTCTTGTTCTGTTGACTTCTTGCCCGAATCAAATCAGATGCATCCTATGCTCAACCGCGCGCCGTGCGAAAGCGAAATCATACTAGTGGCGAATGTTGGATCTATAGAGGGATATGAATATGAATGTCCCCCATGGCATATTCTTGTGTTGCCAAATGATCTGGCGCAGGTCCCTTTGTACTGTCGTCGCTCGAAAAATGATCATCGATATCGCGGAGAACTCCGAATTCGCGCTAGATTTGCAGAATTCGAAGCGAATAGAATGCGTTATCCATTTTGAATTCAATGCCTCAATAGGTCATCATCTGGTGATTGATCTGAAGAATGTCTCCCGCCGAATTTTAGTCCAATGCTAGCGCTGATATATGCGTACAAGTAACAAGAGGTGCCCCTTTAATTTTAATCTGTCGCGATATCGATTGGCTGGGATTACCTAACAAACTTTAATCGCCTCTAAAATCGAAATTAAACCGGTTTTAATTTCCCGGACGCGTGCCACCCTTTTCAGCCGATTGCGTAGTGTGTTTTGTACACAAACTCGATTCCATGCGACCGGCATTGGGAACGACCCCCGAGTCTGCCGCCACTTGACATTGGTCAAGCCGGCTTCTTTGTACAGGATGAAGTTTCTTGCGGTGATATTACCTTCGCTTGGAACCAGCGCGCTAGTGCTGTTGTTTGTGTTACATTTGTACGACGGGTTCGCTGCTGACGAGTTGGCTTGGGGGGGGTTGAAGATTGTGCCCATGGAGGCGAAGACGAAGGTGTCGAGGAGTTGTCATCCCGAGACACGGCAACGGGGGGTGTTGTTGGTGACTACGGCAAGTCCGGAGAAAGTCCAGGAATTCAGGGGCGTGGAAAACGTTTACGAAAAGGTATGGCTGAATCGCAAAGCCTTTACCGAACAACATGGTACAATCAACCGTTCCATCTCATCCTCTAGAATGCTCTTCCCCCTGTTTCATTTCCTCGTACGCTGTTGGCATTCGTTAGTGGGTGCGCTCCGACAGCTGGGACTGACCAAACTACTAGGCTACGAGCTCCTATTCCTCGACGCAAAGTCCTTCGAAATATCAAACCAGCTGCATCCAGTATGGAGTAAATTCCCTGCAATACAATTAGCCATGGCCCGCTTCCCACACGTCGAGTGGATCTGGTGGCTCGATCTGGATGCCGTGATAATGAGTCCGTCGACGGACTTGTACGACCTTGTGCTTGGCCCGGAGGCAATGGCGGGGAGATTATTGAATGGGACGACGGTGAAGTTGAATAATCGGATCAAGGTAGATGGGGAACCTGTTCCTACGCTTGTCACAGGAGAAGTATCACCCCAATGGCCCGGGAAGAAATCCTCTTTACCCTGAATATATGTATTGGTTCTACCAGTACACCTCAGGCTTTTTGTGACCGTTGTTGATAGCAGACTCTGAATCCCTGCGACATCGACCTCCTCTTCACACAAGACTTCAACGGCCTCAACGCCGGCTCCTTTTTCCTCCGCAACACTCCTCTTGTCTCCAGCTTCGTAGACTTCTATTCCGACCCCGTTCTAATTTCCCACGCCGACAAAAACTGGCTTCTCCGCGACCAGGATCTCCTGTTACATTTACTTGCGCGGCATCCGAGTATTTATAAGAGGACTGGGTGGGTCAAGCAGAGGGTGTTTAATTCCTATGCGGGGAATTGGGAACGCGGAGATTTGGTGGTGCATTTTGTAAGTTGTGGGTATGTCGTTGGAGTGAGTGGACGGTGGCTTACAGTAGGAATGAGAGGACTTGTCCAAGGTTGTTTGAACGATTTTGGGGAGAGAGGGAGACCTCAGATTGGGAGGGAAAGGTCCCATTGCCTCCCCCTGCGTTAAGTGGCCTGGAATAAGTGGGATGATCAATCGGTTGCGCATATCAGGACGTTGGAGGGAATACACAAGACCATGGCACTAAAGTTTGCAATTGACTATATAATATATGTACACAATATTAAATAGGAATGGCATCGCGATGGGGGGAGTTGGAATACATATTTTTTATACTGGATATCAAGGGCGCTAGTATCGAGCGGTGATGCCGCCAGATGAGGCACCGGTAAATACATCGTTAGGAAATGAAATCACCACATCTGATCACCAAAGATAAGCCACATCGGAATTTCTTGTGCCTCTATCACACCAAGGGTTGTGCTTTCGAGAAATCTTCGCTCTGTTGAGGAAATTCTCTGTCCTCGTTCAACGGACGAGTGACGAGAATAGCGGGGAAGGTGACCCATGGGATGTGACATGGATTTCGTACCGTACCAAATACATAGCAGCTAGACATCCCAGAGGGGTTTGTCCTTTGAGCGCGCCACAGAACAAGAAGTGGGGTTCATTGATGAAGAACATTTTATTGACATATTGATAGCTAGACGCTTAAATATACATACGCGCCAGAGAAGCCTTCCCAGTGATTAAATTCCGTATAAATTTGGACCATCCATTTGAAATAAAGGGCGCATCGGGAGAATCCCTAGCTGGTTGTATTTTCCATATAATTTGATTCCCAAAGGAAGAAGTGGCGCCACCAAGCGATAAAGCTTTCCTTCGAAGCCTTTTCCGCTACAGGCTAGCTTCAATTTTTCTGTCAGCAGGATGCTGGTAAGTTGATTTTCGATGAGGGGATTGAGTTTTCCGTTTTCTTCTAGAGCCGGATGACGTCGAAGGAATTGCTCCTTGGTAGCGCATAATCCTCCTTTCGAATTAGTATAGCATACGAAACAGCCAGAGATGTACCTTCCGCCTTATGGCACTTACACAGATCCGTGCCGTAAATGTTCAGCGCCCGTTGGTAATGATCCAAAGCTTCCTTCCGCTTCCCCAGAAATAGATATGAAGCTCCCATGTTCCAGATTGGATTTCCTGTTGATATATGACCTTTGCCGAACGTTTTCTCCGTGATTTTCAATTGCCATTGAAATTGTTGCAACGCTTTTTGGCAACGTCCCAGGTGAAGAAAGGATAGCCCGATGTCACGAACAGTTGCAGCTGACTCAATGTGATCTTTTCCGAACGTATTTTCGTATATCATGAGCGCTTTGTCATATTGTTCAAAGGACTTTCGAAATAATCCCTTGCTCTGCAAAATCGAGCCAAGGAGACAAATCAAGCCGATGGAGTTGATATGGTCTTTTCCAAGGATGTCTTCCTCGAGTTTCAAAGCCGTTTGACATTTCTGCCGCGCTTTCCGAAATTGCTTTTTGTTTCTCAGCACTGCGCCGGTGCAGGCGATTATCTGCGCAGATTGAATCGGATCACATTCCGCCGAGGTTTCAAGAGTCCTTAGCGCACGGTCGAACAAGCGGATGGCCTGGTCGTACTTGCCCAAGCAATACAGTGATCTACCAAT
>Ga0302179_10002186_pt1 | contig 11494 bp, 10 predicted proteins | sample I_Palsa_E3_1_FD_198788 | JGI IMG/M metagenome (GOLD analysis project Ga0302179, IMG submission 198788) | Peat permafrost microbial communities from Stordalen Mire near Abisko, Sweden - I_Palsa_E3_1 | ecosystem: Environmental > Terrestrial > Soil > Palsa > Peat permafrost | place: Sweden...
CAAGAGCGCGTTTTTGTGCCTAGAATCAGCAAAAAATGATGAAAATCGCGAGATTCAAAACATCAAGGATATCTACCACTTTTCGAGTCCACTTCATACGTTTGAGACAGTGTTTGATAGAGGTCGTGGATATCATCACGTCGTATTCATCCCAGATAAACCAGACCATTTCATCGATGTATGCAAGCGGTCTAAGCTCTAAATATTCTTGTAATCCCTAGAATTTTTAGTATTATCGCCAAAGTATCATGAAAGCTCGTACCTCGGCCATTTCATCTGTTATCTTAGACCTTCGACCTTGCTTCACAACCTTAGGCTTTCGAATTGAGTCATAGACAGCGATATTGCGTTTAATCCGTCTGATTTGTCATTGACTAACGGAGGTGGTCTTTTCAATCGAATCAGGTGCTAGATTCAGCTGTAAACATGCGGCGACGGCAAGTGACTTCTGTGACGACAAGGCCTGAGGCATAGCTGTGAAATCAGCTCTTAATACTCGATGGATTGTGCTTGTGTGGCGAGAACGGCGCGTTAATGTGGTTTCAGCGCGAGTTCAAAAAAATCAACGTCTCAAAAACCGATTTTACTAAAGTGGCCCAAAGTTACGGTCCTGACTGTAATAAAAGCACGCCGATCGGTACCCGGGACAGTAGCACTCGACCCGGGCCGCTGGGACTTACTACACACACTGCCACCGAACTTCGAATCCACTTCAATGGAGAACGAAACTAAAATAAGCCAAGCCAGGCGGGATAGATCAAGAGACCTCCGTGTGGAGCACACAACCAAGAGTTCCCTGCATTACACGCCGTGTGGAATGCGCAAGGGCGGAAATGGCCCAGCAAGCACTAATGAAGGGACAGGACAACAGGCACACTCTGAGCAAATCCCCACCAAGAACTGAAGGTGCCACCCCACTCAACCCACACACGCTACTACTCGGAATGCCACATACCTACAAATACAGGGGGAAATCTCAAACGCTGTAGGCTGGAACAAGCTCAGGGAGATCCAGCCCTTCCTAGAACCGGCTGCCCAGCAAATGGACAACCTCATACGTGATTGCTTATCAATCTGATGGCGAGAGAGTTACGGGTTATGCAACAGATGGTTCAATGGGAGGTGATGGACGGAGTGTAGACAATGGAATGAAGAGGATATCAGCAGCCAGCGTAACTAAATGTGGAAAAACAATGGCGCTAGTGCACGGTGGCGAAGCACTGGCAATGCATGGAGAGATACTGGGCATCATCATGGCACTTCGTGAGGCAAAGCTTCGTGGCACGGCAACAATAGAGATACACTCGGATTACCTCAATGCGGTCAAGAAACTTACATTACACAGCGAGGGACTCGACATTGCGACAAAGCTCCAGAACGGGAAGTCATGGTTCGGATGGATAGTCTCCACATGGGACGAGCTCAAATCGAAAGGCATCACACCCACAATTCATCAAGGCCCACACGAAGATCACCGACAACTCAACCGAAATACAGAAACTCAACCAAAAAGCGAACACCGCAGCCAGGGAGGCACGAACAACACCAACAGCAAATTGGGCTCCCTGGCCGACATTCAAACTCGACGATTATGCGGCATACACCGAGGACTCGGGATACGGATACGTCGAACAATACTTGTATGAATGGATAAGACCAAATGACTCCGACAAAGAGCACGAGACTGCGCATTACACAATCCGGCGAGGCTCAACCTGGCGCCTTATGAGAAAGCGGCGGCTACCAACAAAGACTACGATACGAAGCGCCCATGCGACTACAGCATCAGATTACAAATGCTAATCAGAGGGAGGGTCATCATGACGAATCTCAAGGCAGAGAGGGTATCGATAAATACGAAACCGTTGGGTTCTAACTGTCCACACTGCGGGGGAATAGAATTCGAGCATCACGTTTTTGTCGAATGTCGCGAGTACGAAGCAGAACGGCAAGAGAGCGTCAAGCAATGCCAAGCTAAAGTACTGAAATGGCTAGATGACTGCGACGACGAAGTGAAAACCATTGCCAACAACTTCACATTCAATCTCTTCCACGACAGCGACATCTGGCCTGGCGGCAGAACTCGGTACTATATGGATCACGACGAAGTGGTGAGGGAAAATAAAAGGCGGAATGAGTTGGATGGGAAGAATGTTAATAGGGGTGGGGGAAATAGTGAAAGAATGGACGTGTCAGGGGCGGAAATTGAGCAATATGGGGGAAAGGAGGCGATGCGAAGGACTGATGACTGACTTTCTTGTAATATTTGGTAGTTATAAATTTATATACAGTAAAGATATCTCCGCGACATTTAGGGCCCAGTGCTCCGAATGTGACCACCCAAAGGTGGGAAGCGGCCTACTTCATAACATCCATGTAACCCGACTCGACTAGACTGGACTAGACGAGGAGGAAGAGCGAGGACTATTGTCTCACGAACGGAAACGGAAATGGGAAGGTGAGAAGAGGGGTAGTGTGGTGTCTTCTATTGACGTAAGGGAAGGGAAGGAAATCCCTCGTGAGGTACCGACAAGAATATACACGATACCGGTCTCTACCTTCCAACGTCGCTTCGTGTGTACATTATGAATGCCCCTTGCGTCCGTTCTTGCGTCCGGAGATTAATCCCCTCATCTCGTCCCGTCCGGTCTCACTTCCCCGCCCACACGCCACACCACACCACACATTGACATTCCCCTCACACCCTCTCTCGCCCGCCCATCCTCTTCCTCTTCCTCCCCGTCATCATATCCAATTCATCATACCCTCTCTCTCTCTCTCTCTCATCGCCTCTCTCTCTCTCATCGCCTCTCTCTCTCATCGCCTCTCTCTCTCTCATCGCCTCTCTCTCTCTCATCGCCTCTCTCTCTCTCATCGCCTCTCTCTCTCTCATCGCCTCTCTCTCTTCTCAGCGCAATCACCGATCGATCGATCGAGGTGGGTATCCCCATTTGGCAACGGGCTTTGGGAACAAATTTTCATGCCGCCGACGACGACTTTTTTGGAGAAAATCCTATCGTACAAAGACCACTCTCCACTCATCTCGGTGTTCGACGATGCTGGACAGTCTGCGAGACCCTTGCTGAGGGAATTTGCGCAGCGCGCAATAAGAAGGTACAATCAGCTTTGTCTGATGCTGATCGGCAGTCGAAGAAGGGTCGTGTATGTTTCTTTTGAAGAGGTCTCGCTGCCACAATGGGTCCAGAAGAATGTTGAGATACAGGCGGTATCAGGCGTGGCGACTTTGGATGAACGACAGGCCATTTTAACTCACGGAGCGGCTGCATTTTTACGAGCAATGGTGAACATTCTAAAGGATGTTCAGCGAGCGCTGTTACCAACGGGTACGTCCTTAGTCATTTACTGGGTAACAGAAGCAGACCCCAAAACCGCCGTGGTCATCATTGACTGCATTACTCCTGTGTTTCTAGAGCTCTCGATGGATCCAATTCACTTCCTCGGATCTCTCTTATCACTTCAACGTATGTAACTTTCGGCTGTATAATCTGATCCTTAATAGCTTTCTCTGTGATTCTTTCACATCACACAGATATCCCCCTGCCCGCAAAATTTCCGCATTACCCTTCTGCACAGCCTCTGCTCTCACACATCTCCACTACTGTCCTCCGGGTTTCTTCTTTCGGCCACCACAGATTAACAGCATTTGCAGATTCTCAAGCTCTGCCTGATCCGATAGCGCAAGACCGTAGAATGGATGGTGTTGTTTCCACTCTTGGTTCCAATACCCCAGGCCAGCTCGTCGTTTCGTTGGAGTACCGAAGAAAATCTGGCCGTACATTATTGGAGATGTCTGAATTCATCATTTCCTCTGGCCAGGTAAGGGTTATTGGGTCTCCAACAGCAGGACTTCAATCTCAAGAGTCGTCTGGTATTGATTTTGGGACTACCTTCAATCTCGGTATTACTCAGCGGCAGAAACAAAGCAAGGAAGAACTTATTTTACCACATTTTCTGGCGCAGCGGGATGCTCAGACCGAGGCAACCGCGGCCGGTCATATTGAATACACTTTGGACGCCGAGGATGATTTCGACGACGAAGAGGACGTTGATGAGGACCTGCTCATCTGAGTATGGGGTAAAGTGGATATCTGGCGTTTAGATTTAGCATGGCATTGGCGTTTGTATGGTGTTTCTCCTCAACGATCGTCTGCGGGAGTAGTGTCTGTTGAACGGTTTAATGATATAAGTTTTAATAAAATAGATATGAATAGTATCATTCCTCGAATCTATCAGATTCTAAAGAAATCTTATACTCTCCACGCATGCAAAGGTGTATCCAAATCCCACAAGTAAATATACATCCTCCCAGAATGCCACATCAAACCAAAATAAATAGCGCTAAATACTTCGTCGTAAGGATAATTAGAATCGTTAAGAAAAAATCCCGTCCAGATACGTCAGTGCGAGATGAAATCAATCCATCTTTATTACTTTTCACCGGATTGTTCATGGATTCGTTGAACTGCTTCCCCCAAGATTACTTTGTCGGATCCGTCGTTAGACTCCCAGGCGAATGGATCGTCTATTAGGACGTGGTAATACGGGATTCATCGTTTATTGCTCCCGTCGATGATTACTCTTGCTCGTTCTCGGCCAATTACCCCGCTTTCCCATTTGCTCTCGACTTTGGTATCTTTCTTGCCCCAGTTCATGATCCCGGAGATACCCTGACTAGTGGTGGGCTGTGAAGACGGATGAGAAGTCGGCGGAGACACTGGGGAACTGACGTTCTTTTTCTTTTCTTTGCCAGCGAGACGGGCGACAGCAGGAGGCGGACGGATAGAAGAATACATCGACTGAGGTGATTGAGCCGGGTATTGAGATTGAGGAGGCGGTGTGGGATATCGTTGTGATATGGAGTATGCGTCGGGTTCGGAGGTTGGGGAGGATGATTGGTCGGAGCGGAAGGAGGAGGGGAGAGGGGGACAAGGCGGGAAGGATTGGCCCGAGTCGTGGCCTGTACTTGTTCGGGAACATGTTTCGTGGACATAGGATCCAGCGGCAGAGGAAGTCCCTGGCGTGAATGACCCAGTCACCGAAAGTCGACGAATTTCACTCGTCAACGTCGCCAACGACTGAGGATTGCCCTGATGTCTACAAATTAGTCCCCACAGGATATAACATACAATACCTGGTATAATCATACGGTTCAAAGAACTGATTCAACATCTCAAGGATCTCATCCTCCTTGTCTGCCTCCTCATCGATATTCCCCTTCCTCCTCCTCGCAACTTTGCTCCTCCGTATATCCGTCCCATCTTGGTGCATCTGCTGGTGCTGCCTCTTGGCCGCCTTCCTCGCACGTCCCTCCAATGGCGCCTGCTCAAGAAGTAACTCCTCCAACTCGTACACCGCATCGAAATTACTCTTCTCCTGCGATGGGCGGAATACAGGTGTACACCTCTTGTTCTCGAGTAACAGGAAATCGAGCGGGGCGAAGAAGGGGTGGTCGGTGAAGGAGGACCAACTGCTTGCGCCGATGCGGACGTTGGGATCGCGTTCCAGAAGGTTGAGCATCGCTAGGATACAGAGGTTGGAGACTGGGGGGGAGGTCTGTGGGAAAGGTGGGTCGGTGAACTGGATTTGTCGGCTCAGGGAGTCGCCTTTTTCGTTCTCGAAGGGGAGCTAAGGTTAGGATGTTGGATGTGAGGGGATGTACTCTTCCGTAGACACATTCGTAGAACGTGACTCCCAGGGAGAAGAAATCTGGCGATGTTGCGTACCCGACTCCACTGTATACCTCGGGTGCTAAACCTCAGTCATGTTATCAAAGACCTGTTACCCATGTACGCGGCGGTCCCTGATCTGCCTGTTAACTTCCGATCAGTTTGTAAATAGGAAGCGACGTTGAAATCCGCCAGATGCGCATGTCCCTCCGAATCCAACAAAATATTATCTGGTTTGACGTCCCTGCCATTAGAAGTGCCATTCCTTTGTCCTACCGATGCACAATCCCCCGTGAATGCAAATATCTCAAAGCACAAGCAACTTCTGCAATCCAAAACCGTATCGCTTCTTCCGTAAACGTCTTCCTGTTGATCTGAAATCTCAAATCCCCGCCCAGCCTACGATCAATCCCATCTCACGCTGGGGACGGTACATCAAGTCACTGACCATGTACATGAACTCGTCGTCCTGAAATGCATACCGCAGATTCACTATGAGCGGATGTTCCAGCTCCTGCAGGATGCGTCGTTCTCGTATAATGTTGTGCGCAAAGTCGGCTCGCACGCAGTCGATCTTGCGGATATACTTTAGCGCATAACATTCCTTTGTTTTGTTTTCGCTGTTTTTCAATTCGACGACGCGGACCTACGGTCAGGGGGCAATTTAAGAGGACACAGACTTTGCCGTAGGAGCCCTTCCCGACGACGCGGAGAAGCTTGAAATGGGAGAGATTAATCTCGAGAGAGCCCTCCTGGTAGGACGCGATTTGGCTCTTTGAGTTTCCCATTGTTGCAAAGGCGGGCGGGCTAGATTAACAAGCAGTGCCTTTGTGCTGGGGTTGAGTCGCCGTGGAAAGGGACAGCGCAAGGACGGGAGAAGGCACTGTTTGAGTGATCTATGGCAGCGATCGCATTCCCCTGAATCGAGTGGCAAAGAGAGCGTGCGGGCTTGGACGGTGTGTGTGTCGGAGCGCAGGGACGCAGCAGAGCAGGCGATTAAAGAACGAAAAGCATTTCGGCGGATGAAAGCAGAGGACGGGGACCGAGCGCGGCAGACGTTGTGGTGGTGGTGGAGGTTGTGCACAGCTCGCAGACAGGTATTAGTATGTATGGAGTAGGTTAGGTGCTGGGTTGTCTGTGTGGTGGAGCGCCAACAAACGCTGGGAATCGGATGCGCTGCTTTGACTGGCGCAGACAGGGTCTTCCACCACAGAAATTAGAAAATTTGGCTTTGTGCGAGTTACGTTACTTTACCTTCCTTACGTAACAGGGATTGCAATCCGTGGTGGCCACCGGTGCGTAAATATTTTAGAATTCTGCCCATCGCGAGGCAATGGCCAGTAGGAACACATGGAGCAATTGTCCGCACAAAGCAACAAAGTTTATCTCGCATCACAAATGTGGTTCGCCCCCAGCAATGGTCACACGCCCTCGGAAATGACACCGCCGGTCGTGGCAATGGGCAAATGGCGGCTATTCCCCTGAGCCAGAACCACAAGCAATTAATTACAGTACATATCCAAATTGCCTGCGTCGACCGGCCAGGGAGGGTATGAAGCTGCACAGACCTGTTCTGGAGCAACGACCATGAAAAAAATGAAAAAAAAAACCTGCACTTCTGCCTTAATTCCTATCGCGCGCATCTATCCGCGAAATGACGAAATGCTCCCCCTGCTTTGCGGCCATGTGGCCCTGTCAATTCGCAGCTCGCACGTGGGTAGATCTATTCTCTCCTAAGACGCCTAATGAAAGGCAACCCAGTGGCAACCACCAGGCATAATCATGATCCACGGGTTTTTCACTTCCCCGCACTTTGTTCGCCTACCTCGGGTGACAACGATGAATGGCGGCAGACAGATACAGTCAACCCAGGATCAACAATTGCTCCTGAACATCGTTCCATGACAGATCATGACAGATCACAAAACGTGGGAACCCGTATGCAACTTGCGCGCGGTCCGTCGCTATTTCCCTCGTTCCGAGCTCAAAAACGCACGTGTCTAAATCTACCATAAAGGACATTTATTTACGCGCGATCTCCAAGATAGCCGAGTTGCCACCGCTCGGACCATGTGCAATTCTATCTTTGTACGCACATATGAAAAAAGATACAAAGGCGCCGCCGTTGAACTGCCGTCCTTGGATCGGCACGCGGAAGTTTTCGCGTGGTACAAATCTGCATCTAGACGCGCGGACGATTGGACCGCCACCGCCACCACACACATCTATTCGTGCGGGACGAGGGGCCCGAGAACCTTGCAGGACACGCCGGACCGTCGGCCGCACCAACCCAGCTGCGCCCTCGGAGTATTTGCATTCCGTAAACAGATCGCTCCGCCCATGGCGCCGACATGGTCGTACATGGTTGCAAAAACAGCTTTTGTTTGCAGGCGATTCCGAGCATTGGCCTCTCGGAACAGGCAGGATGCAAAATTTTAGCGGGATCCCGCGAGAGCTTGGGCGCGCGAGACCGGTCCGGCGCTTGGAGCCACGGAGTTGATCCGCCTCTAGTTGCTTCGCAGATGAGGTTGGACAAAGTTTTCGGGCTCGTGGCAAGATAAGGAACGGCCGATTCTCGGTCGGCTTCAGGGGCTTACTGTCTGGGAGTTAACTTCTATATCGGCAAAGCAAGCATCAAAATCCCTTTAACTTTCTCTATTTGCACAAATTGGGTGCTATAACTAACCAACTCCAGGGTACCAATACGTCCCCTTGAACGCCAAGTTCCCTGACAAGGGGTATTTCCGGCTGAAGTTTCCTATTTTGAACAGGATCAACATGTGCTTGCACTCCTATTCGTTTGTTATGCGAGATTGTCTTGAGGGGGTGGACCCCCCTGGGTACCGTTGGCGGAGATCAATCAATTCCACGTTCTACAAGCCGGGATGTCGGTGGCACCGCGTTGTGCCATCAAACGTACTGGATATTTAATTCATCTCCGGTTTTCCGATATTACATGTGATGGGTTATTCAATCTGAGGTATCAGGAATAGCTGTCCGAGAAGGGAGGAGGTCTGGGAGGTCTGGGATATCCGCTGGCGTATTAATTACGCAAGATTTCGCATAAAATACCGCTTGAAGATGAATGATAGTACAGATGGATAAATCTCTTCCCGTCTGGCGCGTGTCATTTATTTTCGGAATAGCATCTGACGTTGGAGTACCACCGAAATTGTATTCATTCGCTCCATATATCTCTCATTGCCCCCGATTATAGTGGATCTATCACAGCTTTGAGAATGGAAGGAAATGTCTGCTTTTCCGGCAACGAACTATACGGAAGAGATCGGAGAAGTGAAGACACTCTGTCGGAAAGAAATGAAACGTCAAAGCACGAAGATCTGCAATCAGCGCAGCAAATAAGAGGAGAGAGCCACCAATTCTATCTCCTGAAAGAGATCAGACCTTAAGAGGAATATCGAAAAGTCGAATTTAGGACAGGAAGTGACATTGACTCTGTTGCTCAAAAATATTTTGGAAATATTCTGGAGGCCTGATTTCGAACGTTCGTTGCGCTACAGATTAAGGTTTAATTGAAATGCACGGGTCCCTTTGTTATGCCTCTTGCTCACCTCAGCAACCGCACTAGTCGTCTTTTGTTGCCCTTTGGACTTCAAAACACGTCTGCTATCATTGCAGCTTCCCCTAACGCCATCAAGCCCTCCTGATAGTCATCAACGATGCCTTTCAACTACTACTTCTCAGGAGAATTCCTGTACAACTCGACCACAAACGTATTCAACTTTATCGCGCTGATATCAGCCATCCTCCTTATCCTCGATCCCCTCCTCTTCATCGGACACACAGGCTACAATTTCTACATATCTCGTAAAGTCGCTTCACCCGCCGCGGAGAAACCCAAAGGCCGCCCCAGGGCGGCTAGCGCATCTCAACATCACCACGCCACTCCAAGCTGGTGGAAATGGTACGTCGTCGCAGCGTCGATCCACCTCCTCGACGCGTGGTTCTTCCGCAGCATAGTCCCCTTCTTCGAACGCGCACGCGCATCAAAGGGCGTCCCCCACCCGGACGACCTGCAAGATCTGGCCGACATATCGCGCTTGCTATGGGGCATTCTGCGGGCGCTGTCGATCTTCGTGATCGGTCTCGAAGTCTGGGAAAACAGACTTAATTTGACGAAAACATTGGGCCAGAACTACAAGAATCCCAAATGGGGGTTCGCGGCATCGTGTTTCTTGGCGCCGACCATTGTGGTTGTCTCGGCTGTTCCGGTGGTCGGGTATTGGGTGTTGTGGGCGTGTTGGAATTCATTGGGGTTTTTGACGGGCGTCGTCACGCAGGCTTTGAAACCGGATTGGAGGAGGACGCAGGATGTTTTCGTCAAGACTGCGACGGAGGTTGTCACGGCTTTGCCTACGTCGGAGACGAATCCGAAGTGGAAGTTTTGGGGGGTTGTTCCTGGGGCTTGAGGTATTATTACTTTCATAGCGATAGGAGTTTATGGAGTTTTGAGTTCTGCAGACTATGGATGTATAAGGGGATTGTTTGGAATGAGTATAAAGAGGTTCAGTTATGAAAAGTATTTTAGATGTTTGATCTGAAATCCATTCCCTTCCGCGATTAATACCTTTGACCAGTCCAGTATCACCATCGAGCTAAGACTATTGATATTCAATTCTATGTACCACTCCCAAACTTGGAGATACAGCGTTACGTCAGTTGCAGACGGCTGGCCATTGCATCAAAAAAGATGCACCCTTAGTCACTCCAGGTTCCAACACCTGGGCCATGTATGCTGAGATAAAAGAGATCTCAGGGAGCGAAGGGAGAACCCCAGAAGATTCGCGTGCCCCATGAACCATGATCGAATCGTAAACGAGCCATTCCAGACAGATGAATCCCCCAAATGCGACATAATTCCCATTACCCATTTACATACTCCCCCCAGACCTATTCCCCCCAATTATTCCCGCCATCTCCAACAACGCTCTATCAAACTCCAAATCCTCCCTCACCCTAACGTTCTGCCTCCGTTCCGCCTCCCGTCGCTCCCACTCCCACGCCCTCTTCTGCTCATCCCGTGCATTATCAACGCCACACCCCCAAACCTCGACCTCCTCGACCTCAATCTTGTAAGAATACTCCTCATGGGCCACGTTTGCGGCAAACGAGCCTCCTGGCGCGATATGTGTGAACACGGCGTATTCGAGCGCCGAGTCGATTGAGAGGGAGACTTGCGGGTCTGCGGAATGTGAGATTAGGGTGCCGGAGGGAATTGACGAGCGGCGGGGGAGGAAGGGGGGAGCGGAACCGAAGCCGAGGCCTACGCGCGGGTGGAAGTAGGCGAATTGGGTGTGGTAGGGGGTTGAAGGGTAGATTGTGTGAGTTGGAAGGAGTTGGAATAATATTGAGGACTTGTCGCCAAAGTTTTCTTCCGTCAGCAATATATCAAAAGACTCATCCTACCTTTTGGGGAGGACTTCCATGGTATTGAGATATATGCTCCAAACATGACTTCTTTGATATCTTTCTCAGGAGATGAAGACGCCCCTGTAGTAGTCCCCTTTATCAACAATATCGACGGCCCTACGATTAACATAGCACCATCTCGAAGATCTACCAGGGTACTTGAGCACTTTACTCTCAAACATACCCATACTAAACCCGTCCTTGGAACCAGCATACAACCCGACCAACCGACCCAACCGCCGCTCCTTGGGCAAAAACATACTTATCTGAGCCAAGACACTCATGGTCATACACTGCGTGACCCGTTCCGCCGTCAGTGCTCCGACCCAGTCCTCTCTCTTTGCGTTCTCCTCGCCCCATTTCTTTGTGTCGTAGAG
>Ga0302179_10002187_pt1 | contig 11490 bp, 15 predicted proteins | sample I_Palsa_E3_1_FD_198788 | JGI IMG/M metagenome (GOLD analysis project Ga0302179, IMG submission 198788) | Peat permafrost microbial communities from Stordalen Mire near Abisko, Sweden - I_Palsa_E3_1 | ecosystem: Environmental > Terrestrial > Soil > Palsa > Peat permafrost | place: Sweden...
TTTTGGGCAAACGGAGGGGCGTTGTGCCACGGGAAGAGATCGGCCGGCCAATTGACAATAGCCTTAATACTTCCCCACCAACAAAACATTGGGAAAACACCGGGCCATTCAAAAGCGCCATAGGGATCAATTCAACCAAAGTGGAAAAGATTCGCCGAAAGTCAAATGAAATACAACAATATAGCTTCGCCGAGATACAGTGTTTTTGCAAGCTCTATTTGTCCGCCAGAAAAACTACTTATAGCTTCGGCCCCTCCGACTTCCTCGTCCTTATCATCATCATCATCATCATCATCATCGCTAGTTCTGACTACTGATCCAGCACTCCAAGACAATGCCTAACGATTCGCCTCCCGCACATGTCATGGCTTCTGCCGTGCAGAATGATTACAAGGGAAAGAACATGACCCTCCCTGCGAGCTGGTGGACATCCTCTAATCTCTTCCAACTCGAAAGGAGAGCGATCTTTGCCAAGGTTCCCCACTCTCTGTGCACCACAACTGACCCCGTAGACCTGGCTATATGCCACCCACGCTTCTCACTTCGAGAAGCCTGGTTCCTATCGCACGCTCACCCTCGCCGGGTACCCCTTCATTCTCATGAAGGGCAAGGACAACAATATCCGGGGCTTCCACAACGTCTGCCGCCACCGAGCTTTCCCCGTTCTCCAAAAGTCGGAGGGAAACACCCTTGTCATGGGCTGCAAGTATCACGGCTGGTCCTACGATACAACTGGCAAACTCATCAAGGCTCCTCAAATGGATAATATCGAAGGCTTCGATAAATCGCAATATCCGCTGTTTCCCATTCATGCGCATACCACTGCCATGGGACATATCTTTGTGAATTTCGATTCAGAGGAAAAGCCCAGTACTTCCTTTGAGGAATGGTTCTCTGGCTTGGAATCTGAAATGAAAGAATTTCCCTTTTCTGAGTACGAATAGTATTGTTCCCGGCGAAGATCTGGCTAAGTTTAGTCATTCTAGCTTCTTTTTGAAAGGGCAATTCAACTGGAAGACTTTGATGGACGGATTCCAGGAATGTTATCGTACCTCCTCTAAAACTTCTCTCAACTAACGTATAGACTGCCCTATTGCTCGTAAATTCACCGCTCTGTATAAACTGACAAATAGACCCCGGGTTGTCCAAGGCATTCCAGATCCCCACCTACAGGGTCTTGGAGAAGAGCAATTATTGCCGACACTGGGCCGTGAACGCTTCGGAAGAAACTCCTGAACCGGCTGCCGCCAAAGAGTCCTCTTGGTTCTTCAACAGCCCCGCCGCCGAGACCAGGGCCAAGAAAATCGAAGCCTACGCAGGCAACAACACTGGTCTTTGGGTATACTGTTATCCCAACACGGGCATCAGCTGCTACGAGCCCGCATGGTATAGCATGCGCGTCGTCCCCGTAGACAAGAATACCACTCGCTTGGAATACGAGATCTACGGCCGCAAGGGCCTCGAGGAAGCCAAGATGCAGGATTTCATTAATTTCTTGAAAGGTGTTGAGCAGGAGGACTTCGACCTTTGCGAGGGTTGTCAAAAGAACTTGAACGCGGGAGTTTATCTTGCGGGGGCATTGAATCCTAACAAGGAAAACGGGACGTTGTTCTATCAGTCCCTTGTCAAGAAGATGGTGTTGGAGCATTTGGCGATGGAGAAGGAGCTGGGGGAGAAGATTGATCCTGCCTATGCTGGGTTGAGGTCTGCCAAGAATGCGGCTAAGGATGGGGACATGGTTGCTCAGGTTTTGGAGATGGAGAGGGTCTGTAGAGGGCTTGAGACGGGAGGTGGATGTGGTGGCAGTGAGGATGAAGATCTTTGGTAAGTATGTAGGATGTTTTTAGTTCTGTCAACAGTGATTCGAACGTTCTCTCTAATGTCTAAGTTATTGTTCCGTATAGGGTTGTAATGTATCTGCTATTATCTTGGTCCTGAGGACATCGATCCCCGAGCCTTGCTGTGCCGTGCATTGCCGTGCACGCCACCCGCGTAGATTACCCTTTTTATCCAGGACAGCAGCGACCCGTTTCGAAACATAAGGTGCCTTACCTGACCACTGCGTTCCAGAAAAGGGCACAAACAGACTTCGGAGCTGCAGATTCCAGCACTTTGACCGCCGAGTGTTGCCGTGGTACAGGATAACAGGCCCAAAACGATGAGTTGTGCGTGACCGAGGATGTCCGGAAGCCTAGAAGAGCTGACTTGCCTGGTGTGTGTCAGGGAACGAGGTCAAAAGGGGGTCTGGGCTCGGGAGGTCTGAGACAAAGCGGGCGGCTCGGTAAAAACTCCAACGAGCTCGCCACAGACCCGCCCCGCGCAAGGAATGGCCGCCGCACGGGCTACTCGAGCCTAGTCCATCGACGACAGCTGAGGGCGGGTGACGTGGGTTGACGTGTGGACCCTCTTCGGAGGCCCTTGGCAAAATCTGGCTCACAACAATGGACACCCACCCGAGGCGCGTTATGTCAGCCCGCGTCTGAGGCGCTTATCTTTTCTCAATTCTGTGTTAAAATTCTGTTAAATGAAATGCGGGGAAACAGCATGGACGCCGTACCGAAGAGCAATCGCCAGGGTTTGCAAACTCTAATCCGGAATCCCACAGAAATGGAGTCTCTGCTGCAGCATGTCCGGTGGCTGGTAAGCTGGCCTAGCGACCCCAGCCGCCGCAGAAAGCAGTGTGCTCTGTGTCTTTGCGGGACATCAGTTTGTGAGCGCCAGGGATCGCCGTGGTAAATTGACTGTAAAGCTTTTTGACTTGGATTTAATATTTATTCTAGACCAACCAATTGTGTAATCACACCATCCGAAGATAGCAACACCTGCTGTGATTGGCCGGCTGTCATCAGGGAGAAACCCTACGTTGCCTCCCTTATGACCTGAGTCCTTCCCAATGAACGGCCTCTCCATAATTATTAGGCTGCGCACCACCACACATTAACAATCGAGTGCTGTTGCGTACGTGGGATTCTCTGTGTGCGTCCTTCTGGCTGTGCTAGCCGACATACCGGATCTTTTTCGTTTTCCGGCCCAAGGAGGTGCGAATCCCGTTGCGCGCAGACGGACGGCTCACACACAAACCTTTTTTCGCCCGACGTCCCCCCCAACCGGGCCTTGCTGCTCCCCCCTCGCCGTGCCGCACCCCTTCCGGCATGTCACTAGTCTCTTCATCTGCAGCCTTCTTGGAACAATAAAAGTCGCCATGACTCGGTCGACCCAACATGTCTTCTGCCGGCATTCGCGGCTCCATCCAGCTGGGAATCAACGGCCAGGCAAAGCTGCCCATCCAGCCGACCCCCGGCGCAATGCGTAAAGCCCCGAACACAAAACCAAAACAACGGAAAAGCAGGACAGGATGCATGACGTGCAAGGCTAAGCGATTGAAGTGCGACGAGACAAAGGTAACTTGTCTGGTCCTGGCTTTGACTGACCGTTAGCCCTACTGTGAGCAGTGCACCAAAAAGGGTATCCGGTGCGAAGGATATGCCAAAAACTTCAAGTGGAAAAGTTTCGAGGACATTCAGGAACAGAAGAAGAATGCCCCGGTCCGGAGAAAGAGCTCCTGTGAGTCCTTATCATCGCGCATTGCTGACGGCTTAGCGACGAAACGCGCCGAGGACGAGGATCTCGCCGACCTGATGATGATAGATCACGACGGTCGTTCAGACTTTTATCGATCGCCAACAGCGTTGATGCCTCCGCCTCGTCCCCCCTCCCAGATCGGTTCACCTTTCAATTCGCAATCAATCGGATCTCCTGAATGGAGTTTCGGGTTCGGTTCCCCAAAAGTGTCCACCAATGGATTCAACTCAACTTCCAATGGATACAACTCGACTTCACCTCTGGATTCGTCCCTAAAACCCCCAAGTCCTATGACTATACCAAGCTACGTGTCTTCCCCGAAAGCACCAAGTCCTATGGCTATACAGGGCTTGCTTTGTTATGAAGGAGATGGCGTATACGTTCCACCTCAGTACTACAATAACGACGAAACCGGAGGGGCGTACTTCAATTCTATACCAGTGACAGCATCGCCCCACCAACTGACGTCGCCAGTCACAAAACAGTCGCCTCTTATCTCAGGCCTAGACCTTTTCGCGTGGCCGGATATCCAACTCGACCCTTCCGACGAATCGAGCGAGGAGGAAGAAATTCAAATCATCCCCCGATATGACGATACCGAGCTCATCCGCAGTCCAAAACGACGTCGACTGAACACGGGTATATCAGCGGATGTCTATAATTTCAATCTTCCACACGATGAAATGCGTATGTGGAATTTCTACGAGAGGATGACCGTCAAAATCCTCTCCTGCAAGAATGCCAAGGGCGAGAATCCATGGAGAGATGATTTGATCTCGCGAGCATCGCAATCCGAGCCACTGAAACATGCCCTGTTCGCCATGACGAGGTTCCATATGAAACGACATCTCCCGGGCGAAGCCTGGCAAATGGCCACCATGGGACTAAATCATACGAACGCGTCCTTTCAGGCTCTGCACAAGGCCATGAATAATGGACTAGCGTTCGAGGAAAACAATATCGCGGCCATGTTGGTGTTGAGTTTTTCACAGGTACTCAATCCCCTGAATACTTTTCTAAGAGTAGGTATGGGATGACCCGCGATTAGACGGCCGTACTCATGTACTTGGTGCCTCCAAAATCCTCGATCGACAACTGCGAAAGCTTCAGCGGAAAAACAAGGCCGCTTCTCCCTTCCTTCGCTTTCTTTACAATACTTGGCTATACCTTGATGTTCTATCCAGCTTATCTTCCGGAGAGGATCCCTATTATCTGAGTTTCGGCAATTCATCGCCAATCACGTCGCAGGACACATCCCCTTCATCCGACGAAGATTCTCCCGGAGGTTATAATTTACAAAACGAGATTGACTCGCTCCTCGGCTGTGAAGGCGACTTATTTCCGCTCATTGCCCGAGTGAGTAGAGTCGCCAATCGTCTGACCGATAAAATCATCACTGAGGCCGAAGTCCCCTTCATCAGCGAGGCAATCCAGATCCGAGATGAGCTCTGCCAATGGGCGCCTCCAAGCAGTGAAATCCTGCACGCCTCCTCCGATGTCCTTTGCTCCTTGGACGATATCATCACCACCGCAGACGCCTATCGCCGCACCGCCTTACTCCATCTTTACCGCGCCTTCCCCCCCCTGGGTAAAGACGTTGACCGTCTTGCCGACGAAATCCTGAACCAGATCCTCCATATTCCAAAGGAGAGCGGCTCGCTATGTATCCATATCTGGCCCCTCATGGCCGCGGGCTGCGAACAGGCGGACCCCTCCCGACGGGCCCAGGTGCGCAGTCGATTCGAGCATATGCGAACCTTATTGATGGTTGCGAACGTGGACTCCGCGATCGATTTAATGGAGGAGGTATGGAAGAAGAGAGATGCCGGGGATTTTAATGCTGGATGGACGAATCTTGCGCGGGAGAGAGGATGGCATTTGTTACTTGGGTAGAGATTAATTATTCGTTGGTGGTGGACTTGTTTAATATTCGGGGTTTGCGTTGGGAATATTTGTTGGATAAGGGAAGGATAATAATGAAGCATGCATCTTATGCAGAAATGGAATGTATATATATATTTATAAATGTCCCTTTGCGTGCTTCATCCCTTCCATGAATCGTATTTCCTCAACTTTGTAGTACTTGTTGTCTTTGGGTCATACAAAATGTTAGATAAGATTGACGGGCTCCCTGTAAAGGCTTCCCTGATTAATTTCGGCTTGAGACTCCAAGTTCTTGCACATCGGACCATTCAATCGGTAAGTTAATCGAATTATTTCATTTCGACAGAGGCAACATTCTGGAGACGTGTTGATCTGATCAATGAGATCGCCACGCCACAAATGCACCGCCACAGCGAATGACGTAGTACCCATCCGGAAGGCTTTGAAAGTTTCGAATACCTCCTGCACATACATATTTCATCCCCCGTCAAACTATTCCACTGCACCTTGTGTCTACCCCTCCACGATGGCCGCCGCAAACGATGGACTATCAAACTCAATAAAGCAACGTCTCCGTAGCTCTGGCGAAGCACTCGCTCAACAATCCCTCGAGACGGCCAAAAACGCAGCCAAAGGCCTCGAAAATACCCACGTAGCGTACTTATATCCACTACAAGTATAACCCTCCCTGTGAGTCATGCGATACTGATTTAGGGAATCTACTACTTCCTTTCGCATCCGGGACTGATGCGCCCGTTCTTTTCGTCGGCTCTTACGGCGGTAGCAATGTCCGCGGGTATCGTCATTGCAACCTGTTTCTTCGGATATCTGCCTCAGGTACTTGCGCCGTGAAGAGGACGACTAAAAGGTAGGCAGCGGCGATGAGTCTGTTTCTGGGTCCTTTTGGGATCATTGCTGCGGCTGTAGCGGTCGTGCTTGAAAGTTGGGTGTTTGTCAAAATCTTTGTAGGCTCATTCCTTATCAAAGGCATGATTGGCGAGGAAGTTTTCGAAGCGGTATGTCCTTGCGCTGTGCCCGTAACTGAGATATATCTATAGGTCCTTCAACAACGGTCAAAGGGGTACATCCTTGGGCTTAAACCCTCCCGCGGGGTGAACATCAATCTCGCTGATCGGGCGACCAAAGCAGCACAATCTTTCCGTCCAGGCGTGATTGCTCAGTACTTGCTTACTTTACCATTAGCGTTCATTCCGATTATAGGATGGGCGATATTCGTGTATATAAACGCTGCAAAGACGGCGAAATCGTATGTCGCGCCGTATTTAAAACGAGGGAGAGGATTGACGACGAATGAATTGAAGAGGGAGGTCGTGGATAGACATGAGGCGGAGTTTAATTCTTTTGGAGCGGTTGCGTTGTTGTTGGAACAGGTGCCGATTGTTGGAGCGTTGTTCCAGATCACGAATTTTGTGGGGGCTGCGTTGTGGGTTGAGAAACTGGATGCTGCTCAAGGAAATCAATAGTAAGGATACGAAGTATAAGCAGCCGGGATAAAGGAAACGCGTGATTATAGTAGAGTTCAACATATATGTGGTGTAATTCGAGTTAATTATATGGTTAGAAAGGTTGCGGTAGTTCCTTCTCTCAGAGACGTTATTCGGAGGAGGATACTCAATGCTTCGGACCATTGCAAGAACTCAAGGATGTGCGATCAAGGTAGCGTGGATTGCGAGTAGATGGACTCGTTATCAGACCCGATAGGTTGACGGATCAACTCCGTCTCCACTCAAGCAACCTCCCGTCTCTTGCGGAGTTACTCCGAGGGTTTGTCCCGATGGAAGCTTTGTGTCCCGAGAATCGGCGATGCTATAACCGCTCACACTCGAGATTCTCCGTTGTCTTCGTGGTCATATATTCCCCGACCTGGAATTGGTTGGCGCGCGTTTATCAGGTTGGTCGCTCATTGGTCAAATTATCGACGCTCCTATAGGGTCCGGTTTAGATAGGTGTTTAACCCGATTAGGAAAAGAAGTCCTGTGAGATACGAGCACCGTCGATAAAAACCCCGGCCTCCCTCCACCAAGTCCCTCTGTAGCAACAAATCACCCAAGACAACACCGCTCAAGATGCCTATGAAATACAAGCAAGCTGCGCAAAAGGTCAAGCCGGCGTTGCTTTCCCCTCCCAATGCCTATCTCGAGGATGTGTTCACCAGGTTCGCTCCCTGCCATACGGTATCCTGATTTAGTAACGATGCCGAGAAGCCAATCTCTGGGGGGTTTTATCGACTTGAAGCCGGGAAGGAATTGGTCTATCAATACACCTATGATGAAATGAAAATCATCCTTGAAGGTTTTATTCAATTGCAGGAATTTCGTTGACGATTAGGGGAATTCACGATCACCGACGATACTGGCTATTCCGTAACCGCCAAACCTGGCGATGTGTTCTACTTTGACAAGGGTATGTATGCAGCAGTGATTCAGACTGATGATGACTAGGCCGCACAGTCACTTTCACGACTCCGAGCTACGGGTTGGCCTTCTACACTGGCCAGCGGCCCAAGCATGTGCCAGCATAAAACTGCGGATGCAAGGATCGTCGTGTTGTCGAGATCACATCTATAGACACTCATAGACAATATCATATGATCTCTTAATTTTGTCGCTTCCTTGATGTTCGTGTGACAAGGTTCGTGTCACTTCGTGCCGCTCCGTATTTGACTTTTGCGGCTTCGGGAAATTTTAAGCGCAATGGGGTCTTGTGATGCGGCGGAACCGCTGGGTATTGCTAAAGACCGGCGCAGGGATCCCGAAGGGGCCATACATGTATTTCGTGTGGTGCGGTGCAATCCATGTCTGTCGCCCGGGATTTCCTGACCCGTCTTGGAACGGACGCCACCAGCAGCTTTTGGCTGTCCGCTTATCGCAGCCTTCCCCCACATTTTTCGTTGGTCGCTTTGGGTTGGTTAATAATTCCGATAAGCGCTCACGTTCATTTGCCGTGCCGTGATTCTTGATTGGATCGGATTCCGGCCCTGTGGTTTTACCCTTCCAAGGCAAAAACGAGGACGACCATCCCTCGTCTGTCTGTTGCCGTGTTAATCTCAGACGTCGCCCAGAAACCGCACTGCTCATTTCGACACAGGAAATAAAAGGGGTGGCCACCCCCAGCTGGCAGGCGCAGACCTAGTAGCAAACATGTCCGCTCTCCCGGCACAATTTGTCAATACCTCCGAACAACGACCCCTTGATGCTATCGTCATCGGAGCAGGACCCGCTGGCGTCGTCTCGTTGAGGAATCTGTTGAGGGCCGGATTGAATGCTATTTCCTTCGAAAGACAGTCTGCCGTCGGGGGCCTCTGGATCGATCACACGCCCGCTTATTCCTCGCTGCAAGTCCTCCGGGCCGATTGGGCGGTTCATGGAGTCCCCTGTGGCGGAGACGATGTGGATCAACGTCGATTTCTCCGAGACGATGTGTGCAGATGGGTCGAAAAGTATGTCACCTGCCAGGGCATCCGGGACTGTATTTATACCAACACCGAAGTCGTCAATGTTAAACCACTGAAACCAATGTTATTTCAGGTCGAAGTATGCTCCGTCGAAAAAGCCGGTTATCTCGGCGGCGGAAGACGCCTAAAGGAAAGTACTGCCAGACTATACACTCGTGCGGTCTTAGTATGTGCAGGTACAACTTCTGTAGGTTCTGACTCACTGTAGGCCTTGAAAATTATCCCAGCATCCCCAAATTCGAAGGAATTGAGACTGCGACATTTCCAATTAAGCACAACTGGGATATTCGCTCAGCGGATGATCTACCTGAGGAAGACATCCTCATCGTGGGTGGAGGCCCCTCCTCCATGGACATGGCAGAGGAAGCGTCTATCACCAGGCGCGCCAACAACGTCACTCTGGCAACAAGAAAGCCCCATCTCGGGCTTCCAGATAAGTGGGGTCCTCTTCTGCCTTGGGAATTCGGCGCGAAATGGCTATGGGATCGCAGCATAACGGAGCTGCGTGTCCTATTCAATCTTTATCGCATATTCCCTGCTTTATTTGTCGATTGGTTGGTGTGTTTTTGGTCCGCCATGTGGGCTCGTAAGTATGGTATCCCCGAATGGAAACCAGTCGGTAGTCCCCTCTTCCTCCCTTTATACTGATTTTAGATGTCAGATTCTCACAAGACGTCGCCTTCGTCTTCCGGACCAAACTAGTTGAACCCATCCAAACTAAAAAATTGTAGCTCTCGTTGCTGTTTCCAGCTAATTAAGAAAACTACAAATCGCCGGAATCCACAAGATAGAGGGCTCCAAGGTGACTTTAACGAACAACGTTGTTTTATACCCAAAAATACTAGTATGCGCCACGGGATGGACGCTAGACCTCGACTGTCTCCCGCCAACACGTGCGGGGAAATCCTTCCAACACGTCCAAGCACGCCTATTCTGTCGCTTCTGGGATATTGACTATCCCGGCCTAACCTTCATCAGCATCAGCAACGGGTTCATGTGTGCCACAGAAAACGCAAATCTCGTATCGCAAGCAGTGGCACAGATCTTGCAAGGTAAATGGAAACAGCCTAGTATGGAGTATATGGTACATCCCATCTGAGGACGTGCTAACGAGTAGTTGGATAACATAGAAAACGAAGTCAAGAAAGGGATTTTTGTCCCTGGCAAGGCGATGGTTGATTTGGAAAGAGTGGGTTTCAAAGGACTGAAAACCGGTCGGGAGTATTTATGAAGAGTTGAGATACTATTTGCATGTTCTGTAAGGTAATAAAAAATGTCTGAGAACGTCAAGAACGATCGGGAGTATTTAGTTGAGATACAATTTGCATGTTCTGTAACGTAATAAAAAATGTTGTCAATAATGATTGAGTAATTATCAGTGAGATACTATTTGCATGTTCTCTGAATTAATAAAAAATGGCCTACGAACGTCAATAATGAATGATCCCAGTACACACCCTATGAACTTATCCAGAAGACTGTCACTTGTTTTACTCATTGCAACCAAGCTTGAGATTCCCTCTCGAGCCATGCGCGCCCGAGCTCAGTTGCGCATTGTCCCCTAATCCTGTCCATAGTCGTCGAATGATATTCTCGCAACATATCCCACTCTTGACTGGTCAGTAAATCGTCCAGAATCATTTTTCTTTGGAATGGAATATAATCCAACGTCTCCAATTTCAAGAACTTTCTTTGCTTCACCAGAGTCGGGTGTAGTAGAGTGTACCGCGGTACTGTCGAGGCATTGATCACATACACGTTTTCTAGCCGAATACCGAATATAGACGGGAGATATATCCCAGGTTCTACCGTCAACTGCAAAACCTCTTTGGTTATTCATACCAACAGTTATTATCATTCCCTCTCGCAATCCCGTTTGATCCGCACGTTTTAGGCCGGAGATACTTGCTCCCCCTTCAACGACTCCGAGTCCATGACTGACACCATGACCTGTGTTGATTCCAGGATAATCGAACCCTCCCGCCCACATATGCTGCCGTATTATGGAGTCAATCTGATACCCGGTAAGGCCCTCGGGGAAGGACGTCGCCTCTATCGCTAGCATCCCTTTCAGGACGCGCGTGTATATCTCCCTTTCAAGATCTGTCGGTAATCCGTAATGAATTGTTCTGGTGAAATCGGTGGTTCCATCCCTACTATCAATGAAGTGTGACATGTATCTCACTTGTAATTTGCTCCCGCGTCAAACATGATCATAGATTCGGGCGTGATATAAGCACAAGTATCTGGATCGGCCACATATTCGACGGTTGCGGCATTGATGGCAGTACATGCCATGGCTTCAAACGAAGGTCCAATATAATGATTCCGATCTCTACTATCAGATCCGATCTCGCCGACGCACTACTTTTGAAATTCAGTAAGTTTGAGCGGTAAGTCCGATTCCTTGACTGTTGCTCCAGAATACACTTCATTCTCTAGCCAGCCAAACAGGTCGCACTGCGTCAGCTCAAGAAAGGAGGACATGTACCACTGCACCACAATCTCGCAAATGTGCTTCCCGCATGCCTGAGATTTCGATCGGGTTT
>Ga0302179_10002190_pt1 | contig 11487 bp, 16 predicted proteins | sample I_Palsa_E3_1_FD_198788 | JGI IMG/M metagenome (GOLD analysis project Ga0302179, IMG submission 198788) | Peat permafrost microbial communities from Stordalen Mire near Abisko, Sweden - I_Palsa_E3_1 | ecosystem: Environmental > Terrestrial > Soil > Palsa > Peat permafrost | place: Sweden...
CCTCGACTACAGCCTCTCCAAAACAATCCTCCACCGCCAGGGACACTTCTTTTGACATTTGGCACAACAACTCTGACCGTCTCGCTTGGGACCATGAAAGCCCCAACACAACTGCGATTTTTAATGTTGATTTCTCCCCCGTGACCTGCCGATCGGATCGCTATGAGATTCCGATTGTGACTGAAGGAGATTCCGTCGCCGATCCCTTTAAAGGCTTCAAGTGAGTCGTGACGTGGACAACGGGGCTGCAGATGGAGAAGTTTACCAAGTTCAGAGATCCAGGAACCGGGATTGCGCCGTTCTTGCCCATCGCTCCAGCGTCGAGAACACCATTGATAATTCCTCTTGAATTGACGCTATTTCTATTCCGGGTTCCGCTGCTATTTCTTGGCTTGGGGCTAGAATTCATCCTCGTCGAAGCTGTGGGGGAAGTCACTTTACGGAAAGTATTGCCGCCGGTAGTCGCTTGGACGAGATGGTTATTACTACGGACTGTGTTGCTGTTATGTGGAATATGGTGGATTGATGAACAGCTTGAGGGAGTCACTAAATCGTACGTTCCCTGGGTTTGGATGGAGACAGGGGATTGATGGCTAGACAAAGGAAATTGGCTGTGGTGCCGAAGAAGGGGAATGTGATTGCCTCAAGTTATACCAGTCCATTGGACTTGATTTATCTTGCTGCCAAGTATCCCCAGTGCTCAAGTGACGTGGTAATGGTAGGTACGATGTTTTGTTTGTGAGTTGCTTTGTGTCAACGAATCGAGTTCAACAGACTTCGTTTCTAACGGCTTTGTTTCGGTCAGTTAGAGCGCCGATATTAGATCCCCCTCCAAACGTAAAATTACAAACTCTTGAAGAACTCTCGAAATCCCTATCGAACAGAATAATAGCCATCTTCCCAGAGGTGCGTCTTTCCCTTTCGCTCCCTTTCCTTCCGCCATCCCTTCGCTTTCTAACTCCCTTATTCTTCATACCCATGTACAGATGCTAACTCACACCAGACAACCCCCACCAACGGCCGCGGCCTCCTCTCTTTCTCCCCCGCCCTCCCAGACCTCATTCCCCCGACCCTAACACTCTACGCCCTCAACATAAAATACACCCCTGCGGACATCACGCTCCCGACTCCCTCTCCCTGGACCTTTCTCTGGCGCGCAACAAGCTTCGTGAAACACTCCATGAGAACGAGGATCAGTTATCGGCCCGTGAGGACCGCGTTTCATGATATGATGGGACGCACGGGCAGGGTTAAGGGTGTGGGATTGGGGGCCAGGGATAAAGCTGAGTTTTTGGTGGCGTGGAGGAAGAAACGGTAGATATAAAGGGAGTGGTGGTCATGGATAAGGGAATGTCAACGAGAGAGCTGTGGGGAGGGACCGGCGGGAGACAATGACGTCCGGAGGCGAATATTCAACTCCCGGAGCAGGAATGCACGAAGTACGTAGATTGTGTCAATAAGAGTATTATGTACAAAACAAAACAATCAAATACATTAAAGTCAAACATAGTATGACGCGCCTACTAGTACTATCCCCAGAACCTCCCATCTAGTGTTCTTTAAAAGTCTCTCAGAATTCTTCTCTTGCGACAAGATTTGCCATTGAGAACCACATTCCGTGACAGAAAAGGTTCTCTACACTTTGGCTTATTATCATCACTGAGACATACGACAACACAACAAATTACCATACGCGACAGTGCGTAACCTCATTTTGCAAAAGCACTCCCGTCCGCTTCCTTTTGAGTCCGTCTCGCATTTGAGGTCCGAAAAAGCACAAAACACGTTTCCAGGGACCCCAGGGCACAGAAGGCTTCGCTATTTACTTTTGGAGAGTAGGTAGTGAAGAGATCTGTGTCCGTTTCGTGGACTGGGCGGGTTGTTCATTCGGTGAGTCTGAACGCGCGCGGGCGGAGTATTTGTTGAGGGGATCGACGGGCGGTGGGTTTGTGAATCGTCGGCCTTTCCCCGTCAACAGTTCCTGGACTGCCCCACGAATGATGATGACGCTGCTGGCCATCGAAGTCAGCTCCCTGACTCCCGACCCATACATCGCAATCCTGCAACAAACCCTCGCCACAGACAGTGATTCCAGCTCGCTCTGTATCGTGATATTCCTCGGCGACGGGTTGCGACGGACACTCAATTCACCGGCGAAAAGGGCAGATCATTTTAAGCAGTTGCAACAGTTCACTTCCGGATTATATGTTGCTAGTGCCGCTAAGGTGGATGTGAGCTGTGATGTTGTGTTTAGGGATTGCTGTGGGTATTCTCTTGAGGAGGAGGTTTGGGAGTACACTACTTTGAGTCTGCCGGAATATATGTCTCCAACTTGTTGAGCTTGGAATTGAGTTGTGTGGGCTATAAAAGCTAATGAGTAGCTTCACCGAATCTTGTGGCACAATTGCCGAAGTCGACTAAGTCAGTTAGGACTGTGACATATCTCAACGATCCAGATATCAGTATCCCGATATTAAACCCATCTTCATCCGAAGAGAAAGACCACCCCATCGTAGCAGGTTTATCCTTGCCTCGACATCTTTCTTACGCGCTTAGTTGGCGGGACATTTGACCATCTGCATTCAGGTCATAAAATCCTTCTCAGCTGCACAGCCTTCATCGCCTCAAAGAAACTCATCTGTGGAGTAACTGGTATATCCCACTCTCAACAATCTAACCCCAGATGATGCATTACTTACAAACAAAAAGTACGCCCAAGTGCTTGAGCCAATTTCCCTGCGGATCGAGAATGTGCGACGGTTTCTAAGATTAATAGCACGGGATCTGGAACTGGATCTTGTTCCTATTTCGGATGTCTATGGTCCCACGGCGCATGATCCAGATATCTCGGCCCTTGTAATTTCTGAAGAAACCCAAGCAGGAGCCTCGTCAATCGCGACTTTACGCTCAGGAAAGGGTCTGCAACCATTACAATTATTCATGATCGATGTCATAGGCGACAAACCAGGGGAACTAAAAGACATGGCCGCAGAAAAGATGAGCTCAACAAAGATAAGGGAAAGGTTATCGAAAGGACAATGACAGACCGAGCGTACAGGCTAGATAATTTTGACCTAGTAACGCACGTCAGATCCAGACGGCCAGATCTCAACCGCAGCAAAGTTCCCTGTTTGTATTAGACGGCATGAGTTCAGGAATAAGGTTTACGGTTCTCCTTCTTGCGGCTGGGCTGGTTCAGAGACGGGGTCGTATAAAGTTGCGTAGTGTTAACTCATGAAGTACGTCAAGGAGATGTTATTATTTGTGGACCAGAACGTTAACGTCTAGACCTTGGGCAGTGGGATCTTAGAAGTTGAATGCTTTGACCAAAAAAAGAGAGAATTTATACCGTAGTCTAGAGAAAAGTACCTATGAAAAGAATAAGAGCCAAGCAGTGAAACTACAGAGTCCATGCTCTACATCTCCAACGAACAATACACATACCACTTGTTATCCAAGTACTGATCGGAATCAAAAATCTGAATCCCCCCCTCCAACGCCGCCGGCAAAAACACCAAATCCGCCTCCACCAAATAAATACCCCCATCCTCCCCAAAGAAAATCTGACTATCAAGCTGGGAACAAACCCCCACGTTGACGGCTCTGACTTTGCGCCCGGGAAAGCGAATCATAGAGACTTCCACTGTTTTGGAAACTCCGAAGACCGAGCAAAGGGGGAGTTTGGGGCTGAGAGACGCAGTGAAGATGTAGTCCCTTGATAAATGGAGAGTGGTGGTTGGAAGAAGTTCAGACAGGGGCAATCGCGAGGTGGTGAATAAGAGTGCTCCGAGCAACTCTTTGCAAAGGTCCCTCAACTGGTCCTTGCGATCGGTGTGATCGTAAGAGTTCAAATGCTTTTCTTTCCCAAGCGGCTCAGCGTGAGACGGAATGACTGTAGCTGGCTGGGTGTCGCTGTTCTCATTCTCGGAGAGGATAGTCTCCCATTCGGTCTTGGTTCGCTCTACCAATGCTTTGAGTTTCTGACGTTGACTTGGCGAGGAAGGCATGTCTGCAATGTAGAGGTGCATGGAATGCCAGAAGCCGTCGGCGGTACGAGTGTTTCTGGAATCGCTGTTGAAACTGGCAGCCGTGGATGTATCAGACATGGTTCGAGTTGGGGTGAGTCGGAGCTTGAACCGCATTTTATATACTTGATTCTGAGTGACAAAAGATGCGATTGTGAATCTGCGTCGTGATCAGCTGCAGCTGAGAAACCCCTGGGCGGAGACTTAATTCGAGGAGATCTCTATTCGAAAGGCAGTAAACCACGTGTTCGGTGTTATGTTCATTATATCTACGAACTTGTGCTCTTAGGGCACTACAAATGATAGTTTTCTAGATAAGGATCAAATGAACAAGGTTCAAGGGGTGCATCCATCATCGCCTCTAGATCTGCCCCTGAAATGCCGGCAATCGAGATGCCGGATTCCCGGCACATGATTGATCGGCCGATGCATGCGGGAGCGGAATGATTAGCAGAGCGATTCGTCCGCCGTGTTTTGCCCGCCGCCGTTTATCGTTTGTATACGTATTTCTCAGCCCACGGCTTGAGAAGCTGTCTACACATACATGCTCGGCACATAACCTGTCCTCGTCCTCCCCATCTTAGCAGGCACCATGGCCGACCCTTCTTTCGCAGAAATGGAGTCCGAGGCAGAGACATCTCTCCCGTCCGCCGCGTACTCGAGGCAACGAGACGACAAAGCCAATGCACAACCCCACATTGAGACGGATCCGGCAGAGACGAATCCGCTGTTGGGTCCGCCGGTGTTGACGGACCCGTCTGACAAGAAATGGCACAATACGGCGTCGGTAGGCCATTCCACGGGTGTTGTTGACAGTAGGTGTTTTGGCTGTTGCCGGCGTTTTTGTTGGCTGCGTTGAGTTTCGGAGCGACTGTCGCACCGAGGATAAATCTATATTCGTCATTGGCATGTGAGGATTACTACTCGGAGAGAAACAACTTGGGTCTGCCTGGGCCTTTACCTGGAGGCCAATACCCTATCATTGAAATCGGACAGCCAAATCCAGACTGTCATATTCCCGAGGTAATTATCCATGCTCCGCAAAAAGTAACCGTAGATATCTGCACGAGCGTCAAACCTGGCGCTTGCAGTCAACTTGTGTACTGGGATAATATCAGCATTGACAACGGGAAAGTATGGCGCACTATCGGATCGACGCGGCCGGCGTCTTGTCATCATGATAGCCCTCTGTGGAACAATGTTGAATGATATGATCGTTATCCTCATGGCCAAATACTGGAGAACTCTGGGCCTCGAGTTCTTTCTCGTTGGAGCTGTATTAGATGGTTGTTTTGGGAGTTTCGCAACGACGATGGCGGCTACAAATGCATATGTCGCCGATTGCACTCCTCCCGAACGACGTGCAGTCTCATTCGGATACATTCACAGCGTATTCTTTCTCGGAATCGCACTCGGGCCTGTACTGGGAGGCATCCTGATTAATCGCACCGGCAGCGTCATCACATTATTCTATTGCGCCCTTGCAATTCATATTTCTTTCGCTTTGTTCATCCTTTTTCTTATTCCCGAGTCGGTCACACCCGAGCATATGCGGGAGGCGCTTCGGAAGTATACCCGTCGTAATAGTTCGCCAGATGGAGTTCCACATACGGTATGGCAATGGCGATACTGGGTCAATCTGTTCAACTTTCTACAGCCACTCACGATATTCTGGCCCAAAGGACGGGGAGCAGCGTTCAAAGCGAAACGACGAAATTTAGTTATTCTAGCATTGGTGGATGGTATTTTACTACTGAACATTGGAGCGTTCGCCGTTATTCTGTTGTATCCGATTTACATGTTTGGATGGGGGGATCTAGAGGTATGACAATCACGAACCGGGACTAATCTTAGAGCGGATATTATATGACCATCGTTGGGTCAGTTCGAGTGTTTGCGCTTCTTATCGTCCTACCTTCAATCATCCGACTCGTCCGGGGTCCGGCATCACTGAACACCTCTCTTGGCGCCATCGGTGCAGATAATCTCGAAGTCTGGCTAATACGATTTTGTCCGCTTATCGAGATGATTGGGTTTGGTCTCATGGGACTTGCGAGGAGCAGCACCGCGTACTATATTGGTGGTTCGGTTGCCGCTTTTGGAGGCCTAGGACCTCCGACGCTACAAAGTGCTCTGACAAAACACGTTGCGAAAGAAGATGTAGGACGATTATTGGGAGCGTTGAGTTTATTGGGATCGCTGAGTCGAGTCGTTAGTCCGACTGTGTTGAATTTGCTGTACAGTTTTACCGTTGCAACGTGTCCTCAGACTATCTTTTATGCACTATCGGCCGCAATGTTTGTAGGTTTCTTGATGAGTTGGGGTGTTAGAGCACATGGTATGTCGCCTTGATGAGACTACTAATTCGAAGTGAGGGTAGATGGCAGCGATTTTCCGGACGGGGAATAATATGTGTAGTATGTTGGTATTGATAACAAATGGATGGGTCTGGACAGGGACATATTAGACTAATACAAGATTACACCTGTATATGGTGATCTAGGGGCAGCTGTATTCAAATCATAAAACAAGAAATCACAATACTTCAAACTAGCCATATCAAATGCTTCAACATAAACCGCGAACACAAGCAAGAAATATATCCCAACAGCAACAAAATCAAGCGGTATAGACTCGTTGACGGTCCTATCATCAACAGAGATACCAAATGGACATACTTCTACCGGCCTCCTACAAGAAGGACATTGCTTGACTGGATGGTCAGTAATGATGAACTGAGGGAAATACCTTTATCAGCACACCGTTCACACATAACCATGTGAAAGCAAGGAATAAAAACACACATAGCAGAAGCCTCACAGCAAGCAAGACAGGTGACGACATTAGCCCTCAATCTCAACCTTGCATCCTCCCTCTTCATATGCTCTTCGTGCTTGATCTTCTCACAAAGAGCGTCATCCAACAATTTCTCCAAGCAAAGGTACTGTTCCCTCATCTGCTCAACTTTTTCGCCCCTCATCCTATCCCATTCCTGACGACGACGATCCCATGCTTCGATATCTTCTTGTGTTGGCGCAGAGCCAAGCCACGCCCTGCTACCAGCAGTATTCAATGTACCTTCCCGGACGTAACCCGTGAAGATATCGGCATCGTGAGTCTGGGATTCCGGCATGCTGTCATCCATTTGTGGGAGATGGACAGCTGCTCTGACGGAAGGAGTACGCTCCTCAACTGGATACTCGATGATATCTTCCGGCACCACGGTCTGGATATCCAATTTATGAGGAGAGGCTCCTCCGTGCAGATTCGCCGAGGTCTCCAACAATTTGTAACGCGTTTCGACAGCCAATACTCGACGAACACATTTGATGGGTACACCCGCTTGATGATAATGAGGACAGGAGAACGCCCATTGTTGCATGATTTGCGAGAAATCAAGACGCATATCGAGATCGCAAGAGCATAAATTGGTGGCTCGAATCTCAGCCGGGAGATACATGTTGAAATCGTTGATTTGAGAAAATCTGACGCAGAAGGTAAAGTTCAAGTATGGACATGCTTTGAGATGCGGAACCAGTGCATCTGAGGAGAAAGTCTGGACCTTGTCGTACTTGTTCCAAGTAAATGTATCTCGAAGGCACTCCCAGAAAGGAACATGCATATGGAACGAGCATCCCCAGGTATGTGTCGACAATGCAATCCTACCGTTAATCGGAACAAGAAGGAGTAATACCCCCGACGAAACATTCCACAGACCCAAACTGGAACAACTCCATCGAACTGAGCACAGGGATATCCACAGAAACAAGATGGTCTCAGATTGAACAAGTCTTTGAGTTGCTGCTCATTATGACTTTGCAAAATCGGAAGATATCTGTCCTTGAAGGATTTAATAGCCTTTGCAGATTCACCAGCGTAAGGATCAAAGGGCTCTTCTCGACGTGATGGCTGGTTGATAGGCTCTGTCTTTCCGTACGCGAACTGTGCATCCTCCTGCGGACGTTTCCCATCGCGACCAATGGTATGGGGTCGGGGCCTAACCCCGCGTTCGTGGATATGATGCGGAGATCCAGGCCAGGGAGCATCTTTCCTCGTCAATGAACCGGTGATAGAATTATCCGCCATGGGACCACAACTGACAAATACTTCGGCAGCGGCCGATAAGGTAGAGACGTTCTTGGAATTTTGAGGCGAGAGACCATACCGTGGATCCGAAGCCACATGGGTGACAATTCTGCCTTTGAATTCCTCGAAGGATTCAAGGTGAGGCCTGCGAGATGTGGAGCGGGGAGACCTTTGTTCCGGAGCTGGAAATGATATTGTCGGGGGGGTTGGACTGATTTCCGGAGGTGCCACATCTGATGGACCGGGAGTATCGGTGCGGGTCTTCGATCCAGCCGAGGATTTTCGAAGGACTTTGCCTTCGACGATCTCGTATGGGAAACTCTGAGAATCGACCTTCTGCTCTTCCTTTTTGATTTTTTGCTCTTCGGTAACAGTTGTGGACGACTCTGGCTGGGCACTGACGGTAGCAGAGACGGTTTCAACTGATATCGTGGCCGCGACAACGGGGTCGTTGGTGGATTCGCCGAATGGGGATGTTGCCTCCGACTCGTCAGTCGAAGTAAAAGCCGGCGGAGGCAGGAGAACATCCACTTCAATGGAGGGAGTCGTATGTGTATCCGCCGTTGCTTCCCCGAGATCGGCTTCCTCCGCAACCGGAGCCGGAAGAACAAGCTTCTCTATTTCCACCTCGGGCGTTTCAGGTTCCATAAATGCAATGGCTTCCAAGACAGGAACATCAGTTATAATCCCTGGAATCTGACTTTCCTCGGTAATATGAGTTGCAGATGAACTTTCCTCCACTCCTTCCTCTGCCTCGGTAGACCATCCATCGAATTCCGCGATACTTTCCCTCGGGGGAATCGAAGACTGTTTCCTCGCATGTTTCCTTGGAGGGAATGTAGGCTTTTCCTTTGCTTCTGCGGCAGAATTTGATGTTACAGAAGGTTCGACGGTAGAAGTGTCGAGCGAAGATACATCTGAGGAAATCGGAGTAGCCTGCCCAACCTTTGGTGTATCGGAAATAGCAACGACTTTTCCCCCGATGACCTTATATTTTTGTTTGATCGGGGTAACGAGGTTTGTATCGTGTTTTTCCCATGTTTTGGTAGCAGCATTGAAGGTTGTTGATGAGATAGATGGGATTTTGACAGGTTCAGGGACAATAGGAGCATCAATACTAGGTGTAATAACCACGGAAGACGTTCCTGCATCGTTGTCGGTTGATGGTTCTGGTTCCTCTGTCGGGGGACTCTCCACTATGACGAAATCCGTAGAGTAAGACGATGAAAGACTGGTCTCCATAGATGTTGATTCCACAGCCGGAGGAAGCGGAAGAGTCTCCTTACTCTGTCCTTCCTCGACCGTCCATTCCCCTTCTCGTTCCTATTTCAATCAGATCATTCATTTTCTGGAGGCGAGATACCGGACTCTGACGCATTTCCTCACGGAACCATCGCCGTTTAACTCCCTCTGTCTCTTCAAAGGCTGTCATCCCCCTGGCCACGACGATACCATCATCAGATTTATCATCTGCGGGGGTGACTGGCCTAGCATCTGACTCTACCATAGTCGCCGTGGTGTCAACAAAATGGCTAGACGTCTCCGTGACATCTTCCGTTGCCGTAAGAGCGGGTGTCTGTTTCTCAATGGCGGGAAGCGTGGAGGGTGCAGGGTCAACGGTCTTTGAACGACGTGTATAAGGGCGGAAAATACACTGCACAAAAGCAGTCGTATCGAGCCCCACGACAGGTGAGTCAGGAAAAGTAGTAATCCCGCTAGGCATCTCGGTACTTGGACCCAACGGGATACTCAACATTTCTACATCTCAGCACATATCTCTCATATCGAGGATCCATACCCATCATATTCATATCACTCTTCATAATAGATTCATTTCCCGGATCCGATTCGGTGATGACGAACGGATGCACCACGGTCTTAGAAGTCTCGTCGATGTTGAAAATCACAGGCATTGTATCTAATCCGAAGTCCCCTAGTTCCGCCTGTGCTCGCTCCTCTTGGACCGGCTCTTCGTTGAGAGCGCTCTCGGCCGGAAGCGTCTCAAAGGAAGGGGTCTCGACAGTCGGAGGCATGTCCTTGGGATGGGGATCTTTCTTCTTGGCCGATGAGATGGGACCTGTAGCGAACCATGCTGCAGCGCTACTATTCGAGGTCGCGAGCTTGACTTGTCGTTTGGGAGTATATGGAACGACTGGTGGTGCGGCAGGAGGAGTTGGTGGTTCCAGGGTATCCGGTGGGTGAAAGACAAGTGGCTCTTGTGATGGGGGAGGAATTGCGACGATGTCAGAAACTTCTGGATCTGTCGTTTCTGGTCCAAGTGGACTCTCAGAGACGGCCATCTCATGCGTAATCGTATCGTCGGGAGGAATATTACTCTCCCCACCAACATGTTCCACCGATCCATCATCCATTGCATTCCCCGCCCCGCCCGAATCGGACACTAAACTCAGTTGACTGGAAGTTCAAAGAGAGTTAGATGTAGAATAGACTTACCATCCGGAGAGAATTGCAAGTCCCCTTTACTAGTACTTTGCAAATCATCAAAATCCGTCGAAACAACCTTCCCCTGCGCATGACTCCTCGGCATCCCCCCTGCAGGAATCGAAATAACGACATTCGCACGTTGGCCATTGACTATAATCCCAGACACCACGCGCCGATGTCCCAAGTCCTTCATCTGAGGCGGCAACGAAGTGCCCTCCACGACACGAGCGTCACCCGACGCGCCTACTCCCGCAGTAGTCATCCTTGCAGCAGGTACGGATGTAGAGGAGCTTTGGGAGCTTGGTCCTGTGGGATCTGGATCGCGTTTGGTTGGAGATGTCTTGGGATGGGGCTTATTTTCGTTGCGGCGTTTAAAGGGGGTGGGCGTCAAGGGCGTATTGGAGGAGATGGGTTTGAGGGAATCGTTTGTTGAGGTGGACGGGTCGAATTGGTGTTTTGGCGTGTGGCGAGTATTTGCTGAAGGGCGTCTTGATTGAACCATTTAGCGGTGAGTGTATGAACTGGAGAGGATAAGGTGGTTGGTGGGTGGTGGGTGGTGTGGCGGCGTGGTGATGTTGATGTGAGAGATGTGAGGTGCACGTGGTAGCCAGGGGTAGGTGCAGATTGGATAGCCTGAGTCTGCATGACTGGTATTTCGGGTCGTAGGAACTGTACGTGATTTAACCTCATTTGCGGACGTGCATATGCATGCCGGCATATCGAAGATCTTAGTGGTCTATTTGCTTCAGATGTACCTTAAATCTGAGCCTGGGATTATTATTCCAGTCAGATCATACATCCACCATGGTACCCCAGCATTCCAGCTGCCATTAGATGTCTGAACAGTTTTTCTAGAGACACAGCTTCGCCATCTGTTTATGCCCAAACTGTAACTTCCAATTCGCTTCGCTACCCCACGCGTGGTTATTGC
>Ga0302179_10002193_pt1 | contig 11478 bp, 7 predicted proteins | sample I_Palsa_E3_1_FD_198788 | JGI IMG/M metagenome (GOLD analysis project Ga0302179, IMG submission 198788) | Peat permafrost microbial communities from Stordalen Mire near Abisko, Sweden - I_Palsa_E3_1 | ecosystem: Environmental > Terrestrial > Soil > Palsa > Peat permafrost | place: Sweden: Abisko...
CCTGGACCGCCGACGGCCGCTGGTTCGCCGCGCTCGCCTGCCAGCAGCCCGCCCCCCTGCCGGTGGTGGCGTTCGCGCCGGAGACCGTCACCGCCGAGGAGGCAGTCACCGGGAAGGCGGCGGTCACCGGGAAGGCGGCCGATGCGGCCGTGGCGGCGCCGTCCGGCCTGCACGCCGAAGGGCGGCTGGCGTCTTAAGGATCCCTTACCGCTCAGCGCAGACCCGCCCCTCGTCCGGGCCGCGATGGCAGCTTAAGGGTATGAGTGCGAAGCTTCGGGTGGGCGCGATCATCACCGCCCTGGTGATGATCTGCGGTCTGGAATACCTCGTCATCCGCCCCAGCGTCGACCCGCTGCCGCTGCAGACCCTGCCGCTCATCGTGGTCGCGTGGATGCTGTTCGCCGCCGCGGCGTGGCTGCTGCGTGGCGTCTCGCTGCGGTGGTCGGTGACCCTCATCATCATCGGCGGCATCGCCATCCAGGTCGTGGCCATGTCGGTGCCGCCGCACCTGAGCGACGACCTGTACCGCTACATGTGGGACGGCCGGGTGCAGGCGGCCGGGATCGACCCATACGCCTACGTGCCGTCGGCCCCGCAGCTGGCCCACCTGCGCGACCCGTTCCTCTGGACGGCCGCCCGGGCGAGCTCCCCGTACCCGCACTGTGTCTGGCCCGGCACTTCGCTTCCCGGTCACCTCGCGACCAAGCTGGCCGCGGGCTGCACGCGGATCAACCGCCCGACGGTGCCGACCATCTACCCGCCGGTCGCGGAGGCCTATTTCCTGGCCCTGCACTACGTCACCCCGGTGCACGCCGGGTCCACCCCGGTGCAGGCGGCGGCGGGGGCCTGCGCGGTCCTGGTGACGCTGGTGCTGCTGGCCGGGCTCCGCTGGCTGGGCCGTGACCTGCGGTGGGCCGCCCTGTGGGCCTGGTGCCCGACGGTCGCCCTGGAGGCCGGGAACAGCGCACACGTCGACGTGGTCGCGGTGCTGCTGACGGCGGTGGCGCTGCTCGTGCTGTCCCGGCGCAGCGGTGGGACGCGGGGCGCGCTGCTGGGCGGCGCGCTGCTCGGGCTGGCCATCGCGACCAAGGTGACACCCGTCCTAACCGGGCCCGCGGTGCTGCGGCGCAAGTGGTGGGCGGTCATCGTCAGCGCCGCCGGTGCCGTCGCCGCCGTCTACCTGCCGCACGTACTGGCGGTCGGCAGCAAGGTCATCGGATTCCTGCCGGGCTACCTGCAGCAGGAGGGGTACGACAGCGGCCAGCGCTTCGCCATCATCGCGCTGTTCGCGAGCGGGCACCTGGCCATCGTGATCGCCGTCGCGATCCTCGGGGTGAGCGGCCTGGCCGTGCTGCGCTTCTCCGACCCCGACCGGCCCTGGCGCGGCGCGGTCGTCATGACCGGCGTCGCCCTCGCCGTGACTACGCCGAGCTACCAGTGGTACGCGATTCTGCTGGTCATGCTGGTGGTGCTGGACGGGCGGCCGGAATGGCTGGCGTTCGCGGCCGGCGGTTACCTGGCCGCCGAGCCCCACCTGGGCCGGTGGCGGGTCATCCCCCATCCGCAGGCGGTCGGCTACGGACTGGCCGCGCTGTTCGTGGCGCTCGTCTGGGTCGTCCGGCTGGTCATCGCCCGCTACCCGCGCATGATCTTCGCGGACGCGAGCACCGGAGCGGACCTGGGGCTGAATGCCCGGCCCGCCGGGGCTGCTGACGCCGATGGCGCCGTCGGGGCAGTTGCCGGCGAGCCCGCCGATGGCTCCGGCCAGCACGAACTGGCCGATCGCGAACTGGCCGATCGCGAACTGGCCGATCGCGAACTGGCCGGTGCTGCGGCCCCGGCCGGCGCGATGGCCGCCAGCGGTACGGCGCAGACCGGCCAGAATCTGACGACACCGGCGGTCCTGCCCCGGCGCAAGCTCCGGCCCGCCACGGCCACCGGCGACGAGCGGCTGGTCAACGCACCGAAGCTGCCCGAGATCATCCCGGCGGTGCCGCGCAAGTAGCCACCGAGCGCCGCGGTGCGCTTCCTTACCGGTCGGTTACCGGTCGGCCGGGAAGCAGCCAGAAGCGGTGCCGGCCAGGCAGATTGAAGTCATGAGCTATCAGGGCCATGAGCGCCACCGGCGGCGGCGCGGAAAAGACCCGGACGGTTCGCGGCGGCACGGAACAGACCCGGACGGTTCGCGGCGCCGCGAAGCGCGGCAGGAGCGGGACACCGGTACCTACTGGGCAAGCGGTGGCAATCAGAACGCGCCGGCTTGGCCCGGCGCCACGGACTACCAGGACCCGGCCGCGTACCGGGACTCCGCCTTCTCCCAGAACGGCGGGCCCGAGGCCGTCGGCGGATACCAGGGCGGCTTCCCCGGCGGCGGTTACGAGGATCCCCGGGCTTTCCCGGGGACCGCCGGGCGCCAGGGCGCCGGGTACCCCGGTTCCGCTCCCTTCCCCGGCTCGGGGTACCCCGCCACTGAGGACCCCGGCTCGGGGTACTCCGCTGCTGAGGACCCCGGCTCGGGGTACTCCGCTACTGAGGACGACGGCTCCGGGTACCCCGCCACTGAGCACGACGGCTACAGGTACCCCGCCACTGAGGACCCCGGCTCGGGGTACTCCGCCACTGAGCACGACCGCTCCAGGTACCCCGCCACTGAGCACGACGGCTACAGGTACCCCGCCACTGAGCACGACGGCTCCAGGTACCCCGCCACTGAGCACGACCGCTCCAGGTACCCCGCCACTGAGCACGACCGCTCCAGGTACCCCGCCACTGAGCACGACGGCTCCAGGTACCCCGCCACTGAGCACGACGGCTCCAGGTACCCCGCCACTGAGCACGACGGCTCCAGATATCCCGGCTCGGGATACCAGAACGCCGGTTACCAGGAATCCGGGCCGGCGGCTCCCGGCTCTGAGCAGGGCGGCGCCTACCAGCCGGCCGGCTATGCGGATTACCCGGATTACCCGGATAACCGCGGCTACCGAGCGGCGACGGCCTACCGGGAGCCGACCGCGCCGGGTGGCCTGGCCCACGAGCCGGGCGGCTACCAGGACCCAGCCAGGGACGGCGGTTACCTGCCCGCCGGTGAGCACCCGAGCCTGCCAGGCGTGAAGCTCGCCGATCTCGGGCCGCAGGACTCGGCGGCGTATGAAGGCCTGCAGGGCTACCTGCGCGGCGACGGCACCGGCCGCGCGGACGCGAGCATGTGGCGGCGCCGCGGCCGCGGCTTCCTGGCTGGCATCTGCACCGGCCTGCTGGCTGGTGGCGTGGCGATCGGCGTGGCCGTCCTCGCGGCCGCGTTCGTGCGCCCGCAGGCGTCGCCGGTGATCGCGGTGGGCGACGCCGTGCTCGGCGGGGCATCGCAGCCGTTGAAGGCCGCCGCGCTGCAGTCGTTCGGCGAGAACTACAAGGTCCTGCTGCTCGGGGTCATCTACGCGGTCATCGCGCTGCTGGTCATGGGCTTCGGGCTGCTGGCCAGGCGACGGCTGGCCGGCGGGGTGATCGGCATGGCCGCCCTGGGGGCTGTCGGCGCCTTCGTGGCCCTGACCCGGCCGGAGAGTCACGCCACCGACGTGATCCCCTCGCTCGTCGGCGGCGCCGCCGGCGCCGTGGCGCTGGCCCTGCTCGTCCGGGCCGGAGAGCCGCAGCTGATCCTGGCGGTCGCCGCGCAACGGGCGCGGGGCGGTCACCCGGCCGCCGGCGAGCCGGAGGTCGTCGGCACCAATCGCCGGAACTTCCTGCTCGCAGGCCTGTCCGCCGCGGGAGCGGCGGTCGTAGCCGGAGTGGCCGGGCAGGTCCTCACCCGGCAGCGGTTCAACGTCAACAGCTCAGGCAACGCGGTGGCGATCCCTGCCCCGGTGCAGAAGGCGCCCCCGCTCAAGCCGGGCGCCGAGCTCAATAACATCCAGGGGATATCGCCGTTCTACACGCCGAACGCGACCTTCTACCGTGTCGACACGGCCCTCGTCGTCCCGCAGGTCACCACCGCGCAGTGGCAGCTGCGCATCCACGGCATGGTGGACAGGCCGGTCACGATCAACTTCGACGACCTGATGACGCGGCCGCAGATCCAGCGCGACATCACGATCTGCTGCGTGTCGGAATCGGTCGGCGGCAGCTTCATCGGCAACGCCCGCTGGCAGGGCACTCTGCTGGCCAGCCTGCTCCGCGAGGCCGGCATTCACCCGGCCGCCACCCAGATCGTCATGCGCGACGTGCAGGGCATGGCCATAGGTGTGTCCACCGAGGCGGTGATGGACGGCCGGGACGCGATGCTGGCCGTGGCCATGAACGGCGCGCCACTGCCCGCTGAGCACGGCTTCCCGGTCCGGGTGGTCGTCCCGGGCCTATACGGCTACGTGTCGGCATGCAAATGGGTGGTCGACATGGAGCTGACGACCTACGCCGCCTACGACGCCTACTGGGTCAAACGGGGTTGGTCGGAGCAGGCGGCGGTGAAGACCGAATCTCGGATCGACACCCCGAAGGTCGGCACTAACCTGGCCGCGGGGCAGGTCGTCGTGGCGGGCGTCGCCTGGGCCATGCACAAGGGGATCGCCAGCGTGCAGGTCGGGATCGACGGCGTCTGGCAGGAGGCCACGCTGGCCACCCAGGACACGATCGACACCTGGCGGCAGTGGTACTACCGCTGGGACGCCACACCGGGCGCGCACAAGATCCAGGTCCGGGCGACCGACCAGACCGGGTACACCCAGACCGCGGTGGTGCAGGCACCGGAACCGAACGGAGCCACCGGATACCACACGATCAAGGTGACGGTCGCCTGAGGCGGAGTGAGCCTCCTGGGGCGGCCGTCCGCCTCAGGAGGAGCCGGCCAGCGCGGTGATCAGGTCGTCGATCGCGTTCAGGCTGTGCGCGCTCACTACCGCGTCGCAGTACGGCCAGGCGGCGGCCATGCCGCGGACCTCGGGCCGGTACCGCGGGCTCTTGGTGCGCGGGTTGGCCCACACGATCCGGTAGGCCACCCGGGACAGCCGGGCCATCTGCTGGCCGAGCTGGGCGGCGTCGCCGGTTTCCCAGCCGTCCGAGATAATCAGGACGACCGCGCCACGGGCCAGGCCCGGGCAGCCGTAGATGTCGTTGAACTCCTTGAGGGACGCGCCAATGCGGGTGCCGCCGGACCAGTCCGCCGCCGCCGCCCCCGCCCGGGCCAGCACGGTCTCCGGCCGGGCGGCGGCCAGCTCGGCGGTAATCCGGGTCAGCCGGGTGGCGAACGTGAACACCTCGGCCCGCGCCCGGCCAGTGGCCCCGGTGCCCGCGCCGCTGATCTGATTCGCCGCCTTGCCCTGGCTGGCGCAGTACAGGAGCTGGAGCATGGCCCTGGCGTACGGCTCCATCGAGCCGGAGATGTCACACAGCACCACCAGCCGCCGGGGCCGCAGCCGCGGCGCCCGGCGGGCCAGCCGCACCGGCTCGCCGGCCGTACGGCGTGCCTCGCGCAGCGTCATCCGCAGGTCCGGGCGGCTGCCCGCGGACTGCGCACGGTACCGGCGGGTCCGCCGCGGCGGGGTGGCCAGGGCCCGCTGCCGCATCAGCGCCTCCAGTTGCAGCAGCTCCGCCGGGGACAGATCGGCGAAATCCCGGCCGGCCAGCCGCTCGGCCTCGGCCGCCAGGGTGCGCCAGGGCATGTCTTCCCCCAGCTCCTGCGGATCCGGCTCCTGGCCCGGCTCCGGGGGGCGCGCGTCGAGGGACGCCCCCGGGCGGTTCGGCGGCGCGGCAGCCGTGGCTGGGGCAGGGCTGTCCCCGCGCGGACCGGGCTCACCGGCCGGGAGGGGGGCGCTGATCGGCAGGGACTGCTGGGTGCTGATGCCGAAGGCAGCCGCGAACAGCCGGTCGTAGATCTCGATCTGGTCCGGGCCGGAGACCAGGGTGGCCAGCCCGCACGCGTACAGCTCCGGCAGCGACCGGGGCCGCATCAGCGTGACGGCGCGGGCGAACCGCTCGCTGCGCCCTGGGTCCACCGGAACGCCCGCTTCGTGCAGCTGGGCACCGAACCTGGCCGTGACCGCGGCGACGTCGGCGGCCGGGCCGTCAACCGGCGCGCCGCCGGCCGTGCCGCTGACGGGCGGAACGTGATCAGTCACGGGGCACGAGGAGAGTGGCCAGGCCGGCCTGGTGCACCGCCTCTTCGTCTTCCGCGTACTTCAGCACCGTGCTCAGCGTCCGCTCGGCCGCGGCAGCCGACAGTTCTGTCTCACCGAACACCCCGAGCGCGGTCGCCCAGTTGACCGCCTCGGCGATGCCCGGCGGCTTGGTCAGATCCAGTCCGCGGAGCCGGCGCACCGAGTCGGCGACCTGCCCGGCGAGGCGGCCCGAGGCGCCGGGTACCCGGCGACGGATGATGTCCGCCACGCGGCCGGGATCCGGGTAGCCGATCCAGTGGTAGAGGCAGCGGCGCTTGAGCGCGTCGTGCAGGTCCCGGGTCCGGTTCGAGGTCAGCACGACCACCGGCGGCACCGTCGCCCGGCGGGTGCCCAGCTCGGGAATGGTGACGGCCGACTCGGCGAGCAGCTCGAAAAGGAACGCCTCGAACTCATCGTCGGCGCGGTCGATCTCGTCGATGAGCAGCACCGCGGGTCGCGGGCCCGGGTGATCTAGCGCCGCGAGCAGCGGCCGGGCCAGCAGATAGTCGTCGGTGAACAGGTCGGACTCACGCAGCGACTCCCCGGTGGCCTCGGCGAGGCGGATGGCGAGCAGCTGACGGGGATAGTTCCACTCGTAGAGCGCCTCGGCCGCGGCGATGCCCTCGTAGCACTGCAGCCGGACCAGCGTGGTGGCCATGGCGGCGGCCAGGGCCTTGGCGGCCTCCGTCTTGCCGACGCCGGGCTCGCCCTCCAGCAGGATCGGCTGGCCCATCCGCACGGCCAGGAAAAGCGCGGTGGCCAGCGCGTCACCAGCCAGGTAACCGGTGGTGTCGAGGGCAGCGGCCAGTGCGGCCGCATCCGGGAAACGTTCCCCGAGATCTTCGGCTGGCATGCTCATTACGCTGCGAGTGTATCGTTCTGTTGGGCACCGGGCACCGGGCACCGGGCGCCGGGCCATCCGCCCCCGCCCGTCCGCAGCGGCCCACCTGAGGGCCGACCTCAGGGCAGGACGAGATCGGTGCGCAGCGGACGGCCCTGGATCGCGCACCATACTTGCGCCGGGGTCAGCGGCATGTCGGCATGCCGCACGCCGAACGGCTTGAGCGCGTCCATGACCGCGTTGACCACCGCGGGCGGCGACCCGACCGTGGCGGACTCCCCCACGCCCTTGGCGCCGATCGGATGGTGCGGCGACGGGGTGACCGTCTCGCTCAGCTCCCAGGAAGGGCACTCCACCGCCGTGGGCAGCAGGTAGTCCATGAACGAGCCGCCCAGGCAGTTGCCCTCGGCGTCAAAGGTGAGCGCCTCCATCAGGGCCATGCCCACGCCGTCGGCCAGCCCGCCGTGGATCTGGCCCTCCACGATCATCGGGTTGATGCGGACCCCGCAGTCGTCGACCGCCACGAACCGCCGCACGCTGACCTTCCCGGTACCCGGGTCGACGTCGACGACGCAGATGTAGGCGCCGCAGGGGTAGGTCAGGTTCGGGGGGTTGTAGACACAGCTGGCGTCCAGGTGGCCCTCCACCCCTTGGGGGAGCTCCAGGCTGGAGTGGGCGGCCAGCGCGATCTCCGCCATCGTCACCCCCTGATCCGGGTCGCCGCGCACGGACCAGCGCCCCTTCTCCCACTCCAGGTCGTCCGGGGCGACCTCGAGCATGGCCGAGGCCACGATGCGCGCTTTGTCCCGCACCCGGCGCGCCGCCACCGCGGTGGCGGCCCCGGACACCGGGGTGGACCGGGAACCGTAGGTCCCCAGGCCGAACGGGGTCTGGTCGGTGTCGCCGTGCACGACCTCGACGTCATCGGGTGAGATGCCGAGCTCCTCCGCGACGATCTGGGCGAACGTCGTCTCGTGGCCCTGACCCTGGGTCTGCACGGAAATGCGCAGCACGGCCGTGCCGCTCGGGTGGACCCGCAGCTCAGCGCCGTCGGCCATGCCGAGGCCGAGGATGTCCATGTGGTTGCGCGGCCCGGCGCCCACCGCCTCGGTGAAGAAGCTGACGCCGATACCCATCAGCTCGCCCCGCTCGCGCCTGGCCGCCTGCTCCCGGCGCAGCCCGGCGTAGCCGGCCTGGTCCATGGCCAGCCGCAGCGTGCGGGCGTAGTCGCCGGAGTCGTACACCCAGCCGGTCGCGCAGGTGTACGGGAACTGATCGGGCCGCAGCAGGTTCTTCAGCCGCAGCTCGGCGGGGTCCTGGCCCAGTTCGAGGGCGAGCATGTCGACCATCCGCTCGACCAGGTAAACGGCCTCGGTGATGCGGAACGAGCATGAGTACGCCACGCCACCCGGGGCCTTGTTGGTGTAGACCCCGCGCACGTGGCAGTACGCGGCGGCCAGATCGTAGGAGCCGGTGAAGACGCCGAAGAAGCCGGCCGGGAACTTGCTGGGCTGCGCGGCGCCGTTGAACGCGCCGTGATCGGCCAGCACGTGCACCCGGACCGCCTGGATGGTGCCGTCCCGGCTGGCCGCGATCTCGCCGTGCATGTGGTAGTCCCGGGCGAACGACGTGCTCATCAGGTTCTCCGAGCGGTCCTCCACCCACTTGACCGGGCGGCCGGACAGCATCGAGCCGACGATCGCGCAGAGGTAGCCAGGGTAGATCGGGACCTTGTTGCCGAACCCGCCGCCGATGTCGGGGGAGAGCACCCGGATCTTGTTTTCCGGTATCCCGGACGCCATCGCGTACATCAGGCGGTGCGCGTGCGGCGCCTGGCTGGTGGACCACATCGTGAGCTTGCCGGAGATCTCGTCGAAGTCGGCGACCGCACCGCAGGTCTCCAGCGGCGCCGGGTGCACCCGCGGGTACAGCAGGTCCTCGGCGATCGTGACGTCGGCACGGGCGAAGACCTCTTCGGTGCGCGCCGCGTCCCCGGTCTCCCAGTCGAAGATGTGGTTGCTGGCCTGGCCGTCCACGTCATCGCGGATCAGCGGCGCGTCGTCGTCGAGCGCGTGCCGGGCGTCCATCACCACGGGCAGCGGCTCGTACTCGACGTCGATCAGCTCGAGGGCGTCCCGCGCCGCGTACCGGTCGTCAGCGACGACGAAGGCAACCTCCTGGCCCTGGAACCGGACCTTGTCGGTGGCCAGCACGGCCTGCCGGTCTCCCGACAGGGTAGGCATCCAGGCCAGGCCGCGGCGCCGCAGCATCTCGCCGGTGATGACCGCACGGACCTTGGGGTGGGCCTCCGCCGCCGAGACGTCGACGGACAGGATGCGGGCGTGCGCGTACGGGCTCCGCAGCACGGCGCCGTACAGCATGCCGGGCAGCCGCACGTCGTCGATGTAGGTGCCGCGGCCCCGGATGAACCGGGCGTCTTCCTTGCGCCGCATGGAGCCGTAGCCCATCGGCGTGGTCTCCTCACCCACGGCGGTCATGCCGCCGCCTCCGGGCCCGAACCGGCCTGCCGGCCGTCGTGCTCGGCGGCCCACCGGACGGAACGGACGATGTTCTCGTACCCGGTGCAGCGGCAGATCTGGCCGGAGATGGCCTCCCTGATCTCGGCGTCGCTCGGGTCCGGGGTATGGTCCAGCAGCCAGCGCGCGGTCATCATCATGCCGGAGGTGCAGAACCCACACTGCAGGCCGTGGCAGGCGATGAAGCCCTGCTGGACCGGGTCCAGTTCGCCGCCGCGCTGCAGTCCCTCCACGGTGCGGACCTCCCGGCCGCCGGCCATCGCCGCCAGCGCGGTGCAGGACTTGACCGGCGTGCCATCCAGCCACACCACGCAGGCTCCGCAGTTCGATGTGTCGCAGCCCCAGTGGCTGCCGGTGAGCTCGAGCTCATCCCGGATGAAGTGGATGAGCAGCATGCGCGGCTCCACGTCGCGGGTGTACTGGGTCCCGTTGACGGTCATCGTTATTTCCATCGCGGCGCTCCTGATGAGGCCGGCCAGCCGTGGGCGCGGGCGGCCGCGCGCCGCAGCGCCCGGGCCGTCAGTTCCCCGGTGAGGTGCCGCTTGTAGTCGACGGGCCCGCGCTGGTCGGCGGCCGGGCTGCAGTGCTCCGCGGCGATCTGCCCGGCCCGGGCGAACGTGGCGTCGTCGGCCGGCCGACCCCGGAGGAAGTCCTCGGCCTCGGGGGCCACGAAATGACCGGCCCCGACCGCGGCCAGGCCGACCCCGGCCCCGGCCACCGTGGGGGTGCCGGTGGTCGCGTCCAGCCAGACGACGGCCCCGGCCGCGGCGACGGACCAGTCACCGACACGCCGCGCAACCTTCTCGTAAGCGCTGCCGCCGCCGGGCCGGATCGGCACCCGCAGCTCGGTCAGCAGCTCGCCGGAGGTCACGACGGTCTCGTACGGCCCGAGGTGGAAGGCCCGGACCGGGACCGTGCGGACACCGTCCTGGCCCTGGATGACGGCCATGGCGCGGAGCGCGCCGAAGGCCGCGGACAGGTCCTCGGACGGGTCGGCCTGGCAGAGCGAGCCGCCGATCGTGCCCCAGTTGCGCACGATCGGGTCCGCGATGACCCGTTCCGCGTCGTGCAGGACCGGGAAGTGCTCGCCGGCCACCGCCGAGGCCAGCAGCTGCGCGTGCCGGACCAGGGCGCCGATCCGCAGCTCATCGCCCTCGACCGTGATCCGGGACAGCCCGGGGATCGCGTTGATGTCGACGAGGGTCTCGGGCTGGGCGAGCCGCAGCTTCATCATCGGGATCAGGCTGTGGCCGCCCGCGAGCACCCGCGACTCGGGCCCGAACCGGGCGAGCAGATCGAGCGCATGCTCGACGCTCGTCGCTCTCTCGTACTCCACGTGCGACGGAACCTGCATCGAGCCTCCTGGGCTGGGCGGCAAGAGCAGGATAAGCAATGGCTTAAGAGTCCTGGCTAATCGCGGCCGACGGGCACATTATCGTCTCTGTGACGCTCACCCAGCTCAGCGCGTTCGTAATGGTAGCCCGACTCGGCTCGGTCAAGGACGCCGCCAAGATGCTGAACGTGAGCGAGCCCGCCGTCTCCCAGGCGCTGACCGCGCTACGCCAGCACCTCGGTGACCAGCTGATCATGCGGAACGGCGCGGCGATGACCCTGACCACCGCCGGGGTGAAGCTGCTCCCGGTGGCGTCGCAGATGGTCGCGCTGGGCGCGGAGGCGCAGGCCGCGGTCCGGTCCGGGCAGGGTCTCCCGGAGCAGCTGCGGCTGGTGACGACCAGCCCCATTGCGGAGTTCGTGGCCGGGGCGCTGACCGACGCGTTCTCCCGGCGGTTCGGCCAGCGGGTCGAAGCCTCGGCCGGGGTGGCGGCCGAGGACGAGATGGCCGTGCTGGTGGTCAACCGCCTCGCGGACATGGCCCTCGGCCCGCTGCTCACCGACAAGGAACTGGTCAGCGAGCCGGTGTTCCGCTACCAGATGGTGGCGGTCGCCTCCCCGCACG
>Ga0302179_10002195_pt1 | contig 11474 bp, 5 predicted proteins | sample I_Palsa_E3_1_FD_198788 | JGI IMG/M metagenome (GOLD analysis project Ga0302179, IMG submission 198788) | Peat permafrost microbial communities from Stordalen Mire near Abisko, Sweden - I_Palsa_E3_1 | ecosystem: Environmental > Terrestrial > Soil > Palsa > Peat permafrost | place: Sweden: Abisko...
ACATTGGAGGCTGGTCGTACATCATCGATGGAAATGTCGGTGATCAGTTCCGGAGTTCCGTCTCGTGATCCTCCGTCGGCATTGATGATGACCACACGCTCACGGGGAAAATCGCGGAGGATGCCACTTCGAATCGTGTGGACGATGGAGCCGATAGTCTTGGCATTGTTATGAGTGGGCAGGCCCACGAGGATATCGACCTCGCCAACATTTATGAGCTGGCGGAGGAAATCGTCGGTAAGAAAGTTCCCGTCTTCCACTTTAAGATTCCGTGTGATTTTGGCGAGTCTCCAGCATTCGACATTCCTTCATTCTTCGCGTTCGCCTAGACTCTTCGCAGCCGAAACCAGTACGACTGGTAAGACCCCAACGTCAACAGATAAGGCAGGTCGCCGACGCGAGGAAAGAGATTATTGCCGAACATCTCGATCAGAACATTCCCCTTGTAACGCCGTAAATCCAGTTCGACAGCTTGTGCGGCACTCGAAAGATTGTTGACGATCAGGACGGTCTCATTGCCGAGCCGCCGCAAGTAAGCCAGTATTCTGTGATTAGCGGGATAGAGAAATTCGATCGATCCCCTGCCGAACACCGCACTTGATTTCCGGACTGCAATGATGCGCCGCATCCAATGAAAGAGAGAATGCTCACTCTCTCTTTGAGATTCGACATTTACGACGGGATACCCGTATACCGGATCTTGAATAATGGGAGCATATAGCTGTTCCGGGGGCGCGGTGGAAAAACCAGCGTTCCATCCCCCACTCCACTGCATGGGAGTCCTAACTCCGTTGCGGTCGCCCAGGCTTATGTTGTCTCCCATTCCAATTTCATCTCCGTAATAAATGATCGGGGTGCCGGGCAGCGACATCAGCATCCCGTTCAACAACTCGATCCGCCTGCGGTCATTATTCAATAGTGGAGCCAGTCTCCTCCGAATTCCCAGGTTCAGCCGCATCGTTTTGTTCTGAGCATACGCGTCGTACATGTAGTCGCGCTCCATGTCGGTGACCATTTCCAGCGTCAGTTCGTCGTGGTTGCGTAGAAACAGGGACCACTGGCAGGAGGGCGGGATCTCTGGAGTTTGCTGCAAGATTTCCGTGATGGGCTTACGGTCCTCGAGCTTAAGCCCCATGAACATCCGGGGCATCAGAGGAAAATGAAACGCCATGTGAAATTCGTCGGAATCTCCGAAATATGGACGAAGGTCAGCAGGCCACTGGTTAGCTTCCGCTAAGAGCATTCTTCCAGGAAAGTGTTGATCCAGTCTTCGCCGTAATTCCTTGAGAATATTGTGAGTCTCCGGCAAGTTCTCACAATTTGTTCCCTCGCGTTCGACCAGATATGGCACCGCGTCAAGCCGGAAGCCATCCACGCCCACCTCCAGCCAGAACTTCATCACGCTCCACATCTGCTCCCGCACTGCAGGATTGTCATAGTTGAGATCGGGCTGGTGACTGAAAAAGCGATGCCAATAAAAAGACTTCGAACTCGGATCCCACGCCCAGTTAGACTTCTCGGTGTCCAGAAAGATGATTCGGGTGTCCTTATACCGGGTATCGGTGTCGCTCCAGACATACCAATCGCGGCGTGGATTGTTCTGCGAACTTCGCGCCTCCTGAAACCATGGGTGTTGATCGGAAGTGTGGTTCAGCACCATTTCGATGATGACCCGGATACCGCGCTGATGAGCCGAGTTTAAAACTTTGCGGAAATCCTCCAGGGTGCCGTAGCTGGGGTGGGCGGAATTGTAGTCCGCGATGTCGTAGCCGTCATCGCGAAGGGGCGATGGAAAAAAGGGCATGAGCCATAACGCGCTGATCCCCAGTTCCTGAAGGTAATCGAGTTTCTGTTCAAGCCCGAGGAAATCACCAATTCCGTCGCCGTTGCTGTCGTGAAATGTGCGGACATGAACTTGATATATGATGGCGTCCTTATACCAAAGCTCATCTTCATTATTTGAGTTCAACCCCTTTTCTCCTGGCGGCACTTCAATCTCTTGGCAGAACCGCTTCTAAGAAGCAGTTTAAATGAAGAAAGCGGGTGTACCGGCCAACACCTGAGAACTAGAAATTGCAATGTGGATTGGTTCCGAACGAGTTGTCGGCAAACCGTACCTTGGGACAACTTCCGGTTTGCCCGTGATCCGCTCCGAATGCGCACCCGCCCATGAACCGATTCAGACCGGCGCTACAAAGCAAGTAAAATCTCCCAAATGGAACTCACGTGGTGTTCGGTGCAAATCCGTTCGTTTTGAGCAGGGCTGGAGAAGCTGGACCAGTCCCGTTGTTCAAATATCTTCCGCGCGGAGCAAGAACCCTTGAAGTTTCTTTTAGGGCGTGTTACAAGGAGTCACGCCGAGGTCGGAAATAGCGTTTGAACCTCGTGTCAAAGATTCCCTCCGTGGTTCTCGTTTCCGTGCTTGTCGCGCTGGCCGCATGCGCGACAAGCACGGTTGCCCATGCGACCTCGTACACCATTGGTGGAACGGTTTCCGGACTGAGCGCCGGCGTCTCGATCACTTTGTTCTTAAACGACGCGTATGAAACGACGGTTACTGGCAGCGGGAGCTTCACGTTTAGCGACGGTGCGCTGACCAGCGGTCTGCCATACGCGGTAGCGATCGGCACTCAGCCTCCATGGGAAACCTGTGCGGTCAGTAACGGAACGGGAACAGTGGGCTCGGCAAATGTCACCAACGTTTCTGTGACCTGCCCTGCTGGCGCTGCCGTGGGCACCTACGCGGTGAGCGGAACAGTTTCGGGACTGGGCACTGGCGCGTTTCTCAACTTGCTTAACAGCGGAGTGTACGTATCGACAATAGTGGCCAATGGGAGCTTTACCTTCAGCATGCCTCTTGCAAGTGGCGACAGCTACTCGGTGACGATCGGAGCCCAGCCTACTGGTGAGAACTGCACGGTTAGCAATGGAGCGGGGACAGTGAGCCCGTCCAATCAGGTCACAGACGTTTCCGTTACGTGTTCAAGCGGCGGCAGTATCCCTGTTCCTTCGTCGATTAGGCCAGGGGCGCGCGCTGCCACCATCTCCTGGAACGACGCCTTTGGCAATCTTTGGCTGTTCGGTGGACAAGGTTACGGCTCAACGGGAACGATGGGCTTTTTCAATGATTTATGGGAGTTCAGCACAAGTACCGCAGCCGGTAACGCCTGGGCCTGGGTCAGTGGCTTGACTGTACTGAATACGGAGGGGCGGTTCGGAGCGAAGGGTTTGGCTTCGACCATCGATTCGCCGCCGGCGCGCGCCAACGCCGTTTCCTGGCGGGACTTCGCTGGGAACCTTTGGTTGTTCGGCGGTGAGGGCTACGGTGTCCAAGGTACGCTTGGTTGCCTTAACGACCTGTGGAAATACACTCCGGGTGCCGGCACTTGGACTTGGGTCAGCGGTTCCGATGCAACAAACGCCAATGGCGTGTACGGAACCCAGAGCACGGCCTCGATCAATAACGTACCAGGGGCGCGCTTCGGCGCTGTCTCCTGGACCGATAACTCTGGCAACCTGTGGTTGTTCGGAGGTCAGGGCTATGGCTCGACAGCCACCGTGGGCTACCTCAGTGATCTGTGGGAATACATCCCGAGTGCTGGGACTTGGATATGGATGGGCGGCTCGAATGCGACAAATTTCCATGGTACGATCGGCACACCCGGCACCGAATCAGCCAGCAATGCTCCCGGGGCACGGTTAGGCGCGGTCTCCTGGACCGACAGCTCTGGCAACCTGTGGCTGTTCGGAGGAACTGGCTATAACGGTGGGGCGAGCGCAGCCGGACTGCTCAACGACCTTTGGGAGTACAGCGCGAGTAGCGTTGCCGGTGCCGCGGGAACTTGGACCCGGGTCGGTGGCACTAAGGTTGTTGACGCAGCGGGTGTATACGGAACGCTAGGTACAGCCTCGCCCAGAAACGCGCCTGGGGCACGGGTCTTAGGCGTCTCTTGGACGGACTCCTCCGGAAACTTCTGGTTGTTCGGGGGGCAGGGCTTTGCCGCTACAGGCGCAGTAGGTACCCTCAACGACCTGTGGAAATACATCCCGAGTGCTGCGACTTGGATCTGGGTGGGCGGCTCAAATATGACGGGCGCCAAGGGAGTCTACGGGACATCGAACGCGGCCTCGACCAACAATGTGCCAGGGGCTCGGTCCGACGCCTCCTCCTGGGCCGACGCATCGGGCAACCTGTGGCTGTTTGGAGGCACGGGTTATGACTCCAACGGTACTCAGGGGAAGCTTAACGACCTGTGGGAATACGCTCCAGGTTCCACTGCAGGTGCCGTCGGAACCTGGAATTGGATCGACGGTTCCAATTTGGTGAATGCAGCGACCGTGCATGGGAAAACAACTGTCCCGGTCCTGACTTTTTTCATCCCAAGCATAATTTCGCCCACCCAAGTACCTGGAGCAGGGGCTTCGTTTGCGCAGCTTGCGCTGGTTGGAACCTACCCGCATGAAACTGTCTTCGGGACGAATGGATTCTACTTATGGGGAATGCCACCGACGGGAGGCGCCGCGGCTTTCAGTCCCGTGTCGGGGAACGCGAATGCTGGGGCGGGGGTTTGCTGGGGCCTGATGGTGCCCTCTGGTTTCCGGTGAGCTTAAAAAACAACGTAGCCGGTACGCCATTCCAGGTTGCGCGTATCGATGCGTCATCCGGGAACGAGACGGATTATCCGTTCTCGGCGTCGGCGCAACCGACGGGTATCGCCGTCGGGCCCGACAAGAATTTGTGGATTACAACAAAGTCCGGAACGGTGGCGTCAATTGGCCAAATGACCACTTCGGCGACTATCGGGGCGAAAACCTTCTATCCGGTCCAGACCGTCACCAAGGGTCCGTATGGCCCTGTCAGCATGGTCCTTGGACCCGCTATAGTTTCGGGGCCTAACTCAGCGCTATGGTTCATCGAGACTCAGACTCAGCAGAATGCCAGCGGGATGATTACGTACCAATATTATCTGGGCGAGATCAGTACTACGGGTCAGGTGTCCTCCTTTGCGCTCCCAAACACATTTACACCGACCACTTCAAACGCCGGAATCGCGGCCGGTTCCGATGGAAATCTCTGGATCGCGGGCACTGAAAATGCGAACAGCCAAACCGCAGCCTGCGGGCTTTTGCAAGTGACGCCACCATCACCGTCGAGTGCCTCAGGCTTTTTGTCCGTTTTCTACCAGATTCCGAACAACGCCTACTGTGCCCAGTCCGTGGCCGCAGGTCCGGACAACGCGATCTGGGGATCGCTTCTCTCCTCGACCGTGGTCATACCGTCAACCATCGTTCCTCCGCCACCTGCCCTGTTGCGAATGACGACTAGCGGCCTGGTTTCTTATGTGCCGATCCCTCGACAGCCACTTTATGCCAGCCAACCCGGGGGGAGTTGCACCTTGACCTGGGATTCCGGAAACATCCTGTGGTTCGATGTGTGCCAGGTGTACTCGACATCGGGTACGACAACAAGTATCGGGAACCAAGAGGCCTTTATAGGGAGGTACCAACTGCAATGAAATCGGAACCACTCACTAACATGAAGTCAGGGATCTCGATTCGCATTACGCTCACTTTGGCGATGCTCCTCGGGGGATTAGCGCTGGGCTTTCCCCCTGGCGCCGTTGCCTTGAGCGGTGGCTACGTGTGCAACATCATGCCGTTTCTTGCTGCGGATGGTTACACTCTTCCTCAACCAGCCAACTCGCCAGCCGTCGCCTACGGAATTGTCTATACCTACGCGCCCGAGCCGTCTCCCGTGCCGGCCAGTGGTTATTGCTACGTGGACCTCGAAGAAGCGGGGATACCCTATGCCAACGGCGTTTGTACGAATGGGAATAGTACTTCGGGTTCGGTAAATTACTACCTCGTTCCACTGGGTGGACAACCTGTGTCGTATGGGTTCGGACTGATAGCAGCCCAGGGGCTTGTTATCACTAATCCTTGTCCTAAGTGTTTCTACGCGCCAATCACCTATATTCAGATGGAACACGTAATAGCTATTACCACAATTAACGGAGTAACTACGGAGACGACCACACTGATTCCCCTAAACACTGTCACGATTACTGCAGGCAGCCCCTGCGTTGCCGAGGATCGGCTCCCGGTCGGGCCTTTCCCGGGAGGAGCAGAACAGACCTCCACTTGATTGCCCCATAATGAATCGATGGACTGAATCGCTAACGACAGTCCGAGTGGAAGGTTTCAAGAGTCAGACCGGCCGTTTGACCGGAGTGCGCGGCCTAACGCCTGGACGCTCATCGTTAAGAAACTCACGAATCGGACAGTTTCTCCTGGACAGGATCAGCGACATTGACGCTTCCTCTCGGAGAAGGCCAAGTGGCATTGCGTTTGGTCAAACAGGAATTGCGAGTCGGCTTATGGGAAACTGTTCAGGGACGCCCTGAACAGACCAATGGTTCGAAGTGACGCACAATCTGAGTGTCTACCCTGTCTAATCCATGACGCCGCGGTAGTTTTCCGGCGCATCCACGAGCAAGACGCTCTTCGGGCCGTTCTCCAGTGGAAAACAGCTGATCGGCAGTCAGTCGCGTAAAGCGGCGACAATAGTGTCTATTGTCGAACTCGGTTTCTAAGGTACTTGCAGAAGTCAACTCGACATGGCCGAATCCCCGGTCTTTGATCGCATTGCATTCGCCTGAAACCGGACTGCGCATGTGCCTTCCGGAGAAAAGCCAGGACAATAACGCATTCGATCCCGAGCAGTCCGTTCTCCGGAGTCCGGTTTGTCTAGAAATAATCGTGAAATACGCGCATTGTTCGCGTATTTCGGCGCAGAGCCAGCGGAAGCTCTTTGGAGCCCAGACTGCGTGGCGGAGAGGGAGGGATTCGAACCCTCGGTACAGGTGCTAGCCCGTATAACGGTTTAGCAAATTCAACTCGTCCCGTACCCATTGGTAGGAATCAATGATTTGCGCTCATCTTGAGTGCCCCTGTTCGGATGAAAAGACGTTCCTCGGATCGATTTATGCACCTTAATATGCACCTGTTTCAACATCTCAACAGAGCTTCTCGCGGAATCGCTGTTGCGAGCGGCCTCACTGTGCACGCGACAAGAGCCTGAAGAGCACCCCGCCTTGGCAAACCGGGCGATACCGAATCGTGTCAGGGAGTGACAAGCAAAATGTCTACGGGCGGAGAGAGGGGGATTCGCGAAAGCGGAGCACAGTTGGCATTCTAGTCCTTGTAAGTGATAGCAAATAAGTTGCTGATTCCGAAATCATTCTGCGGGGCAACGGGATGAGAGGAGAGCACGTGAATTATCCCAGAAGCAGCTACAACAGCTTTCTCTGCTTATAAAGAGACGGGCGGAAAGATGATCGAGCAATATTACAGCGAGTTCTCTCAGGTTCTAAGAGAATCTTGGGCTGCTTTCCGAATTTGCGGGCATTAGGCCAGTTCCGTTAGGGGTCTGGGCCAGCATCGGACGCTTCGGGTTACCGCGTCATTCTGAAGGCAGAAATTCTTAAGCCAAGTAAAGTCAGCCCTGGTACTTATTGCCGCGCTGGGACGCGCGAGATTCGGGTCTACATCAAACCGTCAACCGATCAGCACTCCGCCCTACTTTGGAGCATGAGAATTCGTCCTGTTTCATGCGCGCTGGGGACCGGCCGATGGCGCCGCAAGCCCAGGTGCAAAGAGCTGACCACGAAGATACCTACCGTTCAGTTAAGGTTTGATCTCAAACACAATGCCGCTAGCCCCGGTGCCGCCGTTGAAGGCTGTTCCAAACACATTCCCTCTGGGATCCACAACGACCGGTGCGTCGGGATTGGATCCGTCGTTGCCGGTGGTGAAGCGATGCAGCACGCGCTCGTGCCACGGGCCCTTAGACGTCGGCGTCAGTTCAAACACAACGCCGCACCCGATTGTGGTGCAAGAGTTGCTGTACACGCCTCCGTAGGTTGTGGTGCCATAGAGATTGCCGGCGCTGTCGAACGCCAGGCCTTGTTGCGGCTCGGCGCCATCGCCGTCGACTCCGATGAAATTGTAGAGCACACTTTCACTCCAGAAGCCCGACGACGTCGGCGTCAGCTTATAGGCGAGGCCAACGTTGTAAGTGCCGCCAGAGTAGGTGGTGCCGTAAAGGTTTCCTTCCGCGTCAAAGATCACGCCGCCTGCCGGAGCATAACCTTCGGCCGCGGTGGAGAACTGGTATAGGACGCTCTCCGTCCAACTGCTGCCGGAAGGAAACAGCCGGTAAACAACTCCGGCGTTGATGTTGTTGTAGTACCCCGCCGTTCCGTAGAGATTGCCACTCTTGTCGAAGATCAGGCCCGATGACGGGTTCGCAACATCGCCGGGCGCTCCGAACGTACGCAGCAACGTCTCTGTATAAGTTCCACCAGAAGATGGCTTCAACACAAACGCGGTACCTGATCCATACTGTCCTCCCGTCGGCGTTGTGCCGTAGAGATTGCCCGACGCGTCGATGGCCAGTCCGGCGCTGGGGTTCGAACCATCCCCTGTCGTATAGCCATTGAAGCGGTAGAGAACCGCCTCGGTCCAGATTCCTTCACCGTTGGGCGAGAGCTTATAAACGGTGCCACACTGATCAAGGCCGCCGTTGCAGGTAACGACGTTGCCGCCGTACTCCGTGGTGCCGTAGAGATTTCCAGCGGCGTCGAGAACCAGATTTCCCGCCGGATACGCGCCATCTCCGCCAGTTCCGGTGAAGCTGTAGAGAACCGTCTCCTTCCAACCCGAACCGGAGGGCGAAAGTTTGTAAACGGTGCCGCATCCCAGGTAGTAGCCGCAATCGACGTTAAGCCCGCCTTGCGAAGTTGTACCGTAGTAGTTGCCCTGGCCATCAGCGAGCAAGCTGGAATAAGGATGCGTGCCCTCGATGAGAACCGGGAAATCGTAAAGAGCAGTTCCCTTCCAGCTGCCGCCGGAAGCCGGCGCCAGCTTGAAGATCGAGCCTACGCCGTTGCCGTAGTTGGCGGTGGTTGTGTAGAGATCTCCCGTTGAGTCGCGCAGCAGAGTTGAATATGGCGCCCCGCCGTCGGCTCCGCCGGCAAAGTCGTAAAGCGTGGTCTCGGTCCAGCCCGAGGAGCCCTTGGAGAGCTTATAAATGGAACCGCACCCGCTTGTGTTACAAGCGGTAGTCGAGCCACCGCCCACGGTGGTTCCGTAGAGATTCCCCGCAGCATCCATCACAACTGCTGCGTAGACTTGATCGTAGTTCGAAGGGAATGTGTAAAGACTGGTTTCCGTCCAGGTACCACCGGAAGCCGGGGTCAGTTCAATGACGGCTGGGTAGTTGTAATAGCCCGCGCTCGTGACGTAGAGATTTCCGGCGGAGTCGAATACGACGCCGGAAACCGGAGTGTCGCCGTCAGACGTTCCCTGGAAGTTGTAAATGGTGGACTCCGTCCAACCACTACTGCCGTGAGCCAGTTCGAACACGGTGCCGCAACCGCCGTAGAAAGAGCAAACTCCGCTGCCGCCGGAGCTCGCGGTACCGTAGAGATTTCCCGATTGGTCGAAAGCTAGATTGCCCTGGGGATAGCTTTCGAAATTTCCGCCCTCGGGGAAGTTATAAAGGATAGTCTCGTTGTAAGTTCCGCCTGCAGCGGGTGATAGTTCGTAGACTGTGCCGCAACCAAAGGGCGGGTCGCCCTGATCGTCATTGCAGCCACCGTTGCCGCCTTCCGACGTTACACCATACAAATTACCCGCAACATCGAAGATCAACCCACCAGAGGGCCGGGTGCCGTCGTTGGGGTAACAGGCGAAGTTATGGAGAATCGTTTCCTTCCACGGACCGCTTGCGGTGGGCGAGAGTTCATAGGCAATGCCGCATTCGGAGGATCCACCGCCTCCGGTTGTGCCGTAGAGATTGCCCGCCCCATCAAAGAGCAAACCTCCCGATGGTGAGACACCGTCCGGGCCGTTGTAGCCGCCGCTGAAATTGTGAAGGATGGTTTGCGTCCACAGACCATGCGAGTTCCGCGTCAGCTTGAAGACAACGCCATACGACCCGCCTTGGGTCGTTGTGCCATAGAGATTGCCCGCCACATCGGCAATCAAACCGGCCTCCGAGTGCGCTCCGTTGGGCGTGCGGTTGAAGCTATGCGGTATCGTCTCGGTAACTGCCGAGGCAGCCAGCGAGCAGGAAAGCAGAAACGCGAATGAAAGTACGGTGGCTTTCAGGGAAAGAGCGGCTTTAAATGAATATGTTCGAAGCATGATTAGTGACCTCCCTTTCCTGAGATTGCGGAATTGATGAGACGGCCTTGTGGTGAGGGACGTATGAGAGCGGGCGGCCGCGATTGCGGCCACGGTCCCGGATGGCTGGCTTCCAGTTGCTCACGCGCGGCAAGATTCGAGCCCGCTTGATTCAAATCGAGTTGAAAGACTGCGCCGTTGCCATCGTCGCCGCCAAACCCTTCGCCATACAGAACGTTCGACGGATTCAGCAGTAATTGGCCGGTCTGAGATACATCGTGTGGAACCAGACCGAAGACATAGAGGATGCTTTCGGACCACGTGCCCGACGACGAAGTGAGTTTGTAGATCGTGCCGCAGCCAGCGAGAGGAGCGTCGCAAGGGCCACCACCGGCCCACGTAGATCCATAGATATTTCCCGAAGCGTCGATGGCGGGAACGGCGTAAGGGTAAGCGCCATCGGTTCCACCGGCAAACGAATAAATATTCTTCTTCTGCCACGAGCTTCCCGACTTCACGACCTCGAAGACGAGCCCGCAACCGTATTGGCAATTGGTGTTGCCACCTTCATACGCGGTGCCGATCAGTGCTCCATTCTTAGCGAAGGTCACGCCCGAGGGATACACGCCATCCACGCCGCCGGCGAAGTTGTGCACGATAGTTTCCGTCCAGCCAGAAGCGCCGGGGGAAAGCTCATAGACGATGCCGCCGCTCTTGAACCCGCCTCCCGCCGCGCCGAAGAGATTCCCCGACGCGTCGAACACAACCGGGCCCGGACTATAGCCATCCGTTCCACTAAAGCTGTGCAGTATGGAAATTGTCCACAATCCGCTTGAAGAAGGCGACAGTTCGTAGACTTCTCCATCAGAAGAGTTGCCTCCGCTGATCGTGCCGTACAGATTGCCGGAGGAATCGAACACCAACGAGGAGTTAGCTCCGACATCGCCACCGCCCGTTCCCCCGAAAAGATAGAGCTGCTTCTCCGTCCACTTTCCTCCCGCGCCTGGACTCAACTCAAATACCGTGCCGCAGCCCTCGATGTAGCTGCATTGCGAATTGACGCCGCCATAGTACGTTGCGCCGTAAAGACTGCCTGCCTCATCAAGAACCAGGCGGCCGGACGGATTAAAGCCATCACTTCCTCCGGCGAAGCTGTAGATAACGCGCTCTTTGTAGCCGCCGCCCGATTGCGCGATCAATTCATAGGCCGCACCGAGGCCGTAAGCGCCTCCATCCTGCGTTGCTCCGTACAGATTTCCGGAAGCATCGGAAATCAGCCCACAGAT
>Ga0302179_10002198_pt1 | contig 11470 bp, 11 predicted proteins | sample I_Palsa_E3_1_FD_198788 | JGI IMG/M metagenome (GOLD analysis project Ga0302179, IMG submission 198788) | Peat permafrost microbial communities from Stordalen Mire near Abisko, Sweden - I_Palsa_E3_1 | ecosystem: Environmental > Terrestrial > Soil > Palsa > Peat permafrost | place: Sweden...
TTCGGTCGGGATGACAATTCTGTAGAGGCCGGAATAGTTGCTACGGAACAGTAGTTGATCCCGCAACAGAATTGTCATCCCGACCGAAGCGTAGCGAAGTGGAGGGACCTGCGGTTTCTCCCGCGGCTATAAGGCTCTAAAAACCCAATTTGGACAAGTTTGTAAGTAGAGTTCTCACGCAGGGCTTTAAAGCCCTACATATTCTCAAACAGTTACGGCCCGACTAAAATCGTGCCTGTACAAAACAAAGCTCTCGCCCAGACTCTAAAGCCCATTGCGGTTTAGAAGATTACGTACACCAGGGCTAAAGCCCGTCAAATTCTCGAATCGCTTACGGCCCGACTAAAGTCGTGCCCTGATACAAAGCCCAGTTCTCACCTAGACTCTAAGTGGTGGCGAGGACACTACGGGCGCGGGCGTTGGCACGACTGGACGACCACTGCGAACAGGCTGTGGCCGAACGTAAGCGCACGTTGATGGGAAGTCTTCGCGGGCGCATCCTCGAAATTGGGCCAGGGCCTGGCGTGAACCTCAAGTACTACCCGCTGGACATCGATTGGTTCGGCATCGAGCCTAATCTGTCGTGCTATTCGGAAATTGGTGCGGAGGCTGAGCGGCTACGTATGCGGGTCGAGTTGCGCGTCGCCTCGGCCGGCGGTTCGATGCGGAAGACGCCAGCATGGACGCGGTGGTGAGTATGTTCGCACTATGCACCGTACCCGATCCGGCCAAGACCCTGGGTGAGGTTCTCCGAATACTTAGGCCGGGTGGTAAGTTCGTCTTCATGGAGCATGTGGCGGCGCCGGCTGGCACGGCCCTCCGTCTCGCGCAGAGAGCCAGCCGGTCCTTCTGGGTGCGGTTCGCCGACGGATGCCTTCCCGATGCGGACACACGTTGCCTTTGATTCAGGCCGCCGGTTTCTGTCGCGTTGACTACGCGGCCTTCTCAATTCCCGTACCCTTGATCAGTCCTCACGTGGCTGGCGTGGCGATTCGATGATTCCGGAAGCCTGCACCAGGATGTGTAAACAGATCGCCTGCCGGTAGCATCGACTAAGGCTCCATGGACAAGCAATGTTATTTCCCTGGCCTCCTGAAACCCTGCCAAAGTCAGAACCGTGACTCCTTTTTTCTGAGCTAATATTGGGAAAAGTGATCTTAATCCGAGGATACATGGTCTATGACAGACTGGTTCGCGCGTCCCGTCCTACACGTCAAGGACGTCGAGGCCTCGCTTCGCTTTTACGTTAACCAGCTCGGCTTCACGAGCCCCTGGCGCTACGACGAGGACGGCAGAGCGCGTGTCGCACAGGTCGATCGGCTGGGCTGTGCGCTTATCCTGGCCGACACGTGGCCGGAGAAGATTGGCAAGGGCTTGGTGTTTATTTCCCTGAACGTCGAGCCGGCGACGCGCGAGGCTCAGGTCGTCGCGTTGGACGCGCTACGCGCAGAACTCGAGGCCAACGGCGTTCCGGTCAAGAATGGTTCGTGGGGCTACCGGCTTCTGGTGGTCGATGATCTCGACGGTAATCAGCTCTTCTTCAACTATCCGGGCGAGACTGCATCCGGCAAGACTGCCAGAGATTGATAAGTTGTGCGGTCAAGAAAGATGCTGGGTGGAAAGATTGAGGAGATTCGTGCTCCTCATGCCGGCACCGCTCTTAAGGTCTAAGATTTACCGATTCACAGGGAAGCCCTGCTGCTTCAGTCTTCGCGCAGCAGAACTAGAGGATTGACCGAAAGCGCGCGTTGCGCTGGAATCCAAGTCGCCACCACACCCAGTAAGGCCATCGTCACCACCGCGCCGGCAAGGACCAGCGGGTCGCGTGGCGTTGCCTGGTAAACGATGTAGGCGAGTACGCGCGTGGCGAGAAGTCCGAGGGCCAGCCCCGCCGCCGATCCAATCGCCAGCAATTTGAAGGCCCGTCCCAGCGCGGCGTACAGCACTTCCTTCCGCTGTGCGCCGAGTGCGATCCGAATGCCCAGCTCGCGTAGCCGCTTACCCACAGAGAAGGCAGCCATCCCAAAAATGCCGGTGATCGACAGCATCGCGCCCATCACTCCGAGCACGCCCAGGGACGCGGTGGCCATGCGCGAAGCAAACAGCGCCCCATTCATCTCTTCGTTCCACGTCTGGATAAACGCAGGCAATCCGGGGTCGAGATCGCGGAGCGTGCTGCGGACGGCTGCGACCAGTTGCTGCGGATCGCGCCCTGAACGAATCACGAGGTACGTTTCGCCGCTGGGAAATTGCCCGAGAGGAAGAAACATGGCCGGCTGCGGATCTTCGGCCAGGTTGGCTGTATATTTTCCATCTTCCACAATACCGACCACCTGGAGGAGGGTTCCGTCCGTTATCTTGAAATTTGCTCCGACCGCCTGCGAACGATTGGCAAAGAACTTGCGGGCAAATTCACGGTTCACGACAGCGACGCGCGGCGCATTCGCGTCGTCGTGCCAACTGAAGTTTCGCCCGGCGAGTAAGACGGTCTTCGCGGCCTGCAGGTATTCGGGAGAGATTCGATATTCGATTGCCTGCCCTTCGGCGTTTGGCGGCCGCATGTCTGTCGCCCGGTTGCTGAACACATACGAGGGGTTCCAACCCATGTGCAAGGGCGGGATATCCACCAGGCCGACGGAGGTCACGCCGGGAATCGTCTGCATCGCATTCATCATGCGCTTCTGCATGGCGGGCATCTTGTCCGGCGGGTAACCCGCCATGGCAAGATTCGTATTCACCAGCAGCGTATCCTGCGGCTCGAATCCGAAATTGGTGTGCAGCGACCGGGCTAGACCGCGCACCGCCACCATAGAAGAAGTAACCAGCACTCCGCAGATGGCAACTTGCAAAACGAGCAACAGGTCGCGCACGGTCAACTTCCGTCCAATCCTGGCGCTCGAACCCGCTTTGACGATCTCGTAAGGATTCGATTTGAACACCTGCCGCACCGGGACAATGCCGAACAGCAAACCGCTCACCAGGGCAAGGAGCAAAGCAAACAGGTATACGGTGGCGTCCGGGCGCACCGGGATGTTCATAGGAAACTGCGGAAATGCCTGCCACGCACTCAGGCGGCGCAACAGCATAACGCTGGCGACGAGTCCCGCTGCCCCGCCGGCAAGGGAAATCAGAAGAGCCTCGGTCAACAGTTGGCGCAGGATGCGTGTGCGGGTCGAGCCCAGCGCAAGACGCAGAGCAACTTCCCGGCCACGGTCAGCGGCTCGCGCGGCAAACAGGCTGCCGAGATTGGCGCACGCGGCCAGCAGGATCAACCCTGCCAGCACCATCAACCCGGCCAGAAAGGCTCGAACCGCGGGCGCAACGAAGTCGCCGTGCAAGCCAGGTCGTACCAGGGAGAAGGTCGATTGGGTATCGTCCCTGGGGTAGGTCTTCTCCAGGTAAGAGCCAACGGAATCAAGATCCGCGGTCGCCTGTGCCTGCGTCACTCCCGGCTTGAGATGTCCGAGGACCTCAAACACCCACCGTGTTCCGCGCGCATTCAGGAAGCTTTCGCCATCGATTTGCTCGCTGTTGACCATGGGCACAAAGAAATCGGGCGAGAAAATTAACAGTGTCCCGCGAAATTCAGGCGGGGAGACACCGAGAACGGTGAAGGGATGCTTGTTGAGCAGAACAGAGCGCCCAACCACACCGCGGTCGTCATGGAAATGGCTGTGCCAATACGCGTAGGAGAGCACGATATACGGAGCGCTATTGGGCCCATGCTCGTCAGACGCGTGAATCAGCCGGCCCATATACGGATGAATGCCTAACACGTCGAAGTAGTTGCCGCTCACCTGGTAGAGCCACGCGTGCGACGGGTCATTTCCTGTCACAATGCCGGCCTGCGAGATGGTATACGCCGCCAGCCCATCGAAGCTGCGGTTACGGTCGCGCAGATCGAGATAGTCGGGATACGACTGGACGATGTACGGGTCATTACCGCGCTGGATGGCGTACAGGCTTTGCCCTTGGGGCACATTCAGCGGGCGCAGAAAAAATCCATTCAACACGGCAAACACCACCGCGTTGGCGCCGATGGCCAACGCCAGTGTCACAATCGCAGCAAACGCGAATCCGGGGGAACGGCGAAACTGCCGCAGGGCAAAACGGACATCGGCGCCGATCGATTCCAGCGTGGGCCATTGCCACACTTCACGGCTGCGTTCCTCAAGCAGCGTCCGGTTGCCGAAAGCTCGCCGAGCTGTCTGCTCTGCTTCCGTGGCACTCATACCCTCGCGCATCAGCTGCTCGGTTCGCTCTTCAATGTGCAGGCGAATTTCTTCGGAAAGTTCGTTATAAAGCTTGCGACGGCGGAAAATCTGCGGAATCCAGTTCATTGGAAATCCCTTTCAGCCGGCACTCGTCAGCTTGTTCTGGCTTCACCGGGGTCTAAGACCAGCGAGATACCCTGAAACATGCGCTCGAAGCTGGAAATCTGCTGTTCCAGGCGCCGAAGCCCCGAAGCGGTGATCTGGTAGGTTCTCACCCGGCGATTGGTCGAAGAGAGTCCCCACTCCGCTTTCACCAGCTTTGCTTTCAGCAACCGCTGCAGCGCCGGATAGAGCGAACCCTCTTCCACCTGCAGCAGGTTGTTGGATCGCTGCTGGATGTGCTGGACCAGCGCATACCCATGCGCTGGTTGGCGGCGAAGCGACTCCAGGATCATCATCTCGAGTGCGCCGGGGAACAAGTCGCGTGAATTAGTATCCGCCATAGGCCTATTCACTACAGGCCTAGACTAAACAAGTGTGGGGAGATTGTCAAGACGAGATTCTCCCCTTGTCTGCGAATGTAAGACAGTTCCCTTGCCCAGTCCTTCAACGACCAACGCCAATTTCGATCACCAATTTTACGGGAGATTTCTTTTGTCTTATTGAGGGAAATATTGGTTACCGATGTTCATGACCCATTCGGAGAATTTAATCCCGGTTGGTGATGTGTAGGTGATGATTGCGGTGCCCGGGGAAAGGGCCCACGCCAATCCTCGCTGGTTGATATACATCACCAGCGGATTGCTCGATGCCCAGGTGCCGTTCGATCCAGCGAAGTTGGTGTTGGTGATGGGTTCCAAGAGACCATTGTTATAATGCCCTACCGGCGTGAACTGAACGACGGCGGCTGGCCCTACGCCATTCACATTGCTGGGAGGTGTTGTGCTAGAACCCTCCTCATTGTCGTTTGGCTGCATGACGTTCTGTAAAAATCCTCCCTCTAATTTCAGGTTGAACGTGTTGATGGTTGCTTCAGCCATTTGCGTCATTAAGGCATAGCCAGCAGCATTAGGTATGGATGCTTCTGTACCTATCAAGTACGGAGACGGAGTTCCGGTGGGTCCGGTGGAACCAACGCAGCCACACAGTGCATCCCCGTAATTGATGACCGGGATGTTGTTAAGCGCCCCGTAGCTCGCAATGATCGAATTTATCTGTACCGCTGCTCCATCTGCGCCGTTAGCGAAGCTGAAGTTTTCCGACTCCAGTCCAAATGCCACCTGAATGTTCGCGGCCCTTGCTTCCTTCACCATCGAGTCGAGTGCGGCCAGGAATTGTGGACCGAAGAATCTCCAGGTTGCGTCATGTGCTTCATCCGCATCGGCGGAACCGATCATGATGTGGACGATGGCCGGGTGAAGGTTGATCACATCAGCTTGGAATCGCTGAAGCGTCGAACCCGCGTCTCCAGCTGATGGGTAGCCCACAACTGGTACGCCTTGATTGATCCAGTTTGAATTGGCAGCAAACGCGCTGGTCCACCCGTACGTAATCTGATCGCCGATGAAAACGACCTTGGGCGCAGTCGTGGCGGCAGAGGCGGAGAAGAAGGCAGAGAGAAACAGGGCCAAAAAGGCTGCTGCGAGTTTGTAGTGCCTGGTCATTTTGCGCTGCCTCCTGGGCAGCCTTCCGATGAGATTCTCGTGGCCGCCTTTGCTGCGCTACAAGTAGATTCCTGGTTCTAATGCCGGGTTGGTGCTATTTTGGGAACTCGCGGAGTGTGTTCCGCTATTAGGAATCGCCATGGACGCTGCGAAGCAGCCAATGCGCACCGGCCTCACGCGGCGTCTCGCCTAGCGCGTTCAACTGGGCAGTGAAGCTCTCCGGGCTTATGGATCGCCGACTGCCCATCTAAGGTAACGGCCGCCAGTCTCCCGCCAGAACGACCTTTCGTTCCTGGTGAAGGGTTGCGAAAGTAACATAGATCTGAAGGCGAAAACGGAGCGACGATGGACCTTGGAGCCCATTCCTAGACCTCAGCTCCGTGTCATAACGGCCCTCCCCTTTGTCATCTCGACCGGAGGGAACATGGGCCTGCGGCCCACCTAAGGTGATGAAAAACGGCTCCTGGAAGCGCCATCCCTCCCCCTTGTCATCCCGACCGGAGCGCAGCGCAGTGGAGGGACCTGCGGTTTGGCGGACCCTTCTTGGAAGTGTTTCTCGACAGAGCGTACCCGGATTTCCTACTTCGCGCTGCTAGCGACGACCACGTGATACGGCTCTCCGTAGAGAGAGCCGCATGCAGATCATCGAAGCCACGGGTCTCGACAGGAAATCCGGGGGAGCGTAGTGGAGAGATCTGCGGTGTAGGACCAGACGGGACGAATTGTCGAGTTCGTCTATACTTTCCCAGGCTCGTCTGATGCGCCAAACGCAGGGCGAAGCGATTTCAAAGAACACTCTATGAAAGCGATTGTGCGCACGCAATACGGATCGCCGGACGACTTGCAGTTCGCGGAGGCGCCAACGCCTAATCCCGCCGACAATGAGGTCTTGATCAAGCTTTGCGCAGCATCGGTAAATCCCGTGGACCTGTTCGTGCTGCAAGGCGCGCCGTGGAACCGCATCCCGGGACTGCGCGCCAAGCCCAAAAACGCGATCATCGGTTGTGATATCGCCGGCCGAGTGGAGGCAGTTGGCAGGAACGTAAAGCAGTTTCAGGCAGGCGACGAGGTCTTCGGGGTAACAGGATTCGAGGGAAAGGGATTTGCCGAATACGTATGTGCACCTGAAGAGAAATTGGCGCCGAAGCCAGCCAACCTGTCGTTTGAGGACGCAGCTGCGGTACCCATCGCGGCAATTACGGCGCTCCAGGGTCTTCGCGACAGGGGAGGGGTTCAGCCGGGCCACAAAGTTCTCATTGAGGGCGCGTCTGGCGGCGTCGGCACATTTGCGGTGCAGATTGCCAAAGAGCTTGGGGCTGAAGTCACTGCCGTATGCAGTACTAGAAACGTGGATATAGCGAGATCGATAGGCGCAGACCATGTCCTCGATTACACCAATGTAGATTTCGCGCGTCTTGGGCAGCGGTACGATCTGATAGTGGCTGTAAACGGTCATCATTCGATTTTTCAGTACAGGCGTATGCTGACCCAGAGCGGCATCTATGTCGCCATCGGGGGTCTGGTTCCGATTCTTCAAGCGCTGCTACTGGGGCGACTCCTTTCAGCGCTCGGGCGCAAAAAGATGACTTTCTTTATCGCGAAAATCAATCAGAGAGATTTGGTTTTCTTGAAAAGTCTTCTGCAGGCCGGCAAGATTGTGCCGGTCATCGACCGACGTTACCACTTGAGCGAAGCAGCAGAAGCTCTCCGTTATCTGGCTGAAGGACATGCGCAGGGGAAAATCGTATTAATCGTTCCACCTTAAGGTGCGGAACGGAGCCGTCTCAACCCCCGCAAATCCCCTCTCCCGCTGAGCCGTCCAACCCGCTGCAAAAACACTTTTAGTTCCCAAGGCGGTGGTCAATAACGTTTGAAGTTGACCTCAATATTCACTTTAACCGGGACCACAGTGCCCTCGAACACAGCGGGTTCAAAACGGTACTGCTTGACCGCATGGACGGCACTCTTGTCAAACGCTCGCGAAAGAGAGCGGGATACGGCCACCTGCTTCGGCTGCCCCTTCACGTCTACGACGCAGCTCACGACCACGACTCCTCCCGCTCCTTGCCGACCCGGAAATTGAGGGTCGGGGGCATACACCAGCTTGGGTGCGGCGACGGGTCCTCCTATTTTATAAGTTGGCGGCAGCGGTGCGTGGGTGCTCTTCGAAGGGTTCTGGCCGGTGTGGCCTGCGGGTTGATGCAGTCCAATGTGTTTTCTGGATGTATCGTACCTGTAACAATCAGGTGCGGGGCTTTCCTTATGATCCTTATGACTCGCCGGGTAGGCGTTATGGCAGTTATCGCTGTAGGCGCTTGTCTTTTATCGTTTGCTCAGCAACCAGGTTCACCCTCGACTCCGGAGCCGGTTTCGCCTGCCGCCCAGGAGCCCCAGTCTCCGCCAGAGCAGACAGCTCCGGGCACTGCTGCAGGATCGACTCCGGCCCAGAACAGTGGCGGCACCTACACCATCCAGCGGACTGCGCGCCTGGTGGTGCTCGACCTGTTAGTTACAGATGCCAAAGGAAATGTTGTCAACGATCTGAAGCAGCAAGACTTTCATGTCGAGGAAGCTGGTGGTGTGCAGGACATTCAGACCTTCGAGCAGGCAGGCGAGCACACTCCCGATCCACAGATCTCGATCGATTCCACTGCGGATCTCGACCGCCTGGCCCCGCGAGCTCCGGTCAACATCATTCTGCTCGACGAGTTCAACACGCGATTTGAAGACATGGCATTCGCTCGCTACTCATTGAAGAAGTATCTCGATAAGCAGCCCGCCAAGCTCACCGCTCCCACGATATTGATCGCTGTCAACCTGGAGAAATTCACGGTTCTGCGCGACTACACCCAGAGTAAGGACGAAATCCTTAGCGCGTTGGAGAGTCACCTGGTAGCGTATCCGTGGCAACAGGCACAAGGCGCCTGGGTCGGTGAGCGATACGCCACAGCTTTTATTACCCTTCGCCGCGTTGCAGAAGCCGTGATGGGTCATCCAGGCCACAAGAACGTCATCTGGATTGGCCGTGGCTTCCCTTCCCTCAATTTCGCACGCGTGTCCGTTTATACGCAGGACCACATTGAAAGCGCCGTGCGCTCCTGCGTCAACATATTGCGCAATGCCCGAATCACGCTTTACACCGTCGATCCCGCCGGTGTCATGCTGCACCCCAGCGAGTACGGTGGTGGCCCTCTGGCCAACGACCCCTTCGGCGGGAACTACCAGTTCAGCTTGCTGGCAAAGGCGACTGGAGGGGCTGCTCTGTATGGACGCAACGACGTCGACGCCGAGATCGATACCGCCATCCGCGACGGATCCAGCTTTTATACCCTTACCTACCGGCCAAACAACCCTACCTCCGATCTCAAGAAGTTCCGGAAAATTAAAGTCACCTTGGATCGTCCGGGACTGACCGTCACCACCCGCGAGGGATACTACACTGCGGCCCCTCCCCAGCCCGTTGATCCGGAGAATCCATCGCGACGCCTCATCGCCGACCTGGTGGCCGCCGATACCAGCACCATGGTCTACGACGGCATTCCCATTTCGTTAATGGCTTCGCCCGCAGACCCCGATTCCTACACCGTTCATGTGGACGCGAAGGGCCTTAGCTGGGCTCCTGCTACCGACACTCAGCCGCGGCGCACGGATCTCATTTTGATGGTCTCGACCTTCGACAGCAAAGGCAAGGAGCTAAAGCGTGAGGCCCGGACCATCGGCGCAAATGCTCCCCCAACCGTACCGCCAACCGGGAGGCTCGAACGGTCCGTGGATATCAGCTACAAAATGGATCACAACCCAAAAGCTGTCCGCGCTCGATTTGTCGTGCGCGCCACCTCGTCCGGTCGTATCGGGACGGCAGATGTGGTCCTGGGCCCAAACGCCGCAGCGAACACACAGAAACCTTAGCCGATATCTTTTTCAGAGGAGATTGAACGCCATGTTGACTGCCATCAAGGGAGGAAGCCCTCTACATTGGAGAGCCAAGCTCATGACCTCGGCGGGTGGACTATGCATTCTTATGCTGCTCGTTTCCATCCGCTTACCAGCGCAGACCCAGTCGACCAAAAGCCCTGCTGCGCCTGAGGGGTGGTTTTTAGCAGGTAGCAATCCTGGCAACTATGAGACCGGTCTCGATCCGCAGGCGAGCTACCACGGTTTGCCAAGTGCTTACTTGAAAGCCAAACAGTCAGCGATGGAAGGGTTTGGCACCCTCATGCAGGAATTTAGTGCAGGTCAATATGCCGGGAAGCGAGTCAGGCTAAGTGCATCCGTGAAAGCCGATGAGGTAGTTGGTTGGGCTGGAATGTGGATGCGGGTAGACAAGGGCTCCACAGCCGTTAGCTTCGACAACATGATAGAGCGGCCAATTAAAGGCACGACCACATGGCAGAACTACGAAGTGATTCTCGACGTACCCCAGGACGCGACAGGCATAGCGTTTGGCATTCTGCTGAACAAATCAGGATCGGTTTGGCTGAACAGTGTGAAGTTCGAGAGCGTCGGCTTAGAGGTGCCGACAACCGCCAAGGCGCCGGCGCGGCTCCCGGAAGGTCCGGCCAACCTGACGTTTGAAAACTAGTCGACGCAATGTGCCCGGCTAAGTTACCGTCCATTGAGTAATTCTCACGTGTTAGTTTCTTAATCGACGTCACCGGGCGGCAGAAAGGACTTTGAGCAGGATGTCCTGGGATCGTAGCTGGCCGTAGTGGTGATGATATGCGCTGGAGGTTACGGCAACGACTATATCCAGAGCTGGAACGACGTAGATTTTGTTGCCTCCATAACCGGATGCGAAGTGAACAACGATACTGCGTTTGCCAAGGGGCTCCGCTTTTGAATACCACATGTAGCCGTAGAAGTCGGAGAACGGATCGAAGGCAGATATCGGCACCTGATTGGCTACGCTCCTTTTGACCCAGTCACGTGCGACGATGCGACGACCTTTCAATTTTCCTCTGTGCAGAATGAGCTCGCCTATTCTTGCGTCATCGCGCGTGGAAATATACAAGTTTCCCTGGGCCGTAACGCGATTCACAGGAACATGCCGCCATTTGAAGTCCCTGATCCCTAACGGATCGAAAAGGGTCTGCTTTTGCAAACACATCGAGCGGCATCTTGCTGGCGTTTTCAACGATCGCTCCCGCGATAAACGCGTTGATTGAGCACCCTTAGCGGCGACGGGAAAAAGGAGACACCAAAAGAGCAGAGTCATTGCGTAGAATGCAAACTCGGCTTTCCGCATATCAACCCCTTGTGGGTCCAGGGACCGCGAGGATCTTATCGTTCGCACTATCCGATACGCAGCGTGGCTGGGGGAAGTTCAGCCACGCTTGGGCAAGTTCCCGAAAAGTCGGATCTCAGTAACTACAGAGCTGTCCAAGTTAGCGGATGAATGGACCCTGCGGCGTTGATTTCATTGGGCGAACGAGTGCTGCAAGCGGCCACAAGGGAATCAGGTTGCTGGATGAGGACTTGATTCGGAGGGGATGGTTCATCGGTTCATCCGGGGTCGCTTCCCAGGAAGGATTTGGGAGAGCCGCAGGGCGCACTGCAGATCCCTCCACTTCGCTCCCCCGGATTTCCTGTCGA
>Ga0302179_10002199_pt1 | contig 11465 bp, 6 predicted proteins | sample I_Palsa_E3_1_FD_198788 | JGI IMG/M metagenome (GOLD analysis project Ga0302179, IMG submission 198788) | Peat permafrost microbial communities from Stordalen Mire near Abisko, Sweden - I_Palsa_E3_1 | ecosystem: Environmental > Terrestrial > Soil > Palsa > Peat permafrost | place: Sweden: Abisko...
CCGGCCTGATCGCCGCGGACCGCGGGGACGCCGCGGCGGCGGCGCGCTGGGCGGCGGCGTCCCGCGCCGTGCTGCAAACCGCCGGATTCAAGGATCAGCACCACCTGCCGCTGGCCGAGCTGGAGATCGACGCGGCCATCGCCGCCGGAGACGGATCCGCCGCCCTGGCCGCCACCGCCGATGCGCTTGGCCGGTACGATCTGGCCGGCTGCCTGACCCGGTACGCGTGGCCGGTGCTGCTGTCCGGGGCGCGCGGCTGCCTGCTGGCCTGGGGGCAGGCAGCCGCGCGGCGTGACGACGCATTGGGGGACAGCGCGGCCGCCCTGCTGGACCGGCTGCGGCCGGTCGCGAGCGAGCTCCGCACGTACGGCCCGGTGCAGCAGGCCTGCCAGCTCACATTTACCGCGCTGGTCCGGCAGGCGCAGCGGGTACCGGGCCAGCCGGTCCCGGACGGGCTGCGCGCCGCGTGGGACGCGGCGGCCGATGCCTGGTCCGCAGTACGGCAGCCGCACCCGGAAGCGTGGGCGCTCACCGCCGCCGGGGCGGCCACGTCCGAAGCGGACCGGGACGGGGCGGCCACCCGGCTGCGGCGCGCGGCCACCCTGGCCGCCGGGCTGGGCGCGGCTCCGCTCAGCGACCAGATCGCCCGGCTGTCCCACCGGGTGCTGCGGCCGGTGGGGGACCGGGCCAGTGCAGATCCGGCGGGCGGCCCGGCACACGGCGCACCGGCACCAGGCGGCTCTGCGGTCAGTCCCGCCGCGCCGCTCGGCCTGACGGCGCGCGAGCTGGAAGTGCTGGAGCTGGTCGCCGCCGGGCGCAGTAACCGGGAGATCGCGGCCGAGCTGTTCATCTCGGCGAAGACCGCCAGCGTGCATGTCTCCAACATCCTGGCCAAGCTAGGGGTAGGCAGCCGAGGGGAAGCGGCCGCGACGGCGTACCGGCTCGGCCTGTTCGAGCCCGCCCCGGCATCCTCGGCCTAAGCCGCTGAGGGCCTGGAATGGCCTGAGGCACCGGCCGCGGAACGCTGCGCCGCTGTCGTCCTGTTTGGGGATACTTCGCGGCGAATCAACAGATCCAAGCCTTGAGCGCCTCAGCGAGTGGTCCGCCGCGCCGCCCGGGTGGCCTGCTGCGCCCGTGCCGCCCGGGCCGCTGCCTGCGCGCGGTTCCGGAAGACAACCGCGAAGCCGGAGCTGGCCATGGCGCAGACCAGCATCAGGACCAGGAAGACCAGGGCGATCGCGTGGGCCTTGGCCGCGAACGCCACGAAGGCGCCGCCCAGCATGACCAAGGCCGCGATCAGCGTGGCCTGGCTGGCCCGGTGGATGCTCTCGATCGGGTCGCGGGCCATCAGCGTTCACGGCTTTCCAGCATGCGCCCAGTATCGCCGGCGAGCCGGGCCGGTGGGACCGGCCGTGACCGGTCAGCCTGGCGACTGGGCGAAGACCATGATCTTCCGGGCCGCGCCGCGCAACAGTGGCAGCGTCACAGGGCGCGCAGGACGAGCAGGGCCATGTCGTCGGTGCGCGGACCGGCCCCGAAGTCCTCGGCGGCGCGCTGGATGCGGGCCGCGACCGCTCCCGCGTTCAGGCCGCCGCAGCGGGCGAGCACGCGGGCCAGGCCGTCACCGTCGTCCAGCAGGCGGCCGGCGGCGTTGCGCCGTTCGGTGATGCCGTCGGTCACCGAGAGCAGCAGATCGCCCCGGAACAGGTCCACCGTCTGGGCGGTGAAGCACAGGTCGCCCAGCACGCCGAGCAGCGGCTGGGGCTCCGCCGCAGGCTGCGGGAGCGCTGGAGCCGCTGGAGCCGCTGCGGCCGCCGGAGCCGCTGCCGCCGCTGGAGCCGCAGGAGCCGCTGCCGCCGCCGGAGCCGCAGGAGCCGCTGCGGCCGCTGGAGCCGCTGGAGCCGCTGGAGCCACTGCGGCCGCCGGAGCCGCAGGAGCCGCTGCGGCCGCTGGAGGAGCAGCGGCCACGGGAGCCGCCGCGGCGGGCCCGTGCGGGGGGCTGGTGGCGGCGTGCTGGGCGCGGAGCAGCAGCGGCAGCGGATGACCGGCCGAGACCAGCTTCATGCGGACGGCGGGGTTGCGGCCGGCCACGACGGGCGGGGCCGCGCCCGGATCAGCAGCGGCATGCGCGGCCGTGGCGCAGGGCGCGAGGACGGTGAGCTCGCCATGCAGCAGGGTGATGAACCGGGCCCGCGGTCCCTCTTCCAGGATCAGCTGGTTGAGCCGGCCGACGACATCGGCGACGTCGTGACCCTCCCGGGCCAGGATCCGCAGCGCGTGCCGGGCCAGGCCGGTAACGGCCGCCGCTTCCGGGCCGGTGCCGCAGACGTCGCCGATCGCGAACCGCCAGCGGTTCTCCCCGGCCGGGAAAACGTCGTAGAAGTCGCCGCCGACCTCGTTGCCCTCGCCGGCGACCTCGTGCGCCACCGACAGGTCCACGCCGGGGATGCGGGGCAGCTCTGGGGGCAGCAGGCTTCGCTGCAGGGCCTGGCTGGTCAGCTGCTGCTGTTCGTAGAGCCGGGCGTTGTCGAGCGCGAGCGCGGCGCGGCGGGCGAGGTCCTCGGTCAGCTCGAGCGCTTCGCGCGGCGGCCGGTCGGCACGGGGGCGGCCGATCACGACCACGCCGAGGCTCCGGCCCCGCGCCGCCAGGGGGAAGCACCAGGCCGCGTCGGCGGCGAGCAGGAGGGCCTCGTCGGACAGCGCCGGGCTCGCATCCATGGCCAGTGACCAGCTCCGTCCGGCCACATCAGCTTCCGGGGGCTCGACCGCGCGGAGCAGTCCCGCGAGCGGGTCGATGAGCGACTCGTCGGCGTGCCAGACGTAGGCGGGGCGCAGGGCGCCGGCGTCGTCGGCCAGCAGCACCGCGCACCACGCCGCCAGCCGCGGGACCACGAGCTGGGCGATCAGCGAGATCGTCTTCTCCTGGTCCAGCGTGCTGGCCAGCAGGTCACTCGCCTCGGCCAGGAACCCGATCCGGCCGCGCCGCCTGCGCTCGAGCTCGCTGAGCCGGGCCCGCTCCAGCGACATGGCCACCCGGTCGGCGACCCGCTGCAGCTTGGCCGCGTCGCCGCTGTCGAACCGGTCGGGCGAGGTGGCGGCGGCGCCCAGCACGCCGGTCACCCGGCCGTCGACCAGGAACGGCACGGTAACGAGTGACTTGGCCGACGCGCCATCGGCGAACACCGCCGGAACCGAGGGCGCGAACAAGGATTCCGAGACGCCGACCCCGGCGGCCGCGCGGACCCGCAACTCGCCGTCCTCGTCGGCGACGAGAGCGTAGGCGGCGTCCGCGGTGATCACATCGCGGGCGGTTTCCACCGTATGCCGGAGCAGCTCGTCGTAGCTGAGCGTGCCCAGGTCCGGCCGCAGGGCCGCGGCCGGGTCATCGTCGCCAGCCCAGACCGGGCCGCGGTCATGGCCGCTCGCCGGTGGTCCCCCGGCGCCTGGCCCGGCCCCGAGGCCGGCCAGGGCGCCACCCGCTCCGGAGCCGGCCTGCTCGCTTCCCGGGTCCCGGGTGCCGGGACCGGCCAGCGCGACCTTACCGGCCACGGCGGCACGGCCGGCTACGTAACCAGCCTCGGCCCCGTCCCGCCCGGCGGCGGCCAGCGCGGCCGGGCCGGCCAGCGTGGCGGCACCGGGTACGTCGCCGGCGCTCACAGTCTCCGGAGTGCCCGTACCCGGCGGGCGCGCCGCGGCATCCTCGCCCGGTGCGGCATCCTCCCCCGTTGCGGGACCGGCGGCCGGGGCCGCGCCGGGGCCGCCGCCCTGAGCCGAGTCCTGGTCCGGACCGTCCGCGGCAGTCGTCGCGGGCGGCAGGCCGGCGATGTCACCGGGCGTCTCTTCGTCACGGGCCAGGCTCATCCGGAACCACACGGCCTTGGCGATCCGGGCGTAGGTCACCCCCCAGGACGAGGCCAGCGCAGACGGCAGCAGCAGCCCCCGGCCGCGTTCCGCCGAGGTCCTGGCCGTCCGGGGGATGTCGGGCAGCGTCCGGGCCGGATGACGGTCGCGAACCGCGACCTCCAGCTCGCCGGAGGTCAGCCGGCAGGTGACATCGAGCGGGGTCCCCGCGTGCACCACCGCGTTGGTGACCAATTCGCTGGTGAGGAGCACGGCGTCGTCGACCAGCCGGTCAGGGTCCCAGGTCCGGGCGGCGATGTCCCACGATTGGAGGGTCCGGCGGACGAAACGGCGAGCTGCCGCGGCAGCCGACGGCTCGGGCTGGTAGGCCGCAGACGCGACGAGGTCGCTTCGTCCCCTCACGTGTTCTAGGTCCTTACTGGCTGGCATGCAATTAATCGCGGGAAGTGCTGATAATCGCGGGAAGTGCTGAGCCCTTCCCCCCATCGTGACAGACTCGTGAGGTTAATACTTTCTATCGGGCCATCCTAAGGAAGTTACTAGAGAACGGCGGCCCCGCTTAGGGAGGATCAAGAATACGGCCGTACAGCAGATGCAGACCCCGCATCGACCGCTGCGCGACTGCCCTGGAGGGAACACCATGCCTCACACCGCGCCCGGCTCAACCGCAGAGGCCAGATATACCGATACCGACCTCGAGCCCGTCCGTGACGCGCTGGCCGCGCTGGCTAACGGCGATTTCCGCACCCGGCGGCGATTCAGCGACGGCGGCGACAGTCCCATGCTCGCGGATATCGGGGCCCTGATCGATGAGATGGCCACGCAGTTCTCCTCCCTCACCTCCGACGTAGCGCAGAAGGCCGAGCAGGTCCGGGACATCGCCATGGTCACCACGGCCGTGGCTCGCGGCGACCTCACCCGCAAGGTGACGGTGGACGCCCAGGGTGAGATGCTCCAGCTCAAGCAGACGTTCAACACGATGGTGGACCAGCTGTCCGCCTTCGCCGACGAGGTCACCCGGGTGGCCCGCGAGGTCGGCACCGAAGGCCGCCTCGGCGGGCAGGCCCACGTCCGCGGCGTCTCCGGGGTGTGGGAAGACCTGACCGTTTCCGTCAACGGCATGGCGACCAACCTGACCATGCAGGTCAGGAACATCTCGCAGGTCGCCACGGCAGTCGCCGAAGGTGACCTGAGCCAGAAGATCACGGTTGACGCGCAGGGCGAGGTTCTCCAGCTCAAGCAGACGTTCAACACGATGGTGGGCCAGCTGTCCGCCTTCGCCGACGAGGTCACCCGGGTGGCCCGCGAGGTCGGCAGCGAAGGCCGCCTCGGCGGCCAGGCCCACGTCCGCGGCGTCTCGGGCATCTGGAAGGACCTGACCGAGAACGTCAACTCGATGGCGAACAACCTGACCGCCCAGGTGCGTAACATCGCCCAGGTCACGACGGCGGTGGCGCAGGGCGACCTGAGCAAGAAGATCGACGTGGACGCGCGCGGTGAGATCCTCCAGCTCAAGCAGACGTTCAACACGATGGTGGGCCAGCTGTCCGCCTTCGCCGACGAGGTCACCCGGGTGGCCCGCGAGGTCGGCACCGAAGGCCGCCTCGGCGGGCAGGCGGAGGTGGAAGGCGTCTCCGGCACCTGGAAGCGGCTGACCGAGAGCGTGAACGGCCTGGCCAGCAACCTGACCACCCAGGTGCGAGCCATCGCCGGCGTGGCGAGCGCGGTCGCCGAGGGCGACCTGACCCAGTCCATCACCGTGGATGCGCGGGGCGAGGTCGCCGAGCTCAAGGACAACATCAACCTGATGGTGGCCAACCTCCGGGAGACCACACACGCCAACCGCGAGCAGGACTGGCTGAACACCAACCTGGCCCGCATCTCCGGCCTCATGCAGGGGCACCGGGACCTGCTCGAGGTCGCCCGGCTGATCATGAGCGAGCTGACTCCGCTCGCGTCCGCTCAGTACGGCGCGTTCTACCTGGCCATACCGCCCGGCGCCAAGCTGCCGGGAATCGCGCCGCAGACCCCGCACCAAGGTGAGATCAGCAGCGGAAGCGCCCCGAACGGGACCGGCCCGCAGGGGGCCAGCGGGACCGCGGCGCCGCACGAAGGCGCCGGGACCCCCGCGAAAGGCTCGGACCGTAAGCCGCTGCGGGGCGGGCCCACGGCGACCGGCAGGCCCGCCCTGGAAGACGCCCGGGCGGCCGCGAACGGCTCCGGCCGGGCTGACGGCCCGGACGCGGAGATCTCGACGGAGCTGCAGTTCAGCCGGATCGCCACCTACGGCTTCCAGCGGGGCGGCATGACCCGCTTCGTGCTCGGCGAAAGCCTGGCCGGCCAGGCCGCCCTGGAGCGCAAGCGGATCCTGATCGGGAACATCCCGCCCGGGTATCTGTCGGTCGGCTCTGGCCTGGGGGCCGCCTCGCCGGTCAGCGTGGTCATGCTGCCGATCCTGTTCGAGGATCAGGTCCTCGGCGTGCTGGAGCTTGCCTCGCTGCACCGGTTCAAGGACGTGCACCTGGCCTTCTTCGACCAGTTCGTGCCGACCATCGGCGTCACGATCAACACGATCATGGCGAACTCCCGCACCGAGGCGCTGCTGGCCGAGTCGCAGCGGCTGGCCACCCAGCTGCAGGAACGAACCGACGAGCTGCAGCGCCAGCAGGCCGAGCTGCGCAACTCCAACGCGGAGCTGGAGGACAAGGCGGCCCTGATGGCCAAGCAGAACCGGGCCATCGAGGTGCAGAACTTCCAGATCGAGCAGGCCCGGCGGACGCTGGAGGAGCGCGCCCAGCAGCTCGCGACCTCCTCGCGGTACAAGTCCGAATTCCTGGCCAACATGTCGCACGAGCTGCGCACCCCGCTGAACAGCCTGCTGGTGCTGGCCAAGCTGCTGGCTGAGAACCCGGACGGGAACCTGTCGTCCAAGCAGGTCGAGTTCGCGATGACGATCCACGACGCGGGCTCGGACCTGCTCCGGCTGATCAACGACATCCTGGACCTGTCCAAGGTCGAGGCGGGCAAGATGGACGTGCACCCGTCGGAGATCCCGCTGGCCAGCCTGGTGGAGTACCTCGACGCCACGTTCCGGCCGATGGCCGCGGAGAAGGGCCTGACCTTCGAGGTGGACACGGCGGCCAGCCTGCCGCAGATGATCTACTCCGACGAGCAGCGCCTCCAGCAGGTACTGCGCAACCTGCTGTCCAACGCGGTGAAGTTCACCGCGCAGGGCGGCGTCCGGCTGCGGGTCGCCCCGGCCGAGGACGTCACCTTCACCGGGCCACTGCGTGACGAGGCCGAGGTGATCGCGTTCTCGGTGTCCGACACCGGCATCGGGATCTCAGAGGAGAAGCAGCACCTGATCTTCGAGGCATTCCAGCAAGCCGACGGGACCACCAGCCGCCGCTACGGCGGAACCGGGCTGGGCCTGTCGATCAGTAAGGACATCGCGCGCCTGCTGGGCGGCCAGATCAAGGCCACCAGCCGGCTCGGGCACGGCAGCACGTTCACGCTGTACCTGCCTGCCCGGTCGCTCCGGGCCGGCTCGGGCGCCGGCCCGCGCCGGGCACTGGAACCGGCCAACGGCACGGCCGCCAGCGGCGCCGTGGCCGCCGATGAGCTCGTCGGCTTGGCCGGGCACCGGGACCGCGGGAAAGGCTCCGGGTGGGTCAGCCAGTCGCAATCGCAGCGCCAGGGGAACGGCGGGGTACCGTCCCGTTCGGCTGGCTGGCCAGGCACGCCGGGAATAGCGGCGATGGCACCCGCGCTGTCCGCGGCGCCTGATCCGCAGGACCCGCTGTATGGTGCGAAGATACTGATAGTAGATGACGATGTGCGGAACGTGTTCGCGCTGACCAGTGTCTTCGAACGGTGCGGAGCGGAGGTGCTCTATGCGGAGAACGGCCGGGAAGGCATCGAGGCGCTTGAGCGGAACGAGGATGTCCGGCTCGTCCTGATGGACATCATGATGCCCGAGCTGGATGGGTACGCGACGACCGAGGCGATCCGGAACATGCCCCAGTTCGCCGAGCTGCCGATCATCGCGGTCACTGCCAAGGCCATGAAGGGTGACCGGGAGAAGGCCATCGCGTCCGGCGCGACCGACTACATCACCAAGCCGGTAGACACGGGACACCTGCTGGCCGTCATGCGGAATTGCCTGGAACGGGCGGCCGCCCGTTGAGCGGGCCGAAGGAGCTGCCGAGGTGACCAACAAGGCACGGATCCTGCTCGTCGACGACCGCGGCGAGAACCTGGTCGCGCTGGAGGCGATCCTGTCCTCGCTCAACCAGGTCCTCGTGCCCGTCCGGTCCGGCGAGGAAGCGCTGAAGGCGCTGCTGGTCGAAGAGTTCGCCGTCATCCTGCTCGATGTGGTGATGCCCGGCATGGACGGCTTCGAGACTGCCGCGCACATCAAGCGGCGGCCCAAGACCCGGGACGTCCCGATCATCTTCCTCACGGCCGCCAGCGCCGAGCCGGACCATGCCTTCCGCGGCTACGCGGCCGGGGCGGTGGACTACATCTCCAAGCCATTCGACCCCTGGGTACTGCGCGCCAAGGTATCGGTCTTCGTCGAGCTGTACACCAAGAACCGGCAGCTCCGGGAGCAGGCCGAGCTGCTGCGGAGCCGGCTGGACACGGGCGTGGCCCTGGACCGGGCGGCGGCGCGGCGGGCGATCCCGGCGCCGGGTACCGGCCCGGGCGCCGGTGATCCGGCGGAAGCGGCGGCCGGGGACGGCGGGCCCGCGGGCGCTGCGGCAGAACGCGGCAGGCCGGCTACGGGAGGCGCGCAGCCACTGCTGCTGGAGCTGTCCGGCCGACTGGCGGCGGTGGAGGACCTGGTCGGTGTGCTGTCCACGCAGCCGTCAGTCAGCGGCGACACCGTGCTCGCCGACTGCGCGGCACAGCTAGAGCACCGGGTGGGGCGGCTCCGGGACGCCCTCGACGCCCTCCGGGTCGGCTAGCGGCTCACGCTCGCGGGCGTCCGCCCGCATCGGCAGCCATCCGTCGCCCGCCACGTAGGCGCGGATGACCTTGGCCGGGACCCCGGCGACCACGCAGCGGTCGGGGAACAGGCCGCGGACCACCGAGCCGGCGCCGACGACGACGTTTCGCCCGATGACCGAGCCGGGCAGGATGATCGTGCCGGCCCCCAGCCAGCTGCCCGCCCCGACGGACACCGGCGCGTTGGCTGGCCACTGCCGCCCGATCGGGGTGTCCGGGTCGGCGTAGCTGTGGTTCTGGTCGGTGATGTACACGTTCGGTCCGGTGAAGACATCGTCGCCGATCACGATGGAGTCGTGGGCCACGATGTGGGCGCCGCGGCCGATCATGCAGCGGTCACCGATCCGCAGCAGCGGTACCGGCCCGAGGTCCTCGCCGGGCACGGTGCCCGCCGATATCGACACGTGCTTGCCGAGGACCGTGTCGGTGCCGATCTCGATCCAGGGCTCACCGAAAATGGCCCCCGGTGGGAAGAGGAGGACCGAGCCGGGCCCGAACGCCGCGAACCGCGTACCGGCCGGGGTGCCAGCGGTGACCGCGCCCGCGCGCTCGGCCGCGTGCCAGGCCCAGTGAATGGCGCGCTGGCTCAGGGCCCGCCAGGACAGGCCGGTCACTGCGCGCCTCCCAGAGCTCACGATCACATCCTGGCCTAACGGTCCAGTGTGCACCATTCTGCTCGGCCAGAGACCGGTCCCGTACCGGGATTCCCGAGGCCAGCCAAAGCGGTAGTGACATCAGACGGGCCGAAGGCCCGACCGGGCGCGACCCCGGGCCCAGACGGGCCGAAGGCCCGACCGGGCGCGACCCCGGGCCCAGACGGGCCGAAGGCCCGACCGGGCGCGACCCCGGGCCCTGGCCCGGGTGAGCGCCCGGTGTCAGGGTGAGTACCACCACGGGTTACGGCGAGGCGATCGTTACCGGCCCAGATTTCATTCGCCACTGCGTGGCGCTGCCGTGAGGACGATAACTGGGTCTCCTCCTGCTGGTGACGGGGTGGGGGGTGGCTGGGGGTTCTGGCGGCGGCCGGCGCGGAAGGTGCACAGTTGTGGTGACGCGCCGCCGGCCGTCAGCGTTTTCGCTTGGACTCTTTGAGGCCGTGGCCCAGATTGCTGCCGGGCCCTGTGCTGGGTAACCCCCGTTGCTGCTGCGTGCGCGTGTGTCAGTCTCCTGTACTGACCTGGGGCCCTGGCCGGCGGTGCGCCTGTTCCCATCCGGTGGGGGGGTTGCCGCTGCAGGAGGTGGCCGCGCAGATGAAGGTGCTGTATGAGCGCGTCGCGGGAATCGACGTGCACAAGGACATGATCAAGGTCGCGATCCGGTCCCCGGGCGAAAAGCCGTGGACCCGCAAGACCGAGGTGCTGCAGTTCCGCACGTTTTACGGTGTGCTGCGGGAGACGGCCCGTGAGCTGCGCCGGCGGGGTGTCACCCACGTGGTGATGGAGGCCAGCGGGGTCTATACCGGGCCGGTGTATTACGCGCTGGCCGAGCAGGACTTCACCACGGTGGCGGTGATCAACCCGGCGCATGCCAGGGCGCTGAGGGGCCACAAGACCGACGCGAAAGACTGCGCCCGGCTGGCGGAGCTGTTCGAGTGCGGGCTGCTGCACGGGTCTTACATCCCGGCCCCGGAGCTGAAGGAGGTGCGGGACCTGACGCGGTACCGGATCAAGACGGTCCAGGCCCGCACCTCCGAGATCCAGCGGCTGGCTAAGGCGCTGGAATCGGCCGGGATCAAGCTCGGCTCGGTTGCCAGCGACATTACCGGAAAGTCAGCCACGGCGATGATCGGGGCGCTGATCGACGGGGAGCGCCGCGGGCAGGTGCTGGCGGACCTGGCGATCGGCCGGATGCGCACCGCGGGGAAGCTGGCCGACCTGTCCATGGCGCTGACCGGCCGGTTCAGCGGGCATCACGCGATGCTGTGCCGGCTGCACCGGGACCGGATCGAGGTATTCGATGCCGCCGTCGCCGGGCTGGAGGAGCAGATCGCGGCCAAGACCGTGCCCTGGCAGAAGGAGCTGGACCTGCTCAAGACCATCCCCGGGTTCGGGGACGCGGTCGCGCAGGCCTGGCTGGGCGAGATCGGCCCCGCCCCGCACCAGTGGTTCGCCAGCCATGAGAAGCTCGCCTCCTGGGTGAGCCTGTGCCCGGGCAACAACATCAGCGCTGGCAAGCGCAAGCACGGCCGCACCGGCGACGCCGGCACCTACCTCAAGCCGCTGCTGATCCAGGCCGCCTGGGCCGCGATCCGCAGCCAGGGCCGGCTGCAGGCCCGCTACCGGCGGCTGGCGCGCCGGTTCGGCGGGGACAGCAGCCCGGCCGCTAAGAAGAAGGCGATCACCGCGATCGCGCACACCCTGCTCAAGATCGCCTACCAGGTCCTCAAGACCGGGACGCCCTACCAGGAGCCGGGCGCCGACTTCTACACCCGGCGGGAATCATCCGCCGCACGCCAGGCCTACCTGGAACGCCAGCTCCAAAAGCTGCACCCGGGGGCCACCATCACCATCACCATCAGCCCACCGGAAGCCGCCTGACCGGCACCGCCCGGCCACAGATCCCGACCCCCGGAGCCGCCGCCAGACCCGGCACCCCGG
>Ga0302179_10002210_pt1 | contig 11416 bp, 7 predicted proteins | sample I_Palsa_E3_1_FD_198788 | JGI IMG/M metagenome (GOLD analysis project Ga0302179, IMG submission 198788) | Peat permafrost microbial communities from Stordalen Mire near Abisko, Sweden - I_Palsa_E3_1 | ecosystem: Environmental > Terrestrial > Soil > Palsa > Peat permafrost | place: Sweden: Abisko...
GATAGGAATACGCCGCCCGTAGCCAAAGGCCTTGGGAGAAATCTTAATGCCCGGAGCCGCCTGCTGGCGCTTGTATTCAGCCCCGTCCACCATTCGAATCACGCGCCGCACCACTTCCATGTCAAAGCCACGGTCGGCGGCGATGCGCTCGGCCGAGTGCGCGTCTTCCACATAATCTTCGAGCACCGCATCCAGAATCTCGTAAGGCGGCAGCGAGTCGCTGTCCTTCTGGTCGGGCCGCAACTCCGCCGATGGCGGCTTCTCCAGAGTGGCCAGCGGAATCACCGGGCGCCGTGAATTCGCATACCGGCTCAGCCGGTAAACCAGCGTCTTCGGCACATCCGAAATCACCGCCAGTCCGCCCACCATGTCCCCGTAAAGTGTACAGTAGCCCACGCCCAGTTCGCTTTTGTTGCCTGTGGAAAGCACGATCGCTCCGAACTTGTTGGAGAGCGCCATCAGCAGCGTGCCCCGGGCACGCGACTGAATATTCTCCTCGGTCACGTCTTCCTTCCGCCCCGCAAAAACCTCACGCAACGTTTCCCGGTACGCCTCGTAAACCCGGTTGATCGAGAGCAATTCAAAGCGGATGCCCAGATTTTTCGCCAGCTCACGCGCATCGTCGATCGACCCCGGTGAAGAGTACGGACCCGGCATCCCCACGCCAATCACATTCTCCGGCCCAACCGCATCGGCGGCAATCACCGCGGTAAGCGCTGAATCAATCCCACCGCTCAGTCCGATGATCGCCTTTTGAAATCCGCACTTGCGCATGTAGTCGCGCGTTCCCAGCACCAGCGCGGCGTACACGCTCGCTACTTCCCCTTCGATCTGCTCGTGCAAGTCACCGGTGAGAGTTTTCGAATCGAAATAAATCAGGTCTTCCTCGAACGACCGTCCCTGCGCGATAACCTCGCCTTGCGGATTAAGCACCAGGCTCGATCCGTCGAAGATCAAGCTGTCATTGCCTCCCACCTGATTCACCAACGCAACCGGGACCTTGTGATGGCGCGCGATAGCCGCCAGCATGTCGCGGCGCAGTTCGCGCTTGCCAATCCAGAACGGCGATGAGGAGATGTTCAGAACAAAGTTTCCGCCCGCCCGCACCAGCGCCTCAATCGGGTCGACCGTGTACAGCCGCTTGGGCCAGAACAGCTTGTCGTTCCACGCATCTTCGCAAATGGTAAGCGCCATGCGATTGCCGCAGAAAGGAAACAGTTCCTGGCTCTTGGCCGGAGCGAAGTTGCGCATCTCATCGAAAACGTCGTAGGTGGGCAACAACATCTTCGATTGCAGGAACGCGATTTTCCCATCCTGCAGCAGCGCGGCGGAATTCATCACCGATTTGCCGGTCTCGGAATGCGCGGGCGTGACTAAACCGCAGATCACGGCGATGCCGCGCGTCTCAGCCGCAATCTGCTCGACCGTTTCGCGATTTCGCGCCACAAACCATGCCCGCTCCACCAGGTCCCGCGGCGGATATCCGCAGACCGACAACTCCGGAAACAAAATCATCCCCGCGCCGCTCGCCCGCGCGCGCCGCGAAAACTCGACGATCTTATTCCGATTGCCGGAGAAATCTCCGACCGTAGGATTGATTTGCCCAAGCGCAATCTGCACACATTTAGTGTAAAGCTTCCCGCCGGGACTCGACCAGCACAGGCCTGTCAATGTAAATGCTCCAAGATAATGTCACCCCATAACTGCTACGAGATTCTGTCACCCTCCCAGGATGGTGACGATGAGTCAGAAAGAGTTGCAACGAGTGAAGGTGATTGAAAATGCGGCAGGCGGGAGGCTGAGCGTACGCGAAGCCTCCCGTCTGCTGCATTTGAGCGAGCGGCAGGTGCAGCGCCTCAAGCGGCGCTACCGGCCTGATTCCACCGCCTGGGTGCATCATGGCAATCGCGGACGCACCACGCCGTGGGCGGTTTCCGCTCCCCAGAAAGAATTGATCGTGAGTTTGGCGCGCGGCAAGTATCGCGGTTTTAACGATTCCCATCTGACCGAGAAACTGTGCGCCGAGGAACATCTCACCGTCGGTCGCGAGGCCGTGCGCCGCATTCTACGGGCTGCCAAAGTGGCTTCTCCGCAGAAGCGGCGGCCGCGTAAATATCGCCCCCGCCGCCCCCCGCCCGCGTTTCGGCATGATGGCGCTCACCGATGCCAGCCGCCACGATTGGCTCCAAGGCCGTGGACCCGAACTTACCCTCATCGGCTTTCAGGACGATGCCACCGGCCAGATCCTCGCCGCTCACTTCCAACTGGAAGGCGAAAATACCGTCGGCTATCTCCGCGCCCTGCTCGCCCTGATTGCCGCCCACGGCGTGCCTCTCAGCCTCTACCGCGACCGCCACTCCATCTTTCAACGCAACGACCAGCACTGGACCCTGGCCGAACAGCTCGCCGGAAAACAAGCCCCCACCCAACTGGGACGCGTTCTCGAGGAGCTCGGCATTCAACAGATCCCCGCCTACTCGCCCCAAGCCAAGGGCCGCATCGAGCGCGCCTGGCGCACCTGCCAGGACCGCCTGGTCAGCGAACTTCGCCTCGCGCAGGCCGCCACTTTGGACGAGGCCAACGTCGTGCTGGAAAACTTCTGCGCCCACTACAACCGCCGCTTCGCCCGTCCCGCCGCCCAGGCCGCCAGCGACTTCCGCCGCCTGCCTCGCCGCTTCGACCTCAACCGCTGTCTGGCCCTGCATTACCAACGCGTCGTCGCCGAAGATCACACGGTCACTTTGGGCGCGCGGTCGATCCCGCTGCCGCCGCTTCCCGGCCACCGCGGCTACGGCGGAGAAACCGTCGAACTTTCCCATCAACTCGATGGCACCCTGCGCGTCTATCGCGGCGACGCCTTGCTGCTCGCTCTGCCTTGGCCGCTGGAAGAACACCCCCAGCGACGCCCGCAGCTCCTGACCTCGGCGCAGAAAAGAAAAACCCCGACGCTCCGCGTCTATAACCTCTCCGGCCGCCCCGCTCTGGCAGCCGTTACTTAATCGATAGGGGGTGACAGAATCTCGTTGCAGTTAATACGACATTTTCTCGTTGCAACAACAGCACAGGCCTGTCAGCAACCGCGAAAAGGCGCAGCTACAAAACCTACGGGGGAAAATGACGATTCGTATCAGGGTATGCCTTCAGGCATACCGCAGGCGCCCCACCATCAATCCGCGCCTTCAGGCGCTGCGGTGCCGGATTCGATCTCTTCCGCAGCCCGCCCAGCCGTGCCGCCCTGATGCCCTGAGGGAGCCCGCTCGAAAATCGATCTCTGAAAAATCCCAGCGATCAACGAACTTGCGGTGTAGGAACAGCCTTGTTAACGAGATTATCCATGTAGTTCGCCATCTGCTTCATCTCTAGATAGTCATAAGGCTCTCCTGCAAGTGCCTTAGCGAAGGTAGAAGCGATTTTCTTGTCTTGCGGAGTCTGCTCGGAGCCCCGAAGCAATTCTTTCCGCAAGTAGTTCGCGCTCGTCACTAGCGGCTGAAGCTGTTTCGGGTACATCGCGCGGAGATTATTTTGTCGGTCGATAAAGGGTTGCACAATTCTTGAACGTTCTTTTGGATCTATATCAAGAGGAACAGAACTATAGGACTGCTGCGTTTGATAATAAAGACTGTTGTCGTCTTGGTACCACCTTTGTGCCCAATATTGCATCTCGCCTACTATGCCCGGCCCCACTGATAGCAGCGAAGTTAAGAAACTCTTTCTTTCCGTTTGAAGGACAGCGACCAGGGCTTGGTTATTCTCATTCTTGGCTAACGATATTCTCGCGTCAATTGTAGACAGGCGATCATACAAATTGACGATCTTCGGCTGCAGGAGCCCAAGGGTAGCCACCACGCGGTTAGTTTTAGAAACCAACCCGGTGGTTTTATCGACCAGATCATCTGTCTTTCCGAGCGCCGAACCCACATTTTCAAGGAGCTGCTTGTTCGTCCGATCGCTGCTGCGCCTCTGGCCAACATCAAAGGTAAATCCAACAAGCCCGAAGACCAGACAAGTCGTCGCTAAAAGCTTCCTATACTTTGGAGTGTCTTCAATTGCCTCTGCCAATTTTGGGAGCGACATTATGACCCCCAACAAGACCAAGATGAGGTTGGAGACCGCCGGCAGAATGTACGGAGACCAATCTCGCAACCAAGCCCACACGTGATGAAGGCAGGACAACATAGAGCGGGAGAGATTATATCCCGCACACGTCGAAATGGCGCTAACGCACTAACGGGACATCACCATCCCCTCACAATTCCCTTGACTTCGATTCTCAATCCTGAGACCCTATCTCTATCCGCATTGGCTCTTTGACAATAGAATAGCAATGAGATAACCCACGCAAATGCAATATTTTGCGAGCCGGCTACTGATTCCAAGGCACTTGGCCAAAGCCAGATCGCCTAAGTCCTTTGACTGTAATATTTTGCAAGCAAGTTGTTTGTTTTAAATATTTTAGCCAGACTAAAGCTCGGTCGAAGGACTGCAACTCTCTGATTCCAGATATTTTAGCCAGATTGATCTGTGTTTTTTTTTAATCCAGATCACGGTCCGGTCGCAGGGCGAATGAATGCCATCGCTGGCGCGACAGCGCCCCGGCCTCTGACGCATCACGCCGTGGTAGCGCTGACCTTTACCAGGCTGACTTCCGCTGGCGGGGTGCTGGCCTGCTCGGGGACCGGCGATTTCAAGCACAGCTCCAACGCGTCCGCCATGCTCTGCATCTCTTCTTGTTTCGTCGCTTGCCAACTGCTGAACGCCGCTTTCTCCCGCGCCACACCTTCCATGTTGCGGCTGATGCGCGCCATATAGTGGGCCTTTATGCTCTCCAATTCCGCCTGAATTTGGATAACCTCTTCCGCCTTCCTTACCCACTCTGCTTCAAGCTGCTTCTTCTGCGCGGCCTCGTAGGAATCCAGCGCATCCTGGCGCGCTTTGGCGTCCTGCTGCACCTGGTCGATGGAAATGCCGGCAGCATCGAGAGCCATCAGCACCGCAGCCCGCTTCTTCTCCTTCGATAACCCGCTGAGGTGTTCGCTGTTCAGCATCTCGACCACCTTCTTGATGGTGTATCCCTTCCGCGGAATCATGATCCCGGCCGCGCGGTAAATATCTTCCATGGGAGACAATTCGACTTGAAAGCTGGGCACCTCGCGTGCCGATTGCAACGGAGCCTTTTTCGTGGTTGGAGCTGCTTGGGTCATGACATTCTCCTTCTCGCCGTTGCCGTTGTCATTGCGGTTGTCATCGCGGTTTCCGTCGCCGCTGCCTTCGCCGCTCCCCACGCCGCTTACGGCGAGGTCCTCCTGCTGAGTGCGCCGGGAAGTCAGGTCGAACCATTTACGTGCCATATGTTTTCTCTCCTTGCCAGGTTCCTTCATGCCAGACATATCGGCAGAAAATTAAATTAGTCCAGAACCCGATTAGGCGTCCTAGTTTGGGCCGAGGCTGAGGTATTTTCCCGTTACGGTCGCTACCGAACGATTGGGAATCGTTGTGGGATTGGCTGAGCTCAATCAGGCCAGGTCGCCGCCGCGCTCACGCCGAGCCGGACTCACAGACTGCTAATCGCTCGCTGGAAATACCGTATGCCTGGGCGCCGGCATCGGCGTGTCGCCTTTCTGATCGCGCCAGAGGACCTCGTTCAGCTTCGCCGCTCCGGCGGCGTCCGGACGGGAGAAATCCATCCTGGCCGATTCGCTTGCCCCGCGGGCGTCGCGCCGGTTGATCTCATAGATCAGCCCGTTCTTGAGGTTGCGATAGTCGGCCTTGAACGCCGGCTGGTTGCCTGCGCCGGAGAACATCGGTCCCATCGCGGGAGCATAGGCATCGTTCTGGTTCATGGGAGGCAGTCCCAACAGCATCTCCATGGTGTGAATCATGTTGACCGTGGTGTAGAAGCGGTGGTCGACGTAAGGCTCGGCCGCCGTTCCCGGAGAATACTTGCTGACTACGAATGCGATGGATCGATGCGCATCGATATGATCGCCGCCATCCTGCGCGTCGTCTTCGAGAACGAAGATCGCAGTGTCGTCCCAGTAAGCACTGTGCGAAACGGCGTCGACCACGCGGCCGAGCGCGAGATCGTTATCGGCCACCGAGGCCGCCGGGCGCGGGAAGTTGGCCCGCGTGCCTCCGGTGTGGTCATCGGGTAGATAGAGCAGCACGAATGCAGGCAACTGGAACTCGGGCCCCTCGTTCGATTCGCGAGCGCGAGCATAAGCGGCAAATTCATTCAGAAATTCGTCGGCACGGAGTTGGTCCGGATACTCAGTGTTGAAATCGGGGAACAGCGGATCGTAGTGATCGCGCAGCACCGCTTTCGTCGGCTTAACGCCGTTGAACAGTGGCACCGTCCACGGGAAAGGACTTGGCCCGGCATGCGGATCGCCGACGTTCGGCGGTAAAGCATCGCCCTGGTGAAGCTCGGTGCGCGGGCAACGCGATTCCTGCGCCGAAGGTGTTCCCTGCTTCGGGGTCGCAGCCTTGCGATTCTTGTTGCACCACTCGGCATTCACATATTCGCCGTAGTCGCGGTAGCTCAATCCATGGCGCGCGACGTTGTCCCAGAGAAAGCCCGTAGAAGGATCGTCTATATCCGGTTGATTGTGTTCCAGCGGATATTCATCGGCGACCGTACCCTGGAAGTCGTAGGTTCGTTCTTTGCCCCGGTAGGCGATCTGCCAGGTTTTCTCGTTGTAATCGCTGGTGATGGCCGCGGTTGACCAGAGATGACCGTCGCCGGAAACCTCTCCACTGTCGTAGAAATTGTCGAGCACGCCGAACTGCAATGCCAGTTTGTGCTGGTTCGGAGTGATGTCGGCGCCGTACATGGTGAGCGAGGGGTCGCCGTCGCCGGCTTTCAGGTCTCCCAGAATCTGGTCGTAGGTGCGATTTTCTTTGATGATGTAAATAACGTGCTTGATGGGATTCTTGCCGCCGGCGAACTGAATCGTCCCCGGTTTGCTGTGCAGCAGGTTATCGTGCTCAACCAGGCGAGTGAATTCTTCAAGCTTATCAAGAGTGGAGGGAATGCTGAGCCGCGCAATCGATCCCCGCAGCAACGTGGGAATGTACGGATGCTCGCGGTGCCGGACCTCCCACGAAGTCTTGCCTGGGCCCGGGTTCGGGCGCGTGCCCTCGCCTTTGGCGGTCGCGATGAGCAGGTCGTCGCCCTGCACGGCAAGCGCGCTGGGGTACCAGTCGGTGGGGATGAATCCGAGCGCCGGCGAGGAGTCGGAGTCGCTGGCTGCAGCGCTCGTCGTCAGCTCCATCATATCCTTCGCAACCAGGTCCGAAATATCGAACACTGCGACCGTGTTGGCGGAAGCATCGGTGACGAAAAGCCGCTTGCCGTCCCTGGACTGCGCCAAGGCACTGGGATAGGTTCCGGCAAACTCTTGATTGCGAACGGTGGTGCTCAGGAGCGCGCGTATCCCGCCGTTCCTGGTTGAAACCACCGCAACCGCATCCGCATTCGACAAAGCTACATAAAGCAAGTTCTCGTCGCGGCTCAGGAGAAGCGCCGTGGGATGCGAACCCGGCGCAATCCGATCCTCTGGTTCCTTCAAGTGGATCCAGCGGACGACTTTGCCGCTGCTTAGATCCAATTCGGCAACGCGCGACGCGTTCCACAGGCTGCACCAGCCGCGGCGGCTATCTCGCGTGGCCACGCATGTATAGGGAAATGAAGACGGGACCAGGTTGGAAGTACTCAGGTCGAACCGCTGAAGAATCTTGCCGCCCGCGACATCGAGCAGAACAATGTTGTCGGAAAGATCGTCGGCCACGAGAAGCCGATCGTGACCTCCGGCGGAAACCAGCGCCAGTCCAGCAGGATAAGGAATCGCAGTGCCCGGCCGCGTCTTCTGCAAAGCGATTGCGACCTTTTTCCCCGCGGCAAGCGCCTGGGGCTCAATCGCGATGAAGCGTTCGGGCGCGACCTTGCCATCGCTGAAGCTGTAGACTGCGATCCCGTTGCCGGTGTTTCCTGACTTCTCTCCCGTGGCATCGGTGATTGAGCCTACCGATGCGTAGAGGTGTTTGCCATCGGAGCCGAAGACCAAGCCAAGGAAATAGCTCTGGTGGACTTCTTCACCGAAACGTTTGTCAGGGTAATCGACGAGTTGATTCGACTTCAGATCCAGCACGGCAATCGACTGCATAGCCATCGTTTCCTGCGTTCCGTAGCCGTTGTTTAGAAGCGCGGCGTAGCGGCCGTCCGGGCTGATCGCGATGGTGGCGGGAAAACTGTTGGTGCTGCCGATTTTGCCGGGAGCGGGAATCGTCAAGATTTTGCTGGTGGGCAGCGAGATCGAGGAACTGTCGGGCTTCTGCTCCTGCGCTGGTAGCGCGACTTGAAAGGAGAGAAATGCAATAAAGAAAGCGAACGAGAATCGGGTCACGGGAACCTCGCACGAGAAGGTGAGAGAGATGAGCGTAATCCACTCAGGAAGCTGTGGTCAAAGCGGCTGCGAAGAACAGGGTGGAGAATTTTCAAACCCCGGAAGCGCGCGTAGAGCCTTCGCCGGTCGAGTGCTCGGAATGCTCTTCCACCGCGCTGGCGTTGTGGCGCACGTCGGCGCCCTGCACCCAGAAGATGACGTCCTCGGCAATGTTGGTGGCGTGGTCGGCGACGCGTTCCAGATTGCGCGCCACCAGCAAGGCATCGAGCGCCTGCCGAACCACTTCCGGCCGCTGGTTCATCGTCTTCACCAGCTGGATGAAAGCATCGTCCTTCATCCGATCCACGACGTTGTCCATTTCGAGCACAGCCTGAGCCAGTTCCGCCTTGCCTTCGATAAACGACTCCAGAGCTCGCCGCACCATGGCGCTCACCGCCGCTCCCATGCGTGCGATATCCACCGGCAAATCCGCCGCCGGCAGTTCCACCATATCCATCACGCGTTCGGCAATGTTGACGGCCTGGTCGCCCACACGCTCCAGATCGGAATTGATTTTGGTTACGGCCAGGATGAAGCGCAGGTCCACAGCCATGGGCTGCTGCATAGCCAGCAAGTCGAAGGCGGCCTCGTCGATCTCGCGCTCCGAGGTGTTGATCAGACTTTCGCCCTCGAGAACCATCTGGCAACGGGTGAGATCGCGATCGACATAAGCCTGGCGGGCGCGATCCACGGCCTGTTCCGCCAGTCCACCCATGCGGAGCAACTTCTGGCGCAGATCGTCGAGTCCTTGCTGAAAGCGCGTGCGCATCCGAAACCTTCCTTATTCGAATCTGCCTTATCCAAATCTGCCGGTAATGTAGTCTTCCGTCTTTTTGTCCGACGGCTTGGTAAAGATTTTTTCCGTCTTGTCGAATTCAATCATCTTGCCCAGCAGGAAGAATCCGGTAAACTCGGCGACCCGTGCCGCCTGCTGCATGTTGTGCGTGACGATTACGATGGTATACCGCTCTTTGAGCTGAAAGATCAACTCCTCGATCTTTCCCGTCGAGATCGGATCCAGTGCCGAGCACGGCTCGTCCATCAGCAGAACCTCGGGCTCTACCGCCAGAGCTCGGGCGATGCAAAGCCGCTGCTGTTGTCCGCCCGAAAGGCTGGCGCCCGATTTCTTGTGGATGTAATCCTTCACTTCGGTCCACAGAGCCGATGCGTCAAGCGATCGCTCCACAATTTCGTCCAGCTTGCGGCGGTCATGAAAACCGTTCAACTTTAACCCGGAGGCCACGTTGTCGTAGATCGACATCGTAGGGAACGGATTCGCTTTCTGGAACACCATGCCCACCCGCCGGCGAAGCTGCGTCGCAGAGGTGCCGTCATAGGCGTCAATTTCGCCGATGCGCACGCTCCCGCTCACTCGCGCCTCGGGAATGGTTTCGTGCATGCGGTTCAGGCAGCGGATGAACGTCGACTTGCCGCACCCCGAGGGCCCGATCAGCGCAGTGGCATGATTGGCGGCCATGTTTAATCTGATGTCGTACAACGCCTGAGTCTTGCCATACCACGCATTCAGGTTTTCGACGTGGATTCCAACGCCCATAAACTATGCCGCTCCGAAGGTACCACGGCGTACGGCGAAGCGCACGGCCGCGACCGCTGTAACGATCAGAATGATGAGCACGAACGCCCCCGCCCAAGCCTGCCGGTGCCAATCGTCGTAAGGAGAAAGACCGTAGCTGTAGATCTGCAGCGGCAGAGCGGCAGTCGGCTCGTTGACTTTCAGATTCCAGAATTGATTCCCCAGCGTGGTGAACAGCAGAGGAGCGGTCTCGCCGGCGACCCGGGCAAAGGCCAGCATAATTCCTGTAATCACGCCCGAAGTCGCGGTGCGCAGCGTGATAGAGAGCGTGGTTCGCCAGCGCGGAATGCCCAACCCATACGCCGCCTCGCGCAACGCTTGCGGCACCAGCAATAGCATTTCCTCGGTGGTGCGGGCGATGGTGGGAATCATCATGATGGCTAAGGCCACTCCGCCCGCCAGTGCGGAGAAATGCTTCTGCGAGAGAACGACAATGGCGTAGGCCACAATGCCGATCACGATCGAAGGCACGCCATTCAGCACGTCGGCGGTGAAGCGAATGACATCGCCGAAGCGGTTGCGCCCGAATTCCGCGAGATAGATGCCGGCCCCCACTCCCAGCGGGACTCCCAAAATGCTGGCCAAAGCGAGGATGAACGCCGAGCCCACGATGGCGTTGGCCATTCCGCCGCCCGTTTCGCCCACTGGTTTCGGAGCCTGCGTGAGAAAAGCCCAGTTGATCGACCCCATGCCGCGATAAACCAGGTAGGCGAATATCGCGAACAGCGGCAACAGCACCAGAATTACCGTGAGCACCGCCACTCCGGTCATGAAGTGGTTGGTGATCCGTCGTCGCAAAGCGATCGGCGGGACGGTGTGCAGCGCGGCGGCCTTGGCATTCACACTCATGGGCTCAGGCATTTGCCCTCGAAGGTTGGCCGCGAGTCACGGTCCACACCAGCAGTCGCGCCAGGGCATTCACTACGATCGTTACCAGAAACAGAGCCAGACCAATCTCAATTAGAGCTGAGAGGTATACGTCGCCGGTCGCCTCGCTGAACTCGTTGGCCAGTACGCTCGCCATGGTGTACCCCGGAGCAAACAACGACTTCGCAATCTCCGGCCGGTTTCCAATCACCATAGTCACGGCCATGGTTTCTCCCAGAGCGCGCCCCAGGCCCAGGATGATGCCGCCCATAATGCCCGCGCGCGCATTGCGCAACACTCCCACGCGAATCATTTCCCAGCGTGTCGCGCCCAGCGCAAGCGCAGCCTCGCGCTGGTGCTGGGGCACGACCATCAGCACCTCGCGCGTGATCGAGGAAATAATCGGGATGATCATGATCGCGAGGATAATTCCCGCCGCCAGCATGCTGATTCCGTAAGGTGGACCCACAAACAACCCCGTCCAGCCCAACGTTCGGGCCAGGAAAGGTTCCAC
>Ga0302179_10002214_pt1 | contig 11409 bp, 7 predicted proteins | sample I_Palsa_E3_1_FD_198788 | JGI IMG/M metagenome (GOLD analysis project Ga0302179, IMG submission 198788) | Peat permafrost microbial communities from Stordalen Mire near Abisko, Sweden - I_Palsa_E3_1 | ecosystem: Environmental > Terrestrial > Soil > Palsa > Peat permafrost | place: Sweden: Abisko...
TACCGGATACCTCGTGACTTTTCCCATCAGCCCATCCTCTCAAGGGTCAGGGCCTCCAAGACTCCCGGGGCGATTCATCCCCAAGTCACGCGCGACGTGCGCGATCGGACGCCCGCTCTCAAGCGTCAGCCGAACGCCGCGCTCGATCAACTCCAGTGGGTACTTCCTCGCTCTTGGCATCCCGGAAGACTCTCCTTCCCCGCGGACGAAACCACGGATCAGAGCCTCCGTCAACGCCGGCCTGGCTCAGTGCGGAGGCGCGTGGTGTCGGGAGCGTGTGGCGATTGGCTGCTTGACGGTATGGGCTGGTCGGCGGATAGTGGCTGTGACCTGATTGCTAGGGGTGTCCTCTTGGTTGGGTGTCTGTGGCCGGTCGGGCTGTTTGTTGGGTGTGTCGCGCTCGCCGGGGTTTTGTGGTGGGTGTGTCGCACGACATGTCTATGCCCTCCTGTGGGGGTGTTTGGAGGCTGCCTTTATGTCTCGTGTCGGGTTATTGTTTCTGAGTGTTATTGCTGTGTTTGCGGTGGGTACTGTGGTCACGTCAGATGCGTCAGCGGCACCTCACTGGGTGATCAACGGCACCGCGCTCGCGAGCGGTAGTAGTGAATCCGTGTTACGCTCCGTGTCCTTAGGCTCAGCGAGGCTGGTGTCGAAGATCGGCACTATCCCAATCGAAGTCGTATGTACGAACGCGGATGCGACGGGGTCGATTACGGGGCCAAACAAAGCCGAAGCCCCGAGTGGGATCGCATTCACTGGCTGCACGGTTCCGAAACCATCGGGATGCACCGTGAAAGAACCGATCGATACGGTCGCGTTGACGTCGGTACTGTTATCTAATGAAACGGTGGGCTTAGGCACTGGGTCACCGAAGACAGGCGAAGAATTCGTGGCGATCACGATCTCGGGGAGCGCGTGCTCGGTTGAAAGCAAAACCCCGGTGAAAGGTAAGGACCAGTGCGAAGGGGCGCTCAACACCGCAGCTGAGACCTACTCATGCTTATTCACCGACGCTAGTAGTAAAGGTCTGCTGTTCCTCGGCTCAAATGAAGCCCTTTTCTTAGCGGATGTCTTCTTCTTATTGAAGGGCACCAACGACGGCAAAAAATGGGGGGTGAAGACCCCATAGCGATTGGGGTCTAGGCGCGCGCGGGCGTTTGTGCCTGTAAGCGTCCATGTTGTGGCTTCTGGGCCTGGGTTCGCTGCTGCACGGTGTTGGGCGGCGGCCCGGGCCGGCGGAGATGACTGCCCAGTTCGGGTTCTCAGAACTCGAGATCTACGACGATGGCCACGTCGCCGCGCACGGCCAGCGACTATGGGATACCGAGAGTTTGCGTAACGCCTCGCGGCCCTTGCTTATGGGCACGACGTTAATGTTGTGGGGGGTTCCGCGCCCTGCCGGTCCGCAAGCACGCGGTGAGCTCACGCGAAGCGCGCCGCGGCCCTGCACGTAGAGCGCCTCCTCGCGGACCTTGATCATCAGGCAGTCGAAATACGCGATCGCGTAGACGCGCTCCAGCGGCCTGGTGCGCCACGCTGTGGCTGGCTGAAGCAGGAGCGCATAGACCGCGGTGAGGCGCCGGGGTTGAGCACTGAGGGAGATTGGAGCTGGCGGCCGCTGAGAGGCGTATCCGGCAGCTTGAGACCGAACTGGCGGTCTCCAGGAAGGTCGACGAGGTGTTCCTCGAGCAGAACCTGCCCCAGAGCCTCTTCCCGGTGATTGCCTCCCTGGCCCGGGCAGGGTTCGATGTGCAGCGGGCCTGTGTGATGCTCGGCGTGTCCGCCTCTGGCTACTACGACTGGAAGTGCATCCCCCCGTCGGCAAGAGCGCTCAGGAATGCCTGGCTTGCCGGTGAGATCGCGCAGGTGCACGAGGACTCGGCGGGCGACCTACGGGACGCTGCGCGTCACCGCCGAGCTCCGTTATGGCCGCGGGATCCACGTCGGCAAGGGCCGAGCTGTTTGGCGAGCTCTCGCTTTATGCAGGTGCGGTGTGGTCCTCGATGAGTCGTTCGACATACGGGCCGAGCAGCGCTGCGACCGGCGCGTGCCCCACGCTGAAGTCACCGCAAGGTAAGACGGTGTAACCGACTGCGAGGCGCACCAGGCACTCGCTCAGAGCCCTTGCGACCCTCCGGTCGAGACGTGGCCAGCCGACCAGCACGAGTTGGGTGAGATGCTCGGTGGTGATCTCGACTAGCGACCTATTCCCGCCGGTCGTGAGCAGCGCGAGCAACTCTTCTGCCCCTTGTCGGTGGACGACAGCGCGAACTAGTGCGTTGCTGGCCGGCGCTTGCACGAGTACGTCAAAGGCGCCAACAAGAGCACTGACGAGATCCTCACGATGGGCGGTAACGGCCTTTTCAACAGCGGATAGAAGGCGATCGGTCTCCCGAGCCACGAGGACCCGCGCAAACCCCTCGCGCGAGCCGAACTGCTTATAGAGGGTCTGACGACTGACGCCGGCGGCAAGCGCGACGTCGCCCATCGTGACGTTTGCCCACCGGCGGTTATTGAGCTGATCACAGGCCGCGTCGAGCAGGCTAGCGCGCAGCAGTTCCCGTGCCGCCACGGGATAGGGAACGCAATTCTGCATGGCGGACTCAGCCTCCGCGCCACCGTTGTTGAGCCGACCCTTCTCGCTGCTCGACCGTATCGAACACATTGCGTGGGTGCAAATACACTCGTCGCTATTCTCGTCGACTCCGACGTTGTCGACAGCGTTTGGAATGTGACATTTAGATGAGCTACCTCAGGACCCTCAGCCGTCGGCTCCAGGAGCGAGATGGCGGACACATTTGACGGGCACTCGTGCAGCGCACCTGACGGGCGCGAGGCGGGCGGCAACGGCGCTGCGCAAGTATGGAGTAAGACCAGCCGAGCGTGGTACCGAGCCTTGGCACTGCTGCCGGTGCTGGTGTTGCTCGGCTTTGCGCGCATGCTCAGCGCGATCGCTGTCGTGCGGTTTCGAGGCGGGAGACCGGCTGGATCTGACGGGGCAGTTTAGGTGAGGACGCGAATCCCGAGCGAGGACTTGCGTACGAGCTGAAGGCAGCGATGCCGCTGGACCTTGCCGCTCGGCGTCGTGGGGAAGCTACCCCTCGGCAAGAACACACATTCGTCCACAGGCACGCCCTCCTCCTTCATCGCCAACTGGCATAGCTGCGAAGCGAGCGTCGCGAAATCAACCGACTCGTTGGCTTCCGCGACTAGGCTGACGCGGTGCCGACCGTTTCCGGACCGTTGCACGAATGCACAGTTGCCGTCCCGGATGCCAGGTACTGCACCGACGCGCGCCTCGAGCTCGTTCACGAAGATGTTGCGACCGTTCAGTATCAGCAGATCGTCGCTGCGGCCCGACACATACAGGCTGCCATCACGCAGGAACCCCAGGTCGGACGTGCGAAACGCCCCGTCACTGAAGTGAGCATGGGTCTCCTCGGCGTTGTCGAAATAGCCGGATGCGAGACTCCTCGAGCGGATGACGATCTCGTTGGTAGATCGGTCTATCGACACCTCGGTGTCCTTCAATGGTGTCCCCGTGGACACCAGGCGGCGCGCGCGCGGGTCGCTTGGGTCGGCTAGGTTCAACGTTCCTAGTGTGAGTGCGTCCGCGTCCACGTCCACGAACATGGGAGCCCGATCGAGTTCGCCGACCGTCACTGCAAGAGTGGCCTCGGCAAGGCCGTACGCCGTCGTGAACGTCGACAGCTCGAGACCCCGCGGTGCGAACACCTCCGCGGCTCGCTCGAGGACCGGCCAGTCGACCATTTCCGCGCCCACCAGGCACACCCTGAGCCTCAGCGGCTCTCCTGAGGACCGAGCCGCCTCCGCACGGCTGGCCATCGTAAGTGCGGACGGAGGGCCGGCCGTGATGGTCGCCCCGAACTGCGAGCAGTCATCGAACCAGCTGCGCGGCGCCTGAAGGAAGCGCTCCGGCGTGGACTTGACGGCGCGCATTCCCATGTACCAGGCGAGGAACGCGCCACCGAAGATGCCCATGTCGTGCGAAAGCGGCAGCCACATGCAGCCAACGTCGCGCTCGGAGTCGATCTCGAGCGAATCGGCCAATCTGATCAGCTGCGCTTCAATCGCTCTGCCCGTGAGCTGCGCTCCGCGCGGCTCACCAGTGGTGCCCGAGGAGAACTGGATGAAAAGCACCTCGTCGAGCTCCGGCGGGGTGATATCCACCATCTCAGTGCTCTTGAGCAGGCTTGCGTAGCTCACCACCTCGACGCCTAGGTCGAGACCCGCTGGCATCGCGCGCAGGAAGCGCTCCTCGGTGAGCAGCACGTCTGCGCCGAGGTGCTTGCACATGCCCGCAAGCTGACGTGAATACGAAGCGAGGCTCATGCCGCGCGCGATTATCGGCAGGGACGCGAAAGTCGCGCCCGTGAACATCACTCCTATCGCTGCGCGTGTTGTCTCGGGGCCGTTGGTGAGCACCCCGCCAACCACCGCACCCGAGGCGATGCCCCGCTTGCGAAGGGCCGCCGCCGCACGCCGCGCATCCGAGAGTAGATCTCCATAAGTGCCCGTCCGGTACCGTTCGCCGTCCCACTCCCAGATCTCGCGAGCCAGCGTTCGTGGATGCGTCATCGCATCCCACACGATCATCGGCTTACCTCTCGTGCCTGCGCGCGACGGTTACTTCGCTCTGCGGGTTTGTGTTCGTGCCCTCCAGGACCAGACCACTATGCTCGCTGAGCACCTCCGTGGCGGTCGAGGCATCGCGATCAGCCCGCTCGGGGTGTTCGACCCCACTCGTTGTGGCCTCCGTCCCAGCGCTCGGCTCACCCGCAAGGGTGGAGTCCTCCTCGCCTTCCATCCTCGCCCGCAGGTAGCCAGCAACCGCCACAGGAGTCGGATAGTCGAAGCCCAAAGTCGTGGGGAGCTGCAAACCCGTGGCCTGGCACAGGTAGTTGTAAAGCTCAACAGCGGCCAGCGAGTCGAAGCCGAGATCCTTGAGAGAGATCTCCGGATCGATTGCGTCGGCGGATTCGTGGCCGAGCACCATAGCGGCGACTCCGCAGACGGCTTCGAGCACGATCGCGTCCCGCTTCCCCTCGGGCGTTGCTGACATGCGCACGGCGAGTGAGCCCTTTGTCACGACTTTCTGCCGCGCAGGCGCGCGTACGAGGCGCTCCAGCAGAGGCGGCAGCAGCCCATTGCGGGCGTGCGTGCGTAGCACGCTGAGATTCAGATGCACTGGCACAAGAAAGGGCTCATCGATCGCCTGCGCCGTATCCAGCAGCTCGAGCCCCTCGCTCGGCGAGAGAGCGTCGATGCCAATCCGGCTCAGACGTGCGCGATCGACGTCCTCGAGCCCTCCCATTCCGACGCCCGCCGCTTGCAGCCATAGCCCCCACGCGAGCGACTGCGCGCACAGCCCGTGAGCGCGACGCCAGTGGGCGAGCGCGTCGAGGAAAGCGTTCGCCGCTGCGTAGTTGCCCTGTCCCGGGGTGCCGAGCGTGGCCGCTCCCGACGAGAACAGCACGAACTGATCGAGTTCGCGGTCACTGGTGAGCTGGTGCAGGTGCATGGCCCCGTCGACCTTCGGGCGCATGACGCTCTCGACCTGCTTCGTACCCAGCGTTTCGATCACACCGTCGCTTAGTACGCCCGCCATGTGGATCACCCCGCGTAGTGGACGCTCGCTCGGTATCGAACTCAGGAGTTGTTCCAATTGTCCCCGGTCGCACACATCGCAGGCCACAATCTCCGCCTCGCAGCCGAGCAGGGAGAGCTCATCCTGGAGATCCTGCGCGCACGGCGCCGTGGTGCCGTGGCGGCTCGCGATCAGGAGGTGGCGGACCCCGTGTTTACTGGCCAGGTGGCGCGCCACCAACGAGCCAAGCGCGCCCGTCCCACCCGTAATCAGAACCGTGCTGGCCGTGTTCGCAGCCCGTGGGATCGTGAGCACGATCTTGCCAACGTTGTGACCTTCGCGCAGATGCCGGAACGCCGTGGGCGCGTTCCGGATGTCCCAGGTCCGCACCGGCAGACGTCGAAGGGCGCCGCGCTCGAACAGCGACAGCACCTCTGAGAAGATTTGTCGCAGCCGTTCCGGCCCGGCTTCGGTGACGTCGAAGGAGATGTAGCGCGTCCCCGCATGGATGTCTGCGATCTGCGCGGGATCGCGCAGATCGGCCTTACCCATCTCAACGAAGCGTCCACCGCGTGACAGCAGATCCAGCGACGCGTCGATGAAATCCCCGGCGAGGGCGTTCAAGACCACGTCGACGCCGCATCCGTCAGTCGCCGCTGAGAAGCGCTCGCGGAAGTCGAGATCGCGGGAAGACGCGAGATGCTCACGATCGACGCCGAGCTCCTCGAGCGCCGCCCACTTGGCTGGGCTCGCGGTGGCGAACACCTCGGCGCCGATCGTGCGTGCAATCTGCACTGCAGCCATCCCCACGCCGCCGGCGCCGGCATGGATCAGAACGGTCTCGCCCGCCCTCAGCTCGGCGAGGTCGACGAGCGCGTAGTAGGCGGTCAGGAACGCGATCGGAGTGGTCGCTGCGTCCACGAACTTCCAGTCCACGGGGATCTTCTCGATCACGCTGCGCTCCGCGATAGCCACTGGCGCGAAGGCGTCGTTGAACAGACCCATGACGCGATCTCCGACCACGAGGTCCTGCACGCCGGGGCCGACCTCGGTCACGACGCCTGCGGCCTCGCTGCCGAGTGGAGCCTCTCCCGGATACACGTCTAGCGCGATCAGCACGTCGCGGAAGTTCAGCCCGCAAGCGTGGATCGCGACTCTCACCTGACGCTCGCGCAGCGGCGCTTGCGCGATCGGGTGCGCAACGAGCGCGAGGCCCTCGAGCGTGCCCGTCTGCGTCAGTCCCAAGCGCCACTCCTCGCCGTCGGGTGGGTCGAGCCGGCTGACGCGCTCCGGGCGTACGAGTCGCGGCGCGTAGATGCCGTGCGCGCGCAGAGCGAGCTGCGCCTCCCCGCTCGCCAGCAGCGCAGGCCAGTCGACCTCGTCGTGCTCGCCGAGCTCGGCGTCGAGCAGCATGATTCGCCCGGGGTGCTCCGATTGCGCGCTACGCACGAGCCCCACCACGCTGGACGCGACGAGGTCAGGGATCTCGCGATCGTCGATCGCGACCGCACGGCGGGTCACGAGGGCAAGCTTTGCCGAGCCCAGACGACGGTCTGAGAGCCACTCTTGCAGCAACCCGAGCACCTGCTGCACCGCGACGCGCGAGCGTGCGGGCACCGCTCCGCCAAGTGCACCCGGGACCGCCTCCACGAATACAGCGTCAGGAGCAGGATCACCCGCGTCGATCGCCTGCGCGAGCTCCGCCAGGTCGGCGTAGCTCTCGGAGACGCCCGCGAGGTCAAGCTCGCCGAGCGAGACGCAGCGGCAGTGCCGCTCGGTGCTCGTCGGCAAGCGCAGCGGGGTCCACGAGATCGTGAACAGCGAATCGTGCACGAGACCTCTGTCGCCTCGCAACCCGCTTGCGTCGATCGAGCGCGTCGTCAGCGACTCGATCGTGACAACTTCCGCACCCGCATCATCGACGCCCACCAGGCACAGCGCGCCCTCGCCGACGGCGCCCAGCCTCACGCGCATGCTCGAGGCGCCGCGCGCCCGCGCACGCACGCCCCTGACGCAGAACGGTACGACGAGGTGGTTCGGCTGTGCGGCCAGCACCGCCTCCAACGCCACGTGCAAGGCCGAGTCGAGCAGTACAGGATGCACGTTGTAGCCAGCCGCCTCGCGCGCCTGCTCGGGGCTCAGCGTGACTTCTCCGATGGCTTTGTCTCCCAGCTGCCAGGCGGCGCGCAGCGCCTGGAAGGCTGGGCCGTATTCGTATCCCGTCTCGGCGAGCCGCACGTACAAGGAGGCGATCTCGATTGGCGTCGCACCCGCGGGAGGCCACGTCGCGTCCTCGGTCGCGTCTCTGTCCGCACCTTGCATCTCAGACGGCGCCACCGTGGCACTGGCGTGACGCGTCCATGGTGCCTGCTCCTCACCGGCGGCACACTGCGGACGCGAGTAGATCGCCAGCCGCCGAAGGCCCTTCTCGTCCGCCGCCGACGCCGTCACCTGCAACTGCGCGGCGTGCTCCTCGCTCAAGATCAGCGGCATTTCGAAGGTGAGCTCCGCGATCGTCTCCGCGTCGAGCTCCGCGCCGACGCAGAGCGCCAGCTCGATGAAGCCCGTGGCGGGGAACAACACCGTGTCGAGCACCGCGTGATCGTTCAGCCAACGCTGGTGGTGCAGCGATAGCCGTCCCGTGAACAGCCAGGAATCATCGCCGGCGAGGGAGATCTTCGCGCCGAGCAGCGGATGCTCGGGTGTCTCCTGGCCGAGTGAGCCGGGATCGCCCATGTCGCCGCTATCGCCGAGCCAGTAGCGTTGGCGCTGAAACGAGTAGGTCGGTAGCTCAACCAAGCGCGAGCCCCGGTCGGCGAAGAGCTCATGCCAGCCGACCTCGACGCCGTGAGCGTATGCCGCCGCGAGCAACGCGACGAGGCTGTCGGGCTCGCCGCGGTGAGCGCGCAGCGTAGGCGCAACCAGCGTGCGCGGCCGGACGTCCGCCGTGAGGCAGTGGCTCGTCATCGCACATAGCGAGGCGTCGGGCCCAAGCTCCAGGAAGCGAGTTGCGCCGGCGCGTTGCAGCGCTGCCACGCCGGCGGCGAAGCGCACGGGTGCGCGGACGTGTGTCACCCAGTAGTCGACAGAGCGCAGCTCGCCCGCTCCCAGCTCGCCCGAGACGTTGGAGATGATCGGGATCTCCGGCGCCGCGAACTCGAGCTCGCTCGTAACGCTTGCGAACTCGGCGAGCATCGGCTCGATCAACGGCGAGTGAAACGCATGGCTGACGCGCAGTCGCTTCACGCGCCGCCCGCGTCCCCTCCATGCGCGCTCCAGTGCGCTGATCGCCGCCTCCTCGCCCGAAACGACAGTGGCAGTGGGACCGTTGATGGCGGCGATCGAGACGCTGTCGGCGAACTCCCGGATCGTCGGCGCGATCTCCTGCTCTGAGGCCTCCACGGAGAGCATCGCTCCTCCTGGAGGAAGCGCTGCCATCAGCCGACCCCGTGCCGCCACTAGCATCGCGGCGTCGTGCAGCGAGAGCATGCCGGCGACGTGCATCGCCGTCAGCTCGCCGATCGAGTGGCCGACGAGCAGGTCGGGCTTCACGCCCAGCGAGCCAAGCAGGTGGAACAGAGCGACCTCGAGCGCGAACAGCGCGGGCTGGGCGACGTCGGTCGCATCCAGCGTGCTCGTGCTCTGCTCGTCCTCTGACGCGAACAGCAGCTCCCGCAGCGAGTACCCGACGTGGTCGTCGAACTCGGAGCAGACGGCGTCCAGCGCATCCGCGAAGGCGGGAAACGCTATGTAAAGCTCGCGCCCCATCCCCGGCCGCTGTGTCCCCTGGCCGGAGAACAGGAAGGCGACCTTGCCTGCCTTCGCTGTGCCTCGTAGGACGCCGGGCGCGTGCTGGGCGTTCTGCAGCGCGTCGAGCCCAGCCATCAGCGCCTGACTGTCCTGCCCGAGCACCACCGCCCTGTGCTCGAAATGCGTGCGCGTGCCCGCACAGGAAGCTGCGAGGTCGAGCGGCACGAGGTTCGGCCGTGCCTGTAGATGCACGTGCAGTCGTTCGGCTTGACCAAGCAGCGCCTGCTCGCTCTTGCCCGACAGCAAGATCGGCAACGTCGCCAGCCTGCCGGGCGTCCGCACCCGTGGAGACGCCGGTAGGGCAATCGGTCCCGGAGGTTCGCCGATGATCACGTGGGCGTTCGTGCCGCTGATGCCGAATGACGAGACGCCTGCGCGTCGCGGACGGTCCCGCCGCGGCCACGGCTCGTGCTCCGCCAGTAGTCGCACGTCACCGCCCGACCAGTCGACGTGCGGTGTCGGCGCATCGAGGTGGAGCGTGCGCGGTAGCAGCCCGTGTTGCATTGCGAGCGCCATCTTGATCACGCCCGCGACGCCGGCTGCCGCGACGGTGTGACCGATGTTCGACTTGATCGAACCAAGTCGCAGCGGCTCGTCGTGGCGCTCGCCGCCGTAGGTAGCGAGCAGCGCTCGCGCCTCGATCGGGTCGCCGAGAACGGTCCCCGTCCCGTGCGCCTCGACCGCGTCAACATCGGCGGGAGCGATCCTCCCGCTCGCCAGCGCCCTGCGTATGACGTCTTCCTGCGAGGACTCTTTCGGCGCGCTCAGCCAGGCGCTCGCACCGTCTTGACTGGTCGCCGAGCCTTCGATGACGGCGTGGATCCTGTGACCGTTGCGACGCGCGTCAGCAAGCCGCTCCAGCACGAGCATGCCCATCCCCTCACCCCAGCCCACACCGTCTGCGGACGCCGCGAATGACTTGCACCGCCCGTCCCGCGAGCCGGCCCGATGGCGCGAAAAGGCAATGAACAGCGCGGGCGTAACGAGCACGGTCACACCTCCTGCGAGCGCCAGCGGGCACTCCCCTTCGCGTAGTGACTGACAGGCGAGATGCAACGCCACGAGCGAGGAAGAGCACGCGGTGTCGACTGACACCGCTGGACCCTCGAAGCCGAACGTGTACGCGATGCGACCGGACGCGACGCTCGTCGTCGTCCCACTGAGCATGTGCCCTTCGAGCTCCGGCGGAACGTTCAGGTAGATGCCATAGGCCGACGACGTGACGCCGACGAACACCCCCGTGCGGGTTCCGTGCAGCGTGTCGGGGACGATCGCCGCATGCTCGAGCGCCTCCCACGCGCCTTCCAGCAGGAGCCGCTGCTGCGGGTCCATCGCTCGCGCCTCCCGCGGGCTGATCGAGAAGAACGGCGCGTCGAACTCGGCAACGTCGTAGATGAAGCCCCCGTGTCGCGTGTAGCAGGTGCGCGGATGGTCGGGGTCGGGGTCATACAGGCGCTCCAGCTGCCAGTCGCGGTCCGTCGGGAAATCCGATACCGCGTCCTCGCCCCGAACTACCAGTCCCCAGAGATCCTCGGGACCGCGCACGCCGCCCGGATAGCGGCACGACATCCCTACGATCGCAATCGGTTCACGCTCACTACCCGCATGCCCATTCTGCCCGCCCTGTTCTCTGGAAAGTGTCAAGTTATACCCCGTCTGCCGTGGCATGTGCGAGTTCAACTAGCCGACCGAGCCCTACCTCGACTGATTCAAGCGAGGGGCGCGGCGCTTGGCAACTCAGACCCTTCGCGCCCTCGACGAACGGCGTCAGACGACCTGCCGCTGCCCGCGATGCCCGTCGCACGCGTCCCGCCAGCCTCCGCGATCGCGGCCCAGGGCAGCTACAGCAGAATGTGCACGCGCCCGTGCTCGTCGCGAAAGTACCTGCTGAGCTCCGCAGGCTCGGAGTTCGACACCTGCGGCGGCGCAGCATCACCCCGCAGCTCGTGTGGGGCCGCCACCCCTACGGCGCGGTCCTCCGTCTTTGCCCG
>Ga0302179_10002215_pt1 | contig 11402 bp, 7 predicted proteins | sample I_Palsa_E3_1_FD_198788 | JGI IMG/M metagenome (GOLD analysis project Ga0302179, IMG submission 198788) | Peat permafrost microbial communities from Stordalen Mire near Abisko, Sweden - I_Palsa_E3_1 | ecosystem: Environmental > Terrestrial > Soil > Palsa > Peat permafrost | place: Sweden: Abisko...
ATAGAATAAAGCCTCGTACGGATCATAACAGGCGTTGGAATAAAGGAGCTTTAAAACAGCCGTAAACTGTCAATGACCTTCGATTCCGTGATCCTCGTCTTTTCCCGTGCGAACCTGCATTCATTCATACCCACTACCATGAACCGAATGTCAGAATAGCTCGGAAGAAACTATTGTGGTGCATTTGCGGACTGATCCTTGCGAAAAGTAGGAAAGTATGAAAAATCTCGTTGTCCTTGAACTGAACGGCTTTCATTCAAACATCCAAGAAGTGGGATGAATGATTCCACGCCTATCGGGTAATGTGGAACATTCAAAAGAAGAGAGAGAAAAAGAATCTACCATCAGCAATATCTGCACGTGAATATCCTCATCTGTTCCGGCTTTTCGGAAACACTCGGGCGGCCCAGATCTCAAGCGAGTGGGCAACAAGGTTAAAAAGTATCCGCCCGTCCTCGGTAAGATGGAGGCGCGGAAAGGCTTGCGTGGCTTTATGCGTTATGTTGCGTTTCTACAGGCACATATCAGTAGACTTCGGGGCGTGGAAAAGGAACTAAGCTGTTCCGTGAAGACTTTGGTTCATCCTTCAGGTGCGTCGCTGGTACTAAAGGCATTCAACAAGTTGGTAAAGGGATTTAGTGAGTCAGTTTGCTCGCTCCATATGATTTGAGATGGGTAGCTCCGAGTTTGACCATCAGGAGGAGAACTTTGGTCAACCTTGGACGGCAGCGGCCAAGCTCTGAAATGTCAAAGCTTTCTGAATGAGGGGGTATACAAGTGAGACAAGCTCATCAGGGCGTTTCCACTTGTTCCTGACGAAAGATATATTTCGAGACTCAATTGGATCTCTTTTCGAGTTCCAGCCGGTTGCGCTTCGGATGTAAACATATCGAGGCCAACCACCGCAAAGCCGTTCCAACTTTCAAGGGTCTTTGGGAAGTTCCTGGGAAGTTACAGATGTGGAGAGCTCCCAAAGAGATTGATTTACAGTGCCTTCGAAACAGCTCGGACGGGCCGAGACAAGTCTTTTTGCCTCCCCCAAGGAGCCTCAGCTCGTCGAGGAAGGTGCTTTGCTGAAGAGTGTCCTGTGATCATATATCATGATGCTGGCGGAGGGAATGCGATAAGATGCGCCAAGGTCTGCAAGTTACGAGTACTGCGATCTAGTAGGTGGCTCCATCTTCGCTGCCTCCAATTGCAAGTCCTTGGATATCGTCGACCTCAGCTGTTGAAATCCTCGTGTACGCTTTGCGAAGGCGGTTCGACATGGTGCTGGGCCCGCTTCATGCCTCTATCAACAGTACGACGGGATGTCTTTTCATAGCCTCCTGAGCATCGTCTGATGATAAGCAACGGAGAGAAAACAAAGTTGATGAAGTGTATCGCACGATTAGGAATGATATCTTAATCCCAACAAACGTCCTCGGAACGTAAAATTGACGATCGACGAGGAGGAAGGTCCGAGCGCGATGTAATCTCCCTATTTCGTTGCACGGACTTGAGTGACCACGCTTGCTTGTGTCGGTTGGAAGCTGTGCATGCCGGCTGACGATACGTGTTCCAAGCTAACTGACTATAGCGTGAACTGCGAAATGTTCGCCGAAGAAAGCTGTGCCCTCAACGCCCATGAAACGAGAACCATCGTCTGCTGCAAAACACCATCTCCCCGTCCCCTTTCCAACCTGTCTCGAGAACGAAAAAATAATCAAACAGGCTGTGGAGGAGAAAAAAGAAGCCGAGGTCCAGCAGACTAAAAACGAAAAAGATGGACCTGCGGCCAAGTGAGCTGGGATCTTATTTGCTGGGAATTGCTCTTGAAGGGGGGTTGTTGGGAGGTATGTCTGAGTGTGTGGGGGTGGTGGGTTGAATTGACCTGACAACTTTGGTAAAAGTTCAAAAAAAGCGTGCTCTCAGGTATATTACCTTGCTGTTATCATCTTGGGCTAACTTTTGAACCGTCCAGGGTTGGCAATTAATCTCTCTCCGACGCTCCGACGATTCTTTGTGAATTCGGACTTTGTCAGGGGGGTGAGAAACAGACGCAGACATCACATCAGGTCGGACAATACGCGAACGGAAATAACGAGAAATTGTGTCAACTCTATGCTTTCTGAAAGTAGAAAGACCGGTCATACGAACCCCAATATATGCATGCTTGGATTTCACAAGATTGTTCTCCTCTCATTAACTACTTAGACCTGCTAACGAATATCCCATTTGGCGGAAGCTGTTTAACAATGCCCCAAAGCCCCTTTGCCATTCCATTACCACCACGCTTTCACTGACCGCTTCCAGATGCCCTCTAATGGAGCCGTCCCTGCCTCTCCTCTCCCTCCCAATATTCCACTGCCGCTTCCAACGAGCTGAAGACGAACATGATTACGGTGAACAGGATGATCACGGCTGGCGACACCAACGGGACTTGATTTGCCGTGAATAGACCAACCATAAACTGACAAATGTTCGAGACACATTTAACTAGGATCAACCAAATGGAAGTGGAAGAGACGAACACAGCAATCTCAGACGCTGGGGCCAGGTCCTCATTTTCACAGAAGTGATGATGCTTCTCATGGGCATGACAAGATGGAGGAACCACGATTTGGCTTTTTAGTAACTTAAGTTCAGCTGCAAAGATAATCATTTTTGGATGTTTAAAGCGCCCCAAGACTTTGTGATAGCAGCAAGTAGAGTTACTCGAACATTTAGTTCTTGCGCTTGTTGCGTCGCAGCCTGTGGGATCAGCGGATGCGGAATTTTAAATGCGGTGTGCCGCCTATTACAATGAAAACCTGGAATTTAAGCGCGCGAAGTGTAAATACGGTATCAGGCACAGAGTTGCATCATGTGAATGACAATTCCTTTGCTGACTGCTGAGCCTTGTGACCCAATTTGTAAGCTTCCGCTCTTCTACGCCATAAGCATCCCACAGATCCGCTCGATAAGAGACCACAATCCAGCATAAGCGAAGTGCGAAGCCGCAGGGCCCAACCTTAAAGCATGTGTTTGGGGATTGTCATTTATAGAAACGTCGATCATATACGATAGGCCGCGTCACTCGAGTGTCGATTGGCGGATGGGCTTCCGAAATGAAAAGCTTACAAGGCCGGGTTACGTATTCCGAACGCATTTCATCCTCGCAAAGCCAGCTTCGCCTCATTTTCCTGTGAAAATGACGAGCTTCTAGGAACAGTTATGTAAGGCGGCATCAATTTAGTATCTCTCTGCAGCGCCGATCGCGCCCCAACAACTTTTGCATCGAACCGCAACAACAAACAGACAACCACGTGGGTATTGTTTATTGCGCGATGCGTTTAAAGAGGTCGTTTATCCATTAACTAGTGACCGACCCTGCTGGCTGTCTTATCGGTCCATCTTTCCAAGCAAATGAGGCTCGAAAAGAACATCCCTGACTCCTGTTTCCCTATCTCTCGACCAATGACGCATCACTTTAAAGTTTCGCAATAATTTAAAGTTCACCAATGAGAGGGCCTTGACCTCGTGGATCGACCGCGTTTCACAAATTGGCCGCGGCTCTCCAATGCTCTTCCATTTTAAGGCGGCTTTTATGGCGTGATAGTATCCTGTGGAACTGCTTCTTTGGACCTATATAACGGCCTTCCGCTTTGGATATAGAGCTTACTCCTTAGGGGTAAATAGCGGCATTCTAGTATCTAGTCACAAGGCTCCGCAGACGGGATAAATGAACTTTGCGGGGACACCGAACTATGACTACCGGCACCTTTTTATCGCCCTTCCTCAGGGTGGAGCCGTTTTACTGCACTCTTGTGGTCACTCCCCACAGCACGAATCTTGATGGCGCCAAGAGAACATGTCAAAAGCCGTGTTCCACAAACAGCATTCATCTACCCTTTGCTTGGTAGCTCTCAGAGATGAGCCCCTTTTGGAAACTAATTGATAAAAATATGCGCCCATATTGACTGATCTATTTTCCTATCCACTACCGGCAAGAGAAGTATGCGCGTGGCAAGGGATAAGGTTCCAAGGCGCGCGACTTCAGTGTTCAATTCTTCTCTTGTGATTAATACCTCATAACTTGCTACTAGTATTCAGTTTCAAATGTAACAACCTCCCCATTAGTCGGGAAGTTAAGGATTGGCACTCTTTTTGTGCGTCGCTGTCGATAAGCATCTTCTCACGAACTCTAGATACTTGCAAATGAAAGAGATCTTTCCGATCCAGTGCCCCAATGCCATTCCCTTACCCACAAGATGGTTACCCTAGCAGAACGTGACGTTGGAGGGGTCCCCCAACATGGTATCGGAAAGAAATTTTGCTTAGAAGGAGTACGAACGATCTAGTTGGATACCTTTCCTAAGAAGTGGTTCACAATAAGCTCATATAACTGAGGTCCGATTGAGTGAAGAGGGTGGAAGTTAGCCGATCGAAAATTAGATGGGCAACATGAAGGCTGAAGTTGCATAGGCCCTCCAGAAAGGTCTTGAGTTCTATTTATGATCCCATTCTATTACTAAATGCTCCTGAATCCCAAAACTAATAATACAGTGCTTGACTACTGTTCAATAATCAACTCTCTAACAGGAGGCAAGTCCTCCTCTCCCCATTGGGTGCTCCACTTCATTCCCCGACTCATGACTTGTCTGAAGTTCTTTCCAGGGGTAATCTTTCCAATGCAGATGGGGACTCGAGTTTCAACACGTTGAGGTACCAAGCAAGCACGACCAAGCATTGCCTCCATTCCGAACCATGCAAAGGAGATAGCCTCCTTTGCATCAGCGGGGATTCCGCATTCATCCAACATGCAGATTCTGGTATCGGGGAAAGACTGTTGCAGGAAATCAATGATGTTAGGATTCTTTGCGCCTCCACCGCACATGAAAATCTCATCGAGATGTCGGTCTTTCGGCATGTAACGGTGGTAATGTTCGACGATTGCTTGAGCGGTGATACGAGTGATCGTGGCAACGCAGTCTTCTGGCGTCAAACCCAACTTGAGCCATTTCTCAATGAGCTCAACAGCTTGTCCATCGCCGAAGACCTCTCGGCCGGTGGTTTTGGGGATATCGTGCGAGAAGTACCAGAAATTGCGGATGTAATCGTCAACGAGTTCTTGGTGCACGGTTCCGCGTTTACCCATTTCACCGTTTCTGTCGTACTCGCGCTCACCGTTGGTGAAGTATCGGATTGCGGCATCGATGTAGACGTTTCCTGGACCGGTGTCGAAATCGTAGACCTGGTCAATACCACCGTCGGCGTCGCAGGGAATGAAGCAAACGTTGCCAATTCCGCCGATGTTCTGAGAGGCACGTAGTTTAGTGGGGTGGTGGAGACTGAGGGCATCGAGGAAGGCAACGAGAGGCGCACCTTGACGGCCGTAGGCTTGTTCGTGGATACGGAAGTCGTGGACAACAGTTCGGCCAGTCTTGGCAGCAATCACGGTCGGCTCACTCATGGTGAGGGCAGACTTGATCTCTCCGTTCTGGGGCAAGCTGAGGAGCCAGATCGTTTGGCCGTGGGTGGAGATGACATCGATATCCTCCATGGCAATGTTGGCATCTTTGACGAACTGAAGGACGGCATCACCGAAGACCTCGCCGAGCAGCATGTTCACCTGGCTGATCTCGCTGGCGGTGGTTGTTTCCTCACGGATGATCTTCAATACACGTTTCTTCATCTTCTGTGGCATCTCAATTTCCGCGTACTATCAGTCAGCATGATTAGACAAGGAAGACATACATGAAGAAGCTTGAAGTAGAGAGGTGATGTGGGAGTCTCCTGGGTGAATTGACAGAGCGCACAATCAATGCCGTCCATCGAGGTGCCGGAGTTCATTCCCAGAACAGTGACCCTGAAGGCACCGTTGCTAGGACCGTTTCCATTGGCATGGCCGTTGGTTCCATTCGTCGCAGATGAAGGGGCTGATTCAATTGAAGGAGCCATTTTCGAAGCAAGACGTGTGTTTGCCCAGGTCCGGGGAGTGTTGCTGTATAAATGCTAGCTCCATGCGGGTTGACAGACTACTCCAGACTATCCCCGGAGATGCCCTCCGAGGCCCCGGAGCCCGGGTGGCAGCGCGTGGTCTGCTGTGGCACCCGAGCATCGGAGGACCGGCAATGGAGCCCCGATGACGGAGTGCAAATCCTGGGTGTTGCTTGTGTGGCGGGCCCGCGGATTTTGCCTCCCGCGCCAATCACTCCGGCCAAATAATTTCCGGCTCTCTCTCCTGCCTAAGGCCTTCCCCAGAGTGCTACGCTGCAAAATGGGCGCTTCATAGCAGCGGAGATCATCAACCTCTCACTTCGGCAAGCATCACGGCCAGGCCTCATTCCATCATCCCGTGTTCTCGTGCTACGCAGCCCCAGGCGTCCCCGGCTTCTCCAATCTCCGTCGGGCGTAGGGATGCTCTCAAAGTATAAGTATAAGTATTCAGGCTCGGGACCCCCGGAAAATCAATCACCTCATCTCAATCAGTGGCGAAAATGAAGGACACTGTAGCTTGGTTCGATGCTCGGGGCCAGGCCCTCCAAATTCTCATCTCGGTGGCAACAGCTTCTGCCTTCTTGTTGTTTGGCTATGATCGTATGTTCTCCGTCTTGTTCATGCTCATCTGTAGAGGGGGTTCTCGCTGGACTGATTTCCGGCCCGGCTTTCGTTGACGTCTTCAACAATCCAAATGCCAAACTTCTCGGCACCATTGTGGCCATTTATGAGGTTGGCTGTTTCTTTGGAGCGTGCGCGACCTTCTTCATTGGCGATAGGCTTGGTCGCAAGCGTTCAATTATCTTGGGGTACATCTAGGTGAAAATTTCTGCTTACTTTTTAGACTTGTGATTATGCTAGTTGGAACGGTTTTGCAGGCTTCGGCTTATACTGTCGCTCATCTTATTGTCGGGCGAATTGTCACAGGTTTGGGAAATGGTATCAATACGTCTTGTGTTCCGATGTATCAAGCAGAGACTTCATCAGCCAAATCACGAGGTCGTCTTGTTTCACTTGAGGGATGGTTTATCACCATTGGTATCGTCATCGCGTACTGGATCACCTACGGAACTTCGACCCACCATAATGCAGGAATTCAATTTCGTACACCAATTGTCATCCAAGCATTTTTCGCCCTCATTACCTTAACATGTCTCCTCAAACTCCCCGAATCTCCCCGGTGGCTTCTCCTCAAAGGTCGGGGTGATGAAGCCCAGGTAGTTCTCGCAATGCTCGATAGCAAAGATACACCAACTGACGCACCTCATATCATCGAACTTCGACAGGACATCGAAGAGATCATTGCGGCGGAGTCATCTACTACATACAGAGACATGTTCCGTAACGGACAACAGAAGACACTGCTTCGTCTTGCATTGGGATATGGAATCCAAATGATGCAACAACTCACCGGTATCAACGCAGTTATATTTTACGTTCCTATCCTTCTCGAACAAACGATGGGCCTGGAGCACTCACTTGCATTGATCGTCAGTGGATGTACCGGCATCTGTTTCCTCGTTTTTACCTTCCTTCCCATCATTTACATCGATAGCGTCGGTCGTCGGAAGCCTCTCATGCTCGGAGCAGCAGGTCAATCAATCTCCATGATGTTGATCGCTATTCTCCTTCGTGTCGGCGGAAAGGGAGCCAGTACAGCCGCCATCATTTTTATCTTTGTATATATTGCCACATACTCCGGATTCGGCTGGGTCGCTATTCCATGGCTATATCCCACTGAGATCAACGAATTGCGTTTCCGAGCCAAAGGTGCAGCTCTCGCCACGACAGCCAACTGGATCTGGAACTTTACAATCGTCGAAATCACTCCAATTGGAATTCAAAACCTTGGATGGAGATTCTATCTCATATTTATGGTTTTCAACGCCTGTTTCGTCCCCATCATCTACTTTTTCTACCCAGAAACAGCGGGGAAATCCCTCGAAGAGTTGGATTTGTTGTACGCGACATCTGGACAAAGTAGTATTGCAGTCGCTGTGCATAGCCATAAAGGAGTAGAAATACCTGAAGGGTCTCTGGCTTTGAGGAGAAATTCGAGCGCCGCGGCTACCATTGCTGAGAAGGAGAAAGCATTGGGACAGGGGAGTGCAACGCATGGGCCGAATGCTGTTTGAGTAGTAGATATATGGCGCCTGGGGGATAGGGAGAGTTTATAAAAGTAGTTATGTCTCGGATTAGTTTGTGATATCTTGGTATTTTAAGGGAAAATTTGTATAAACGAGTTCATTGAACTAAATAGCGGTTCCGCATCGGTCAATATGAGCTTTTGTGAAATGTATAAGATCCAAGCTCGCCGTATTCTTAGTGGGGGAGCCTTCGGTATATATCCCCTAATATCCCCGGTCATTAGATAGAAGTTGACGGAATCAACATATTTACTTCGTGAAATCCCAATGAACAATGTCCACCAAACTCTTTTTCTCAAATTTTGCGCGATGATATTCCATTAATCACTCTCTTCCATGTCATACTCTCTCAACACATCAATCGTGCGACACCTCTCTTTCTCAGCGATCTTTCCCGAGAAACTCAAGGCCACATCCCGGATCTCATTGTACTCATGCAACAGCTTGATATGTTTCCGCACTGCTGCCGCAGGATCCGTCGCACTAACATCAGAAAGTCGACGGTAAGGATATGGACTTGAGTTGACTTTCTATATCTTTTCTTTGGGATTGGAGAGTTGACAGACTAAGTTCGAGGTCTTTTAGTTCCGCTTCGAGGCCTTCTTTCGTGGGAGGCATGATGGCTAGCGGTGAATATCCCGGACGCGTGTCGCCAAGGGACCGCCCGGCGCCACGCGAGTCCGTGTGGGTAATTCGCTCGACTTTCGTTAAGCGTATTAGCAGAGGGTGAGATCTAGAGAGTCTTCCGTTCTAACTGTCTTCTACTCCTCTAGAAGAATCGGAGACTATAGAAACAAATGCAAGAGCGATACTCAAGGTCTGTAGAAGGCGAATTGTCACACCAACGATTACTTCTGTAGGACCAACATCGGCTCCGGGGTTCTCGCCCGTGGCGTTCGTCTCCACAAACCGATCGGCGGCGCATCCGCCGCCCGTGACGTTGACGCCATCATATTCCGTTTACTAAGCAACCAAACTGTTCCTCCGTGGATCCCATTCCCCTCTGTTCAACGCCTCAGATCCCCGCCTAGCATCTTACTTTGAATATGCCAAGTTTGCCTGATGGTTTACCTTCTCGTCTGACTAATGTCTGATAATTAGAGACTATTCATCCCGTTGCGACGGGGAAGGCTGCCAAAATTGTACATGAGCATAGAGCTCCTCAACAATTAGAGTTCTATTCTGGGTATCGATGACAAAGAAGCGGAGGTATTGATGTAGGTGGTTTTGTCCTTTTGTTCAGAGAGCCTGGATTGCGCTTGAGGAAGGGAAGTTGCCATATCAATACAAGGAGGTCAATCCATACAAGAAGGAGGTATCATACGCTTCGCTTTGTTCCTGATGATAGCCATCATATCTGGCAATCAACCCCAAGGGTCTTGTTCCGGTATCTACTGCGTTTATGCATCGGCTTAAAGTTAGAGCTTAGTGGACGATGGCAAGATATTGTACGAGAGTTCCATCATTGTGGAATACCTCAGCGACCAGTATGGTCTAGACCTCGTCCCTAAAGATCCCTACGAGCGAGCCAAAGGAAAAATCGTAATCGACGTCATCAACAAGAAAATCATCCCAGCCTATTTTCGCGCCATGCAAGCCCAAGAACCCGACAAACAAACTTCAGCAAAGGAAGAATTCACCGCTGCACTCAAAGAATTCGCACAACATCTACCCAAGAATGACGGTCCTTTCTACGGGGGAAAGACTTTCGGATTTGTTGATATCGAACTTGTGCCTTGGGTCCTGAGGTATGCTAATTATCCAACTCGGCCTCTTTTGTGTCTTAGGGGACTAAAATAGGTTTAATATCCTGGAGAAACATCGGGATTGGAAGTTGCCGGGACCTGATGGAGGGGTTTGGAGTAGATTTCATGAGTGGGTTGAGGCTGTAAAGACTAGGGAGAGTGTTGAGAATACAAGATCTGAGGAACAGTACTATGAACAGGTATGTTTCCTTGTGTTTCGTTGCTAATATGGTTCAGATTTACGGCCGCTATCTCAATAATGTATCTGAATCAATTGGTTACGCTAATGCATAGACTGCTATGTCTCTAGCTGCTCAAGCTACTCGCGCCGGAAGAGTCATTCCTTAGGATTCTTATTCATGTAGACATTCTTCTTGATATAAAGTATATATATATATGGAGCTTCAGGGGTACAATTAATTGATCGTCCCGAACGCGCGCGGATCGCCATATGTTGATTGCTCGCTGCAAAACACCTGTTATCCACCAATCCACGGATCACCATCTGTGTCGCGCCCTGCCACCTCGAGTCTCATCAGCCACGATGATTCCGCTTGACGAAGAAGACTTCGCCGACGTCTCCGAGAACGCATTTCAGAAGGCGCTATCGAAATGGCGAGACATAGATCTGTCAACGCTACAAACGCAACTCGATAAACAAGGCATGGAAATCATTGAGTCGCAGAAGGACTTCCTCGTTGAACGGAAAGAACTATCTACCAAAACAAAGCTGTTTCGTAAACTTCCTGATGATGAAAAATTAGTGCAGGTCATGTCGTTGCTCAAAGGTTCGTCGCCGAGAGAGTCCGGGCTAAAGAGTAGCGTACCAGGGAATGATTGATGCGTTGACAAATCGAAGTAAGACAGCCGAGACAGCCTTCTTATCCATTTACAAGCTCCTCGCCGAGGCGCCGGATCCGTACCCCATTCTCGAAGCCACCGTCGCAGAACTAGTCAATTCCGCTGAATCCACCCGACTAGCCGAAGAAAATGTCCGCCTACGTACGCAACTGGAGAAAATGGGCGATGTCAATCAATTAAGACAACAACTCCGGCAGAAGGAAGTGCAAACCGAGGAATTGATTAGAGAAAGAGTGATGCAAAAGGAGACGGAAATGATGGCTTTGATTGATGAGAAGGAACGGAACTGGGCGGACAAGGAACATGAGTATCAACGTCAAATCACGGATTCAAGGGAAATGGTGAAGGAATTGAAAGTTTCGCAGGAGGTCACGTCGCAGAGGATGAATGCCCAGGATCAGAAGTTCGGTATTTTGCTTCATGTGTATGAGCTAATAGTAGATGAGGGAGTTGTGGGAAGATTGGCGGAAATGGACATCGTCGTTGCGGATTTGGAGAGAAGTAATTTGAGGATTGCAGAGGTCGAGAGACGGAACGGCGAGTTGAGAGCCGAGATAGCTGCACTGCAAAGCGGCAAGGGGACCGGTGCTGAAGATCGTGCGAATAAATTGGAGATGAATTGCCGAAATTTGGAACTGGAATATGATTCTCTTGCTCAGAAACTGGAACATATTCAAGAAGAACACAA
>Ga0302179_10002216_pt1 | contig 11397 bp, 7 predicted proteins | sample I_Palsa_E3_1_FD_198788 | JGI IMG/M metagenome (GOLD analysis project Ga0302179, IMG submission 198788) | Peat permafrost microbial communities from Stordalen Mire near Abisko, Sweden - I_Palsa_E3_1 | ecosystem: Environmental > Terrestrial > Soil > Palsa > Peat permafrost | place: Sweden: Abisko...
AGCTCAAAAGGATTCTCGGTACTCGCTTCGGTCTCCTGCCACGCTCGCTCCATGCCATGGCTCAGCGCCTCGCCGCGGTCAGACCCAGGTATCGCGATGGGAAAGAATCTTTGCAAGAAATCAGGAAAGAGAGCTGCCGCAACAATGGGGGCCAGAAAGTCCGTCCTGAGAAACGACTGTGCGTGTTGCTCCAGGGCACCCGTTTCCGACTTGCCGAACTGGCACGGCTGCCAGGCTCCGTTTGCTACATTCTCGCGGGCCAGGCTACTGAAGAGCGCTGCCCCAAAGCTGCCTCCCGATACCCCGCTGATCGCAAAAACATGTTGGGCAAAAGTGGGACACTGATCCTGCATACGGCTTAGGAATATCGCGTCCTGGGCAGCGGCATATATTCCGCCGCCTCTCGCGGCAACAATGAATACCGGATATTTGCGGGTCTTACCGTCAAAATGCGCGAGGTCTTTGCGCGACCTGTACCAAGACTCAAACGCCAGCTGTGGGCCTGCGGCATCGAATATGGCTTGCGGATTCTTGAGCGGCCTCTCGTGAATTACATGGTTGCCGTTCCAGTCAAAAAACGAAAACGTTAATGCCGCCAGGCAGGCGAGTGCCAGTAACGACCAGCCTGATCGGTAAAAGTTTATATGGAGCCCCGTGAGCACAACGACAAGAAGGGCGGCAAAAACACTGACGACCGCGATTGTTCCAAGGCTCGCCGCCAGGCCATTGAACGCCGCGAAAAGCATCGATAGCGTGAATTCCGCGGCAACGCCGGCAATCCATAGACCTCGTCCATGGTCCGATAGGAATCCTGCCAACTTATGCTGACGGCCGGTAAGCGAACGGTTCACGAGAAGCAGCACAATTGCAGTTCCAATCAAAACCCACCCTGCCACATGCAACCCGGTGGCGGTTCCGGCAGCATCTTTTGTGAGACGGGCGATAGCCGCAAGCGAGGCGCTTCGCGCGGTGGCGGAGTCCGGAAGAGATATTGTTGGAATGTCTTTCGCGGCTGCGAACATTCCGAATCCGGCGATGAACGGAACGGCTGCGCCGCAAATGACCGGCAGGCTCTTTGCAACAAACCCTTCCCAACCACCAGCGGTGATTGCGCGCGGCTTGATCGTCAGCACGAGAGCCTGACCCATCAGAATGATCACACCGGAGGCGGTGGCAACGATGAGTAGAGTAACTACTGCACGCAGCCAGCTGTCACCTTGCACGAGGATGCGATACAGCTCGTGAGTTTGAGGCGGGACCAGGAGCGCCATTGAAAGGATCATTGACGCCAGAAGCGTCGGCCACATCACACCCAGAGTAGAGAACAGAGCCGAGAACAGCTTCTTAATCGACATCAACCATCCTCTTCTTGGTCTATTCACCTTCCGAAGCATTAGACTACCCGCACGCGCCGCCTTTTTCTACGCCCCTGGAACGTGTCCACGCAGCAATCGTTAAGAAATGCAAAGGATTTCATGCTAGCAGGATTGCGTCCCATAAAAGAGATTATGGGGCGGATTGGCTTGCTGGGCGGGGAAGTGCCTTCATCCGTCATTCATGCTCTGCATCAGGCTGGACGACGCATTTCGAGAATTAACTGGGAACTTGGCTCCCGCGATTTTATGAATTTTCCCTTTTTTCCGATATAGAGATACCACTGGAGGACCTGTTGACTCCCGTCGCCAAAATGCAGCCGCAACATCGCACTGCCCTGCTGAGGTGAGACGTCAACGGCTTCCACCCAAATCAGAGTTTTGGGATCGGTAGAGGTGGCAACGAGATTCGAATAGCCCCAGTACCTATCGCCGGCCTGGCTGTAGGACAGGACAAGCGAGAATTCAGTTGGATGTGTTGCGTCCGCCGTCTTGGTGAGCATCACTTGCCATGCGCCCACGTACGGGTATTTGTCGGCAAAGAAATAGTCTTGTAAACCGCCACGCTGGTACCCAAAATGGATGTGATCGCAGCTCCGTACACTGCCTTGCTTATCCAGGCAGCTCTGAACGGCAGGATTCCGGTGGCATCCATGATCCACAAAAACAGGACCGAGGCGAACAGCGCAATGGATACGGCGACAAGGAGTTCCGCAGGCGATGGAGAGGTCAGACGGAATGAGTACATCGCGGTGGGAACGAGTATTCCCGCGATCATTAGCGTAAACGCCAGCTCGGGGACTTTCTGGCGAGAGACCGCAATCTTTTTTACCAGCGTATTTTGGTCCACCTGATGACTCCTAGGCAGTTTATTATCAATCAAAACGCCAAGCCACTCCAGCTCGGTCTTTCGACCCACGACGACAGCTAACCTCCGGAGGGAGGAACATTTCATCGGCCCTCGGGACTTTGGGGCGGAATCGTCGGTCAATGAATCATCGGAATGACTCGTGCCCACACCACGTCCTGACGGCCGGGAAAGTGTCCCGCCGATACATCTCCGATGTCCACCAGCGCGCCGGCCCCCAACATCGACGGAGTATAGTCTTCCGCTTCGCCGATGACACCTTTATCCAGACCGGGCCTGTCAAAGCGCCTTTCCAATTTCCTGGTGTGCCAATCGAGAATCACGACATGACGCGTGGCCGTCACTTTTATGGTGTCGCCGATTGCCGGGAGGCCATTTCGGACATCGTGGCGGGCATGGACGGGGTCGAAGAAGGGACCGAACGTCCACTCGCCCTTGTCGGAATCGTAGTTGCCGAGCAGAATCCAGCCTGTTCCGCCTATCTGCTGAAACGTCTTCTTCACTTCCGCTTCGTCAACAGCGCCATGAAGCGACGCGGTTCCGACGGTCACATATATCCAAGCCCCGATTCCCAAGGCGGATATCAGGAACGTCAGCACCAGTATGAGGCGGATGACGCGATAGGCGCTTTCAGCGGGCAGCCTTGGAAAGATATTCTTGCGGATGATATTTCGGAAAATGACCAGAAAGACGCCCAGCGCCAGTCCGCCGATGCCTGCCGCCTTGCCGAGAGCCTCAAGAAGCGCCGGGTCCATGGTCACTCAGCCATTGGGTGACTCCTAGGTTAACAGGACTTCAACGAATCGAATGGAAAACGCCACTGTGCTAGAGGGAGGGGAGCGGCAAGGGGCATATGGGATTGCGGGGTTAAAATTCCCACCCAGGCCAACTTAGCGCGGTGACAGACAGATTCGGTAAGCACCGTCCTGGCCGTCTGGAACGCCAGTGGCGTGCTCGGTCAAATAAGCAAGCAAATCCTCTTGCCGGGGTTGGCCGAATGCCAGACGGTAGATCGCCAGCATCTGCTTGAGCCGTCGCAGTTGCGCCACTTCACGGCTGAACGGAAGAATTGGTATGCGCCTCTCCACGTTCCATCCGCCCTCGGTTTCAAAGAGCCAGTAGGGGATAAGATCATTCATGCCCGGTGGCCGATCCGCCGCCGCCTTCGCAAATAGCTGCTCCCAAACGTCGGTCCAGTCTCCAGCGCGGAGTTCCACTAGACCGTATGCCTTGGCGATATTTCGTCTGACAGCGTGCCCTTTATACCGGTGGACCCTGCCCTCTCGTTGTTCCAAATCCACTGGATTTGACGGGAGATTCCAGTGGTAAACCACATGGCAGTACGGATGGAAATCCAGTCCTTCCTGACCGATGGACGTAGTCGCAAGAACGAACGGCCGGAAGGGCGAATTGAAAGCCTGCCTGACGCTTCCGGATCGAACGAGGGTTTTGCCGTCGTCGTCGCGGACATCGCCAAACCGCACCGCGAAGCGGCAGCGAATGGAGAATTCTTTCACGCGAATATGGCCCTGCCTGGTCGCCTTCAGGTCATCCACGCGCAGCGACGAGGTGCGCAGTGACAGTGCTTCGATCATTGCGTCGGCGACGCCGCTGACGATTTCCGTCTCTGGCCGTTGGGCGAGCCCGGTAATTTCTTTAAGAATGTGCGCGTACTCATCGAGAACCGCCTGAAGATTTCCATCGATGCAGTAATTAAGCACGCGCCTCCAGTACGGCACGCGCTCGTCGTCTGCGCGCAACAGCGCCGTCACGTCGGGTTGGTTGAATAGCGCGCGCAGGCCGTTACCGACGCGTGACGCAGCCGCGAGCACGGAGGGCGTTACTTCGGGCAGGCCCTTCGCGATTCGCCGGATTGCCCGCATGACGCATATGGCGGGGGAACCCAGAGCGAAGTCGGTCAAAACATCGAGAAGGTCGCCGGGCATTCGGCCCAGTTTTATTTGGCCTTCAAGTGCCTCAGCGAAGTATTCGATGTGCTGGCGAAATCCGTCCGCGGCATCGCCGTCGTCCCCGGCTTGCGCACTCGCCCAGCCTTCTTCCGGGTCGTTCAACCATTTCAAGACTCCTTTCCCGTATTCCTGGTCCAGAAGCGCGAGGGAAGCCCAGTACCAGCGCTGATCCGCAATACCCTCCGTCGCATAATCGGGCGTGGCGATGGTGGCGAGTCTGCCTGCGATCCGTTCCCGCACTTGGCGCCGCACACTGTCGGGCGTAACTGGTTCTCCGGAGGCAATGGCAAAGTCCAGCGGATCACCGAGGCTCGCGAGCGTCAAACAGGGATACATCAATGCAAGCGCTGGCATTCCGGTGGGCCGTTTGTCCTCAGTGTCTATGCGGAATTGCAGCAATTGACGGCGCTTTTTGTGGAGGTCATGATATCTCGGAAGGCCATCCTGCTCCTGTAACATGCGCCGTTCGCATTCATAGGAGCAAATCGCCGCAATAGCGTCGGGAACCACCTGCCAGCTCGAAAATACCAGGGCCTTGGTCGCGGGAATGTCTTGTGCATACACGCCGCCAGGTTTGAGATACGGCAGCGATGGAGGCAGCCACAGCAATTGCCACTGGCCCGCACTGACGGTCTTCGACATCAGTTGCCGAAGCCGCGCGTTTGCCGGATCGATTTCGCGATAGCGCTGAATATTGACGTTCCTCAGAAGCTCGCCGTCCGCCTTTTGAAACGCGGCGAGCAGATCGCCCGAAGGTTCCTGGCAGTGGTCCAGTAGGCGGCGCTTCAGGTCATAGTCGCCCATGAAGTTGACGAGGTAAGGACTAGACTTCCAGTATTCGATGGTGTCGCCGGCATCCAGGGATTGCGCCACCCGATCCACAAATCGTGCAGTCCGCAAATCAGCGGGGCCGAGCGTCGCTGTTTCGGGCGGCTCAACCAACATCGCGTTGTGCGACAGTGTCATGTCGATGCGCTCCGTGCGCGCAATGACCGACCGCAGATGATCCTCAAGGCTGCCGCGAACTTCGATGGCCTGTTGTGAGGCCTTGTCGTCGAGACCGTAAAGGGCCTGGCGGAACCGCCTGAATTCATCCTTTATTTCGTCGATTCGACTCTCATCGCCATCGAACAGGAACCGCAACGTATCGAGAAAATCCGTATAGTGATCGTCGTCCGCCTCACGGTCGAGTGACAGCATCCGGTACGGCGTGGCGGAAAGCAGCAGCACGCGGACTTCATGATGCCTGAATAATTGCTGCGCCAGCTCGGCCGCTTCGCTTTCGCCGTTTAGCAAGTCCTTGAAGCGTTGAAACTCATCGAGGATGACAAGATCGGGCTCAAGCGCGTCAATACAAACATCCGCAAGCCTTCGGCGCAATTCGCCGATTACCTCGTAGCGCCGGGCGACAAGGTCGCCGCGCACCCGCTTCACCCTTTTGAAATCGTGACAGACGGACAGGAGCTTGCCCAGGAAAGCCCGGTCAGACCCAATGTTATTCCGAAACGCGTTGGCCAACGCTTCGTCATAGGGGAGTTCATATTCCTTGGCCCAGCGCAGCCAGGGCTGGCGGGAGACTTTCGCCTGCAGGAGATTGAGCAGTGGGGTTGACCGGATGCCAAAGTGCCCATTGAGCATTCGGTAAATGAGTGCCCTCTCGTCCACCCTGCCCCCGCGTGATTTGAGATCGAAGGTGGTTCCCGGCGTGAAACTGATGAAGTTAATCCCGTTGGCTTTCAGGCTTTGCAGTTGAAGAGGCAAAAGCGTTAGCCGCGTTGCAAAGGAGGATGTCTCCTGATCGGTGACGTTCAGCCGGTTCAGATTCTGCTGGGCGATGGTCGCGTTGGAACAGATATAGAGGATATCCACACGCTCCACCTTCTTGCGTTGCAGGTGTTCGACCGCTTTTGCGATGATGCCGCGCGCAACAAGCGTTTTGCCCAGGCCCACCTCATCGGCGACAAGAAAGCGGCGCGCCGGTTCAGCGTCGAGATACATGCGGTCAAAGACGTAGTCAACGGTGCGACGCTGGAAATCCTTTAAACCTGACAATGCCGCATCGACATTGAGCAACTCGGTGCTCATCACGTGTCCTCCCGCGGCATGGAATCGAACACCCGCCAGAGGTCAAGGAACTCGGGAGGAATGATCTTCTTCCCTTCCGGTGTTTCATTGAGTTGCTCGACGAGTTTCCGGACGGAATCCAGCCGGCCCGGATTGCGACTGTAGGCCCGCGTCAGTTCTTCAAGCAGTGGTAGGCCGTCCAGCGCGCCCCCGGCGTTCCAAGTGCCGCCGATTGCCGATACAAGGTCGCCAACAGAGGATAGGTCCTCCGTGTCCTGCAAGAAGAGCAACAGGTAACGCAGGAAGCCTTCGCGATTGGCAACAATTGTCCGCAGCACGGCCGCGTCCCGCCCCTCTGCCATATTGTCCACCGGCAGGTTCAGCACGAAACAAACGGCATGATCGCAAAGGGCGGTGATGAGTTCGAAAGCTACAAAGCCGGTGATGGAGGCGGTCGCACATCGGGGAATTAGGACTTCGCCCGTCGTGGCGAAGGGAGAACCGTCAACAGCGGCCTCCCTTGGCAGGGAAATGGGCCAGATGCGGACCGATTTGATCTCTCTGAGCTTTACATTGCGCTTTGCGGAAACGGACAGATCCCAGATATCCTCCCCGGCGGCGGCACAGGAAAGCCGAAGTCCGGCGAGCATCAATTCTGAGCGGGCCGCGTCGATGATCTTTTCCGCCTGTTCCTCTAGCGTTGGCGGCGGGATCTCTTCGGGGGGCTCAAATTCAGTGAGGTACTCGCCGAGACCGTCGTCGCCCAGGAACGAATCGATGCCGCCGACGCGGCTGCGCTTGCCGGTCAGTTCAGCCAAAATCTCGACGTTTGTGCCTGCCACTAATGAAGCGTTCGTCGCGTTCGCAGACCCAAGATAGAGTGTCGTATCCCAGCCGTGCTCGACAATGTATGCCTTCGCGTGCAGTCCACGCGTGAGGTGGTCTGAGGCTGGAGCATCGTCGCCGTCGTCGGTTTCGGCGCTCTCATGCAGCACCTTCAGCGCGCCAAATTTCGCCAGCGAGGCCTTTGTTGCTCTTGCCAGTTCGTCGGGCCGCGAAACCAGGACAACCGCTTCGTCCGTTGTTGCGGCAAGAGCATGCAGGGCCGACGCGGAGGCAAACGGGGAAATGACGGCCAGCCTCTTCGACGGCTTCGGAGTCCATGACCGCGGTTTCAATCCAAGCGCATGAAACGCGAGTTGCTCATAATCACCCGGCAATTCGTGCCAGACGGTCTGCCGCAGTTCGTCGGCGATGGTGTCGCAGTCCCGCCGAATACGCGCGGCGGGCGGGCACGCAGCCAACTCAGGAAGTGCAGCCACGAGATCGGACAAGGGACGGTTCTGGGTCACTGTGCGCTTGCCCGGTGCAGCCACGAGATCGGACAAGGGACGGTTCTGGGTCACTGTGCGCTTGCCCGGCGTGCCGTCCAGGCTCAGGCTCAGATCCCACGACCTGTCGCCCGTGAGGTTACGCGACAGTATCAGAACGCGCAAGACCACATCTTTAACGTGGCCGGCCCGCTTGAACCGGAGCACCCAGATCTTTGGGTGAAAAACGCCGCCATGCGGCGCGGTCACCTGGACTACCGACGATTCCAGCAGGCCATACAGCACATGCGGCAGGTTCGGCGCGCAAATCCGTCCTTGCTGGCAGAAGATTGAAAGCCTGTCTGTGGTGCGCCGGAGCGCCTCAAGCAGGGCGACTCCGTCCTGCAACATCGCATTGAGGTCCTCGCTCGACCGGAGAGCCAGGTGCAAGGGTATTGCCAGCAAAGTCGTCGGATCAAGCGTATAGGTCGTCGCCAGGCCGACATCGAAAGTGTAGCCTGGTGGCGGGCGCAGGGAATCAACCAAAAGGCTGCGACTGTTCGGATCGAGCATTTCATTTACCGTCCAGTCCGTCGTGCAAATCACGAATGAACCGCGTCACGGTGGGCCATCGGTAATTCATGCGCGACAGTCCCGCGGCACCCGTCCACTGATCGAGCGCTCTCGGATTCGTGAATCGCGACCGCCCGCCCTTCAGGCGTATTTCACGACTCCGGATCAGATTGCGGGCGACCTTGTCTTTCATAATCGAATCGCCACAGGATCGAACCAGTTCCACACGTTGTGGCTGACCGATTACCTGCTCGCGGAAAACCTGAAGCTTGCGTATGACAGCCGACAGGCGGCCGTCTCGCCAGCGCCAGGCGATGCGCCACCGGCTCCGGCTCAGGCTCAGCAGGGAGAGCAAGGTTCAAGCTTTCCGCTCACCCCCGAAGTCAAGCAGATGATCGCGGAGGAAGTGAAGCAGCAACTCGCGGCCGAGCAGGCCATCTCGGGGCAGACGCCAAGCCCGCAGCCGACCGGGGGCGCGGTTGACGAAGCGCCTCCGGCGCTGGACCCGAGACAGCGTGTGTTCGTGATTTCCAGCACTCTCGACGTCGCCGCCGCCGGACAGACTTGCGCGCTGACGCCGGGCGACATCATCCTGCGGACCGATGACGCCGCCGGAGACGGAAACACCGTCGGCGTCAGCGTCCTCAACAGCAAATCCGGAGATTGTCCAGTCAACTCCTCCGCGAGGATGGAAGTTGCCGCGCTCCAGGAAATGCACAATCAGTTCCGTGAGAAAATCGCGTCCGGGCTGACGTTGCTCGCGGACAACCACGGCAAATCCGGTCTGCCGGCCGGTCCGGCGCCGGGCGCGCGTCAGGTGCGGGAAGGACAGGCTGCACCCGACTTGAACGTGGACAAGGCGCTGCTTGCCCAACAGCAGGACGCGAACCAGATTGAGGCCGAGGCCAGGCAAGCCGCGGCGAGTGCGCAGGGGACGGCGAATTGAGGCGGAAGACGGGTTCAAAGATAAGTTGAAAGGAGCATGAACAATGCGGCAGAAATTCCATTTACTGATCCAGGTGAGCGCGCTGGTGCTGGCCGGGACGTATCCGTGGCGCTTGGCGACGGCCCAGGATGCTTCTTCGCTGACCGATCAACTGAGGGCAGTACAAGGTCGTCAAGAGCGGCTCGGACGCTTCCGGCTTCGTGGTCATCGAGCCGGGCGCTGTCCTCGTCGTCAAGAAAGGCGGCATTCTCGGCGTTCCGCCGGGAAATGCCACGATGGCCCAGCAGACGTACAAGGACGGAGAACTGAAAGTCCTCGGTGCCATCGCCCGAGGACTGCTCGGGAAGACCACGCGGTATTTCCAGGTCGGAGAGAAAGTCTATGTGCGCAAGCTCGATGTCAACTTGAAGGCCGATAAGGTCACCTTCATCATCTTCGAATGCGATACCTGCAACGGAGCCACGGACGCGTCTTATAAATCCGAAGTGGTCTTCCAGTTTCCCAAGGGCTATCTCGGCACGGCGGAGCCCGCCCAGATCGAAGATGTGATCGGGCAGGTTTTGGCGGTCGATACAAGCGGGGGCGCACAGACGGCTGAGGTACAGCAACCGCAGCCGACGGCCCAGGTCCAGCCGGACGCGGGGCCGAGATCTTCTCCGCCGCCACCGCCGGAGGCTGGCGGCGCGGCGCTGCGCAACGAAGACGTGGTGAAGATGGCGAAAGCCGGGCTGGACGACGGGATCATCATTTCGAAGATCAAGTCGTCCAGAACGCAGTTTGATACATCCCCGGATGCGCTGATCGCGCTGAAAACAAGCGGCGTCAGTTCGGCTGTCCTGAGGGCGATGACGGAGCCTTCATCGCAACCCCAGACGGAGCTTCGTAGTCAACCCGCGGCGTCGGGGGCGGGACTGCCGGCGAGTTATGGGGGGTACCTGTTCGACGGCACGCAATACCAGCCCCTCGCGCCCGCGAAAATCAGCGTGGTCGTCGGCCTGACGCTTAGGGCGGGAGGAAATGGCTTCGCCGTCGACGGCTTCAGCGGCGAGGTATCGCAGCTTACTCGGGCGACGGAGGCCCAGCGAGGTCAGGATCGTCGAACGGGTCTGGTAACGGTCTTCGCAAATTTCCCAGAAGTCGCGACGTTCGGTTTCGGCCAGCGGAGCCATGGCCCAGTCGTCGATCACCAGGACTTCAATGCGACTGAGGCGCGCTAGCAAACTGCGCAGACTCCCATCGGCGCGTGCGATGGCCAGATCGCGGAACAGCGCGACGGCGCGCATGTAGAGCGCCGAGTGACCATCCCGGCATGCCTTCTGCGCCAGCGCGCAAGCCACGAAACTCTTGCCGACGCCGGTGGGTCCGAGCACGAAGATGTTTTCGTGGCTGTCCACCCAGGCTGACTTCTGCGCCAGGGAGCGGATCACACTTTTGTCGAGTCCCCGAGAAGCGCGATAATCGATGTCTTCCACCGAGGCGCCCTTCAACTTTGCGGCATGCAATCGCCTCGCCAGGGCCTGATTCTCGCGCCAGGTCCACTGCTGATCCACCAGCAGCCCGAGCCGTTCCAAGAAACCCAGCTCCCGTGCAGCAGGATCTTGTTCCTGAGTTTTCAGGGCATCCAGCATGCCTAGCAGCCGCATAGCCGTCAGTTTTTCCATCATTGGTTCTTGTAGCATGTGGTCTCTCCTTACTCGAAGTAATCCGAACCGCGGATGTTGTCGTGCGGTGGAGTGGAAGCAGACGGCGACGAAGGTAACGGTATCTGATCGAGCGAGTTTTTTAGGATCGATTCAACGCTTTTGTAGCGGCAAGCGCCGGTGAGCAACGCACGCTCGCAAGCACATTCCACGCGTTGCGCGGAGTATTTCTCCGCCAACCGGATGATGCCCAGACATCCGCGATAACCCATCTCCGGATGCGGCTTGTCGTTCATGATGCGTTCGAACAACCGTGCCGTGTGGGGGCCGATCGTCTCGGCCCAGTGCACCATGCGCGAGGGTGTCCATTCCAAATGGGCCCGATGGCTCTTGGGACGATGCTCTTCGTTAGTAACGGTCTGCCCGCGTGCGCGGCTGCGCAGGTGCGAAGCGACGCGCGTGCCTTTGTGCAGGATCTCTACCGTGGTGGGCGTGGAACGGATCTCGACCAGTTCGTGCACCAGGTTGTAGGGCACGCTGTAGAGGTTGGTATCGAACGCGACGTGATAATCGATGTTGACGCGGGCGCGCGACCACTCGCTCAGATCGAATGGTTCCATCGGCAGAGGCTTCAAGGCCGGCTTGTCAATCGC
>Ga0302179_10002217_pt1 | contig 11396 bp, 8 predicted proteins | sample I_Palsa_E3_1_FD_198788 | JGI IMG/M metagenome (GOLD analysis project Ga0302179, IMG submission 198788) | Peat permafrost microbial communities from Stordalen Mire near Abisko, Sweden - I_Palsa_E3_1 | ecosystem: Environmental > Terrestrial > Soil > Palsa > Peat permafrost | place: Sweden: Abisko...
TCCTAATCGTCACGGCGAGGCCACGGTTCATCTGAATTACGGATACCTACACCTTGACGATGGGGACTTCGATCTCGCCGAAGCACGGGCCGCAACGGCTTACCGATTGGCCGAAGAGAAGCGCGACTACATAATAATGGGACGGGTTCGGGTGCTCCAATGCATGATTGAGAATGCCGAGATAGACGAAGAGCTCAGTGAGGGCATCGATCCTGGCAGCCATGCTCAACGCGCCCTCGAGTTCATTCATGAAGCCATAGAGCTTGCCAAGCGCACGCAGAATCGCCGACTGTTGGACAGCGCATATGTGTGGCAAGGATTTACGCATTGCAACGCGTTCTTTGATAATCCAGAGGCTGCTCGCGAATCCTATGAATTGGCTACTCACAGCAAGGGTGCTCAGTCCTGCACCACTTGGCGAGATTTGCAAACCCTGAAGTCTAGGATTCTTCAAAGAGGAAGCGTCGATTCGAAACTGAAGGCCTGGTGCCAGGGATCGGTCGGAGACAAGAGCTTCCAGCAAATCAGCGAGGAATTTGCAGAACTGGTCATTCCGCGAGTTTGGGAACGTGAAGGACACAACGTTTCTCGCGTAGCCACTCGCCTCTCTATTTCTCCCAAGAAGGTTCGTCGGATTTTGAGACAAGTTGATCCGCGCAACCCCCAGAAGACCTAAGTTGGGCCGAAACGGACGCTAGTCCGGATTGGACTCTACTTTGTTACTACTTCTGGTAGTAGCTTGCACACCAAATTAATGTCCGCCTGCGCGCCACCTCCGGCGTTCTAATCGCAGTCTCGGAAAGGCACGACACTTTCCTGAGTGATTGCAAACATGAGTAACTATTCGCACAAAATCGTACTTGCCACAACGCTATTCGCCCTTCTCGTTGCCAACCTCTACGCGCAGAATTCAAACGGCGCGCTTCGAGGAGAGATTCAAGACGTCAGCGGCGCGCGCGTCTGAGGCCGTGGACTGCGCTCGTCGCATCTAGACCAGTTGGCAGACGCAAACCCCAAAAGCTTTGCGATCGACCGAAACGGACGCCGGTCCGAATTGGATTCTACGTTTGGCTCTATTTGACAGATTGGTCTTTAATGCAAGCGCGATGTTGGTCGTTGATGTGGGGGTTCTTCCAAATCACAAGCATGATTTTTCGCCCGAAAAGTTTTGTGATGTCTCTCACTGTGGGAAAAGCAGACTGAAACATGGGAGACGAGCAAGCACTTCCATGCAAGCTGTGGTGTTTGTCTATTTCAATGAAAGGCTCCCGGTTACGGAGAACGACATAGCTTATGAATCTGAAGAGCTGGCTTTGTAGTTCATTATTAGCTGTCGTGTTTGTCGCACCGGTATTCGCTGGAACAAACGAAGGCTCGGAAACGAAATCCAATTCCGCCGCAACAGCAGCCACCGCACCGAGCACGTCCGACCCGGCTGCCGCTCCGGCAAATCCCGCCACTCCATCGCCGGCTCCGTCACCGAATCCCTCACCGAGCTTGTCTCCAACATCGGCCCTCGCGACCGGGAACCAAGATGGCGGCACTTCTAAATGCGCTGGTAGCGAAAGGAGTGCTCGCCCCAACCGAGGCAAACGCGATTCGAAACGCTGCCCCGGAAGCCGAGTTTCAACTCCTGGTCGAGGCGCTCAGCCGCAAAGGCATCCTGAGCGCAGCCGATTTGACAACGGCCAATCCAGAGCCGCAACCTGCCGCCGCAGCGGCAGCTCCGCAGCCGGAGAATGAAAGCATGTCTTCCTCGCTGAGTGTCTCGGAGCCGCAACCGCAACAAACCGCGCCGCAGCCTCCTCGACCGTCGCGCGTGGCAGGCGAACTGCAGCCGCCACCGGCTGCGGTGGTACCGGCCGTAACTCCCATCCGCGTCTTCCCGGTCGACGCCCCCAAGTCCGGCGCTCTGGCTGGCATAAAAGCGGGCCCGATCACGCTCGCTCCCTACGGCTTCATCAAAGCTACGGTCGTGCATGACAGCAGCGATCCCGATGGCGATGACTTCCCATTTCCCGGCATATGGCTGAATGCGGGGGCTAACTCCACATTCAACACCGGCCCCACCGAAGATCCCGAGGTCCATGTGAAGGCGCGCTCCACCCGCTTCGGTATGAACTTCGAGTGGCCGGACATTTCGAAGAAGCTCACGGTGACCGGCAAGATTGAGGGCGACTTCGAAGGGAACTTCAGCGAAGTCGACAACCGCGACGTTTCCTCGATTCGCAGCAATGAACCGCAACTGCGTTTGGCCTTCGTCCGTCTGGATTACCACGCCAGCGACGCCACTGACATTTTCTTCGTCGGTGGACAAGACTGGACCCTTTTCGGTTCCGGCGCGCTGATGAACATTCTGGAAACTACCTTCAATGGCGCATATTGGGGCAATACTTACGAGCGTTCACCTCAGCTGCGGGTCGGATTCATCCAGAACTTCAATAAGGAGCATCATGTCAACCTCGAGGGTCAATTTGGGGTCATGATGCCGAGCACCGGGCAAATCCTGAAGCTCGGCTCAGTTGGACTCGCCGGCCAGCTCGGGGAGGGCGAGCGCGAGGGCGCCGACGCCGATCGTCCCGAATATGAAGGAAGAGTGGCGTTGAGTTCCCAACTCGACAAGGCCCCGGGAGTCGCCCCGGCGCAAATTGCGCTGGCTGGATTCCATTCCAGACGCACATCGATCGTTCCCAACAGCTCCTACCTCTGTGGTACCGCAAACGGGGACCCGCTGAACTGCTCCTTGGAGGCCGCCTTCCCGAACGGCTTTCAGGCTTCCAGCACCGAGTGGGGCGGCCAAGTCGTGGCGCAATTGCCCACGCGGTGGTTCACCCTGACTGCGACCGCCTACAAGGGAGGCGACCTGCGCTTCTACTTCGGCGGCCAAATTAACGGTTACGTCACCGATACCGGCGGCCTGGCCGAGACCTCCGGCCCCTATGTCACTGCCGATGGCGGTCCGCTGGGTGCTGCCGGTGGCGCGGTCCTCGGCTGCACCGCCGTAGTTGCTGCTGGCGCCGCCTGCCCGGCAGGGGATGCCGTGGTTGCCCCGCAGCGTCCCATCCGGGGGTTCGGCGGATTCATCCAGCTCGGCTTGCCGCTTTCCCGCTGGTTTAATGCCGACCCGAAAGGCCACAATGCGGGCTGGCAGCTTCACTTCCTCGTCGGCAAGGACCAAGTGGTGGATCGCGACCTGAATAATCCTGGATTCAGTGGTAGTTTGCCAATGTTGATGGGCAAGAGTGCCATAGCGACCCTTTACTACAAACTAAACACTTGGGCCTCGTTCGGCTTGGAGCAGTCGATCTACGCTACCCGTTTGGTCGACCACCTCACGCTGTACACAATTGCTGGAAGTCCATCGAACGAATGGCAAGATCACCGCACCGAGTTCGGGCCGATCTTTACCTTCTAGACCGATTTCCGACGCGGAGTCTCAACCGGGATTCCGCGTTGGAACCGGGTATGTGCAAATTTGCAACACCATAGCGTTTCGCCGTCGCTTTTGGGTGGCGCAGCGCTTCAACGCTGCGATCATCGCATTCTCTTGAATGCGGCTCTAGCCGCTGAGGCACTTTTCTTTTTGTTTAGTTTAGGGGAGTTGTTGGGATGAGTATTGGTCGAAAGGCGGCCCTGCTGTCAGCTGTTCTGTTGTTGGCCGGGTGGGCGAACGCCGCATCGCGAAGCAAGCTGGTGAGCATCACGGTTTTGGATTCTGAAACTCGGGCCCTGCCATTGAGCGACAACGGCGTGCCACAGAATTGCGACCAACTTACATTCGACGCCTATTGCCGGTCCACGCAAACCGCACCACTGGTGAGTACGCTTCTGGTGCAGGTGGGCGATGAGCCGCCGTTCCGTGTCAGTTGCACCATTGAGTCCAGATTCTCCAGATGCCAACCTTTGCCGAGGGGCGAGAGTTTCGACGCGCGACGAGAGAAACAGGGTGTCACCATCTATTACGTGGATGACAAAGGCAAGGCGCGACAGGAGTTTTACAAATTTGTGGACCCGGACAAAAAAGGCGCGGACAAGAAATCGGTTGCGCTTTCGGCGCCTGCGCCAAGCCCCGCAGCAGCCCGCGTAGCCGCGACTCCGCCGCCAGCTTCCGTAGCCGCGGCAACGCCACGCACGGCAAGCCCTCAGCCCGCCAGTTCGGGCAGTACGGCGCGGAGCAGCCAAACGGCGGGTGCGCAACCGCAGGTCGCAGGCGCTCCCGGCCCCGGTTGGGTAAAGGCCGTCAATCCGGAAATAATATCGCAAGAGGTTCGGTGCAATTTCACCTCAACCCCTGCGGGCGCAGAAATCAGCGTGGACGGCCAATACGCGGGCAACACTCCGTCCGCTGTCGGCCTTATTACTGGAACCCATGTCATTGTTTTGTCGATGCCGGGATTCGCCGAGTGGAAGCGTGAACTGAGGGTGGCGCCGGATTCAGTCTTGAATGTAGCGGCCAACTTGCAAAAGACGAAGCGCTAAGCCGGATGGAGGTCGCGCGAAGAATTTCATCTTCTGCCTGGGGTTGGATCGCTGTTTATTGTCGCGAGAAAGCAGTGGGGTAGTACAGGAGAAAAATACAGCAGACACACGGAGGAAGGTATGGCGATAGCTGTGGCAGGAACCAGTAGAGCAGAATACAGCATCTGGCGCGTGATCATGGCCTCGTCTGTCGGCACCATGATCGAATGGTACGACTTCTACATCTTCGGCAGTCTCACAGCAGTCCTGGCCCTGAAGTTTTATCCCCCGGGGAATGATACTTTCGCCTACCTCGCCTACCTTGCGACCTTCGCGGTCGGCTTTCTGGTGCGCCCTTTCGGTGCACTGTTCTTTGGGCGCATCGGCGACCTCGTGGGCCGCAAATACGCCTTTATCGTGACCCTCTCCATCATGGGCTTTTCAACCTTTGTCATCGGCCTGTTGCCTTCCTTCAAGACGGCAGGCTGGTTCGCACCGGTCGTACTGCTCGCGATCCGCATCTTGCAGGGACTGGCGCTGGGCGGAGAATACGGCGGCGCCGCAGTTTATGTCGGCGAGAACGTCCCCGACAAGAAGCGCGGCTTCTACACCAGCTTCATCCAGATCACCGCCACGCTCGGCCTGTTCGTCTCCCTCATCGTGATTCTGGTCACGCAGAATTCCATGTCGAAGGAAGACTTCGCCAACTATGGCTGGCGCATTCCTTTCCTTGTCTCGATCATCCTGGTGATGGTCTCGCTCTACATTCGCTTGAAGATGAAGGAATCGCCCATCTTCGCCGAACTGAAGGCTGCGGGCATGACTTCCACGCAACCACTTACCGATGCGTTCACCAAATGGGCGAACCTGAAACTCGTCCTGATTTCGCTCTTTGGAGCGACCGCCGGTCAGGGCGTGATCTGGTATACGGGACAGTTCTACGCTCTTTTCTATATGCAGACCGTCCTGAAAGTGAATGTCAAGACCGCCGCCATCGTGGTCGCCATCGCTCTTCTCATCGGGATGCCGTTCTTCACTGTAGTGGGAGCGCTTTCCGACCGGATCGGCCGGAAGAAACTCATGATGGCGGGTTGCCTGCTCGCCGTCATCTTCTACATCCCGATCTACAAAGGCATGGAACGCGCCGCCGGTAATAATGTGGTCACGGTAAAATCCTCACGCAACAAAGTGACGGGCGCAATCGGGCTCACGGCCATGACCACTGACGCGACCGGTGCCTTGGTTCCTGCCAAGGAAGCTCCCGCTCCCAATACCACCATGTTGGTGCTTTGGGTGTTCGTGCAGGTTCTCTTCGTATGCCTGATATACGGCCCCATCGCTGCCTACCTGATCGAGGCTTTCCCGGCGAAGATTCGATACACTTCGCTTTCTCTGCCCTATCACATTGGAAATGGAGTGTTCGGAGGGTTATTGCCGTTGATAGGTCTGTCGTCGGTCGCCGCGACCGGAAATATTTATGCCGGCCTCTATTACCCAATGATTGTGGCCGGCGTCACGTTTGTCGTCGGCAGTCTGCTGCTGCGCGAGACTTACGGTGTACGTATCTGGGACGAGGCCGGAGGTCGTCCCGCGGCGGCGGATTGAGAATTTGGCGCTTCCAACGCGCCGGCCTTCCCGCGGTGTGAAAGCCGGCGCAAAACCCCTGACTCCGCCAACTGGCGCTGGCGGAGAACTGCCCGTGTGTATCATGAATTCAGGCAATCCAATCCAGGTGTAACCAATATGGCGGAAATGCTTCAGAAACCACAGGTGGTGAGCGAGACCACCGAGGCTCAGATCGCAGTCCATTGGCGGGAGGAGGAATATTATTATCCCTCCGCGAAATTTGTCGGCCAGGCGAATCTGACCGATCCCGGCATCATCGATCGCTTCAGTGAGAAGAATTTCCCCGAATGCTTCCGCGAGTACGCCGATCTGCTGAGCTGGGATCAGTACTGGCACACGACGCTTGACACGAGTGACCCACCCTTCTGGAAGTGGTTCGTCGGCGGCAAGATCAACGCCTCCTACAACTGTGTGGACCGCCACCTCGCCAGGTACAAGAACAAAGCTGCATTGATTTTTGTTCCCGAACCGGAATCGGAAGCTCCCGTATCCGTCACTTATCGCGAGCTCTACGTACGAGTGAATGAATTCGCCGCCCTGCTGCGCGATTTCTGCGGCCTGAAAAGTGGAGATCGCGTCACCATTCATATGCCCATGGTCCCCGAGTTGCCCATCACCATGCTGGCCTGTGCCCGCCTCGGCGTAATCCATTCGGTTGTGTTTGGAGGTTTCAGCGGCGAAGCTTGCGGCCTGCGTGCCGCCGATTCCGGAAGCCGCGTACTCATCACCATGGATGGCTACTATCGCAACGGAAAGATGATCGACCACAAGGCGGGTGCCGATATCGCGCTGAATACTGCCAAGCAGGAAGGCCAGGCCGTGGACAAGGTCCTCGTCTGGAGGCGCCACGCAGGCAAGGATGCCTCGGCTTCGCCGTTTGTGAAAGGGCGCGACTTCCTGGTTGACGAAGTGCTGCAGAAATACATCGGTAAAATTGTGCCTCCCGTCCCCATGGATGCGGAGGCACCGCTGTTTCTTATGTACACCAGCGGCAGCACCGGAAAGCCGAAAGGCTGCCAACATCGCACCGGAGGTTATCTCTCCTATGTGGCTGGCACCTCCAAGTACATCCAGGACATTCATCCCGAGGATGTGTATTGGTGCATGGCGGACATCGGCTGGATCACCGGCCATTCCTATATCGTTTACGGTCCCCTCGCCTTGGCCGCGACCAGCGTCCTCTACGAAGGCGTCCCTACTTACCCCGACCCCGGTCGGGTATGGAGAATCGCGGAGCGCCTGGATGTCAACATCTTCCACACCTCGCCGACTGCCATTCGCATGTTGCGCAAGTCAGGACATGATGAACCTACCAAGTACAACTACCATTTCAAGCACATGACCTCGGTCGGAGAACCCATCGAACCAGAGGTCTGGCGCTGGTACTACGAAACCGTCGGCAAGCGCGAGGCGGTCATCGTAGATACCTGGTGGCAAACGGAGAACGGCGGCTTCCTGTGCAGCACAAAACCGGCGTTGGATCCGATGAAGCCGGGAAGTGCGGGCCCGGGAATGCCCGGAATCTATCCCGTGATTTATGACGAAAACAACGAACTGGTAACCGCAGGGTCAGGCAAGGCAGGCAACATCTGCATTCGGAATCCGTGGCCCGGGATCATGCAAACCATCTGGGGCGACCGCGACCGTTTCGTCAGCCAGTACTACCGGAAATACTCGAAGAATCCCGCCAGCAAGGATTGGCATGATTGGCCATATTTTGCCGCTGACGGAGCCGTGCTTGCCGCGGATGGCTATTTCCGCATCCTCGGCCGCGTCGACGATGTTATTAATGTGGCCGGACACCGTCTAGGCACGAAGGAAATCGAGTCTGCCTGCCTGACCGTTGCCGAGGTAGCGGAAGCGGCGGTGGTGCCTGTCGTGGACGAAATTAAAGGTCGCGTGCCCGAAGTCTATATCGTCCTGCAACCGGGCATCGAGTCCAGTCCTGCGATTGTGGAAAAGGTCAATAAGGTCATTGAAACCATGATTGGCAAGATTGCCCGCCCGCGAAGGATCCTTATCGTTCCGGATATGCCGAAAACACGCTCTGGCAAGCTTATGCGTCGTGTTCTGGCGGCTGTATCCAACAACCTGAGTACAGGAGATATCTCGACCTTGGCCAATCCCGACGCTGTCGAAAAGGTCCGGGAGATGGCCCAAGGCAAGGAACCGGTTGCGCTAACGGATGGTCCCGAGGACCTGAAAAGATTCGGAAGCGTGGACTAAAAAGAGCGGATTAAAAGAAGAGTGACGCTGTCCAGCCTTTGAAACAGAGCGGTTCAAGCCCGGTGAAGAGCCGGGCGTACGCGCCCGGCCCCCGATTGCTCACTTCTTATCGTCATCCTTCTTATCGTCTTTCTTTTGGTCTTTGCCCTCATCCTTGGGCTTAATCGAAAGCAACTCCACCTCGAAGATCAGTGTCGCATCGGGCCCAATCTCCGCCCCAGCGCCGCGTTCGCCATAAGCCAGGCTTGAAGGAATGACTAACTGCCATTTCGATCCAACTGGCATAAGCTGCAGCGCTTCGGTCCATCCTTTAATCACTTGACCGACGCCAAATGTGGCTGGCTGCCCGCGCTTGTAAGAACTGTCAAATTCCGTTCCATTGATCAGAGTGCCGCGATAGTTGCAGACAACCGTGTCGCTAGCTGCCGGCTTCGGCCCTGTGCCGGCGGTCAGAATTTTGTATTCCAGACCGCTGGGCAACGTAACCACGCCCTCTTTACTCTTGTTCTCCGCCAGAAAAGCTTCGCCGTCCTTTTTGTTCGTAGCCGCGGCCTCTTGTGCTTTTTCCTGCTGCTGTTTGCGAACCTCGTTCTGCACTTCGGTGAGCACCCCCTTCGCTTCCTCTTCCGTCAGACGCGTCTTGGTACCAGCCAGAGCGTCCTTTAATCCCTGGGATACGAGAGCGGGGTCTACTTGCACCGATTGCTTTTTCAGGTTAGCCCCAAGGCCCTGCCCGATATTCATTCCGAGGGCATAGCTGAACTTTTGTTTTCGCGTTGTAAGCGCCGGAGCGGTCGTCTTCGCGGCGGTTCCCGTTTTCTTTGCCGGAGTTGTGGCCGATGGGGCCGAAGGAGTCGTTGCCGGCGGAGTACTTGCTGGAGGCTGTTGGGCATAGCCATCCCCAGCCAGCATAGTCGACGCGGCCAATAGTAGCGCTGTAATCAAAGATCTTTGCATTCATCTATTGTCCCATAATTTTGCATCCATGCAGGGTTCCCCGGTACTCCTTAATGCACTCGGTGGCAAACGAATTTTAGTTTCCAAGGGCAATCTTTCGACAGGGAGATAGCGCTATAATGCCGAGCATGAAAACCGCAGCCTGGTTGTTTTCGCTTGCAGTGATAGTAATTTCGTTAGGAAAGGCCAGCACCGCCAAGATTCTGGTCCAACTGAAGGACGCTCAAGGCAAGGTCGTAGGCAGCGCCATTCTGTGGGAATCCGGCCCTGGGATAGAGATGGAAGTAAATATCGAGAACCTGCCGCCCGGCGAACATGCCATTCACTTTCATCAGGATGCGAAGTGCGAGGCCCCGGACTTCAAGTCGGCGGGACCGCATTTCAATCCCGACAACAAAAAACATGGACTGGAAAATCCCGAAGGCCATCATGCCGGCGACGGTCCGAACTTCACCGTCGGTGCAAACGGCAAAGCGCACTTCAAGAGAGAAGATAAAGACGTAAACCTTGGCGCCGACAGCCATTCCCTGTTCAGCAATGGAGGCACAGCGTTAATCATCCACGCCAAGGCCGACGATCAGAAGACCGACCCCGCAGGAAACGCCGGCGACCGTATCGCCTGCGGATTCATCACAAAATAACCGGACAGCTTCTGTCAGGGCAAGGACGCTGCATTTCGCACCACGACTCACCTGTTTCATCCCTGAGCGAAGCGAAGGACCCAAACCTTCGTCATGCCTGGTCGTCGTGCTTGGCTCAAGATAATAAACAAGGCTGAATCGCTATCGTCCCGCCGAAACGTAGATTGCCGGAATACTCATCTTTTTCACCATCTCGTTCAGCGCCACCAAATCCTTGGACATCAACTCGCGGCACTCGGCCAGCAGCGGTTCGGCCTCTTTTTGCAGTTTGTCGAACACGTCATATTGCTGCTGGGTAGGAGCAACATCCGCCGAATCGACGCTGAATTGCAGACTGTGCAGCCGCTCGTCAATAAGCACCGGATAATTCAGATTAGACTCCGAGCTCTTCGCGTTCACCTGGAGCAACCGCGACTCCAGGTCGTAGCTTTTCTTGTCGAAATCCTTGGTAGCCGAGACGAGCGAGGCGTAACGAGCATCCTCACCAAACCGCTTGCCGAGGGCGCGAATCTGCACGCGCACCTCGCGGATCGTCCCAACCGTCTCATGGATCTGCGAAATCTCGGCCACAATCTTGCGCCCCAGCTCGGTCTGCTTCTCGACGTCTTCGTTCGACACCTTGACCCGCTGATCGAGTTTCACCTCAAGAGGTTCCGTATATGGCTTCCCCTCAACCGTCAGTCGCACCTGATACGTCCCCGGTGTCGCCATCACACCCTGATTGCGGAATTCCGCCCCCGGTTCCCCCGCCAGCGGAGTCGCTCCCTCCGAGCGTAAATTCCAGGCAAAGCGATTCAAGCCCGCATCAGCCGGAATCTTCTCATTAGGCGGCGTCTGATCGGGCCATTCTGGCGGCGTCTCTGGCACCTTGCTTTCCTCGTTGGAGTATCGCCGCACGATCTTGCCCGACGCATCGAGAAACTCAAGCGCCACCACTCCCTTGGGTGCCGTCGGCAAATAATAATAAATAACCGCTCCAGCGGGAGGATTCTCGCCCACCGGCTGTCTGCGCTCATAGAACTCGGGCCAGCGCATGCGGTAGGTCAGCCGTGGCTTGTAAAGCACAGCTCGAGTCGCCGACGATCCATTCGCACTCACCTCGCGCAGCGGCGTAATGTCATCAAGAATCCAGAAAGAGCGCCCATGGGTAGCCACCACCAAATCGTCATTCTTAACGATCAGGTCGTGTATGGGAGTGTTCGGCAAATTCAACTGCAGCGATTGCCAGCTCGCTCCGCCATCGAATGAAACGAATATCCCAGTCTCAGTCCCGGCGAACAGAAGGTTCTTCCGCACCGGGTCTTCACGCACCGCATGGGTATAAGCGCCATCCGGAATCCCGTTGGTAATCTTCGTCCAGGTCTTGCCAAAATCGGTGGTCTTGAAAATATAGGGCTTCAGGTCGTCAATCTTGTGCGTGTCCACCGCTGCATAGGCCGTGCCTGCATCGTATGGCGAGGCCTCAATCAGACTCACCAGGCTCCACTC
>Ga0302179_10002218_pt1 | contig 11390 bp, 12 predicted proteins | sample I_Palsa_E3_1_FD_198788 | JGI IMG/M metagenome (GOLD analysis project Ga0302179, IMG submission 198788) | Peat permafrost microbial communities from Stordalen Mire near Abisko, Sweden - I_Palsa_E3_1 | ecosystem: Environmental > Terrestrial > Soil > Palsa > Peat permafrost | place: Sweden...
TAAACGTTCCGCGCAAAACCCCGTAACGCTCCACTGCTTCCATCGCATACTCGGAGCAAGTCGGAACATACCGGCATGATGGAGGAAATAGCGGCGACACGGCCCATTTATAGGCTCGCAGCAGTTGCAGCGTGACGAGTTTGGCAAAGTTGCGCAAAGTTCAGTTTGGATTCCGGCTACCGTCTTCCGGCTTTCGTAAATTCTCCGACGCCCGCGCCGCGCCCAGCTTCTGTTCAATTACTACGAAGGCACGAGTTACTTCGTTCACGATGGCGGCAAAGTCCACCGTCAAGAGCGAATTCTTAGGATTGATCACTACGTCTACATCCGGCCCAGCCGCGTTTCGCGTCAGGCGGACGGCCTCGCGCAAGCGGCGCTTCATGCGATTGCGCTGCACGGCGCCGCCCAGAGCGCGTCCGACGGTGAAGCCGACGCGCAGGCCGGAAGCAACGCCCTTCGCCGGCGCATCCTCCTGCGCCAGCATATTGGTTGATACGCGCTCACGTTGCCAATAAAAAACTGTCATTGATGCCGAAAAATGCCGGCGCCCCTGTTTGTAAACGCGCTCGAAGTCGGCGTGGCGCAAGAGCCGGCCACTGCGCGGAAAACGAACCTTCGCCAGCCTGGGTACCCGAGATTCCTTGTCCACAGGAACATTTTCGTTCACGGACGAAGTCCCGAACAGACCCCCTGCGACCACGCGGACAAGAGTGTCCGCGCCACACGCTCGCGTGACACGATCTTCGCAAAATAGTATTTCGGCCACACTTTATTCGCGGAAGCCGGGCTTTACCGAAACCCGCTTGCGCCCCTTGGCGCGGCGGCGGGAAAGCACCTTCTGGCCGCCCTGGGTCTTCATGCGCGTGCGGAATCCGTGTTTCTTGACTCGCTTGCGCCGGTTTGGTTGGAATGTACGCTTGGGCATGAAAAAGTACCGCTCCTCACTGGGTCAAAGTTCTTAAGGGCAAACCAAGAGTATAAACGACGGAGGCCGCTTGCTCCAAGTCGCAGGCCACTCCGAAATACGATCTGCACAATGCGCGATGCAGTTATATCCTCGCTACTTGACAGGCACGCGGTTCGAGTTCTGAATGGTTGTTCGTGAAAAAAAATTCCTGCGGAAGATTCCCACAAAGCGAAAAAATTTGTGCTAGTATGCCGGACTGTTCCAGCTTTCAATTTTTCTTTTATTCTGACAACCGCGTCCCGTGAAAACGGGCGCTTTCCGCAGTAGACAAGGGATTTCATAAACGCTCCGAAATGGAGTTTTGACGCGCTCCCAATCCAGCCGCTGGGACGCAGAGGCGGCAATTCATAATTATGTCCGTTCCAAGCACAAGTCTCTCCCCGAATCCGTGGGCGCGCATTCTCGATGCGCTGGAAAAGAAAATCAATCGCCACTCTTACGACACCTGGCTGAAGCCGACTCGCTACAGCCACGCCAGCGGCGGAGTTTTGTTCGTTCGCGTACCAACCGTGGAGTTTCGCCACGCCGGCGATAAGTATGCCGACCTGATCCAGGAAGCCATCGACAACCTCGGCATGGACTTCAACGATGTAAAGTTCGTTACTCCCGAGGACGATCCGGCAGCTACGCCCATGCGGCACGATGGCGGTTTATCCGCTCCGGTTACGGCGCCGCCCGCTCAGTCGCGCTTCGATTGGGATGGCGCGGCGCAACTCAACGCGCGCTACACGTTCGACGCCTTCGTCATCGGCTCGAGCAATCAATTCGCGCACGCCGCCTGCCAGGCCGTTGCGGAACGTCCGTCAAAGGCCTACAACCCATTATTTCTCTATGGTGGCGTTGGCATGGGCAAGACTCACCTGATGCAGGCTATCGGGCACGAGGTCAAGCGCAGGCAACCGCAGGCGGCCATCTGCTACATATCGAGCGAGAAGTTCACCAACGACATGATCAACTCGCTCCGTTATGACAAGATGACCAGCTTCCGCGACAAGTTCCGCAACGTGGATGTGTTGCTCATCGACGACATTCAGTTTCTGGCTGGCAAAGAACGCACGCAGGAAGAATTTTTTCATACCTTCAACGCTCTGCACGAGTCAATGAAGCAGATCGTTATCGCCAGCGACCGTTCACCGAAGGAGTTGGCCGAGATCGAAGACCGCTTGCGCAGCCGGTTCGAATGGGGATTGATCGCGGATATTCAGCCTCCCGATCTTGAGACCAAGGTCGCCATTCTGCAAAAGAAAGCCGAGCAGGAAAAAGTCACTCTGCCTACTGATGTAGCGTTATACGTGGCCTCAAATATCCGCTCCAACGTTCGCGAATTGGAAGGCGCGTTGATTCGTTTAGTCGCGCACTCTTCACTGATCGGCGCTGAGATCACCCTCCCTTACGCGCAACAGGTGTTGAAAAACTTCATCGATTCGCAAGCACGCAAGGTCACCATCGAATCGATCCAGAAAACAGTGGCTGAGCAGTTTGGGCTGCGTCTGGTTGAGATCAAGGCGAAAAACAATTCGCGGGCCATTGTCTATCCGCGGCAGATTGCCATGTACCTGGCCAAGCATCTCACCGAAGCGTCGCTCCCGGAAATTGGCCGGCAGTTCGGAGGCAAGCATCACACAACCGTGCTGCACTCGGTCGAGAAGATTGAAGAGGTTCGCAAGAACGATAAAGATTTAAACAGGCTGCTCAACAAATTAACTGAGCAATTGGGCGGTTAAATGCGGGCTTGGTTCAGTTTTCCACGAAAGAGCTCAGATTCGTTTTGCTTTGCCTGTGTAAGCCATGTGGAAACTGTGCATGGTTGAGTGGGAATGAAAAGCGGCGGCGGATTATGGTAGGCGCTCCGGCGAGTTGAAGTCCGATTCTTAACATCAACGTGTGGTCCGGAACGTGGTGAGAACAGATGGGTTGGAAAAGTTTTCCACTTCTCCGCAGCGCCTACTGTTACTGCTGGTTTTATAGGTTTTGCATTTGATATAAGGGAAGTACTAAAAGTCGCACGGGAATTGGCTTTCACGGGGGAGACGGATTTATGCCGGTCGAAGCCGCAGTTGCAGCGGAGACGATGACGATGGAGATCACGGTCAGCAAAGGCGAGTTGCTGCGGGAGTTGACGGCCACTCAGGGCGTGGTCGAGCGCAAGACCACCATTCCGATTCTGTCGAATTATTTGTTCGAGGCCGGCGGAGATAAGTTGTCTCTGACCGCCACCGACCTGGATCTGAGCCTGCGAACTTCCTGCAACGCGAAGGTGAAAAAGGAAGGTTCCTGCACCATCCCGGCGCGCAAACTTCACGACTACGTGAAGCTGCTGCCCGACGCCGATATCACCATCAAGCTCCTGGAAAATCACTGGGTCAGCATTCGCTGCGGCCGCTCGAACACCAAGATGGTGGGCATGGCAAAGTCGAACTTTCCCACTCTGCCGGCGTTTCCCACAGCTGGCGCAATCACCATTCCGGCGCAGGTTTTGCGGGGCTTGATTGCCCGCACTGGCTTTGCCATCTCGAATGAAGAATCGCGCTATACATTGAACGGCGCCTTGATGCTGCTGAAGCCCGAATCGATCACCATGGTCGCGACCGATGGTCATCGCCTGGCGCATTGCGAGCGCAGCGGCGAGAAATTCGATGGCGTCTCCGGCGAGATGAAAACGCTGGTGCCAAAAAAGGCCATGGACGAACTGAAGTCGCTGCTCGATTCCGAAAAAGACGCGGAGACGATTGAATTCGCCAAAGACGAATCGACGCTGTTCTTCCGCATCGGATCGCGCCTGCTTACCTCGCGCCAGCTCACCGGCCAATTCCCCAACTTCGAAGCCGTCCTGCCCAAAGACAACAACAAAATCATCCCCATCAACGCCGAAGAATTGAACGCGGCAATCCTCCGCGTGGCCCAGTTCGCCGACGAACGCTCGCGCGCCGTGCGCCTGAAGCTGGAGAAAGGCGAGCTGAAAATCTCCGCCTCCTCCACCGAATCAGGCGAGTCCGAAGATTCCGTCGAAGTTCCCTACACCGGCGACCCGCTCACCGTGGGCTTCAACGCCGCCTATCTCGTGGACTTTCTCAAAGCAGCCGGCTCGAGCGAGGTGCGGCTGGAGTTGAAGGATCCGCAGTCAGCCGGCCAGTTGCGGCCGGCGGAAGGCGACGATTATAAGTATCGGTATATCGTGATGCCGATGAGAATCTGAGGAGAGTTGCCGTAGATTGCCAGACTTTTTGACGATCTTGTTTGGGAGGCCAAACCGAATGCCTGGATTATCCGTTGAAAAGCGTATTCGTGAGGCATATATAGAAATGACGGCTCAGGCTCATTAACGCCCTCCAGCGGCAGGGGACAGTGTAGAAGGCGATCTCGGCAATGAAGCCACTTCCTATGCGAAGAAGTTTGTCGCTGAGGAACAAACCACCGAATTTCATATAGGGGTTAGCGACTACACGACGAACCGTGCTCTCGTTTACACGATTGAAGCATCCAGACTCCTTTGTGGTGGACTTCTTGGAATCGACCACGCACTAAAATTGCTTGAGATGGCCGTCACAGAAGTGCGGACTCAACGCCGGAGTTCCCCCCACCTGCCAGATGAAATGCGCGGGACAAGCCTGGTCTGATTCGTTCACTTCGCCGCATCCGAAATCTATTCTACTTTCCCACCGCCGCCCACAACTATTCTCTCTTTTACACAAGATTTCGAAACTGCCTTTGCAGACTGCTGCCCATCAGAATTTCTTTTGCCCTATGATCGGCTCATCGCTGTTCGAAAAGTAGGTTGTCGTACGAATGGGCATAACGGAACTCAATTGGTTACCGATCCCGCTTGATTTTTGGGTCCCAGCGGGACTCAAAGATTTTCAGCAAGGTTGGTTTATCAACCTTCTGCGGGCTTCTCTCCAGTCGGAAAATATGGGCTACCTAATCCTCTGTGAAGAGGGGTGCAGTGGTTGTCATGCCTGTCTGTGGCGGGTTGCGAATGCGCATCATCCCGAATATTTCAAAAAGCATTGTTCGTTGGTGTTGGCATGTTTCAACAGTGCACAGATCGCAGGGCGCCGGGTACTATATTTTCAAAAATTGGTAGAGAAGGTAAATAAACAGCTTCCAAAAATTAGGAACTATCGGTCCCGGAAACAAGGTTTATCCGAAACTTCCACAAGCATTAACAAGGGGGACAGTTTTTACTCTCCCTCTGATTCTCTTTGTTTTGATTTTGATTTAGATTCTAAAAGCAAAGAAAAAGAAAGAAACAACCAGTTTTTCTTTGAGAGGCCCACGACAGAAATGAGACTAGAACAACATTTTTCCGAATCCGAGCTAGAACAGGGCGCTCGACGAATTCTGCACGTCATGGGATTGCCGGAATCCTTGCTCGCCGCCGCCGCCGCCGCGGTTGCAGCCGAGGCTGATCGGACCAGATTGTCCATGGACGGAATTGTGCAACAGATTACGACTGAGGCGATGCAGGCTTACCGGCGAGGAATATCCAACGAAAAGTTTTTAGAAGATTTCCTAGCTCAGAAATGGGCGCGGCAGGTACTGGAAATTCTCAATCTTTCGGATACCCCAAGTCATATTTCCAGGCTCGCCGTTGTGCTCAAGGCGGAAGCAAAAGACAAACGTCAGAATCTCCAGGAGACTGCACAGCAGATTACCCATGCGGCATCTGAGGACCGGCAGAGAGGTAAAGCAATAAATATATTCTACTTCGAGGATTTCAAGTGGAGGTCGAATGCCAGAATCAGTAAAGCGGAGCAAAGAAAACTTGATAACCTTGCCGCAAATGCAAGGGCAAGAGAAATCCTACGAGGACAATTCCGCTGATTGGGTTTTGAACGAGATCACGGCTCTCGGCGAGGCATTCGGTGAGGGGCTTACGGCGGAACGCCAGGCGATTTATGTAAGAGCGTTAGCCGACATCCCGAAAGATGAGCTTCGTCGTGCTATACGGCTTGCTGTTAAGCACTTGAAGTGGTTTCCAAAAGTAGCGGAGCTGCGTGAACTCGCTCGAGGTTTACCCGATGCTGCTGTTGATCGCCCTGGCCCTGAGGAAGCCTGGGCTAGGATGCCCAAAGGTGAACACAGGGAAGACGATAGCGTGGTCTGGTGCGAGGAGGAGCGCGCCGCCTATAGTTCCTGCCGAAGCCTGCTTCTTGACGGAGACCAGATTGGCGCGCGCATGGCGTTCAAAGAGCGCTACGAGAAAGAAGTGGCAGAAGCCCACGCCGCGGGAAAGCCCGTCCGATGGATTATGAGCGCTGGGTTTGACATGAACCACAGACTTTCGACGCTGGCGACCGCGGTGCAAGAAAAGCGCATGACTTTGGAGGGAGCTCTAAATTTCGTACCAGGAGAACGCCAGAGCGATTTTGCCCAGATGCTCCCGCCGAAAGAAGCGAAGGGATTGCTGACCGGCAAAATTGAAAAGCTCCCAGATATTCCGGGATTGGGTGGAGTCTTGGCCAAGATGCGGATGGAGGACTTAGTTCCGGAGGAATTGGAATCCCTCCGCCCGTATAGCGAACCTCGGCCAGAACCCACCGCAGAGGATCTTCGCAAACGGCGTGATGACTTAAAGCACCAAATAGAGCTAATCACGCGTTCCCGGAATGGACCGAACGGTAGCGGCGCGTAAAATTCCGGGCCTCCTTAGTGCAAAAAGAGAAGTAAGATTTGGTAGCAATACAGATTCGGATACGTAAGGGATGTAAATGGAAAAAGAGACGAAGCGCGTTTTTCAGAAAATGCTGGAGATTCTGCAGGAACAGCAAGACTCGATCCGAGAACTACAGCGCAAGGCCAAGCCGTCGGCCCAAAATATTGATGATGGTTTAGCTCGAAGAATCGAACGGATTGCCCTTGAGGTTGGCGAGCGGGCATCGTATGAGATAGATTGGCCCCGACTCTGCGACCGACACTACGCAGCACGGAATTAAGCCTATCGCCTGCGTGAGTTGATCGCCTCTCGCTTGACCTCTCCACCTTCCTACCGTACATTTGCGACCAACCGAATTCTGGAGGAAGACTATGTTGGACGGCTTTAAGAAATTTATCCTGCGCGGAAATGTTGTGGATATGGCGGTGGGTATCGTGATTGGCGCGGCGTTTGGCGGAGTCGTGACTTCCCTGGTGAAGTCATTTATCGAGCCACTGATCGCGCTTGTTGTGGGCAAACCTGACTATAGCAACCTGGCCATCAAGGTCGGCGACACTCCCTTTCCCTATGGCGTCTTCTTAACCGCTGTTGTGCAGTTTCTGTTGATCGCCGCGGCTATTTACTTCTTTGTCGTGGTGCCAGTAAACGCATTGGTGGCACGCATGAACCACGGCGAGAAGCCGCCCGACCCCACGACGAAAAAGTGTCCCGAGTGCCTGAGCGAAATTCCCATCGACGCCCGCCGGTGTTCGCACTGCACGCAGCCCGTGTTGGGCAAGGCAGCGTAAAAGACTGGCTCAACTCCGCGCGAAAACCTGTCAGCCGCAAGGATCGTTTAACATGGGGCATGCGGTTGCCCAAGGTTTTCGCCGACCTTATATTCTTGCTGTTTTTCTCTGCGATCGTTACCTGCACGGCGGCAGCCCAATCTTCGTCTAACTCCAGGCATGGTGGAAAACCGTTGCCTCACGCTGACCGCCCATTGCCGGCGGGATCCGTCAGCAACGGAGCGTACCGCAATCCGGATCTCGGTTTCTCGTGCAAGATTCCGGCTGGCTGGGTCCTGCGCACGGAGGACATGAACTCGCGCGACGCGGACCAATCAGATGCCATAGCGAACAAAGACGCGGCATCCGCCGGCGGGCAGGTCTTGCTGGCGGCCTTCTCGCGCCCTCCGCAGGCCCGCGCGGAGGATGTTAATTCATCGATTCTGATCGCGACGGAGAGCGCGGCGGCTTATCCGGGATTAAAAGATGCGGCGCAGTATTTCGGCCCGCTCAACGAAGTGACGAAAGCTCAGGGGTTCGCGGCCGTGGGCGACCCATATGAGTTCCCCGTGGGAACCAAGACCCTGGCCCGCGGCGATTTTCAGAAGGACGTCGGAACCCGCGTGATGCGGCAATCGACGCTGGTGATGCTCTCCCGCGGATACGTCGTCTCATTTACGTTTATCGGCGGAACGGAGGATGAAGTCGAGGAATTGATCGGCGGACTGTCCTTCGCGCCGTCGCGGAAAAGCACAAAGTAAGCTGTACCAACTGCGAGGCCAACGCTAACACCCTTGTCATTCCGAGCGTAGTCCGGACCCTGAGCGAAGCAGAAGGGGACGGCAAGTCGAGGAACCTGCTTTTTGCTTGCGCTGCAAACGCCGTCAGTTCAGCGGCTCCGGCTCCAGCGCAATATTCTTCTCGCCCGCAGCTTTCTTCTCCGCGTATTTCTTCATCCACGCTTCCCAGCTCTTGCCGGCAGCAGTGTCGCGTCCGGTAAAGGCGAGCGCGGCGATGTCCGCGTAGGAAATAGAAAGTTTCTCGTTAGCATTCTTCGGATACAGCCGCACAACGGAATCCTTCAAAGTGGACGCATTGCGGCGGTCAAAAAGATAGCCTTCAATCGTCGATCCGTCTTTGCGCGTGATGGTCACGTCGCCGCGATAGTCAAAAGCCTTTTCCAACGCCGCGCGAATCTCTTCGTCGGTAGCGAGGGATGGAATCCAGCCCTCGAGCTTCTCGTGCGCAGTTCCGGGCGCGACTTCCAGCGCATCGGGATTTAAGGAGTTCGCGTGCGGCGGTGTCGCGTCGGGTGTGGCGTGGTCGATGTGGCCGGCTTCTTTGCCTGTCATCGGTCTTCTTTTTGCATCTGGCCAGCCGATGCTTGCGATTGCTGCGGGAGGCCACCGCGTCTAGGCCTTGCGGTGAGCCGCGAAATCAGAAACCCCAAGCCACCGCCAACTATGCCAGCCGGGATTGCAAACTGCGGGTTAGACCAGCCTCGCTTGTCGAGCCCACAACTACACACAATTGCCATCCCTATGATCCACAGCCAATCTCGGGCTTTAAAGGTCATATCAATCCCCCGAGGACGGATATTCTCTTCCAAACTTAACTAGGATCGGGTTCCTTGCAAAGAAGGTTCGGCGCTCGTGATCTGCACCAGCGGATGCGCCGGTGCCGACGGCTCCTCCAGGAGGCGCAACGCTTCCTGATCGCGATATCCGGTAAACAGCGTTCCCTTCACCGTTGCCAAAAATCCGCCCAGAGAACTGAAAGTCGCATGCACCGCCGAAGCCTCGTATCCGCTGTGTACCATGCAGTTGGCGCACGCCGGATTCCCCGACTCCGTTCCATAGTTCTGCCACTCCGTCGTCTCCAGCAACTCGGCAAACGTATCGGCGTAGCCATCCTGAAGGAGGTAACAAGGCTTCTGCCATCCAAACGCGTTGTAAGTCGGCATGCCCCATGGCGTGCAGGGATACGTCCGCTTGCCCATCAGAAATTCCAGAAACAGCGGAGACAAATTAAACCGCCAGTTCTTCTTGCGGTTCGACAGAATCGCGCGGAACATGCGGCGGGTGCGAGCGCGGCCCAGGAAATGCTTTTGGTCGGGCGCTTTGTCGTAAGAGTATCCGGGCGAAAGCATCATGCCCTCAACGCCCAGATCCATCATTTCATCAAAGAAGGCGCGTACCGACTTCGGATTCGCTCCATCGAACAGCGTCGTGTTGGTCGTAACCCGGAAACCGCGCCGCAAAGCTTCTTTCACCGCATCGACCGCAATGTCATATCCGCCCTCGCGGCACACGGCCAGGTCGTGCTCTTCGCGCTGGCCGTCAAGATGCACGCTGAAGGTCAAATACTTGCTCGGTGTGAAGAGATGAATCTTTTCTTTCAGCAGCAGCGCGTTGGTGCACAGGTAAATATATTTCTTGCGCGCCACCAGGCCCGCGACAATCTCGCCAATCTGCCCATGCATCAGCGGTTCGCCGCCGGGAATCGAAACCATGGGCGCTCCGCACTCATCCACCGCGCGAAAACATTCTTCCGGCGTGAGATCTTTTTTCAGGATGTGCGCCGGATACTGAATCTTGCCGCAGCCCGCGCAAGCCAGGTTGCAGCGAAACAGCGGCTCCAGCATCAGCACCAGCGGATACTGTTTGCGCCCCGCCAACTTCTGGCGCAACACATAGGACGAAACCGTCCACATCTGTGATACCGGAACTGGCATTTGCTTGGTCGGTAACCCCTATGTGGATATCTTATCAGGGTCAGGCAGCTATATGGCGGCGAAAGGGTCTGAGGCGGGCGGCCCGCTATCTCTACCGTCAGATCGTTTTTCGGGATAAGTGGCAATTGAGTTAGGATTCAACTCATGGATCAAACACCGGAGGATGCGCTCATTGAAGCGATCAAGGCATACGATTATCCGCCGATCACCTACGATTTCCTTGGAGGGCGTGAGCGCCGTTTTTCCAGCATGATCAATCTTGACCACTTCCTCCAGGACCTCCTCCTGTCCGGTGATATGCGGAGCCTAAAGGACGGATTATCGGGAATCCTCTACTGGGGTCACTATCGAGCTGGTTTCAGAGATCACCGCGTGATCAGCTTTCGAACGACGGTTTCCGATGTGCAGCTTCAGAACGCCAATGAGGCAATTCGGCATCTCGATGGCACCGGACTCTTCGGCCTCAAGGAAATAGAGCTGCCGCAATTCAGCAACATGGCGTTCATCACAAAGTTCCGGACATTCCTCGACCCAGAGCATTACTGTGTGCTCGACAGCAAGATTGCGAAACTTGGGCCGCTCGCTATCCGCCTCAAGCGCCAGCGGACCTACATCCCGATCAACACGCAAAATGATCGAGCGTACAGATTGTGGGTGGATACCTGCTTCTCTCTCGCATCGCGTCTGCAGATCAAGCATCGTCCAGTTGATGTGGAAAGAGGGATCTTCTGCCTCGTAGACCATCGCAAGGTTGACCTTGCAGATCAACTCCTGAGTGCTATTGCGTAGCGCGGAAGCTGGCCCAGGCTGTCACACCTTATCGCGGTTTTCGAAAGGTGCAGCATCTCAACAGAAGGCACGCTGGAAATTCGTTTCGAGGAACAGGCGGAACCCTTCCTAAAGAGCCAAAGCCCCGAGTGGCTCGGGGCTTCGAGATACTGAACGGCGTCCGCCAAACACTTACCATGATAAACGCCGCGCTCGAATTGTCAATAAACTTTGGTATCGAGTGACCCGAGGAGGGCAAGGGATTCGAACCCTAGTGGCTGCAAAACCACTCGACATTTGGCGAACGCCGTCCAGTACCCACTGGCAATGCCCTCCTAAACGAATCGTCCGCCCTTTAACATCTTATGAGTGCGAACTAGCAAGACAAATTGCACGCTCACAAATATTTGAGGAACAGGACCAAATCGGGAGAACAAAAGAATGGTAGGCGCGCGAGTTCAGACGCGGTAAAACATCACCCGCCCCGCCGGATCCAAC
>Ga0302179_10002220_pt1 | contig 11386 bp, 19 predicted proteins | sample I_Palsa_E3_1_FD_198788 | JGI IMG/M metagenome (GOLD analysis project Ga0302179, IMG submission 198788) | Peat permafrost microbial communities from Stordalen Mire near Abisko, Sweden - I_Palsa_E3_1 | ecosystem: Environmental > Terrestrial > Soil > Palsa > Peat permafrost | place: Sweden...
ACGTCGCTTGGTTTTAATTTCCGCTGTTGGTTTTCGGGAGTTCGGCGGTTAGGGAATGGGCTCGGTAGCCAGTTCCGCCGGATTTATAGGGTCGAATTTGGCGGTGGAAAATCCCTTGTTCGCCTTCACACCTGCCTAGGACTCCCCGTCGGACTCCCACTCTAAAAGAAATCGATTTGGTATGACAATTTATTTGGGCCTGAACCCAACCACACCGACAGTCCGATCTTTAAGTCCTGTTGTTCTGCACTCTACGCTCTTCCGTCGATACCCGCCCGAACAAAAGCAATAATGATTGATCAATCGATCGACATGGCATTGGATATTCCATGCATCCCCCCTGGTCCATTTGTTGCACCGAACCCACTGCCTCGTCTCCCGTTTAGATGAGGTTCCTCGGGTTCCAAAAGACCTTCCACACGACCTCATGCGTATCCTCAATCCAAATCTTTCAGACTTCAATCGCGATTGCGGAGTGATTATTGATCCGGATGGCCTATCTCGCCGGAGATTGTCTTCAACCCGCACGGAAGTCTTCCTACATTTGGGATGACCCTCCTTGATCCGCACAGTCGGATATGATTGATCGAAGACGGGATCAAGATGTTGTAAAAATGACAAAAAAACTACTGCACCCGCCGATTCCCGTATCATTACTGACTACAGCACTAAGGGGGCTCTTGCCAGCTTAACTTTGGAGATCGAACGGGATCCAGTGTGGTCTGGCAGATATGGCCGTAGCTGACAAGTAACCATGGAATTGGTTCATGAACCCTTTTTCCCATGATAAACTTGCTTATTTCACATTTGAGTATCGGATTGCGTGAGATCCTCGAAGTTTATCATACGTATGTATCAAATCAATTTCCTGGATAATCAATCACGATCACGGACAATGTCGAGCGCATCCAGCCGCGCATGCAACCAATTCCACAGAATAACACACACATACAATCACTCATTTATTCCCCTGATGACACAAGTAAATAACCTTCCGCAATGCCGCATAGCGTGACTCATGGTGTGATGCACCCTGGACGCCAACCAAGTCACGCACACCGACCCACCAATTCCGTGATTCGCGCCCTTTACGCTACAACCTCCATACGCTTGCTACCGCGCCCAACCCGTCGGCTTGCCGTCCCAGCACATGACTCCCACCCACCAGCCAAACGGGGTTAATTAAAGTCTGTTTCGATCCGATGCGCCGGTTCCATTGGCCGGTATTTGCAGACTCACCACGCACGGTGACTGGGCGTCTGATCACGCGGAGGTTTGATTGGCGGGGATCCCGGGAGACACACTTTATTGGATTGGAACTTTGGTCACGGTGCACGTGCGCCGGCGTGATTGGCTGGGAATGGTGTGCTGGGGTGCGCATTTTTGGGAAATTTGGCGAATGGGCGGATGTTTTAGAATGCGGGGGTCAGTCACGAGGAGAATAACATGGAAAAATTTGTCTGCTGCGAAGGATTTGTGTGTGCATCCATCCACATATATAACCCACACACACTCAGCTTGGCAGTTCTTTGTGTTATATACAAGCTATCACCACCCACAGAATCGTCGCAGAAGCAGCAGCGTCACAAGAGTCTCATCAGCTCACAGCAATACAGGAATGGTGCAGAAATCGTCTCACGGACGGGGTGGTGCCGGAAATATAGCCGTTGAAACAGTCAAATATGTCGACGGACTAAACTACTCCCCTCCCATCCTCTCGGTACCTCCCTCCCCCTCTCCCTCTCCACCCTTCCAGAACAATAACTAACTCCCGTGTGCAGCCAGCGAACACCTCGCACTATACCACCGGCCGCGGCGGAGCAGGCAACATCCGCAAATACGACGCCGTCGAAGTCCGTCGAGCACAAGACGTCCCCGAGGGCCCCCAGCGCATCCCACATCTCACGGCCGCCGGCCGCGGCGGCGCAGGCAATCTCCAAGCCGCAAAGAAACGCGAGGCCATCCGCCGCGCAAGTATGTCTGCTCCCGCCGCGGAGGGCTGCAGACTGTCCTCCGAGTCAGCACGATCGAATGCCCTTTCTACGACGACTTCAAGGGGGTCGACGAGTTCGTCGATATCGGATTTGGGGATCGCGGATTGGGGGAAGAATCTGCTTTTTGGACGGCGGAATTCGTCGACTCAGAAAGCTTGATCACACACATACCTCTACGTGATCACACACCCACACACCTCTACGTTCACAGGCACGTTTATATATGCTTGACGACTTGAGAACGATTGAACGACGGTCTTGGGTCTTGCGGCATTTCTTATTTCTCTACTTCTTATTTATAATATCATTGCGCGGCGGGGGTGTCTGGACGGAAAAAGTTTATGTTTTCTTTCGAGCAGCGAGGGGGACGGCGGACAACAAAAGTATTTTTTTACGGTTGGAGGGGTGAAAGCACGCACGCACGGAGCGAGCGCACGGACGGAATCTAAAAGTTATCTGTTTTGGAACTCAAAAGTTATCTATTTATTCGTTTTCATAATTTGTGTCATGTCGGGGGTTGATGGTGAAGATGGATGGATGGTGGGTGCCGATGATGGGGGAAAGGAAAAGTGTTTTGGCGTTATACTGGGGAATGAATGATTATTACTAGCGATGTGGCATCAGCACAATGGGACATGGAGAGCAAGAAGGAATTGCGTAGACTCATGTCGAAAGGTGGCAAATGTATAACATCTGGATCAAGATTACATCTCTTGGGCAGCTTTAGTTTTATATATGTATGTGTTATAATATATACTTGATGATTAGCTATACTAATCGGTCTGTGTCTGGTGGACGTGTGGTCTTATGAGGCGGATCGGATTGCCGTGTATCTGTTGCCGTTGTATTATGTGCTTCGGACCCCAAAGGCTGAAAGTCGTAACGACGTCTTCTCCGGTCAGTATGTTTATTTTGAGAAAACACCGGAAGTGGTTGTAACGATTTTTCCTGTCAGCTTGGAGATTACTCGATATCTCGCGACCCCGAATTTTTCAAAGATGATTGATGATCTGATCAGCTTGAATCGTCATTGTCGATCTGATCTGATCAACCGTTAGATAAGGGGTCCATGCGCGTCTGTACAGAACTTAATAAAAAAGTCACACCACCCCCTTTTCCTCACGCCCTTCCAGCACGCCCTTCTCCCTGCAACAAGCGACACAGTACTCCTATCGAACGACCTATGGCGGCCAATCGTGGCCCGTCAACAGTGCCAACATCCACGACAAGGGGTCCAAATAAGTCCGGCATGTCTTCCAAAAAGGGTCCCATTGGCCAAGTCGTCGTCGATAGTAATGCCCAGCGTCCAAGAAAAGTAGATTATCCCATTAAGCGTAACTAAGCCTAGAAACCGAGATTCGATTGGAACGCCTTTCCACAGACCAGGGCATTCGTCGATTGCTCTGGTCTTACTAGTGTCGCTGAAACCGCGGACCTCTGGGCCGTGTACACTAAAGCCTGCAGGATTTACAAAGCCGAAGGCGGGCAGGACGACCTTGGCAAACAAAACGTTAAGGTCCATCCCATCCCATTTGCGCGCGCATAATCTGACATCAAGTAGAATCGTATCCAAAATCTTCGGTTCGGTAAGTCAAAATCGACGCAATATACCCGTCCCGATACACCATCTGAAGACGAGAGTCTAGCTAGTGCTGTCCCCACTCGCAAGAGGAGGCGATCGTTGTCAAGCCCTGTCCTCGTCCCCGACGACGAATCCACGCGATCACCACCCCCGTCTGCGCCTCAATTCCAAACGCTCAAGCCAGACGAAATCATCGACTTCGCGGGGTTCAGAGACGCAGTGTCGACCTTGCAAGACCAGTGTACTCGGCTCATGGGATCTTTAGAAGAAGCCCGTCGGACGATAAAATCTGTGACGGCGGAGAAAGACCATTATAAAGAATTCTGGCAGGCAATGAACAATTATCACTCTGTTATGTTGCGATTCCAAGTCGTCCCTCCGATTTCCTTCCCCCACAACACGCCGCATCAATCCGCAAATGTCGTCATGGGAGCAGGTGGTTTTCCGATGTTCAATCCTCATCAAGGTCTGCCTTCCAACGGCACCGGCACACCATTTCAACAACCATTTCAAGCACACGATAAACAGCAGGAGGGAATGGGACAGTCACCCTCGCAGCATCCTTTACAGCCTCAGCAGCAGCAGACTTCCACCACAGGCCCTACTACTCCTGCCAACAACCCCGCTACGTCCAGTCAAGCGAGTCCTCCGTAGGCTAGGCACCGGCACAATTTCCACACGTCTCCCTCCCTCGTCAAGGTACTCCTCCGCCAGCCTTAAAGTTACTGATACTCCCAGCAAGCCGAGTGATTCATATTTCGTAAAGTGGTGGGCATATCGTGGTAATGTTACGGAATCCACAGGTCGTAGTGGTGAGGCGCCGAAGGTTGGTGGTGCAGAAACTACTCCCGCAAAAAGGCCACGATCTGACGATCACGATCTCACAAGAAATCACCACCATGGGTTTAAATGCTGCTGCCACCACCACTAGAATAAATAGAGCCTCAATTTCCTTGGTAGTTAGTAAATTACATCATGAAGACTCATGCATGGACTCTTAAGCGAAGAAGCAGAGCCTTGCGGTTGATCCGAGGGTCCCCACCCAGTCCAGAGGAATCGGGATGTTCCCTCACGACTGACTGCTATCGTATGACTTATAAACCATCGCCATAAATACTCAGCCCACAAAGTCCATTATGATGCTTCAGCGGATCTTTTCGCGAATGGCTAAACAACACACCTTCAATGATCCCGGTTCTTGTCCTGTTTTCGTCTAAAACCTCCAGCCGCTGAGGAACAAAAGGAACTGACGTCAAGGGAACGGGCTAGTGAGAGAATTTCGGAGCACAGTTCGCAAACGCTCCGAAGATCTCGAATGAGATGAGACACTGAGTGCAGACGGCGTAATGGTGTGTTCAGACACTGGGGGAGCACCTATCGTCCGAACTATGACCTTGCGCCTGAACGACAAGATTCTGAACGAGATTCCGAACCACGAGATTCCGAACAAACAGATCGACGACATGTACAAGAAACCAGATATCGGCCTTACAGCAATGACCAGAATATGACAAGGGACATCGATGTGGCCATGAGTCATCTGCATCACACGTACGAATACCACAATGCTCCACAATATTCGAACTATCACTCGTTCACTCAAGAATATTGCGCAGACTCAAGAGACTCTCATCATTATCCAAGTCGTTATGAAGCTCATCGGACCCCTCGATATTCGTCAGATCAGGACAAGGAAATAGAATTTCCGGCGCATTTAGAAGTTGTAAGACTAGTAACACAGTCCATGAGTGTAGTATTACTATACGGTATAATTATATCCACCGAAAAACGCCTGTCATGAAGAAAATGCAGAATACATCACTCATCATCATGTTCGACCCCCTCCTCCCCCTCCTCTTGATCGTCTCCCAAGACATTAAACATGCCATTCGGAGTCCAAACTTTATCCAAATCCGCTACAAGATTGGGATTGACATACTCGCGGCCCTTTTCCCTCTCCTCATCCACACTCTGACTTAACCTCCTTCGCCTCTCTCTTAGACTTCTCAGCGCAATGAATCTCATCAACGGTCCGAACGAATGATCGATGTTATAGGCCAAGAGACACACTGTCAGGATCGGCAGGGGTAGAATTAATGTTGAAAGAATGTAGGCTTTTCGTAGGGAGAGGAGACCTATCATGGCGATTTGGTAGAATACCATACCGACGATGATGCGTCGGGTGATCATGATCCATAACGCTCCAGTACTGTGGTGAGGATGATCCATTGCTAGATGTCAGATGTGGGAGGCAGGGATATACCGTAGAGGAGCTGGTATTTGTAAACGAAATAGCCAATGCAAAAATATACTAGGCCCGCGATCAGGATGAGGGGTTTCATGACACTATAGCTCAAGCATAGTATCAAGACCAAGATTGGTTGTGGCAGAAACATGCCGAAGCTGAATGTCGACGGGGACTTCAGTTGTTGGAAGTCTCGAGGTGTTTTGCAGCCGACACGAGCAAATGGATATACAAAAAGCGGTCCAAATTGCAGAAGACGGAAGGGGAACATCCCAACGCCTATGATTAGCAATGGTGCATTGTGAACCCACCTTGAAGGATGATAAGATTAATGTAGAAACGAGCGAATTGAGGAAGTTTCTCTGCAATAATGTGAGGAATTTGTGTCGTATCCTTAGCAAGCGCCTTAATATTTGCCAACGAACCAAACAACAAATACACAAAGAAATTGATGAATAAATAAAAGAAGTGCCTGGAATAAGACACGCCCGAAGGGGGAAGTACTTGCTGACATTGGCCAACTCAGCATCCGCACTCGAGATATATCCCTGCCAAGAACTCAACCAATCGAAAATAAAAGGAGCCAAGCCGTTGAATAGAGTGTAAAGGAAAGTAGGTAGAAATCCTTGAACGAAGACAGCGACAATACTTTTCGAGTTGAAAAAGGCTGCTACTCCAGGAAGAATTCTCTCCAGATAAGCAGGTTCAAGGAAACCGCTCAAGGCACCGATTGGAGTGGCCCAAAGTAGTGACACGAGACCGCTGATGAAGGTGATACTCCATCCTCGGACAAGTCGCTGTCGATGGGTTGTATATGTATTTGGCCAGACGATATCGTTTGGCGCTGGAGCCAAGACAGCGACTAGGCGCAGAGGAGTGGGATCTAGCACAGATTGAGCCGCCAATTGCTATGAATTAGCCATTGTAAGTGATAGGTCATACTGCGCCGGAGACTTTGTCGAATGTGACAAACGCCATTGGAGTGGCGGTATACTCCTTTTTCCGTGCCTCAAGAATAGTCTGATCGAGATGCTGGAGTTTCGCAGTATAGTACTCAATTGCATCAACCTCCTTCCCCAATAATCCCCATGGCCCGGTCTTAATTCTAGGTCGTCTTCGGAGCTGTTTCCGCCCGTGTCCATTAATCAAAGGTTGGTTCTCAGATGAGATCGCAGAGGCAGGTCGTTCAACTTGATCCGGAGTTGGCTGGACTACTGGCAGAGTCTGTAAATCCCGTTCAACGCGCTGTCCTTCATTTACAACATACGCTTCCTCCAATTTCCGTAACGTCGCTGCTCGTTTCTCGGCAAGCTCATCAATTTCCCTCCAGTCTCGACAGATGGTAACAGCAGAGACATCTCCAATCCGTAACTTCTCGATGAAGTCTTGCAACCTCTGTTCTGTTCTGAGGTCATGGGGGATCCCGGCGATTTTGATCGTTCGATCGGCAACGGAAGATTGATGGCCCAAGTACTCTTGACGACGTTTACTGACGATGGAAGATTGTTTAAGGAGGAAGTAACTCAGTAGAGCGGTGTAAACATAAGTGAATACAAGGTAGGCCCATAAGTATGAGTTGTTCGTCTCCTTACTGTTGTCGCCACCTTTATCCGCTGCAAGGGAGTATCGACTGAAGCCTTCTGTGAAGTTTCCCCAGCCACCATCAGGATCAAAGTGATTCTGTATTGGAGTGACAACAATGAGTCCGATCAGTGAACCAGCCAAAAGAAAGAATATCGACATCTTGAAAAACCCAAGAAACTAGTCAAGTAAGACTCTCTCGAATATCGCAGGACATACCACATATGCATCTAGCCCAGCGGCCTCTAGTACTTGGTCGTCGGTAATCCTCCATAGCTGCAGTATCCACGAGAACAAACCACGCGATAAAGTCGGCAACTTACTGCCTATTCCAACATCAACACAACTCCCAAATACCAGTTTCGGAGACATACCCCGTGATCTCCCCAGAGCCATGTAAAACTGCGACCATTTCGTCCTTAATATGACAAACGTCAAAAAAGCCGACAGACCAAGCGGCACAGCAATAGCGATTTGCGAAGTGACATACAAAGAAGTCGCTACTCGCGTCAGCCGCGTCACGAGCAATTCCCGCTTGGGAGCACCGGAACTATACCTGTTAACGGATTTCTCGGAGTATCGGTCCAGCTATCGTTGTCGTTGCTTCCTCTTCCGTCCATTAGGGAAGACAGTAGTGACAGCAGTGTCATGTTTTAGTGTTTACGCGAATATAACATCGGCGAGATCTGTGATTGCAGAGTGTTGACGAGAAGTTCGCTTGGGCCCCTTAAGGTTTCTGGTCGGTTACCCTGGCTGCTACGCACCTGAACTTGAAATGAGGCGTTTTAATTCCAACTGCGTCATCAGTTCCTTTCGCAATCACGTCAGGGGGCTTTTCAAGAGATCTGCGGCGAGCAAAACACTCTGCGGCTTCAGGTTCTACTAGCATTACCTCTGAGTAAGATCGGGTCCCGGTAATACTAGAAGTGCCCGGTTTACTCAATGGAATCTCTACACTTTCCAGTGTGTCAATTGTCAGCCCAGCACCTCCTCGATCGATTACTTGTTCATTTCATTTCTCCAGTATACGTACGGTCGACTTAACCTAACAACCTCCTCAGAAACTTTCTCAATCGGTCCAATAACCTGTACATCCTTCTTCCCGCTTCCAAAAAGTCCCGACACCTCCGACTCATATTCAAGTTTTCTGCATTTTCACCCACAAGTTCATCCAACTGCTTATTCGATGCAGCATGACCTCGAATAAGTGGCCTGAGGGGTTTCCTGAGTTTGCGAAGGTGATGCCAAAGTATTATGATGCGATGTATGAACTTGCTGCTTAGATCATGGGATTAATTGCTCTGTATGAATCCCGTTGAAGGTATGCCTGTATAAGAACTAAGTGGTAAATCATTGGGTTTTGAGAAGAGTTATTTCATGGATAGCTATAGTGGGTTTTGTGTGGAGGCAGTTGCTGCTTTGAGATTGCTCCATTATCCTCCTCCACGAGGCGGACCTCCCCGAATCGGCACGGGAGCACACACCGGTAGATGCTTCCCGCAACTATTGAATGCCAAGACAGTCTTCGGCGCCATCTCATTGTTAATGGAAGACGGAGCGTGTGGCCTGTAAATCTGGAATAATGAAACATCTTCTTGGCAAGACGTCGAGCCCGTGCCAGGTGCGCCCCCTCCCTCCTCTTCTTTCCCCGCACACAGTCTATTTTTAGACCCCATCTCCTGTAGAGCTCTACTAACGTTTACTGTAGGCTCGGATGTAGTCAATTTGGGGGACTTGATTTCCAAATGGACTCGAGATATCTGTAAAACAACTCTCCATCGCGTGCTCAACATGTCGGCCAAAGACCGCTACTCCATGCCCTTCTTCTTCGACGGCAATCTAGACAGTGTGAGTGATCGACTGTCTTCCTGGCTGCGAGAACGGTCCAGGTGTGAAAAGTTACCCGTTACCGTGGAAGGTCACATGTTGAGAAAGTTTGAAGAAACTATTGGGATCGATGATACAGCTTCCTGATTTGGAATGTCGATCTCTCCGGTCTTGGGATCGAGTGAGACCGATTGTAAGACTCCCGGGGGAATCAGTTTGGAGTGTTGTTGCTAGGGATGAGCTAAATTTGGTGTGAGATGACGATTTCGTGGACGCGTTGGTGCGAAGTGGCACGTGGAGTGGTGATTTCTTCGTAGTACGGGGATGTTTCAAAGGTACCCAGCATGCTTGGCAATCTGCATTGCTGGTAGTATGTATATTTAGGAAAACGGAGACGTCGAAGTGCCACAAGTGGAATTGAGCGGCTACAATTTCTGCATTCGTCCGTGATAGGGTGATGCGATGGTCAATGATTGGCCAAGAAGGTCAGATCCCGAGCGCCACTTTGTCAATGCCATGGTGACCAAAGGGATCTGTGACTCGGTAGCACAATGGATTCGAACCCAAGGATTGGTTAATTTTAGAGCTCATGTTTGGTGTGCGAAAGGGTCGTTGGATAAAGTGTGGGGAAGGGTCGACGGGTGGTGGGACAAGGTATCACCAGGACACGACACCTGAGACAGGATGAAAACGTCATACGCGTGCGACGTAAATAACATGTCGAGGATTGTGTATAAAATGGCATCGAGGTTCCCTCGAATTCTCCATCGAGAAGAACAACAGCTCAATCTTCCAGTACTTCAAACTCCAATCCAAGCTCTCCGGCCTCCGCGCTAAAGTCAACTACACACACCCTCAGATCACTTATCCTCGAACTTTCAAAAGTCCATAAGATGCACGCAATCTTCACCGCCGCAACCGCCCTCCTCGCGCTCCGCGCATCGAAAGTCTCCGCTGCCCCCCTCGTCCCTCGTCAGGGTACTACCAACAACTGCAACATCAACTCCTACCAATTGACTGCCTCCCTCCCCTTCCAGCCCCCCTACACCCAAATCATGTACACGAACCTCATGTTCGCCAACAACTCCGCCTTCATCGGCCAAGTCCGCTACCAACAGGACTCGGAGCCCCTTATCATCTCCGCCGAAGGGGGGTTCACCTCGCAACACCAGGCCCCCACGGGGTTTACCTCCGCTTACGTCTACCCTGGGCAGACGCAGCCTATCGAGTGGACTACCCCGCACTCGGGACTGGTTCCTGAGGGGGCTTCGACGCAGGGGTTCGGGTTTACGGGGGACCTGTGGGGTGTGAATGGGACGACGAATGCTTGGGTTGCATGCCCTGTTGCGTTCGCAGAGGATGGCAATTGGACTATTGCGCAGATTTGGTATCAGGGTGGGGAGGTTAATACGGCTTGTACGCCCGTGAATCTTAGTCAGTATGTCTATGGTCATCCGGGAGATGCTCAGTAAGTTTTGAGTATCATGCTGGTTGTGATATGGAATGTGTTTTGGAGTTGGGAGCGAGCGAAGTAGTAATTGGATTAGCTTGATAATATAAATAATAAATTTTGTTTGCTCACTTATATCTCTTCTCTTGCTATCTCCCCAATATTTCGAGTTCATCTTGTAATTGAACCGCTTTCCTGGTTTACATGTCTGTTTCGGATATCGAACTCTGAATGTCAATAGATTTCCACAAGTGCACATTGACTGCTGCAGAGTCGCACACTCGCCGAATAACAGATAAGATGAGATATCTTGAGAATAACTAGCTATAGACTATCATCTGTTCATATCTTGATTGTCCATAAAAATGTCCCTGTGCGTCCAACACCGAACAATCTTCCAATTAACACAATCCAAAATCAACCCACACCGCGCAGTTCTCAGTTATCCTAAAGTCCACGAGCTTAACCCTCGTACATTGGAGGTATAACCATTCCTGCTCGCAGTCGACGGCTATTCCGGCCCCCGCAGATCTCTCATCGGAAACACGGAGATCACGGCTTCCCCACACCTGATTGGCCTTGCATGTGACCGTCTCTCTCGCTCACACCGTTCCTTGGCAACGCTCTCACCACAGCACACAGCGCAGCACACAGCAGCGCAGCACAGCACCGCCAAGCTCCCTTGCCTGGGACACATCCCACGTCAT
>Ga0302179_10002222_pt1 | contig 11383 bp, 14 predicted proteins | sample I_Palsa_E3_1_FD_198788 | JGI IMG/M metagenome (GOLD analysis project Ga0302179, IMG submission 198788) | Peat permafrost microbial communities from Stordalen Mire near Abisko, Sweden - I_Palsa_E3_1 | ecosystem: Environmental > Terrestrial > Soil > Palsa > Peat permafrost | place: Sweden...
CTCATTGAGATACTTTACGAACGCGAACAATGTATGTCGTAGAACAGAACTATTCGCCGAAAGGAGGTAGAGCGATTTATATGCTGAGGAAAAACATTGTTGAAAGCCCAAGAAATTGTCCATCCGATTACTCAGAAAGTGAGCCATGTTGTCGTCCACGGGTAAATCATCTGGGGGCGGCAACGACAAGAAAAACATCGGATTCGAAAATATGTTTTCGGTGGTATCTTCTGGTTCGCCAGGGACGCTCCCCAGCAGCGGCTCATCTTGTAACTGCATGAAGATGTTGTGCGATTTGAGGCCGTAGCGGGGGAGGCGGTGCGGATTTGTATCGCTCCAGGATTCCAGAGGATGGTTGTCAATTGTCTGTGGCATGGGTATCAAGTCTGAATTGACGGTCGATTTGGTTTTTTTGGAATTTCTCTTGGTGGAGTGAGATTTCTTGTGGGGATGGATTTCGACTTGCATGGCGTCGGGATCAGAGTCGTATTTGATCATGATGGACGGTTCTGAGATTCCTCCTAGTTTATTTGGATTCTCGCAGAATGAAAAGCCAGGACACGTTGTGCAGTTGGAAATCATGTCTTTGTCAACACCACTCTCCATAAGAAATACCTGGCTCTTCATGGACGGCGTCATTACAGCTTCCGTCGAAATTAACTGAACCCAAATTGATAGAGGCAATGTTCTCAACAATTCCGGAATCTAGATCAGCTCCGATATTAAGGAAGGAAATACTCCATACATCTTCTACACCATGTTCAGATGCCATTTGAGACCCCATCGCGTCAATATCCATATCCATAGCCTGCGTCGAATCTGATGTGAATTAGCTCACAGTGAACCCCCCGGGAGTAAGTACCACTGTCAGAAGCCCAGGGAGCCATCTTCGGCGATAGATTGGTAGTCGAATCCTTCGCCGAACGAAGCCTCGGCGAACCAAGTACGTTCACAAACTTAAACATCGGTCTCCGTTATAGCCGATGACGCTGGCTCCGAGAAGTCATGTATCCCTCAACCTTACTCGGGAAACGACACCACGTCTGAATTCCTGTCCCTTTCCTCACTAGACCTCCCAGGAATCAATTCAACAGCGAAGCGAGGTGTTGCAGGTCCTGCGTTGACCAGGAATTTATGGTCACACCTGTCTCCGGGATGGGAAAGGGTCTCGCCCCACGTGGAAACAAGCCCGCTTATCGACGCACCAATGATCGCACGGCATTTGAGCCGCAGTGACAAATTAAAGCTACCGAGATTGGAAAGTTCGTCATTGATCTGATGCAATGCACGTTGACTTGGGCCTCTTCCGCAAAAACGCAAGGTTCAGTTTCTAGTTTTAAATATTATAAGGGTATTAAGGGTGCAAAGGGTCTAGGTCGGCCCATCTGGGATCCGCTCAGGGCGTGCGTCGGCGAGTTTGGCTCCGGACAGAGGGAGACAAGAAACCTTATCGAAGCACTTTGGCCTCTTTTCTAGCCTAAGCCATTTTGTGTGCATCTAATGATTTAAAATGGAGGTTTAGCGAGACTTCAGATCCGTTATCTGCTCCCCGACATCGCGAGCCATGTAGCATGTTTCAAAACTAGCGCACTGGGCACAACTTGAGAGTCGTCAATCATATCATGTTCAGCCCCCTAATAACGTTTGTAACTACTGATGCCGTTTCCTCGCGCTCGCGACTATGGTTTAAGTCTATGAATAAGCGTTCCTTCGGCTTCAGATGAACGGATCTCCAGATGAGTTTAGCCCTCGCATTGAAACGAAGGTAAAAAACAAATGAAAACAGACCAACGTCGATTTCGATTGTATTTTCGATAAGATATTCTACTCATCCGCCGTTAAAACTAGTGTCGGATATTTTGGCTTGGTGAGATGTGCGCTTTGACCGGCAAAAAGAAATCCCGGCGGACGGAACAGATTTCAGTCTCTTTGAGAATCACTCATCCCGCCGATCCCCACGCCTCTTCCTCCGTCAACTAAGCGACCGCAACGGGGCCGCGCCGCACAGCGTCTATTTGTGACTTGTGTGCGACATCATGGCCTCGCATACACCTGTCCGACCCTCTCCATATGCACCCCCATCGGCCGCGATTCCACAGGTCCTCCCTTCAACAATTTCACTCGACGAGGTATTGGAACCCCACGATGCTTGGCTTACGGCGTAGGAAGTTAAACTCCACAATGGGACACCCGCACAACGGCGTGTGTGGGATGACTTGGCGACTATATACTCTATCATCGTTTCTCTGGAATTTGTCGAGAAAGCGTATGTCCGAGACACAATAACCCAAGCACAGTAACTCCCTGTCCCTCCGACCTCTGCGACACCATTTCTGCAGCGACTTCTCTTGCATAAAGCCCAGTGTTGATAATAGATATACGCAGAAATGCACAAATTTACTTACTCAATATAAGGCGATCCTCAAAGACGCAGAAGTTCAGGAACGGTTCGGCGATCTAGAGACGTTCCAGAAAGAATATAAAGTGCAGTTTACTTCTGCTACGTATCGCTTGAAAGTGGGCGTCCCTGCAACGGTGGAACACGGTGGAAGTCATCATCAGAGTGTTACTGAAACGCCTACTGGTGTCACTGATCAAGTCAATGCAAGACACATTGCGGAAACAGTTGAGGTAACATTCCCTCCCTTTCAGCTCCTGTGTCATTCCTCGCGAAGTCTGCCGTATCCTCGGTGACTTGTGCTCGGTTTCTCTATTGGGGGAACCTCTGTGTCGAAATCAGCGATTGATGGTAGAAATTCATTACCTTTATGGACGCGTTGAAGTTGAATTACAAATCGAAAGATCAATTACATCCGTTACTGAGTGAGTTGATGGTGAGTTTGAATACCAGTATGCCGGATTTTGAGGGTCGTGCAAAGATTGTGCAGTGGTTAATTACGTTGAATCAGATGAGGGCGGCGGAAGATGTTAGTGATGATCAGAGTCGGCAGGTATTAATCCTGGAATACGAGAATGACGGTAGATGTTGTTTGATATTGACTCTGCGTATACTCAGTTTTTCAACGCGATTGGGAAGTAGGAAAGGGACCGGTCAGTCGGAGTGCAGTATTTCAAGGTTGAGGGGTCAGTGATGGGAACTGTTAGAAGATTATGTGTATGGGATACAGACAGGGCATTTAGGATTCAGGTCGGCGTTGGCAATACTATACAATTATTTACTTTCCTTCCTCCACTGAGCCTCCCACCTCCTTTCCTCCCGTCCACGATGCAAAATAGCTCTCTTGGTCTTCTCATCTAGGCCCAGATCGTCAATCCACTCCTCCCCTTCCCTATCCAACAAGGCCGCGATCCCAACGCCACTCTTCGAAAACGGAGGCACCCTCATTTGATAATCCACCACAATTTTATCCTCATCTGCATCCACGACGGTCCACTTGGATAAAGAAGGTTGCGTGGTCTGTGCATAGAATCGTAGATCAACATGGGGTTCATAATACCCTGCGGACCATCGCTCTGCTCGTCCTTCGGCTAATGCGGTGTTGTAATGGATACAACTCCATGCGTGTTCGGAGATCCAGTTCTCCTCTGTGACGTGGACCTTTTTGCGCGGACGACCGCCTAGGAGGGTTGGTTGTTGTGGAACAGTGGATTGGGGTTGTTGATGGTAGACGGCACTGGCTCCTAACCATGCGACATAGCGATCTTTGTTATATGGTTTTCCTTCCTCTGGTAAGATATCCGTTGGATCCGCTAGTTCTCCTTCAACCACAGAGGGGTCTGCTCTGGCGTTGGCTTCCCAGTAATCATCAATCACTCTTCGTCCACCGACAATGATCTTTGCTCCGTACTGTTTGAATACACTTCGCGCAGTGACTAGACCCACTGCTCGTCCCTTGTAACTAGGCGGCATTAATTCCCGATCAATCATATCCGCTTTCTCTGCCTCGGTCGCAATAATTTTGTATAACACGGGATTGTTGCGGAAGAATAAATAGGAATCTCGGAATCCAAGTGCTCGGGCTGGTTCTGTGGATAACATGTATAATCTCTCTCCTCGACCTAGGACAGTGAATGTTCGACATCGGTATTCTCGACCACCGAGTAAGTTGCCGTCCATGTCCACTTTCTTCTCGCCTTCTTCGTCGATTTCAGTAAGCAGGGCCTCGTCGTTTTCGATTATCTGAGGATTGCCCTTGGAGTCGTATATCACTGTTCCGACAGGTCTAGTGTCAATCATGAAATATCATGGATACTACCCCTTGGCACGATTCCGCATATTACCTCCTCTTCCCTTGGGCTTGACAACAACGTCCTGCAGTAAGTATCTGCCACGAGACTCACAAAGAATGTTACCTCTTCTTCTTCCTCGACTTCATCCTCTTCCTCTTCCTCCTCTTCGTCAGGACTGGCAGCAACGGGCTGACTATTCTCCCTCGAAACATGCGTGACATTTCGTCTCGCCCGTGCTCTAGGCCGTCCCCTTGCTCTGGGTCTAGCAGCTGCAGACTGTCTCCCCCGTGCGCGCCTCTTGGGCGTGGTCTCTTCTTCCACCTCCATCTCTTGCTCCTCGTCCTCTGACTCTTCGTCCTCGGCGCCCTCGTCCTCGTCCTGATCGTCCGTATTCATTGTCTCAACTTGTATCTCGTCGGGCGGTGACGAAGCAAGCTCAATCTCGCTCTGTATGGACGGTTCTACATGTGAGTCCGGGGTCTTTGTGCAGGAAGGAACGTTTTGAGATTGATCGGCGGGCGGAAGCTCTTGACGAGCGTTTGCGTCCCCTTGGCCAGGCCATCACAAACTAGGAACTAAGAAACGCGCCGCTGTGGGAAAGTTTTGTGTGGGGTTTCAATAGCAACCAACTCGAAGGGGCTCTTAATCGCCTCTTATCATAGTCTGGACTAGCACCGGAGCACCCCGGTGGTTGGCTCTTGCGAATCCAGCCAGCAATCACGACACAAAGCGACCATCGAATCCACGTCTCAAACTGTGTAGCCGCAACCACCACTCGAACTGTATCTCTCGACCTCATAAGGAACTAAAATTTATAGACACAGGATGGCAGCTCCGCAACGTCGATCAATACAGGTCGTTGCCCGGCTGAATCCGGCTTCGATCGAATATTATAAGGCTGAGAACGCCAAACTCCGGGAACGAAATGCATCTCTCCATCGTCGACTGCATAAATACAAAAAGTACTCTCTTTCTTGATATGATGGCTTATACCTGTTTTGTGTGTACTTTACAGGAAGATAAGCGCAAGTTCTCATTCATTCACAATAATGCTCGATATGAGTTTCCAAGGCTCCTTATCCTCGCCCGATCATCAGTGTATGTTCCCGTCTGATGACCCGTCATCGTGTTTGATCGTTTTGTTCTATTTTGTGAGTTAGTTCAGTGTTGAAGGCAGGCTGGCCGATGCGATAGGGAATACAGGACCACATCCCGCCGAAAATATCCCTCCCCCCAACGACGAATTAAATCCTTTATACTCCTTCGACACGACAGATATCTTCCCCGACTTTGATCCCACGACATTCCACATCTTCTTGCAAATGCTCGCTCGTTTCTGTATTTACAAACCGGACAGTATTACCATCGACCGCATCAAGCAAATCTGGCGCATCAGCGACTACTTCGATATCCCGACCCTTCTCCTCAACGAAGACGAGCTAGTGACCAAAATCAAGGACGAGAATATGCGTACCTTCGGGGGGATTCAGAAGGAACTGGACTTTGCAATGCGGTATAACTGGCGGAAGTTGAAAGAGGCTTGTCTGGGGTGTATCAAGGAGAAAACGGCAGACTTTGGAGGATTGACGGACAGTATGAGGAATGCGGAGATTATGGGGTTGCTGGATACGCTTGTTGTTGCGGAGAGGAGGAAGTCCGGGGTTGCGGAGGCGGAGGATAGTAGTATGGAGGGAGATGGGCTGGAGGGAATTAGGTGGACTACTCCGAGCGATGAGAACGAGAACGAGAACAGAAATGGAGAGGAGGCGGGTGAGAAGGAAGTGGATGGAAAGGAAGAAATGAAGGATGACGATGATGAAGAGGATGAAATTGCTGATGAAACCACTATGGATCTTGTTGTCCCGTAAATGCGGAGCAAGGGCAACAAAAGGATGAATCTACATAAATTTCGTTGTGCAAATGGGTTTTAGTATCGGGAATTGCTATCAGGGTCATGGGGGAGAGTTGCTTATAGTTTGGCTGGTCGGGTGCATAAAGCTTAGTATTCTCATATCACATCAAATTCACATTTCATCAATCCAGAATTCTTGCCAGCAATAAACAATTATAGTGCTCTATTTGTGATAGTAATGATGGACTCTCCAGAATTTGTTGCTCGTACAGATGCAATTTCTGATGCAATGCAATTTACTCGCGGTTTCCTCTAGAAACCGGCGCTCCAACATCTTCCCTTGACAACTCAGTTGAGGTATCCATTTCCATTTCCATATCCAAGTCATCCGAGTCCTGCCATTAGAACCTCTCTCCCTAGGAATATACATCGTCTCCCTCCTCATCGCCCTCGTCCCCTTCGTCTGCCTCGTCACCGTCATCCTCCTCTTCGTCGTCGTCATTGTCACTATCGTCGCTGAGTTCCGGCAATGGTAAACTCCAGTATCGCAGATCGGTGTACGCTTCGTCAACGCCTACTCCAGCGCGAACAGGCGGGAAAAAGTGGTCCACAAGATCGCTCATGTGTATATAACTACTCTTGTAACCGGCCAATTCCAGCAGTTCCATTCGAACCTACATAATCAATTTTCTGAGCCCAGATAAATAGTAGGAATACCTCAGCGTTGGAGTTGATAGTGAATATTCGCGACGAGGGAATGCCTACAGATCTATAGGAAAGGGCATCGGTAATTCGATTTCCAAAGCCTGCGTAGAAAGGATTCGAAGGCTGTGAGGTCGATTGAGGTGCTTGTTTGGGAAGGAACAAATGCTGTAAATCTCGTAAACAAGCCATTTTGAACACCTCTGGCTTTCGCAGTATCACCTCCCTGCGTCCATTTAGCATCATATGCGCTAAAGGGGGAATGAAGGATTGAGGTACCTTCTGAGGGCGGTGAACGTTCGATCGGGGGACATAATGACGGGACCCTCGGGAATGGTATACTTCCCCTGCACAATACTCTTCAAATATCCCCTCGTCGTATCCGCTTGTCCAACACTCCGACTCGTCAGATATAACAGCTGATACCCATTATTTGTGATATCCGTGAACAACTTCGCTACACCCTGATGAGTCCAGTCCCTTCCAATCATAGTATAAATATGTCCCACCACATCAGATCTATCAGATCAACCACGTCTACTACCGGAAGATACTTTGTTATTGTCCCGTCGATATCGGAAATGACGACCGGGACGTTGTATTTCCAGTAATACATGTGTGCTGTACATGTAGCTTTTCCAGCAAAACTGCTCGTGACACTGAAACTCAAGGAATTCTTCCCCGGCTTCAGATTCAGAGATTTCTACCATCAACACCATCTTCCACAAGAAGAGTAAGTGGACATACCAGCTGCTCACTAGTCAACCTCAGGGTTTTCGCATACGAATACCCCTCATCGGGTTTCAGAGTCGGCATAGCAGGCTCACTCTCCGCGCGTGAAATCCGCCCCTCCTCCTCTTGACTAATATTCGTCAACGATTTCAACAACGGCCTCGTAGGCTGGCTAGACGGCGACGGCGGTATCGCAGTAGATAATGCGGGGGACGAAGACATAGGGGTACTAGTTCCGGTGTTATCGCGGGACTGGGATTGTGATTCAGCGTACTGTTTGGCTTCTTCGGAGGCGTAGATCCAGAGATTGCCGTCCTGGTCGTGGCCTATTAGGGTGTCGAGGGAGTCTTGGCCTTGGCCGGTTTCTTCGCGGAAGATTTCTCGGGCTAGGGCGTCGAATTGTTTTGTGTCTTCGGCGGAGGCTTTGTAACCCTGGGCGTCGAGCATCACGTCTACCATAAATATACTATCTGCTGAATTGAGAAGCGCAGGGGAAGAAGGAAGTGAAAGAGAGTTGAGATTAGAGAGAAGGTGGACGAACCTCCGTTGTCTTGAACGTGAGTACGCACTTCGCCGCCCATCTTATTGACTATTTCTGCCACTTTTTCAATAGCGGCTTGAGTTCTTGCAGGAACTTTCGGGTGAGAGAAACTATCTCGTTGAATATGAACCGTATGGCGCCGTGAAGAAAAGCCATTTGAAGAAGACGATGAGGGTTCTTTCATATCGTCGAGAGTAAGTGAGTCCATTGACGAAGGTAGATGTGTCCAATCTCCGGATTGTGGACGACGATGCGACGGCAGGGACGAATGATTCGTATGGGAGGGTAATGAGTGTGAATCGTATCCTAGAATAAGTCCATTGAACGGCATAGGGATAGAAAGGGAATTGACCTTCTGCAGAGGCTGGTCGGACAATGTCGATGGGTTTATGTAGCCGCACATTGGAATCTGATCGCGCATCGTCGTCTTTTCTTCCTGCCTTGGGATCTAATTTCCCATTCGCCTTATTCAAATCCAGGTAATCCGGTTCCTGCAATGACATGACCGCTTTCTATAAATGAGCTTTGCTTGGCGCAATGAAAATACCCCAGTCAATGCAGCGGGTAAGATAGGAGACTGGGAAGGTGACACCACAGGAGATGTCTGCATGTCCTCTGGAATATCACCCTCCGTCTGGAAGACAAAGAACGCTTCTCCACCTTCCCCCAATTTCATAGGGAAATCCACTTTCTTGCTGTTTACATTGAATTCAACCTACATTATTACCAATGTCCCAGTATCCGGCCACGGATCACAGTACCTTCTTCTCCGAGGGAAGTAGAAGCGAGAACTTGCCGAACCGGACGTGGAAGGGCGAGCACGCCAAGTCGCCATTCTCCTGCTCTACAACGATAACATCAATCGCCCCGGACAACGTAGCCTGCATTAGTCCCTCTGCTTGGATTCTTGGGATTATACTGGATTAATAGCCTGCCACGTCGATGTGACTTGATCAGTTACGCTCATAGGGAGAATACCAGACGAAAATGCCCGTCCGAAAGCCTTCATGGAGTCTCGGCCGGATGAACAAGGGGCTGTTGCTGCGGTCCAGGAACAATAAGCGAGGGATCACTCACACCAGTGTTTGTAGTATGTTTGTCGTCGGCATGCCCTTTCGCGCAAGAAGACACGTCCCGCTGTGCCGGAAGAGGCGGGTCTACCGAGGATAGCACGCCTGGATCACGGGGCGTGGGACGTGCGACAGCAAGTGTTGCGGTGGTAGGAGCAGCGGTAGTTGGGCTGATGATGTGTGAGAATCCGGTTGGTCTTCCCCACCAAATCAGTCAATTGCACTTCCTGTGTTACGCAACCGCGGACCAATCCCTTTGTTGAGGTCAGATGTTCACTGGATAATCAAACTATGGAGCTCAATAAGTATTCACTCCGGAAGATATGTTTCGAAGATAGATTGTATTTTTGTTGGGATGGTAGTCATCCTGGCGTATTCAAGCGCCTGTAATGACTCGGCGGAAGCGCACGTGCACAGGCAGCTCGAGTTACATATCCATCGACACGGAGCTACGGGGGCATTACAAAAACATTTCCGCTATTACCCTGATCCTTAAATGATAAACGCAGTATTTCATCGCAGACTCTTAACAAACAGTTCCCCTTTCAGACACCCTCCCTCTTGTGTGTACATCACCCGACACCCTAGTAAATAGTTATACTTGGTACTGTACTCCTTCGGCAAAATAACCCTCGCTCGACGTGCAGCCGGTGTGGAGATGAGGCAAAAAGTAGGACATCGTGCGCGGATTTGCACAATGGAATATGCAAAGGGAGTTGATGACAAGGTGTCTTGACGTTGATGGAGGGATTCCGGAAAACTCGACTCAGTTGATCAACGTCGTAAAGAGCTTTAGTCCGTTATTCTCCAAGTCAAGCGCTGGTAGAAAACACCCTCTAAATCTCTCCTCTTATCAGTAGAAAGCACAATACCAAATCGGATCCCTGCTCGGTCGCGAGATCGTTCCGAGCATCCGCGACGAGTTAATCCCGCCGTCTGACCAACCGCCCCGATCCAATTCGTCATACCGAGCTCTTAGGCCCGAACTGATTTTAACTCCGATAGGTAATCTCGGCTCGATACGAGAATACGGCATCCCCGGCCATTCCTGCCCTTTACATGACGTTTTACATGATAGATTGCAAGTGCATTTAAAATATTATGAGCGGCGTCTCGGACCGATTGAGAAATCTCACAAATTCCATCTCTCCTTCACAGCAAATTTCAACGACCTCGAAAGACGCGAAAGACACCATGACGGACTATAAATTTTTTGGATGGGTGGGAAAGGATGAGAATTCGGTTGGGAATTTGGTTTGGGAGGAGTATGAGCCCAAGACTTGGACTGAAGATGATGTTGATATCAAAATCAGTATCAATCCTTTATACTGGATGAGGCTCATTGTAGCGCACTGTGGGATCTGTTCGTCTGACTTGCATACCCTGAGATCAGGCTGGGGACCAACGAATTATCCAGCTGTCGTGGGCCACGAAATCGTTGGAAAAGCAGTCAAAGTCGGGAAGAACGTCAAGGGCATCAAACTTGGTGATCGAGTCGGTGTAGGCGCTCAATCGGGAAGTTGTCTCGAATGCGAACACTGCAAAAATAGTAATTACTCCCTATGTATGCAAAGGCTAACTTGTAGACCACGAACAGTACTGTAATAACGGTCAAATCGGGACATATAACGGTGTCTACAAAGACGGATCAAAGTCTTACGGCGGCTACGCCGACTATGCCCGTGTACCAAATCACTTTGTAGTCAAGATCCCGGACTCAATGCCAAGTGAGATGGCTGCGCCGATGCTCTGCGGCGGTGTCACTGTCTACAGTCCTATCAAGGAACAGGGCGCCGGTCCCGGAAAGACCGTGGGTATCGTCGGAATTGGCGGCTTGGGTCACTTTGGATTGATCTTCGCGAAGGCTCTTGGTGCGGAAGTCGTTGCCATTTCACATACCGAGGGCAAAAGGGCCGATGCCGAGAAGATGGGTGCATCCAAGTTCATCGCTACTAGCCAAGGCAAATCAGTCTTCAAAGAGAATGCCCGAACGATGGATTTCATTGGTATCGAGTCCCTGGGATGGATGGTGCTGACTTATAGTGTGTACAGTGAATACAGCAGACATGCCTATCTTGGGATATCTGACTATGCTCAAGGTTGGAGGAAAACTCATCCTCGTTGGTGCTCCGGAACAACCTCTTCCTCCTATGCCTGTTTTCCCCTTCATCTTGAACAATGTCTTTATCGGCGGATCCGCGATCGGAAGTCCCGAAACGATCACTGAGATGTTGGAACTGGCAGCGACGCAAAACTTGAAGGGATGGGTCCAAACTAGGCCGATGAAAGATGCCA
>Ga0302179_10002223_pt1 | contig 11379 bp, 13 predicted proteins | sample I_Palsa_E3_1_FD_198788 | JGI IMG/M metagenome (GOLD analysis project Ga0302179, IMG submission 198788) | Peat permafrost microbial communities from Stordalen Mire near Abisko, Sweden - I_Palsa_E3_1 | ecosystem: Environmental > Terrestrial > Soil > Palsa > Peat permafrost | place: Sweden...
TCTTTTTTTCATGGTTGAGACAGACCCACGTCCGCCACCTTATAACGCAGAACTCCCGCGGGAGTTCTGCTTGGAATACTGGATAGGCTCGTAGTTAACGCACTAAAGCGACGACTTGGTCGAATAATAGGCCCTGGCAGCACCCTGCCGCTAGCGGGTGCCACGTATTGATTATGTATGTGGACATTGGAAATCACCCGATACGGGACAATCTCCGGTTTCAGCCGAATAATTAGAGTTCACGCAAAGGCCTCGGGGTCTCGTAAATTCTCTAGGCACGACGGGTGGGATTGATATCCCTCGCATGAGCCGCACCTCGGACACCAATTGTAGACACCAATAAAATTCCTGACCAATCAGAAATTATCTTAACGCGGCACTGCTTAGAACACGTTTCCATTGTCAAGACCAAATTTTTGCCTGGAGATCTCTCAGAAGTCGCTGAACCAACATGGGCCAATGGTGCACTCGTGTCATACTCCTATTTCGTCAGGTCTGCGACTGGCTTCCGCGAATGATAGCAGCACCAGAAATCAATCACGAGGATCCTTATTTCACCGGCGGTCTGTGTACAGACGTTGACCAAGAGTACTCTCGTCACAGATAGCACTAACGTTTTAGCCAGCAAATGTCCGCGGAGAAGTGGTTTAGGTACCTTGAGGAGGTACATTACGCAACCAGACATCTGAACCCTGGCTCCACCTCGCGCGAACGAGTCAAAGTGGCGATATTAGATACGGGGGTGTATTTCGAACACCCTGACTTCAAGAAAGCCACGAATCGGAACGTCCTACAAAAGGACCGCTGTCGAGGCTTTCCGAGCCATCTCGATGCTTGTCTAGATAAAAATGGGCACGGAACCCATTGCGCCAGCGTTCTTCTGAGAACGGCGCCAAATATCGACTTATACGTTGCCAAGGTTTTTGACGATTCTGGAAAGGTTGTTCCAGAAGATAGTTATGAGGGCATAGTAAGTGTAAGATCCAGGAACAGCGCCCACTGACTGGTAGGCAATCAAATGGGCAGTCTCCGAAAAGGTGGATGTAATGTCGCTCTCTTGGGGATTCTCTCGCGATCATCCGGGGATTGAAGCTATTGAGAAAGCTCTGATCGACGCACACAAAAACAATATTGTCATTCTGGCGGCAGCATCAAATGAAGGGGATTTGAATAAGGTAGCCTTTCCCGCCCGATTGTATGATTATGTGATCTGCATTGGTGCCACAGAGGGATTCGGCGCCGTCGCGACCTTCACTACGACCGATCCTGACCTCCAAAGTTATGCGACACTCGGCAAGGCTGTCAGTGGTGCTTCTCTGAAAGGTCTGTGGTACAAAAGCAACCCTACCGAACTCAGAAGTGGGACTTCAACGGCCACACCTATTGCAGCGGGAATTGCGGCACTTTTGATTGACTACGCCCACCGCAATGACCTGAAACTGGAAAAGAGCCATAAGAGTATGCTCAACTTGTTCGCTACAATCTCCTATGATAAGGACACATATCGTTTTCTAGCACCTTCGCAGCTGATCGAGAATCCAGATGCCTTGAAGAAAATTATTGAAGATGGATTGGCAAACGGTATTTCTCAGATAAGAACTTTTATAACGAACGCGTTAGAACACATCGATGACCGCAGACCTCATGCACGGAAGATTGCTGAATTACAAAGCAATGAAAAAGGTCTGGATCCTTTGTCTCCTGCATTACTATTGTATTTGTTTTCTAACCGGAAGATAAAAACAAATATGAAACTCTCGAGTGGCTATCTCCTGGAAGCTTCAGTGATCGCCACCACGAGATAAAAACACAGTGCGCACAAAATTCCGGACGTTGGTACTTGGGGTCTGACCGGTTTAAAAGCTGGAAGAACGGAACCTCGTCCAATGTGCTTATTTCCCGGGGAATGCGTAATTTACCCTCGCATATATAGCTGACTTCCAGCTGGCGCCGGGAAGACTTACCTAACGTATGGATTCCCGCATTAGCATTATCTGATCATTAAGGTCTGTCGTTGTAGAAGATCTCCGTAACGCCAATAGAACAACCATCTATATCTATTTCGACTATAAGGAAAAGGACCAAACTGCGGAAAAGGTGGCAGCAAAGCTCCTCAAACAGTTGACCTTTCCTCTCGATCGCCTTCATCCGACGATCGCCTCCCTCTCGGAGTACAAGCAAAACGATCAACGACCCGAACTCCCGGTTCTCATCAAGATGTTAACAGAATGCGCAAAGAAGTATACGGCAGTTTGTGTCATCCTTGACGCATTTGATGAATGTTTTGAGGCTCAACAAAGAAGAGTAGCGGCATACCTCTTGAAGCCTCTTCATGACGTCGGAATAGGGATACACGTTACCACTCGGTATTCCTGTGTTGAAGTCCTGAAGTCCATATTGACGGATGCTTCAGTTGAAGAAATGAGGGCAGATTGTGATGATATCAAGAACTACCTCGAAAAGCAAATACAAGAAAGTGGCAAAGGAATCAGCAATCCGTTTAAAGCAACACTTATTGATACGATAAGTGGTCGAGCAGATGGAATGTAGGACCCACCCAGTATGTCGCTCATGATTTAGGTTCCTGCTTGCAAGATTACAACTGAGCTATGTCCTGAACGAGAATGCGCAAAAAGACATGAAGAAGGCGTTGAATACACTGCCAGCGGTCCCGGACGACGCGTACCAAGAAATCATGAACCGCATTAAGAATGGCGGTAAATATTCCCAAGGCACGGCATTTCGAACACTTGATGAACGGACCTCATCTCCGGTATCTCCAGGCCTCGGCGAGATGACGTGGCAAGATGACGTGTCATGCGACGTGGCAAGCGACGTGGCAAGTGACGTGGCAATGCAGAGCTGATTAGTATAAGTAGAATAGGTAGCTATCTCGTTTTTGTGTCAATCAAGTTCTTCAATAAGTGTACCCCGCATCAACACTGGCATGGATTTTTTATGCTGCGAGGCCACTACGAATGAATGAACTTCTTGAGGCTCTAGATGTCCACGACGCGTGGTTGGAGAAGGAGGAGGTCACCCAGCTCCCGGTTACCGAAGACGATTACGACGTCGCCGCTATCCTTAAAAATTGCCAAAGCCTTGTGAGATACGACGAAGCTAGTGGGATTGTTCGGTTTGCACACCCTACAGTCCAGAACTTTCTCGAAGGTAAGGACATACCGAAGTCCTCGGACTTGGCAATGACTTGTATTACATGTCTGGGATTCGATGAATTTAACCGAGAGCCTGTGAGGAAACGTGTAGAATCGCACAAGTTTTATGCGTATGCGCTTCACTTTTGGGCAGTCCACACCAGGGGAGAAGTAGAACAGTTGGAATATATCCAGCGAGCCGTTGTTAGACTCCTTTCTGACGAAATTAAAAGGAACTCCCTGCTCGAAGCGACGGCCCAGCTCAGGTTCGGGCATACCGGTTCTTTCACAAGAGGACAAACCTGGTTACACATTGTTGCAAAAGAGGGACTGGCCACCTTTTCTGAAATCATATTTGAGAGAGCTATAGATAGATATGATCGGTACGTATTGTCTGCTATTACGCTGAAGGTAGGGCACATTATTCAGTACTGAGCTTGTTACCCAACGGACTGGACGAGGTTAGAAGACAAGATGCACACGGACAATCCGCTCTATATTTAGCCGCCGAAAATGGATATGAAGCAATGGTTCAACTGCTGCTTGACAAGGGTGCAGACGTCAATGCCCAGGGAGGACGTTATGGAAATGCTCTACAGGCTGCATCGGTAAGGGGTCATAAGGAGGTGGTCCAATTGCTGCTTGACAAGGGTGCAGACGTCAATGCGCAGGGAGGATTTTTTGGCAATGCTCTGCAGGCCGCATCGGCGGAGGGTCATAGAGAGGTGGTCCAATTGCTGCTTGACAAGGGTGCAGACGTCAATGCGCAGGGAGGATTTTTTGGCAATGCTCTACTGGCCGCATCGGCGGAGGGTCATAGAGAGGTGGTCCAATTGCTGCTTGACAAGGGTGCAGACGTCCATGTGCAGGGAGGAAATTATGGCAATGCTCTACTGTACAGGCCGCATCGGCACACGGTCGTGAAAACTTAAAGCTGGTTCAATTGCTGCTTGACAAGGGTGCAGACGTCAATGCCCAGGGAGGAATTTATGGCAATGCTCTACAGGCCGCATCGGAGCGGCGTCATGAAAACGCGGTTCAATTGCTGCTTGACAAGGGTGCCGCCTGGGACACCACTGCACAGGAGAATATGGGATCCATCTCGGGCATCCAGTAATAAGTGGTTTAAAACCTAGCGAAAACAAAGTAGTGCGACACGAAGCAATATTGTAATTTCTATTGATTATCAGATCAGATAACTGAATCTAAAGAGATATCGGACGGAAATGATCCAACTATGCGGCAATCCTAGTATTAGACGCTTTGATACGGCCGTCCGCAATTAGAAGAGCGAAGCCAGGGGATTGGATAAAATCTTGACTCCTACCACCCCCTTAAAAGTATTCACGGCACTGTCCGTCTTTTCACTCTCCATTCAGGATTCCGTAGCCCGAAAGTCTGCTGTCACAACTCGAACGTTCTCAAGGGTAAACCCCGCTGTTTTGCGGGTGGAGAACTTATTCCCATCTCTCTACGACAGAAGTATATATTCTTTGACGATGTCTTCGTGGGTGTATTTGGCGTCCAGATATTTTCTCAGACGGTCCTTTTAACACATAAAGACCCCCTGCCCCTCGAGCTTGAAGTACACTCCAGACCGGGCGTGAACCGCGCAAGTATCCCCGCTCCTCTCTCGCTAGGACAATCCCCTCGCATGGAATCCGCTGCGCCAAGTAATCACCTCGTGACTTGCCTTTTGTCGATACGCCAACCCCAATTTGAATCCAAATCGTACAGTAGAGCCGAGTTTAATTCCAGATGGTATTGCCGCAGGGCATTCGCTGGGTAAGCTTAAGCATGCAGCCGTTGGTTGCGGCTTCCAACCGGGCTTCCCGTACCGAGTCAACCAACTTCCCTGCCAGAAACCTTCAAAGGACAGAAACCTTCAAAGGATGAAGGTCATGACAGAGGCGAACCGGGGTCTTCTTGATCCGTTACCCAGACGAGAAAGTATATGAGGTAAGGCGGGCCCACGTTGATAATCTGGGGTCAATTGGCGGGGACTTTATCCTTTCGGTGCTGAGGAGCTATACCTCCTCCCTATAACGCTCATTCTTCGACTAACCCACTCTCGCAACCGAACTGTCGTTCCCCCATCTCATCGACCAGAAAACTTGGCCGTGATTTGTACCAAATTCACGGCATAGAAGTAACAGGAGGCTTTGGCTTTCGTGACATCTCCCGCAAAATAGTCGATTAGGATGTCGATGGTGGTGGCTATAACCTTTGAGGAGTCCACCCCTAACGTCGCTCCGTCGTTGTGTGTCGCTGTGCGTCGTTGGTGTGTGTGTTACTCGGAACAAAGGAAAATTGGGCGCCATGACCGTTAAAATCACCCGATCGGGGTTATGAGCGGGGCTAGTGTCGCGCTTTCGCTTAGCGCCTCCGGAACGCCAGTGCTCTCCAGCAAACCTACGAATGGCTAGATCAACCCATTCATCGGCACAGAATCGCTGTGGCCAAGTCGCTTCCGAAGACGCGTCTGTGGAAGAGTCTGTCGCACAAAACATCATTCCAACCGCGCCCTACCCAGCACAGCAGATCCTAATCCTAGCATTGTGTCGTCTCTCGGAACCTATCGCCATGACAAGTAGCTTCCCATACCTCTTCTTCATGATCCGCGACTTCCACGTCATTGACTCTGAAAAGGGCATCTCCCGTTACGCGGGCATCCTCGCCTCTAGTTTCAGTTTCGCGCAGGTTTTCTCAGGTAGTACCCTCCTTCATCCTCCCCCTCTTGGGTGTTGGATTTAACGTGTAGCCCTTCCGTGGGGATGGTTCTCAGACCGGTATGGACGTAAACCAATCATTCTCAGCGGGTTGCTTGGCTCAATCACCGCGACTCTAGTCTTCGGTTTCTCAAGATCATTTCGTCAAGCCCTCGTAGCGCGTATTCTCTCCGGTCTCCTGAACGGAAATATCGGCCCCATGAGAACAATGATAGTGGAAATGGTGGTTGAGAAACGACATCGTGCTCAAGCATACAGTGTCTTGCCATTCTGTTGGAGCCTAGGTACCATAATTGGCCCCGCAATCGGGGGGACGTAGTTTCCTTTCTCGAACAATTTCGCTAAGCCTTTTTTTAGACTGGCTAATCCTGTGAAACAGTACCCCAAGGTCTTTGGGGATTCGGCGTTTTTTAAAACATTCCCCTATGTCTTGCCGAATTTGGTAACGGCGTCTTTGTTGGCGGGTTCTTGGATTTTGGCTTTCTTTTTTCTGAAGGATACATTGCCAGGGAAGAAGAGTGGGATGGGTTTGGGCTTACGGCTTCGACGAAGTATCTACTACGGTCGCACACGTTGTTGGTCCCAGCGGTGTCGGGCCCATGCCAAGCTCACTCGCAATGGGGATAATGATGAAGTTCCTGACAATGAAGTACGACCTCTGCTCATCAACACAGACGAGGACACGCCAACCGTCGCTTCTACTCCTACGTCTCCACGACCTTCAATTATCGATACCCTCACTTCACAGATTATCCTCAACACGTCCGTATATGCTGGGTTATCGTTGCATTCCATAGCCTTCGACGAACTTTTCCCCATTTTTTGCGCGACCCGGAAGCAAGATGGAGGCCTATCCATGTCCCCAGACCAAATTGGCGCAGCCCTCAGCATCACTGGCGCATTCGCCTTGAGCTTCAATATCATCATCTTTCCCAAACTCTATAATAAATTCGGGGCAATACCTTGTCTCCGAATATGTTCTGCTCTTTTTATCCCTGCGTACTTCGTAAGCCCCACCTCATATCTTCGGTTCTTGGGTAACTCAGCAGTTTGTTCCCTTCCTCCATCGTCTTCACTCGAGTGTTCCTGAAACAAATTTCAACAGCTCTTGGACAATATGGTCCGCCATCCTTGCCGTCTTGTTATTAAAAGTATTTTCCGGGATCGTAACGTTCCAAGTTTGTGGAATATTGCTTGCTCAAAGTACCCCCTCACGGACGGTTTTAGGAACCGTGAATGGGATAAATCAAATGTTTGGATCGCTTTCGAGGGCGATTGGGCCGGCTCTGGCGGGGTATCTGTATGCCTTCGGTTTGGAATTGGGGACGCCGGAGAGGGTTTGGAATTGGTTCAGTTTTTTTGCGTTCGCAGTGTGGTTTGGGACGTTATTCATGCGGGACGAGGATTTACTTGATTAAAAGGAAAGGTTACTCATTAAGTCGAACCCCGCGTAGCTGTAGACAATGGGGATTGGGCTAGTGGTTGGCCCCGGCGTTTGCATTCCGCAAATTTCGGGCCCTTGCAATATTCACGACCCATACCATGCCAGGTTAGGGATGCCTTGCGAGCGCGGTCTCTCTTGCGTGTTCGGGATCATTATAGTAACCTTTCGAAACCAGGCCTGCGCTATTGCGCTTTTCGTACGGTTAAGGTTCGAAGTGCGATAACTCTTTTCGAGCGGCCATCACGGACCAGTAGGTTTCCCCGGGGGGCGCAAGTTAAGAAAGGCGGCAACAGACACCTTGGTGCAACCGACCATGCATGAAAAAGTTTAAACTTCCCGCTCAAGGGTGGGTTTCGACTTGATGCCCATAAGAATTGTCTTCCGAAATCACCCGACCGAATCACACGCCGGTGAGAGGTAATAAGGAATAAGATGCGCCTTGCGGGTCCAAGGTTGATTGGTCGCTCTAAGCGGGATGTGTGCGATAATTAGGTTCAGAAATTATACATGTGTGTCATCGGCCCATTAATATGTGTGTCCGGTTTTCAAGAATCCCGAACAAAGGATTGGCCAGTGTTTGGAATTACGCAGACTATTCCTGCAACACCTCCCCATGGATCATCAATGGACCACCGGGGGTAGTCAGAATCTTGTTTGTCTAAACAGGATGGGAGTCAGTGGTTCTGGCCAAGTGTTCCGGGTACGTTCTGCGGCGTTTAACACCTGATTTTTAGATGCGCGATCACAACACTGACAAGGTGAGGCGCAATCCTCGCCTCCATATCATTCCTTCTGACAAGTAGTTGTTCGCAAGAAAAGTCGCCCATGATTTCTACCCGGTCCATGAAAAGGATATCGCAAACGAAGCACGTGCAATCACCAAACTCTGTACAAAAGGTCATAAACAAATCATCACTGTCTACGACCATAACTGGATGCCTGAACCGTATTCCAAGTTCTATTTCGCCGATATGGATCTATGCGAAAGTTCCTTGCACGACTATATCTACGAAACGGGAAGGTGGGAGCCTATCGGAGCTGGTCGCACGTCGGAAGAAAATATTCAATATCTTTGGGAAATAATGAGCCAAATCACCGATGGCGTTGCATTTATTCATGAAAACGGGGAGGTGCATAGAAACCTTATACCACAAAATGGTACCTGCGCCTGCTAAACATTTGTTCCTAACTTGAAGTTCTTTATAAAGAATCGACTTCGACTTGGGTGATTAACGAGTTCAGCATCAGTTCTGAAATACCCAATCATGACGAGTCGCAGGATTCCACAGGCTGTTGGGGAACCCCGGGTTATCGGGCACCCGAGCAGTTGGAGCCTGAAAGGCTGTACAACGAAAAACTCGATATCTGGGGATTGGGTTGTATACTATATGAACTTGCAATCCGCCTTCCCGCCTTCCTCGACGACTCCGCGACGCGTGATTTTGTCGAGCACCCACGGTCTTTCTACATTCCGATGGCAGCCCGGTCAGTCAGCGAGTTTCTCAACTTAATACTCCAAACTAACCCGGTAAATCGGCCCTCCGCTGGCGATCTGCACAACAGATTCGAAAGGCTACACGAATCGTCGACCAGTTGGTCATCTCTGTTATTCAAAAGAACTGCAATAGGTAGACTTCAGTGGAAGTGTAATCCACTGACATTTTGAAGGTTCGCATCTCGAGCTCGAGGCTAGAGACATATTGGCCATCCGGGTATCAGACTGGGAACCACTTCGGTACTATCGACGCCCAACCTTTGAACACTCTGAGTCTGATTTTTTACCCTTCTTAAGTCTGGCACATCTCTCGAGGAGCGAATATAGTCGTATGGACACACTTGCGATTCGCTTGGCGCGTCGGCATAGTTTTCTTCCCAATCCTCCAGTAGAACTTGCACGATCCGATTTTCATCGGACTATGAGAGAGACACTCGAGTCTTTGGTGCGCCTCTACCCAGAGCTCATCAGCTTGCGGATCGTTCTTGCCGGATTCTGTTTGAACTTCGGGGACCCATACACTGCTTCAATGGCGTTGACCGAATTGGAGAAAAACCCTGCCTTGGACCGGGAACGGAAAAATGCTGTCCATCATATTTTAAAGAGATTGGTGCGCTCCCGAAGGCAATGGAATGTTCCTACTCAACCGCGAGCGGGTGCGCGGTTTGCCCCACATCCCCCTCCAGAACCAGCTCCAAAAACCAGGATCCAAAGAATGATTAAACGATTTGGCGATTGGAAGAAGAAGGTGCCAGTGCTTGGACGTCGGCGTCTACCCAGCCCCGGGATCATATATGATCACATGGTCCCAGCGCCCCATCATCGGCCAGTACAGAACTCCGTCCAACTGTATCATCTCAAGCTTCCTTGGCAAACACCTGCTATATTCGCACCCCAGAAAGATTTGGCTGTAGGCTTACCAAATTTTGTTGCCTTGACGCAAATCAAGACGTCCCTGACTATCGGAGGGCAAAATATCGTCTCCGTGAGGGCTGACCGTATTTGCGACCTTGTGGTCGAACAATGGGGTTTGATTGGATCTACAGCACTTGACGCCTTTCAGTCCATTCTGATTGCCATCCTTCGGGATCCAAAGGATCCAAAGGAGCCTCTGACCCAGGGGCTTGGTCCACTGCCCTTTGCTCGGTGCAAATTTATAGCAACTTACACGGAGTTCAGTATCATTGCCATCTGTCCTCGTCAGTTCTGGGACCAGTTGGTCGAATGCGTCCTTTAGGTCTCGGATGTCCTCGGTCAGCCTTCTAAAGACGCGATTATCTTAAGGGGAGAATCTAAACTAAACGCTGAACTCCATATAACTACACCATCCCTGCTTTCCTACGCGCAAGAGCTCGAAGACAATTTACGTCGTGACCATCGTCTGTTCGAGGGAGAGATAGACCTCGGTAAAATCTCATTGACCAAGGTCACGCAAATCGAAAAAGAGTGCAACATCGACACCGTTCGCCTTCCCATCTACAACTCAAATTCATGTTGGACCAATATGTTTGACCGAGCTTATATTGGGCGTTGTACTCTACAGCTATCACCGATAGTCAACATCAAACATTGGGAGAGCGGATTGAGAATTACATTTGAACTCATGACATCGTTAGCGAGTATCCGAAAAATCGTTGTTCACGAGGGCGGCATTGTCCTTGTGGGAGTAGATATTGCCCTTGTGCCAATGCGACTACTGGACTCGAGAACAAAATCGGTCCAGTGGCATCTCGTCGAGCGGAAGACTACAATAGGTGGTTCTCTCTCGTTGTCTGACCATAATCGATTTTGGGAAGAAGCTCTCAGCTCGGAGGCGAAGTTGGAGACTAGATTGAAGGAGACTGACGTGGAAAAACTGAGAGGAATTGCATATGTTGGGTGGAGCTCTGAAGATGTCTTTATCTCATGGGACCCTCCATCTTTCACAGACCTAAGGCGCTCATCTCTGCCCAATGGCAGTAGTTACAAATTCAACAGTGGCTCCGCAAATCAAATCAACTTGCAATTTGGTGTCCCCTATGCTGGTGGGGGCTTCGCAACGGCACGTAATTATGGAACAGTTTCTACCTCAGTGCGAAGCTGGCGTCAGGGACCATTTGCAAGCCAAATCGAAAGCCTTTATCGTGGCATAGTGTTTATCTACGACACTTCGAGACACGTTGGTTGGTTATGTTCAACCATTGATCTCATGGTGCTGATGATGCGGATTTACCTTCAACGTAAAGGGTATGACGATCCAATTACGCATCGATCACGATGGGCCCGGTTAGATGACGACTCGATCGGCCATCTCAGACGTCTGGATTTGGATAATGGAGCCATTCCGCAGGATTCCCGATCAACCTACGGGACTCTCATCGATCATTTCTGCGTTGTGTATGAATCTCATTTCGATGTGTTGAAAAAATACGAAAGAAATCGCTGTGATCCAATTCTTGGCTGGGATTTATACGACATACTCAACCCAGCGTTCGGCAGTGGCGTGGATGCCAGAAAATTGGCGGCTACAGGAGGTATTGAAAGATGGTCATCCCTGCTTGGTAAGGAGGACATTAT
>Ga0302179_10002225_pt1 | contig 11374 bp, 13 predicted proteins | sample I_Palsa_E3_1_FD_198788 | JGI IMG/M metagenome (GOLD analysis project Ga0302179, IMG submission 198788) | Peat permafrost microbial communities from Stordalen Mire near Abisko, Sweden - I_Palsa_E3_1 | ecosystem: Environmental > Terrestrial > Soil > Palsa > Peat permafrost | place: Sweden...
CACCCTTCATCTCCTCAACTCCTCTTCTACACCATTCCAATCCATAAACCCCCTCACTAGCAATCATGCCCGCCAAAAAAGCCCGTCTCTGCACCGCCTCATCAACACAAATATGAAACTTTGTGTCCTCCCTTAACATCCCCTCGATCTGTGGTTTGACCGCCTTCAGTGCCTCGGCCATGGGAATCTTGCGGTCGAGCGCAGTGGCGCAGTAGGGTGTATTACTGCAGTGGGGTTGGCCACAGCCCTGCATGAGTTGAGTTAGGAGTTTGCGTTCTAGTCGGGATTGCAGTTTCGAGTACTTGGGATCGTGCAGTGGGGAATACAGCGGTCCAAAACATATCTATTTATTAGTCCACATTCGAGAACAAAAAGAAAAGGGGCAGTCCAGGAACAGGGACAGGGACAGGGAGGGGGGGACATACAGTACATAGACCGAGGACATTTTCGCCCCGTGGACGAGTACAGTTGATATTCCTACAATTCCTCGGTTCAGCGCGGTTCTTCCTCTCGTTATCATGTAACTGCTGATGAACACTCATCTCCTTCAACCGCAACCGGCGTCCACAAACATGACACTCAATGGTCCTAGACCCACAATCCGCCTCATGCGCCGTCAAGCCAGATAACATATCCGCCATGCCCAGCGCAGACAAATCCCCCTGCTCCGTGAACGTCTGACAGAACCGACACTTGATGATTTTCAAGGGACATGAGGTGGCCCTGTGATTCGCAAGCGAGGGCAGCGAATTGAAGTGTTCGCCGCAGACACAGTCCCGGGGAGTATGTTCTATTTCTTGGTGTTTTTGGAATGATGAGGGGGAGTTGCCGTGCAAGGGACATGATTCGCAGTGCCAGTGCGAGGATTGTTGGACCTTGGGGAGGACGATGGTACATTGCAGACAACGGAAATTGTTTCGAAGACAGAAGTTTTGGTGCAGGATTAGACTTCGCTCAGGAACCCAGGAAAGACAATTTGTGCATTGTGTGAAGCCCTGTTGGTGGGCATTTGGTTTGGAGTCGAGGTCACCGTTTGCGGTTGACGTGCCGGTCAGGGTATCGGGTTGCCGGACGACGAGATCGAAGGTTGCGTCCGTGGAGCCGTAGATGCCGATTTGCAGGATTGTTGCATTCGAGAGTTCAACATTCGTTGGGGCCAGTGAAATTCGTTTGGTAGGTTCTCCAGACATGTCGGACCAGATATGTATATCCACTTTAGGTTTCCAGTCCTCTGACGTTGACAATAGTAAATCTGCATCCCCCTCCGCAGTCAACGTAATCTCCAAATTGCGGCTTTTCTCCCACTGTTTCATGCGGAAATATACATACTCTCCCTTGACGATCTTTCCGTGGATGGGTTTCTCGATGGTGATATCGGTGATTTCGGCATTCTTTTGCTTTGCAGCTTGGATCCGTTGATTTTGCGTGTGTCGCGCATTATCCTCAGACATCTCCTCGATCTCGGCACTAACATCCGTATCAATCAAGTTAACCGCATCAGCCGGTTCCAGCTCATCAATCAGGAACCGGAACGTACTATCCACACCCGCTCTAATCGACAGAATCTGGCCTTTGGTTAACGTCGTGTGAGTGCGTAATTGTGATTCCAGGAGGGCTTTCCAGTCATCTTCGATGTATCCTGCTTCGAGGGGCCGTAATTTTACTCTTGTTGCTTTAGGGAGGATACGGATGGACACTGTGACGGTGTCGTCGGAGTGGATTTCAAGAGACTCGGTTATCCAGGAGGGGATTCCGATTGTGTCTGCGGGGGCAGAGAATTCGCGGACTCCGACGTGTGTGGAATGACTTGTTTTGGGATTGGTGATGCGGAATGTGAGAGGGTGCGGGAGATCAGTATTGAATGGCAGCGAGGCCAGGAGCTGTTCGAGAGCCGTGGCAGGGAGGAGGATCTTATCGGAGGTATCGTTTGGCAGAGGATAGACTCGCAGTTGTTGCGTCCATTGAAGAGACGAAGGAGATGGTGACGAGGGAGGTAGGATAGGCCGTGAATGTCGTGTTAAAGGATACATGGGTTCGTCGTCGTCTGAAAGCTCGTCGTGCGGCGGTGAGGACATGATATTTGGGAGAACTGGCAGTGTTTACTAATATCCCAACGGGTCGAAGGTACTAGAAGGATAACGGACAAGCTGTCTGAAGTCAAAAGACAAGAAGAGCTCGAGATACAGCTACCGTGACTGGAACATCTCATCCAAGAAAAGGCTTCGGAAGAATCAACGACGCAAGACTGCGACTGCGGCGAAAGATTGCCCTCGGCTTTGTCTTAGACGATAGATTTCGGCGAAGATCTTCGGTGTAGTACGCGTGGCCCGCTGCCGATATGTCATTCCAGACAGACACCACCCTGTCCGAGCTTCCAAATTTACGTACTACGTTACAACGGTACACCGACGAATTTACAAGAATATTCACGCGCTTTCTGTGACTGCTTTTTCGATTTAAGTAATTCAGCATCACGACGAGCACACTTTGGTCCGTCGACGCAACCATGCAAATCTTTGTGCGAGCAGACAGAACATACACCCTCGACGTACAGGTATATCGCACGCATAGGCTCTGTGCTGACAACAGGCTCTCGACTCGGTCGCCGACGTCAAATGCTTCATTGATGCCAAAACCGGCTTCCCTGCCCCCGCGCAGCGACTCATCTACTCTGGTCTCCAACTCGCCGACTCAAAGACCCTAGCTGGTAGACCCCCCTGTCCTTTCTAGTGTCCTCTCCTCTGCGATACTTGCATTCGTCGCATACATACGTAAGACAATGCTGATTGCAGACTACGCCATCTCGCAGGATGCGACTGTGAACTTGGTCTTCAGCCTCGACGGTGGCGCCAAGAAGAGAAAAAAGAAGCAATACACCACGCCCAAGAAGATCAAGCACAAGCACAGGAAGGAGAAGATGGCCACCTTGAAATACTACTCTGTCGACGGCGATGGCAAGATCCAGCGTCTTCGTCGTGAATGTCCCAGCGAGACTTGCGGCGCCGGTATCTTCATGGCTTTCCACAAGGATAGACAGTACTGTGGGAAGTGTCATACTACTTGTATGGATCTTTGTTTGGGGGTTGACTGACTTTAGATGCGTTGGAGAAGGATGATGATGAGTAGAGTGTAGAGTAGGGTGATAGTCAATCACAACTTGCATTCGTGGGATTCGACGATTCGTGACATTGTGAAGTTAGTTCTACACGTACCGTCTTTCCTGTTACGACTGTCCCAGCGGTATCTGATCTGCTATCTATCAAATTTAACGGGTTGCGGTTGATACAACGAATTGATGCGTCCAGTAGATTCTCGGATGTCACAGACAAAGTGAATACTTTATGCCCCTTGGAATACAAGGAGTCTGACGGAGATCTTCATGATATGATACTTTGACTTTAAATGCTGCCTTTCGCAGACCGAACGGCGGATATCTATTCCATTTCAACACTCATGAGAACTACACCATCAGTCGGTGACACTCATGATCATCGGACCACATTTCCAAAATGACGCCGCCAAAATCAATTAAACACTGTTATTGCTCTCATGCAAAATACTTATAACTACGCAAGCTTAACCTTCTTCCTCTTCCTCTCCTCCCTAACCAACTCCCTCTTCCGACCAAGCAACTTATCGGCCTCCCCCTTCCGTTTCCTATTCCCAAACTCCATCGCCTCAAGTAACCGTCGATTCTTATTACTCATCATAATCTTCGCCATCTCCTTCTCCTTCTCCTTCTCCTCCTCCTCGTTCTTGTTACACTTACCTTTCTTCTTCTTGACTTTGCGTTCCACGACTTTCTCCCCCCTGGCCTCCGCTTCAAGCAATCTCTGCATCTCGATCTCCTGCGCCGTCTCCCCGTCTTGTTCACCACCATAAACCTCCTCCTCGTCTTCAGAAGAAACCTCCACCTCCTCCTCAGGATCGTACTTCCCGTCCTGTTTCTCCACAAACGGACTCAAATGCGCGGGTAACTCCGCCCCAGGGACATACTCCCCCTCCGCCACAAGTGCCCCGCGATTAATACTGTCGACCACCCACTGCGGCTGGACGTATTTGCGTCCCGGGACGATGGTCTCAGGCAAGCGGCCGCGGTCGCAGATTTGGTGCGTTATGCGCGGGTCGGAGGCAGGGTAGGGGCTGGGGCCGGTGGTCGGGTCGCTGGACAGGCTGGAGACGTTGAAGGAGAGGAGGAGGAAGGTTAGGCTGTCGACGGGGGTTTCTCGGGAGAGGTAGATGTGCAGGCCGTGGAAGAGGGAGTGGGGGGAGGAGGGGGATAGGGTCGAGGAGGGGGGTTGGGGGAGCGTCGAGGAGGGATCTGCTGATGTGAAGATATCTAGTTTTTCTTCGTCGCCAGGAGTAGTAGTAGTTGTAGGCGTATCGGTCTCTAGGGAAGGCTCGGAAATTTCTTTCAAGGAGGCTAGTTTAGAAGGTAATGTAGCGAGTTGTTTCGTGGTGTCCTTGACGGGTTGGTTGTTTACTTTCTGCTCCTCTTGAGATGATGGAAAAGTCGATTGATCTGAAATTGATTGAATCAGGTAGGCTGATAGACCTGCTCCAGATTCGTCTTTCTCGATATCCAGTTTCGGTGGATAGACAAGGTTAATCGAAGTATACAGTCGATAATTAATAAACGATACAAAAGTCTGATAAAATTCGAGAAAAGTCAACATAATCCGGAAATCAACATCACTCGGAATCTACCAATTAGTCCGTCCTCCTCAAAGCCAATCGCCCCCGAGCACCGGAGAAAGACAAATGTACAACAGATAACCCAAACAGTGGGAAGAAGGGGGAGTTACATGTTGACTGAATTTATAGGGAACGATCCAGGTGACTTTCTCGCCCATGATTTCAGCTTGGTAGTATATTCCTTTAATTGAGAGGAAACATTTTTTGAGAGATTGTGAACGGATGATGAAGTGCTGGAATTCGGCGCAAAGACGTTCGCAGTTGCGGATTGTGGGGGCATCGATTTTGTGGATTGAGGGGAGATTGGAGAAGAGGAATAACATCGAGAGGGCATCGTCGAGATCGGCCAGCGCATCCTGAAAGGTAGGATACCTACAAAATCAAGTCAGCCTGATCTCTTTCGACGTCTCATAAGAATTCTAGTTCCTTGACATGTTGTAACATATGTGGAGAACAATTGGGGCGGAGTTGGGGGGATTTGGAAGGTACCTCTCTTTGACGATATGATCCAACGAATACTGCGGCGAATAATCCTGCAAATCCTTCGCCTTGGTATAATCCTGTTTCCCAATTGCCCTCGTCAACTTCTTCGCAAAAGCCTTTTGTTCCCTGAACGTGCGCAACACCGGCTCATGAAGCAAGAACCGGATATCCTTGGCGTAGTAGAACGTGGTGTTGGCAGTGGATCCCTTGTTGGCTTTTTTCTTGCTGCGTGGTTCGCGTGGGTAGACCCCCTTGAGAATACATAGACGACGGAAGTCGGCGAGCGGGATTTGGAGGAGCTTGAGGGCTTGGTTGCGGGTTATGTAGGTTTTTGCAGCGCCCTCTTGGCCCTTCTTTTTGATCCTCATGTTTGGCGGACGAGTGACTTTGAATGACTTTGAAAGGTGACTTTGAAAGGTTTGTCACTCTCGACGCTGATCAAAATTTTGCCTGCATTTTTTTCATTCGAAGGAAACCGGGCAGAGTTGTACAGCTCGCGCCGCTTTGAGAGGGTTCAAGCCCTAACCGGGCGGCTCAGCAGTGCCTCGTCATTCCGCCACTACAGGTGCAGCGTGTCCATCCAAACGACGAGTGACACAAGCAGTAGCGATGGCAGGAACCGACGCGCTTCCATGTGCGCCTTTGCAAGTATTTGCGCTGATGTGTGTTAGACGCTGCAGACGCAGAATCACCGCTGAAAGAGTCCGAGCTGCAAGTTCTCCGATCACAGTACCTCAAGGAGCAAGAAGCCCAACACATCACCGTGCAGACTAAATTCAACTACGCATGGGGTCTGATCAAGTCGGAAAAACACCCAGATCAACTGGAAGGCGTTAAATTGCTCACAGGTATTGGCACCATACGTTGTTGGCGGGTGTCGCAAATGTTGATCATAGAAATCTATAAGGAGGCACCGGGACGGAGAAGGGAGTGTCTTTACTATTTGGCGTTGGGACAGTACAAGTTGGGACATTATAATGAGGCGAGACGGTATAATGATTCGTTATTGGACAAGGAGCCTCGGAATATGCAGGCCTTGTCACTGAAGGCTTTGATTGATGATCGTGTTGCAAAGGGTATACTCTGACGAGGGGCTTGATGACTGATTTGCAGAGGGATATGTTGGAATGGCGATTGTTGGGAGCGCTGTTATCGGGTTCGTTGCTGCTGCTACCATGTGGGCTCGACGGCGGTGATATCTGAAGGTAAGATTGAATGTTTTTTGGATGGTGATCGAGAGTTATGCGTCTCATCTCTCTACAACCCGTGTATAGATCGCATAACCGATGCTTTTCTATAGCAGATATATGATTATAATAAAACACGAACTACAGCGTCGTGCTGTCATCCATATCATTTGCATGCTGGTGGCTTGGCTATCAGGAGTCTCGGATCTGGCCCCTTATCCGTGGGATGACCTACTAGGGTTTGGTAAATTTAAATTTTCGCATCGGACATTTTCCACCGCAAAAACTTTCGCCGACCACCGCGGCGCACCTGTCACTGCCAACAAAATGAGAGCCCAAACCAGACTTCTTCGGCTTTCCCACCAACACCCTCGCCAACCTTTGAACCCTTGTACCTTCCTCAAGTGATCCGTGCTAATGCTAGCTTATTCAGTCATTAGATGTTCCCTTTTTGCATTCCGAACGTTTCAGAGTTCTGTACCTGTCCGTCAACTATCTTATGCCAGGGAGGAGGAGGACTATCGGCCACGGCGATATGATTCTGCGGGAAGCACAATTCCGAGAGCCGGCGATGTCGATACTTTTCGGTACAGCAAGAGTCGGGACCGTGACTCTTTTTCCCGTGGACGGGGATCCGATGGACGAGATCGAGGAGGATTCGACCGACGAGATCGGGGCCGAGATCGGGGATCAGACCGGCGAGATCGAGGGGGCTCTAGAGATATGCGTCGAGGGTTCGATACGGACCGGGGTATGGATGCTCCTCGAGATCGATTCGCATCAAAATACAGAGTTAATTCCTTCGTCGACGAAGATGGAAATCGAGTAGAACTCAAGGACGAAGAAAGTGCGCTTCCAGAAGTCAACTCCGATGAAGTTCGTGTGGGTGAAACCGATGTTGAGGTCAAACAAGATTCAGTCACAGGCTATGAACCTGTCAAATGGATTCATTATAAGGACAAATTGGATTTTGGATTTATACAGGCTATGAGAAGTATCTTCAAATATACCCATCTTACGGAGGTTCATAATACCATTATATCGAGGATGCCTCTCGATAGGGACATGCTTGTTCGATCAAAGACCGGAACAGGAAAAACAATCGCGTTTCTGGTGCCTGCAATTCAACGACATCTCGACTACATGAAGGAAAATGAACTCAACCCGAAGACGTATCCGAAAACCCATGCTGGGGTATTGATTGTCGTACCGACTCGAGAGCTGGCAATTCAAATTGCTACCGAAGCGCGGAGGTTAGTTTACATGATTGAGCCGAACGGCATGAAAGTCCAGGTTCTTGTCGGGGGTGATTCGAAGAGAGTGCAGATCAGACGAATGGACCGTGAGAGGAATGATATCATCGTTGCTACCCCAGGTCGATTACTCGATTTCCTTCGGTCGGAACCAGGTGTGCGGAACATGTTGATGAGTATCAAGTCCCTCGTGCTCGATGAAACAGATTCGTTGTTGGATATGGGATTCAGTCGGGAGATTCAAGAATTACTTCGCGAATTGCAACCCACTCAGGCAGAACGACTCACCATGATGTATTCTGCCACTATCTCTCCGCAAATCAAATCCTTGGCTGCGACTGCGGTCAAACACGACGTCGAGTATGTCAATACAGTCAAGGCGACCGACTTAGATGTCCACCAGACGATCAAGCAGACCTATATTCTACGAGAGATGGGCGAACATATCAAGGTCGTTCTATCCCTTATCATCAAGGAACAGATGGAGAAACCGGAAGGCAAGGTCATCGTGTTTTTCAACACCACGAAACAAGTCCAACTATACACACTCATGTTCCGAATCCTCAGGAAACTCTACCATAATGTACATTTCCAACAATTTGAGATCCACGCCAAGAAAGATCAGGATGCTAGATCGAAAGTAACACATGCCTTCAGAACCGCAAATGTTGGCTCCGTGCTATTTACCTCTGATGTTTCGTAAAGTCCTATCCAGTATTTTACTGATCGTTAGTGCTCGTGGTGTCGATTATCCCGGTGTCACCAAAGTCATTCAAGTGGGAGTCCCAACGTCGCGAGATATTTACATCCACCGAATTGGTCGAACAGGTCGGGCTGGCAAAGAGGGTGAGGCAGTTTTAGTCCTCGCTCCTTTCGAAGAGGGCTTCCTGAGAGATCTCAAAGATATTCCCATTAAGGACCACGAACTCCCCGAGTCAGAAATAGAGCTCGGCAAGAGGGAAGCGACAGTCTTTGAGGTCGCTAAGAAAGTTCTGCCCCAAGGGATGCTTGAGGAAACTTTCTTATCTCTCCTTGGATTTTGTAATATCCCCTTTGTTCTCTTGACTAATGGTAGATCTGCCTAAGGTCTCACGCTATGGTGTCTCAGTTGATCGTGCGATAAGTGAGTTCGAAAACTGGGCTCTGGCGATGGGAGCCCAGTCTCCTCCAGAGGTCAATTCCGCGTTACTTGATAGAATCGTTGGGAAGAGGCGTGGTAGTCAATCACGAGATGGTGGTCGTGGACGTGATGGTGGTCGTGGACGAGATGGTGGTCGTGGACGTGATGGTGATCGTGGACATGATGGTGGTCGTGGACGTGATGCATATGGTGGTCGTGGACATGATGGTGGTCGTGGACGAGAGGGTGGTTACGGTAATCAGAGGAGGAGGAATAGCTGGTAACAACGAGGACACATACTAGGGTAATCAAGTCACTGATCACGCTTTTGCATAGGTTTAGGACAGACTCTCTTCTCTAATGCATATGGTACGTATAGTTTAGGAGTAGATTCGCCATTTTTGAATTATACAAACGATACCCACTCGTGCTATATATACTTGTCCCACACTACAAAACCAGAGTCCAAGCGATCAGATCGTCCCAGTCAAATTTCACTGTTCTTGCCGATCGTTTCTTCTTCCTCGATGATCAGGACGTTCTCCCGACGTCTTCGACCCGACTGGCAGAGTACTCGGGCACAATCCACCAATTTCAGGCGTCTACTGTCAGGTAAGGTAGTGAACGAGTCGGTGACAGTGACTGGATGGATCACTCATAAGCGCAAATCGAAGAATACGACGTTCTTGGATATTTCCGATGGCTCGACATATCGACCACTGCAAGCGGTTGCTCGTACAACTCCTGAAGGGTAGTGTTCCGGTGTATTTGTCTGATATTAGTGCAACGGTAGGTTCAAGTGTTTGTCTGACAGGAAAATTGGTCGAGTCAAGGGGAACGCAGGATGTGGAGCTTCAAGTCGCCGAGTTAGATGTTCTCGGAAAAAGTCCGGAAAGTCCGGAAGAACCACGGGTAGTCGGAGCTGGTTATGCTGCTAATTGACAAGTCATTTCCAATTCAGTCAAAGGGCTCTCACCACGCGAATCATTTACGGCGATGGCAACATCTACGGCCACGGACAGCACACATGGCAAGTATCTTTCGTGTGCGCTCACACCTTGTATCTGCTCTTCACCAATTTTTCGACCAAGAGGCATTCTACTACACTAATCCGCCAATAATAACAAGCTCCGATGCAGAAGGGGCAGGCGAATCGTTCCATGTCACGGGAAAAGAGAAGAACTTCTTTGGACTAGGGGATAAGGCGCCACGGTTGACGGTATCGAGTCAATTGCATCTTGAGGCGTTGATGATGGGACTTGGACGCGTCTGGACTCTGAGCCCGACTTTTCGAGCGGAGAGAAGCGTCACTTCGCGACACTTGGCAGAATTCTGGATGTTGGAAGCAGAATGGGTGGTCGATAGCTTGGAGGGAGTCATGAGCCTTGTCGAACGGATGATAAGGTCTTGTACTGAGCGTCTCCACGACAAGAACATCCTACAAGAGCTTGTAACCACGATTTCCGGACAGGACAATGCTGTGAATGTACAGGAGATACCAGGGAGGTGGGAGAAGATGATGTCGAAAAATTGGGCTCGCATGAAATATCATGATGCAGTGGAAGTGCTGCTCGAGGAACATTCCCACCGGCCATTCGATATACCACCCGAACACGGTTCACAACTACAATCATCGCATGAACAATTCCTTGCATCTCGAACGTCAACACCGATATTTATCACACATTACCCGGCCACTATCAAGCCCTTCTACATGCTCAAGTCATCTGAAAATGACGGAACGGTAGCGAATTTCGATCTGCTCGTCCCTGGGATGGGTGAGATCGCCGGCGGAAGTCTTCGTATCCACGACCTTGCTCAGCTGGAACAAAGTATGCGAGACCATGAAATGGACCCGACGGAGCTGGAATGGTACAAAGATCTCAGACGGTGGGGAACGATACCTCATGGCGGATTCGGGCTAGGATTCGACCGTCTGATAGCATACCTCTGTGGGGTCACTAATTTGAGGGAGGTGGTCGCATTTCCTAGAATGGCAGGAAAATCAGGATGTCTAACCTAGAATAGAGTAGATGTATAATCGATGTGAAGTCCCCAACGACTCCAATTCAAAGTTGTGCGATCTTGTTTAACCACAGGAGAGAGCCATAGCAGGCACAGCAACTATGAAATAGCGTGGGGCGTTTTCATTAAGGTGTGGTGGGGCCAATCACATGTGACATGGATGTACTCGCCACTTTTTTTGAACCTACATATTTGGATTTGCGCCATCGACGACGAGCGAAGCAAAGCAAGTTGGCTGCCCATCATTGCCTGCGCTCCATCTCTGCTGTGCTCACTGCTCATCCACCACCATGGAAAGCTCACAGCGCGGAGTCCGCTTCCAGGGGTACGCCAACAACGACGATGCCGACGACGCCGATGCAGACGTCGTCGCTGCACACAATCCGCCTCCCGTGCCGATAGCCATCACCCGCTCCGTCGCCGCCGCCAGTACATCCTCGCCCGCCATGCATACGCCTGCCAGTCCTCGTCCGCGGACCACCATGCCTCCACAGCAGCAGACGCAGCAGCAGCAACAGTCGCAGCAGCAGCAAAACACTCGACCGCTGGCCAGAGAGTATTTCCCGCTCGAGCTGCCCATTGACTACGGCATTCCAAGTATCGTCGAAGAG
>Ga0302179_10002229_pt1 | contig 11368 bp, 7 predicted proteins | sample I_Palsa_E3_1_FD_198788 | JGI IMG/M metagenome (GOLD analysis project Ga0302179, IMG submission 198788) | Peat permafrost microbial communities from Stordalen Mire near Abisko, Sweden - I_Palsa_E3_1 | ecosystem: Environmental > Terrestrial > Soil > Palsa > Peat permafrost | place: Sweden: Abisko...
CACTGCAGGTCGCTGGTCGAGGCGTGCAGGTCGTTGGAGATGGTGGGCAGCGCCAGGTTCAGCACCGTCAGGTCGAGCCCGACGACGAGCACGCTCGCCGCGATCGCGACCAGCGCCCACCACTTGCGAGCCGAGTTGTCTGCCATGACACCCACATCCCATCGGCAGTCACATCTAAATGAAAGTGACTGCCAAAAGTATGTGCCCTTCAGTTGGCAGTGTCAACTGCAATCCACGCCGGCTGGCCCCGGACATGATGAAACCGGGGCTCGGCCAGGGCGCAAGCCCCTGGAACCCCGGTTTCACCAGACCCTCAGATAAGACCAGACCCTCAGATCAGGACTACAGCCTCTTCAGCAGGGCCGTGCCCTCCGGGCTGCCCAGGCCCGTGCAGGCGTCCCAGCCCGGCCCGGCCGAGTAGGCACCGTTGTTCCCGCTGGTGATGTCGTTGAAGCCGGCCACGTCGGTGCCGGGCGTGATGCCCGCGTACAGGGTCGGCTGGATCAGGCCGAACCGCTGGCCGGTGGCCTGCGCGAGCCGGCCGATCAGCGCCGCCCACAGCGGAGCGACCGCGCTGGTCCCGCCGACCACCTGGGCCTGGCCGTCGGCGTAGACCTGGTAGCCGGTGACCGGGTCGGCGTTACCCGCCACGTCGGGCACGCCGCGGCCGCCAGAACTGCTGGCGCTCGCCCCGCCAGAACTGCTGGCGCTCGCCCCGCCGGAACCGCTGCTCGCCCCCGCCGCCAGGCCGCTGTCTCCGGCGGCATCGGCGCCGTCCTCGTGCCGGTGGTGCTCGCCGCCGGTCCTGCTGGTCCCGGTCCCAGACCTGCTGGCCCGGGCGGGCACCCCGGCGGTCGCCTGCCAGGACGGCAGGGCGAACTGGTCACTAACCCCTCCGCCGCCCGCGCCCTCGCCCGCGGCCGTCTCGTTCCACACCACTTCTGAGCTGATCGTGCCGCTGGTCGGGTCCGCCACGAGCTTGGTCCCGCCGCAGCCCAGCGCGTACGGACTGGACGCGGGGAAGTCGACGTGCACCTCGCCGTCGGTAACGCCGTCGCCGCTGCCGTTGTCGCCCGCGGCCACGCACACGGTGATGCCGAGCGTCGCCGCGTCGGCGATCGCCGCGTTCATCGACGCCAGGCCCTGTGCGGTCCACGAGTCTTCCGACTGGCCCCAGCTGATCGAGATGGCGATGGGCGCCGGGCTCGCCTGCGCGGCGTCGGAGATCGCGTCGACGAAGCCCTGATCGCCGTTGTTCGGCGCGAAGTACACCACCTGCGTCGCGCCGGGTGCGACGGCGCCGATGACGTCGATGTCCAGGTTGACCTCAACATCGGCCCCGGTGGGATCCGAACCCGGCGCGTTGGAGGCCCCGTCCACGCCGACCGCGCTGATCGAGGGAACCGCGATGCCCAGACCGCCGAAGTAGGTGTCAAGGTCGCTGGTCGAGAAACCGCCGCCGAGCTCGATGACCGCGATCGTCTGGCCGGCGCCGGTCGTGTCGGCCGGGAACCCGTAGAGGTCGGCCACCTGGTTCGGCGAGTAGGAGGTGCCCTGCGCCGCGGCGGCGGACCCGGTGCCGGTGGCCCGGAAGTGCGCCCGGAACTGCGGCCTGGTGTCCAGGCCGAGGACAGCCAGCACGACGCCGTCCAGCGCGGCCGGGATGTACAGGGCGCCCTCGCGGTAGCGGTGCGTGACGACCTGGCCACCCGGTCCGGTGCTCCTGACCTGCTGCAGCGTCACGCCGAACGCGCTGGCCAGCTCACCCAGAGTGGCCGCCACCTTGATCCGGCGGGAGGCCGGGGTCACGGCCGTTATCTCCAGGCCGCGGCCGGTCAGCGTCTGGCTCACCAGATCAATGTCGGCTGGGTCGGCGCCGTACCGCTCCGCCAGTTCGGCGCTGGACAGGACGGTAGGCCCCGTGATCACATCGGCCCCCAGCTCGGCCCGGCGCCGCAGCACCAGGGTCAGCTCCGCTCGCTCGGAGGTGTCAAGCTCCCCGGCCGGGGTGGCGCTGGCCAGCGGTGCTCGATCGCTGCCAGGTAGCCGGACCAACGATTCGTCAGACATTGTGTGCTCCCGCTCGAGTAGGTGCGTCGGGGCGCAGGTATTCAGCCCCTCCGGGCAATTCTGCCTCGCTTACACGGAGGACAACGGCCCGTTCGGAAATACATTATTTGTCTAAACGGACGGTTGTGGCCGATTCCGGATTACCGGAACTTCGGCCGTGTCGTACTTTGTCGCAAATGTACGATATTAGAAAAAGGTAAGTTTCCTCCGGGCCGCGGGCCGGGCTAGAAAAAGGCGTGCACCATATCGGTCACGCGGTCATCGTCGTTCACCACGGGAATCACCCGCCACTTGTCAAACGTGGTGCAGGGGTGCGAGATGCCCAGGCACACCAAGTCACCCGGCGCGAGCTCGGTGCCTGGGTTCAGCCGCAGGTAAGCATGCTGGTCGTTGAGCTCGGTCAGCTGGCTCGCCAAGAGGTCGGCGCCGTTCCCGTCGCGCCGCACCGCGCGCAGCGGCACCGGCAGGCCCTTGTCGAATCCGGCGTCGCGGCGGCCCGCGCCCAGCAGCGCCAGGCCGGCCTCGGGGCGGGACAGCACCTGGGCCCACAGTTCGAGAGCGGGCCGGAGCACGGGCGCGTCCGCCGACCCGCGCGAGACGGGGGAGACGGTTCCGTAGTACCCGTGATCGTGGGCCAGGTAAGCGCCGCTGCGCAGTATCGCCGTGATCCCGTCAACGCCGGTGGTGCCGCCCGCCGTCAGTTCGCGGGTGACCACGTCAAAGAACGCGCTGCCGCCCGCCGTCACGATGAACTCCTCGCCCCCATCCGCGTGCTGGCCCGTCCTTAGCTGGCCCGTCCTTAGCTGGCCCGCCAGGGCCCGCAGCCGGCGGCAGAACGAGGTGACCTCCTCGAGCATCTGTGCTTGCGAGCCGCCTCCGATGCTGCCCTCATAGCCGGCCACGCCAGCTAGTCTGAGCGTGCCGGTCGCGGCCGCCGCCCGCGCCACGGCCAGCGCCTGGGCATCGGTCCGGCAGCCGGTGCGCCCGCCGGCGTGGCCGATCTCCACCAGGACGGGCAGCCTGCGCCCGGCCGGACGCCGGGTCAGCACCTGGTCCACGATGGCCACGCCCTCGGGACTGTCGACGTAGCAGTAGGCCTCGAAGCCGGGATCGGCGGCAAGTTCGGCGGCCAGCCAGGTGATGCCCGCCTCGTCCACGAGCTCGTTGGCCAGCAGCAGCCGGGGGAAGCCAAAGACCCGGTACGTCCGCAGCTGCCCGATGGTGGCCACGGTGATGCCCCAGGCACCGTGGGCGAGCTGGCGGGCGGCGAGTTCAGGGGACATCGCGGTCTTGCCGTGCGGGGCCAGCGCCACGCCCGCCCGGGCGCAGTAGGCGGCCATCGCCTCGAGGTTGCCCGCGAGCGCCGTCTCGCGCAGGATGAGCAGCGGGTAGGTGAATCCCGCCCGGTGCAGCAGCGGCCGGGCGGCGGCCACGCTGGCGGCGGACGGACCCGCGACCGTGTCCAGGCCCTCCGTGTCCAGGCCCGCGGCGTGCGGGCCGAAGCCCTTCTCGACCGGCTCGACGGGCCGCTCACGCAGCTCACGGAGCCGCTCCGTCACCAGCGGCGGTAGCGGATTCCTCACCCTGAGTCTCCCAGCTCTGCGGGCTCTGGCGCGCCGCCAGAACGCGTGCCGGTTCAGCTTAAACCGTTGCCGTTAGGGAATGGCAAGAGCTTCTAAATTCCTGCTATTTTCATCCTTTCTGCTGAGCTCTAATGTCATATCTCTAATGTGTAACCGGGACGCCAATCGCCAGCTCATCCGGGCCAGGCAGGAATCTCAGGTCATTGATAACCGGAACAGTCGCGGTAGTTACCGCCGGCCAGCAGGGTCACGCTCGCGGCGTGATCCCGGCCCTGCGATCGCGGTTGGCGCGGGTGAGCAAGCAGGCTGAGCCGGGCGCGCAGCTCGGGTCGGCGGAGGTCATCGCCGAGGCGGCAAGCAACGGGGACGGTGCTGCCGCGGTCGGGCCGCACCAAGGGTGACCGATTCCGCACTACTTGTTGCGATATCTGAGCGGGCTGGGTGATGATGAAATGAAGTGACCCTGACCGACGGCGGACTACGGGCCTGGCCGGAAAGGCAACAGTGAAAGGTTCTGCGCCGCCACGTGCCACGTTCCGTGACGTGTTCGCGGTGCCTGAATTCCGGGCCCTGTGGTTCTCCGAGATTCTTTCCGTCGCCGGTGACCGTCTCGCCCTGGTCGCCTTCACCCTGCTCGTCTATGACCGCACCGGGTCGCCGCTCATGACGGCCCTGGCGTATGCGGTCGGCGGGTACCTGCCATGGGTGATCGGCGGCCTGTTCCTGGCGGACCTCGCCGACCGGCGACCGCGGCGTTCGGTCATGGTGGCATGCGATGCGGTCCGCGCCGTCTTGGTCGCGGCCATGGTGATCCCGCATACGCCGATCTGGGCCCTGGCGGCGCTGTTGTTCGCGACGATGACGTTCGCGCCTCCGTTCGAGTCGGCGCGGGCCGCGATTACCCCGGACATCCTGCAGGGTGAACGCTATGTCCTCGGCACGGCGGTCGTTCAGACCACCTTCCTGGGGGGGCAGGTTATCGGCGCGGCAGGCGGGGGAGTGGCGGTGGCCTTTATCGGCGTGCGCCCCGCGCTCGGCATCGACGCTGTCACGTTCGTGCTCTCTGGCTTGTTAATCGGGCTGGGCACCAGGTCCAGGCCCGCCGCCGCCCGGCCGGAGGCCGTCGAGCCGTCCCCCTTGGCGCGGATGGTGGAAGGGTTCCGGCTGGTGTTCGGTGACCGGGCGCTGCGTACACTGTTGCTGCTCGGCTGGCTGGTGGCGTTCTACACCATTCCCGAGGGAATTGCCGCGCCGTACGCGACAAAACTCGGCGGAGGGTCCATCGCGATCGGTCTGGTGCTAGCGTCCACGGCGCTGTTCACGGCGATCGCCATGCCTTTGTTCACCCGGTTCGTCCGCCCGCGTCGGCGGATCGACTGGATGGGCCCGCTCGCGGTGCTTACCTGCGCGACGCTGGTCCTGACGGCCCTCCGGCCGGGTCTTGCCGTCTCACTGGTGATCTTCTCGCTGTCGGCCGCGTTCGGTGTTTACCAGATCGCGGCCAACACCGCCTTCGTCGTGCGGGTTCCGAACGAACGGCGGTCTCAGGCCTTCGGCATCGCCAACATGGGGGTAATTGTTGGCCAAGGGGCCGCTTTCGTGGCGGCCGGCGCCGCCGCGCAGTGGTTTCCCCCCGCGGCGGTCATCGCTGTCGGTGGTGGTATTGGTGCGGTAGCTGCCCTTGTGCTGACGCTCAGGTGGCGACACGTGTCGCCACCAGGCGGGCGTCATGCGGCCGGACGGCGTGCTGAACACGCCGCATCAAGAAGTTCGGTGCCGCTACGGGGATCTCCTTAGCGGCGTCTAATTGCGGATTGCGCTCAGGTCCATGTGTCACGCATCGCGGCTTCCCCTTTCGGGTCGTGCTTGCTAGTGGTGCTCGACATGCTCACGACCAGTTGACGCGCATGATCTGCCCTCCCTCCGGCAGCGATATTTAGCTATGTGAACACTCCCCGGCGCAAACACGTCGGGTAATCGCTCCTCGTCAATCACCATTTAGCCTTGCTTTATCGCTCGATGTAGGCGAATCGGACGTAATAGTGCACAAGATGGCCAAGATGAGTTAAGGTAGCTATACGGAGCTAGTCCTTTACGGTGAGCTGCCAACTAGACAGGAGCCTGTCGCGTCCCATCCGGAACGGTGGAACATGGAAGCCTCGTCCGTCACTCGTCGCGTACTGGCGGCGGCTGGCGTCCCGAACTGGGCATGGTTGCGGCTTCCGCTGGGCTTTCGCGCTTACGTAGGGCTCGTGCCGCTGGCGGCCGCCGGGCTGGCTTGCTACGCCGCGTCGCAAACGCAGTGGCAAGCCGCGGATCTGGTGAAGTTCGTGTTGCTGGTGGGCTGCGGCATGATCTCGGTCGCGGCGACGCCGCGGACGGCCTACCTCCAGGGTGGTATGACCAGGGACTTCCTGACCGTATGGGTGCTGCCGGTAGCGATCTTGCTGCCGCCCGTCTATGCGATGCTGACTCCGATCCCGCTGCAGATCCTGACTCAGTTCCGGGTGCACCGGGGGGTGGTCTACCGCCGGGTATTCACGGTCGCCGCGATCGCCTTGGCCTATGGCGCGGCCTCACTGGTGTTCCGGGCGTTCCCCGCTTCCTTCGCCGGCGGGTCGATCGGTACCGGGAGGCACGCTCTGACCTTTACCGTCGCGGTCGCCGCGTGTGAGATCGTGGGGGGCCGAGGCCACCACCTCCTCATCGTGGGCGGCATAAAACTCACCGATCCGACGGTCCGGATCGCTGAGCTGGAGTTGAACCGGGAGGCGTTGCAGGGCGACTTCGCCGAGTTCGACCTGGGTGTGCTGATTACCGTGGTGGTTGCCGTCAACGCCGCCCTTGCGGCTTTCGCCGTTCCCACCGTGCTGCTTGTCCGCCGCTTCATGATGCACGCGCAGCTTCTGGCTCAGTCGCGGATCGATACCAAGACCGGGTTGCTCAACGCGTCGACTTGGGAGCATGAGGCGGCGGTGGAGATCGCCCGGGCCGTCAGGACCGGTACCCCGCTCGCGCTGGCGCTGGTTGACATCGACCACTTCAAGGTGGTCAACGACACCCATGGTCACCTGGTCGGCGATAAGGCGCTGCGGGCGGTCGCCGACGGACTTCGCAGCCAGCTTCGGGTCTATGACGTGGCCGGGCGCTTCGGCGGCGAGGAATTCGTGGTGCTGCTGCCGCACGCCCGCGAGGAGGACGCGCTGAGCATCGCCGAGCGGCTCCGCACGCACATCGCCGCACTTTCCATCCCCGTCAACGACGAGGACGAGTCCGAGCCGCACGTCAGGCTCACCATCTCGGTCGGCGTCGCCGCGCTGAACGGCGACAACCGCGAGCTCACCGACATGATGGCCGCCGCCGACGCGGCCCTCTACCACGCCAAGGTAACCGGCCGTAACAAGACCCACGTGATCAGTGCGACCGCGCGGGTGTCCAGCCCCTAATGGGGGTCTAGCCCGCTCATCCGCAAACACCGCAATAGCGCCATGTTCGGCCATAAGCCGCGTTTTGAAGCAGATTCTGCCCGGTACCGGGCAGAATTCTTGCCTAAACCACGGCTAGCGGGTAAAAATTAGGCGTGCCTGACCCTTTCCCGCAGGACCTCGCGCGCTACCTGGCTGCTTCCACGGGACTGCCGCAGCCCACCGCGGTCCGGGTCATCGCCGACGTAGCGACGTACTTCAACGAAACCATCGAGGACTTCGTTCGCAGGCGCCACGCCGAACTGCAGCAACGCCAGCGCAAGAACGACGAGATCTGGCCGATGATAGCGGCCGAACTCGGCCAGCGCAGGTTCGCGGCGCCCGGGCTGTCGGAGCGCCAGCTTCGGCGCATCGTCTACGGGTAGCGCGGGTGAACGCCAACCGACGGGAGATCTTAGGTGTGCGGAATCGTGGGATACATCGGACGTCGGGACGCCGTCCCCGTCCTGCTGGAAGGGCTGAGGAGCCTGGAGTACCGGGGCTACGACTCGGCCGGCCTCGCGGTCATCTACAGAAACAAGCTGCAGGTCACCAAGACCGCGGGCCGGGTCCAGGACCTCAGGGAGAAGGTCAGCGAGCGGACCAAGGCCACGATCGGCATCGGCCACACCAGGTGGGCCACCCACGGTGAGCCCAACGAAGTCAACGCCCATCCGCACACCGACACCGAGGGCCGCATCGCGGTCGTCCACAACGGCATCATCGAGAACGCCGAGCTGCTCAGGGCCGCCCTGGTGGCCCGGGGCGTCAAGCTGGTCAGCGACACCGACACCGAGGCGCTGGCTCATATGATCGCCGCCGAGGCGGCCGATGAGGTGAGCCTGGAGGACGCGGTCCGCCGGGTGCTGCGCCACGTGGAAGGCACCTACGGCCTGGTCGTGCTCGACATCAAGCACCCGAACGAGCTCGTGGTGGCCCGCAACGGCAGCCCCATCGTGCTGGGCATCGGCGAGGCAGAGATGTTCGTCGCCTCCGATGTCGCCGCGCTCGTCCGCTACACCAAGCAGGTTGTGTACCTGGACGACGCCGAGGTCGTGACGGTCCACGCCGACGGCTACCGCACGTCGGCGCTCGACGAGCGGGACCGGCGTGGCCAGGGCGGCCGGGAGGCGCCCACCATGGTGGAGGCCGAAGCCGGTGACTACGAGCTCGGCCCGTACGAGGATTTCATGCGCAAGGAGATCCATGAGCAGCCGGAGGCGCTGCGCCGGGCGCTTCGCGGCCGGCTCGACGAGCGGTTCTCGACGGCCAAGCTGGGCGGGATCAACCTGGATCCGCGCCAGCTCAGGTCGATCAGGCAGGTGAAGTTCCTCGGCTGCGGCTCGGCCTACTACGCCGGCCAGATGGGCGCTGTGCTGACCGAGGAACTGGCCCGGATCCCGTCCGATGCCGAGCCGGCCTCGGAGTTCAGGTACCGCAACCCAGTCGTCGACCCCGACACGCTCTACGTGGCGGTCAGCCAGTCCGGCGAGACGCTGGACACGCTGATGGCGGTTCAGGAACTGCTCCGCAAGGGCGGCCAGGTCATCGGCGCGGTCAACGTGGTGGGCAGTGCGATCGGACGCGAGTGCGGCAGCGGGGTCTTCCTGCATGCCGGACCGGAGATCGCGGTCGCGTCCACCAAGGCGCTGACCAACATGGCGGCTTCGTTCGCCATGCTCGCCCTGCTGCTCGGCCGGGTCCGCGACCTGTCCTCGGCGTCCGGCCAGCGGATCGTGGCCGGCCTGCTCGCGCTGCCGGGGCAGATCGAACAGATCCTGGCCAGCGAGGAGCAGATCGCCGACACCGCGCGCCGCTTCGCCGCCGCCGAGCACATGTTCTTCATCGGCCGTGTCCGGGGCTGGCCGGTGGCGCGCGAGGGCGCCCAGAAGCTGAAGGAGGTCTCCTACGTCCACGCCGAGGCCTACCAGGCGGCCGAGCTCAAGCACGGCCCGCTGGCGCTGATCAACCAGTCCATGCCGAGCGTGGTCATCGTTCCCGCCGACGATCTAGTGTCGAAGAACATTTCCACGATCGAGCAGATCAAGGCGCGTGGCGGTCCTGTCATCGCGGTCACGAGCGCTGACCTGCCCGCTAGTCTGGCCGACGCGGTCATCCGCGTCCCGCACGGCGAACCTGAACTGGAACCCATGCTGCTGAACATCCCGTTGCAGCTGCTGGCGTATCACATCGCGGCCAAGCTGGGCCGGGACATCGACAAGCCCCGCAACCTGGCCAAGAGCGTCACCGTGGAGTAGCCGTACGAAGACTCCTAAGCTGGACCGGCTACCGGAGGCGGCCTCCCACCCGGTTTAGCCCCGGCAGCGCCGGCCGCCCCCATCCGCTTGGGCCGCCACAGCGGTCAGGTCGGCTCGGGGCGTCGGGGCCTCCGGGATGGGATCAGGCAGGCCGTGGCTTTTATTCCGTTATGTCGCGTATAAATGAGCGTCGTCACCCAGGCCAGCTCTACCGCGGACTCAAGTTTGCGCGGCAGGCCGAGCATCGTGGTTTTCCCGCTCAGGTACTACCAGTCACGCCTTATGGGCGGCTCAAGACCAAGTGGTGCGCATTGTCTACCCTCCCTCCCGGCAGCGATATGCGGGGCAATGACACGATGTGCAGTTCTATGGCACCCTCCCAGCGTAAGTACGCCGGGTAATCGTGGCTTGTCAATCACTATTTAGCTCCCCCTTCCCCGTTTATTGCAGGCAAACCTTGCACAATAGCTCACTTAATAGACATAGATGAGTTAAGGTAGCTATACGGAACTAGTCCTTTACGGTGGCTGCGACTAGACAGGAGCCTGCCGGGTCCATCCGGAACGGTGGAACATGGAAGCCTCGTCCATCACCCGCCGCCTTCTGGCGTGCGTAGACGTTCGAGAGTGGCCTTGGTGGCGGCTCCCCCGGTTGCCGCGCTGGTACGTGGGTGCCGTGCCGGCGGCCGCGCTCACGCTGATCGGATTCGCGGCATCGCAGACGTCATGGCGTGCCGCCGACCTGGTCAAGTTCTTGCTGTTGCTTAGCTGCGGCATTGTCTCGGTCGTGGCGACCTCCCGGATCGCTTACCTCCAGGGCGGAATGACCCGAGATTTCCTCACGGTCTGGGTCTTGCCGGTAGCGATCTTGCTTCCGCCCGTCTACGCCGTGCTGACGCCGATTCCGCTGATAGCACTGACCCAGTGGCGGATCCACCGGGGCATCGTCTACCGGAGGGTGTTCACCGCCGCCGCGATCGGCCTGGCTTACGGTGCAGCATCGCTCACATTCCGTGCGATGCCGTCATCCTTCGCCGGCGGCGTGATAGGCACCGGCCTGCACGCGCTCACTTGGGCCGTGGCCGTCGCCTGTTGCGAGATCGTGGGCTGGCTGAGCCATCATGTTCTCCTCGTGACCGCGGTCAAACTCAGCGACCCCACGGCGAAGGTGGCTGATCTTGAGCTGAACCGCGAGGCGCTGCAGGCCGACTTCGCTCAGGTTGACCTGGGCATCCTGGTGACCTTGGTGGTGGCCGTCAACCCGGTGCTCGCGGTGTTCGGAGTGCCCACGGTGCTGCTCGCCCGGCGGTTCATGATGCACGCTCAGCTTCTCGCGCAGTCCCGGATTGACAGCAAGACGGGCCTGCTTAATGCGGCCACCTGGGAGCGGGAGGCCGAGGCTGAGATTAGCCGGGCCGTCAGGACCCGCAGCCAGCTGTCGGTCGCCCTGATTGACATCGATCATTTCAAGGCCGTCAACGATACCCACGGTCACCTGGCCGGGGATAAGGTCCTTCGTGCGCTGAGCGATGCGTTCCGCGAGCAGCTGCGCGATTATGACCTGGCCGGGAGGTTCGGCGGTGAGGAGTTCGTCGTCTTGCTGCCCCAGACGGACGAGGCGGATGCGGTCAACATCGCGGAGCGGTTGCGCGCACATGTCGCCGGAATGTCCGTTCCCGCCGATGATGGCGCCAGGCCAGGAACCTCTATCAGCGTGACCGTCTCGGTCGGTGTCGCGGCCCTAGGCGCGGCCGGGAGCGAGGTAACTGACCTGCTCGCTGCCGCCGACGCCGCCCTTTATTACGCCAAGCAAGCCGGCCGTAACAGGACTCACGTCGCTCCGGTCAGTGCAGGGGCGGTATGTCGTCCATGAGGCCGGCGCCCGGCAGCTGCTGCGCGCACCACACGACCTTGCCGGTCGCGGTCCGGCGCGCGCCCCAGCGATGCGAAAGCTGGCGGACTACCTGAAGGCCTCGGCCGTTCTCGTCGTCCCC
>Ga0302179_10002230_pt1 | contig 11368 bp, 8 predicted proteins | sample I_Palsa_E3_1_FD_198788 | JGI IMG/M metagenome (GOLD analysis project Ga0302179, IMG submission 198788) | Peat permafrost microbial communities from Stordalen Mire near Abisko, Sweden - I_Palsa_E3_1 | ecosystem: Environmental > Terrestrial > Soil > Palsa > Peat permafrost | place: Sweden: Abisko...
TCTTGAAAAGAGTGGCCGCATCCTGCCCGTGCGCAGGCGTAGTGACCACCAAGACGAGAGCGCCCAACAGAAGAACGCTAGACCCTATTCGAACCGTTTGATAGTTCATTTCATCCCTCCCAGGACAATCGCCGAGAAATAGCATAAGGCCGGCATTGCGTCCGATCTGTGCAGTTTAGAACGCATACCTGAATGAAAATGTCGCGTTGCTTCCGTTGAAATCCTGCAACTGGATCGCAGCGAGTCCAAATGGGTTCGTATTTCCTGTTTCGTTGAACCCGAAGTAATTCCACGCCATCTTGTAGGTGAAGTTCTGATAAACATCGATCGCGATCGACGCGTACGGTGTTTGGTAATTGAAATCAAGCGTTCCGGAAGGTGTCAGTGGGTTCAGGAAAATCGTATTGCCGCGGACAAAACTGCCGCTGTAACCCACCATCGCTGTAACCCGCTTCACCGGCTTCCACATCACTGCGGCGTGGGCGAAATGATCCGTGCTGCTATAAGTTGAAAGCGCACCGAGGGGCGATGTCGCGGCCGTAATTGGGCACGTTGGGCCCGACGGCAGCATCGGCACACCGGGAGGGAACGTCGACACAGGCAGAGTGGTAGGCGGGGGGGGCGCTGGATTTGTGTAAGACGTCGAGTATGCGAAGCAGATTAGCGACTGAGTGAAGACGTTCCAGTAGTTGTATCCGAAATCAACTGACAGGCGCGGATTCGCCGTCAATATTGTTGCGAAGCTGTAGGAGCGATCGTGCTCCAGGTTATTCACCGTCAGGACGTTGTCGCGGTTTTCATGAATCTCAACCGCACCATTCAGATTTGCCCAAGTCCTCGGCTGGTAGTTCGCTTGGATTTTGTAGGATTGCACTTGCCGCGGATCGATCCGCGTATAGGAGTTGTCGTTATAACCAAACTCCAGATCGCCAGTGATTCGCAGGGCATCGATGGGGCGCGCGACGATTCCTAGTAGCAACGCATTCTCATTGATGGTTGTCAGAGCGCGAGTGGGGCTCGCCGCCGCAGGAGCGACAAAAGTCACCGACCCGTCTGGATTTAGCGTGCAGCCTGTAAAAGAAGGGTTTGTCAACAGGCTGCAACTGCCGCGCGCGGCAAAGTAGTCTGTCGCGGCCGTGGCGCCGGCACCGCCGGGAAAGTAAATCAAACCCGAATCGTTCGTATTGCTGTACTGGGAGATCGTTTGGTTCGTGTAGAGGTAACCGATATGAGCGCCCAGACGCCTGTTGAAGTCGTATTGAAGCTCGAAAGTATTTGATTTCAGGTCCTGGCCCAGAAACGATGTCGCGAGGCCGGTAATCACATCCGCGGCCGAGCCTGCCGAGGTAGCAGTCGGACCCAAATGCTGCGGGCAAGTCATCGCATTAGAGCCGACAGGGCAATTAGTAACGTTGAAGACCGCTTCACTCTGTTGCAAGCCGGCCAGACCCGGATAGCCTGTGCCAAAAATATTCGTTTCGTCGAGCGCCCACATTCCCGGGATGCGCCAGTTGTCATATCGAAAGCTGTCGAGAATCCGGAATTTGTCGGTTACGGAATACACTCCCGACCAATCCGCATTCACCGAGACGCGCTTCGCATCCGCCGGGCCGCTGGTGGTGCTTCCACGCTCGCTTGTGCGCGCGGTCCATCCGTTCACCGTTTCAAGGAAATTCGGAATTGTGTTGTTGCTGGTGCTATAACCTAACGAGCCGGACATTTCTAAGTTCTTGAAATAGTTCGATTGGAAGCGGAACCGCTCCGTGGGCATAAAATTATGAGGATCGTTGATCTGGTTGTACGACAAAAATCCGTTGCAAGTGGGCGTGGCAATGTTGGTTCCGGCGGTTACTACCGGGAGCATGCAGGGAAGCGCCTCGGCGGGCGTCTGCGTACTCCAAATGTTTCCCAGGTCCACCGGCATTCCATTCGGCGTGCCCACTCCCGAAGGGTTTGCAATGGCAAATCCGAAGTTCTGCGGATTGACGGCGGGGTTATCGGTAACGACGTTGTCCTGCCTGTAGTAACTCAGGAACTCGTCAAAGGACAGCGTCGTCCGGGGCAGGACCCGGAAATCAACTCCGAAGCGATAGGCATTCGTCGCGTAGCTGGTCGTCTGATTAAAATTCGATATCGTGCCGCCATCCGTGGTGAAGAACCCTGGCCCTTCGTCGCGGTTACGCGAATATCCCAACCGGATTTGCACGGACGAATTCGGAAGCAACGTAAGATCGTAGTCCTGCATGCGGCGCACAAGATCCAGTCCGTGCAGTGAGTTGTTCTGCGCGACGGCGGGGTTCGAACAGTATGCGGGCGCGCCCTGTGGGTAGGCCGGCGTGGTCGGTCCCACGTAGCAGCCAGTCGATAGAGATCCAGCCGCGTTCAATCCGGCTGGGTTCAATGGGTTTGCCCACAGGTTATAGTCCCAAAAGTTTTTGTCGCGGCGGAAGAGCAAGCGGAAGTCGTACCATTTATTCTTTTCGATGCGCAGCCGCGTCACGTCGTTTGGATCGCCGCCGTATCCGAAGTTGCTGAAATTCAAGCTGTCGAAGAAGATTCCATTGTGATCTATCGAGCGCATCTCCAGCGTGTAGTCGAAGAGGCGTACGCCGGAACCGAGGTTCTCAAACGTATCGTAGGTGTTCATGTTGCCGTTGATTTCGCTTGCCCGATAGCCGAATTCGGTTGAGGAGTGGATATTGTAATCACCCGAATTAATTCCTTTCAATTCGGCGGAGCTGTCTTGGGCGCGAGCAGAGGGAGAAAGGCAGAGCGCCGCGATAAAGATAGCGTAAGGAATCGAGCGAAGTCCCAGATGGCCTTTCATGCCCTCATCTCCCCCATCGAAAATCCCTGTCCTCGCTAACTGTCCGTTTGGCTTGCGTGCCTTCTTCGTAATTGAAAAGTAGTTTATGGCGCCTTCTACTTAAAGAAGGTCGCATCGAAATTGGAGCCGTGGATGGCGACGTGGCACAACACGCACGACTGGAAAAGGGTTGCTTGGTTGTGAAACGACGGCATGCCTGGTGCGCTGCTAAAACTGGATGTCGTATGGCACTGCAGGCAAAGCAGGTTGACGTTGCTCAGTCTCAGCATGTGTGGATTTGGTCCACCGTGCGTCAGATGGCACGACTGGCAGCCCTCGACCTTGATGGGCGCATGTTCGTAAACAAACGGTCCCTGCTTGTCCGTGTGGCACTTGAAGCAGACCGCATCCTGCGTCGAGGATGTCCGCACCTGCTTGGGTTTGATTGTGCCGTGTACGTTGTGGCAATCGCTGCATTGAATCAGACCCTCGTTGACACGGTGGTGAAAAGGCATTTCGAATTCAGCTTTTTTATTGAGGTGGCAGCCGTAGCAAAGTTCAGGCTGAGCTTTCACCAAGAGGAACTCTTTCGTTGTCGCGTGGTGCGGGGAGTGGCAGGAGATGCAACTAACGTCATTTCTTGAATGCTCGGAGTTGATCGCGTTCATGTGCTGCGTGCCGCCGGCGTGGCAAGTCAAGCAGCGCTCGTTGATTTCCTTGGCAGAATGATCCCCGAAGATAAAGATCTTAGTTTTGTCGCCGCCTCCGGCGACGTGGGCAGCTCCGGGGCCGTGGCAGCTTTCGCATCCTTGATGCGATGGGCCGCCTTTTGTATCGAGCGTCGTCTTCCAGTGCGGCGTCTTCTCCCAGTTGTTGTAAATAGCTTCGTGGCAGGTCTTGCAGGTTTCTGCTCCGACGTAACCGGAGGAGTCCGCCGGTGCTGCCGCTGTCTTAGTTTGGCTCGTTGCCGGGCTCGAATGAACCGCCGTCGAAGTTTGTGCGTGTCCGGCTATTGATCCTGCAAAAGCCATTGACGCGCCAACGAGCATCATTGCAACGCGGGTCCCACGCACAATAGAGCCGCTCGAATATTTCATCTGCTTGGCTGGATTCCTCTCAAACAGATTCGGTCGAAAATAAAGCCTTCCTCGCGGGGGATTGTACGAACCGGCCGGATGAAAAACTGTCTTTTTTTGCACAGTTGCCGTTGGAGTGCGTGTGATCCTTGCATGTTTCACAGAGGCACCCTGGCCGCAGTGGAGCCGATACGAGTTTCTTCGGCATCATTTTCGTCCTCGGAATTTTTATATCGGCCAAAATAGGAGAGAATTTACAATTCTTAGAAGATTTATTTCCGAAGCGAATAAACAGTCAACGGAGCCGAACGACGGATGAAGCGGTGAAGGTAAGTTCTTGATCGATTGCCAGGCACCGGCGACATGCAATCCGCCGGTGCCTGGCAATTCTCAAACGACCTCTTAAGGGTGGCTGGTCAAAGGCAGATTCAGCGATACGGCTCCAACTGTGGTCCCGATCACATCGCCTGAAACGACCATCTCGACGCGGCGATTCTCTTGACGACCTTCCGCCGTGTCGTTGGTTGCAACAGGTTGGGTCTTACCGAATCCCTGCGCCGTCATCGACGTCATAGGAATGTTTTGCTGCGCCAGATAATCCCGAACTGCATCAGCACGCTGTTCCGAGAGAGTCTGATTCATGGCGTCGCCGCCGACGCTATCGGTGTTGCCCTCGATGGCTAGCCTCAAGTCCGGATAAGCAAGAACGATTCCGGATATTTTGGCCAGCTTCTCGCGCGCTAGCGGACGAAGCGTGTACTTGCCGGTGTCGAAAAGCACGTCCGACAAATTCACGACCAAGCCGCGAGCAGTGTCGCGAGTGGCGAGAATGGCGTTGAACTGTAGCAGCAGTTTGGCGCGAAGTTCTTCACGATCCTGCACCGCTTGCTGGAGTTGCTGATCTGAACTGGCCGCAGCGGCTCGATCTCGATCCGATTGCGCCTCTGCGTCTTTCTGTCCCTGCTGCGCATCTGCAGCCGCCTTATTGGCGTCCGCAGCGGCGGCGCGGTTCTGATCCGCGTCCGCTTGAGCATCGTGCTGTTTCTGTTGTGCTGCAAGGGCAGCCGCATCGGCGTCCGCGCGTTGGCGATCGGCGCTGGCGCTAGCTGCTTCCGCATCCTTACGAGCTCGCTTATCTGCTTCGGATTTGGCGTTGGCGTCTGCAACCTGCGCCGCTGCCGCGTCCCTATCGCTGTCCACGCGATCTGCATCGATCGTTTTTACGGCGATTTCGCGAGCGTCGTCCGCAGTCTGCACAACTTCGCGTGATGCTGCGATCAGTGATTTCTTTTCGATGTGTTTCATGGTTGCCAGATCATCCGCCTGCTTCATCTGACGGACGGCGTTTTCATAGCTGGCGGTCGCATAAGTCTCCGCTCCAGCAGATTTGGCGATCCGTACCGCATTGCGCGCTTCGAAAAATTCGAGCGGGAGTTTTGCATTCAAAACGACTGGGTCGAAGTGATAGCCCGTAGGAATGTAACCGCCGCGATCGATGAGTTCATACTTCGCGTCCACAGCCTCGGTTGCGCCGACAGTGTCGGAGCGAATCGCGTTCTCGAGGACCACGACGTTGCTCGGACGACGCACGGCATAATAAGGTTCCGCAGTCACGATCAGTGCGAAAGCCTGAAGATCCGTGGTGACGTCGAGCTTGCTGCGGTGGTTATCGCCCACCAATACTTCTCCGATGTTTACGGGCCGGCCTTCCGGCGAAATCGCCCACAATACATACGTGAGATATTCGGTGCCAAAACTCGTGGGCCTATCGAGTCCGGAAAATTCGGCTTCGATAGACATAGTCCCGCGTTTGCTTTCGACTTTGGCCTCGCCCGCTGCGGCGGGCATCAAATCGGTACCTTGAAAATCGATTTTCGTCGAGCCGCTGCGGTGTCTGTAGCTCACTGCTCGGGTTGTACGGCTAACTACGTTTACTCGGTAATCGGGTGTCTGATTATTGTCGGACGTTACCGTGGTTTGAGCCTGAGCAAGACCAGCTGCGCCCAGACTTACGAGGACTGCGAAGAACACTGCGGAAATCTTCAATGAGAGTCTCCTTAAGATACCGTGAGCTCCCAGTGTCAAACTTAGTGACGATCAATACTGTCCGCAATTGCACGTTGTGCGCAGGTCAGCAAGACGCGCGCGAGTTCGCGGCTACCCGGGCCCACCCACTGATTTGTGAGCCCGGAGACTCCAGCCTCCGGCTCAACTCAACACTTGCCCGTTGCCAAGGTCATTCGAGACGCAGTAGAGTGAACTCCTAGCGCGCGGCGCGCCCGTAGCTCAGCTGGATAGAGCATCTGCCTTCGAAGCAGAGGGTCGGGAGTTCGAATCTCTCCGGGCGCGCCACAAACTTCAGTGTTATTCATCTGCGGGGCCCTCGGTCATCAATGGCAAAAGGAAATCCTGCAGTTTAGCGCTTTCAATTTCGGACACACGGTCTAAGTGAATTCCCATTTGATGGGCGCCGATTACACGCGCGACAAATCCCATGCCAACGACTGGTTTTGAGTCCGGAAGTAGATACAGGGCAACGCGGACATCCGAGAGGGCGGGGATCGTAGTTGTGACGCGTACCAGAATACCGTCGAGACTCATATCTAACGTCTCGCCTTGCAACTCACCGGACTCAGACTTAAGGTGGACCTTCATCCGACACGTGACGCGTCTGAAATGCCGGCGATCATGTTCGACCGAGTGCTGGGCGGCGCGAATGAGACTCAGCAGTTGTCCCTGATCGACGGGTTTGTATAAAAAAAAGCTCGCGCCTGCCTCGAAAGCCAGAGAGACCGCGGAGAGCTGTTGATCGTCGCTGACCACGATTACTGGGGTCGTGCGGTTGTTGACCGAGCCGCGAATTTGGCGTGTGAGATCGATCCCGTCCATTGAGGGCATTCGTAAGCCCAGTAGGACTACGTCGAACCGTTCGCCGGAAAGACAGCGGACGGCCTCGACACCGTCGCTTACAGACAAAAAGTCAATGTTGGTTGTGCCGACTGCCCCGCGGAATATTTCGCTTAGGTACGGTTCATCGTCGACGATAAGCACACGTTTCGACATTGTTGATTTTTAGATCCGTTACGGCTGTTCGAACGACTTCTTCAAGCCTTCGTAAACGCCCGCCCGAAGGAGCTTTCCGGCCTCTCCCGCAACGACCGGATGGCTGAAATAATAGCCTTGTCCCTCCCCGCACCCGTGGCGTTGAAGGAACTTGAGCTGCGCGCGAGTCTCGACCCCCTCCGCAATCACCCGCAATTTTTCACTATTGCCGATATTGATCATGGCACTCACAATGTTCGCATCGCTCGGGTCGCCAACGATTTCTTGCACAAAAGATTGATCGAGCTTCAGTGCATCCACTGGGAAACGCCGAAGATAAGTAAAGCTGGAATAACCTGTGCCAAAGTCGTCTATTGCTAGCTGCACGCCCATCGCTTTCAGGGCACCAAGAGTAACTAGGGTAGACTCCGCGTCGTCCATGAGTGCGCTCTCGGTCATTTCTAGCTCTAAATTCGAGGGATCTACCCCCGTCGCGATTAGCACGGCCCGAACCTCAGAGAGAAAATCTTTGTCTCCAAACTCGGTCGCCGACACGTTTACGGCAACCGATACAACCCCAAGTCCCGAATCGCTCCAGGCTCGAGACTGTCTACATGCCTCAAGTAGCACCCACCGTCCCAAAGGCAGCATCAATCCGCACTCTTCCGCGATTGGAACGAACTGACCCGGGGGCACTATTCCCCTCTGGGGGTGCAGCCAACGAATTAGCGCTTCTACCCCCGTGATCTGTCCCGTCTGAAGATTGAATTTAGGCTGGTAGTGCAGGAAAAACTCGTTGCGCCCGAGCGCATAGCGCAACTCCCCTTCGAGTAAGCGTCTTTCTGCGAGTCGTGCGTTCATGTCCGGCCGAAAGAATTGATAAGTATTTCGGCCGTGTTCTTTGGCATCGTACAGTGCGGTGTCTGCTTTATCCATCAAACTGTTCGAGTCTGCCCCGTCGGTTGGATATGTGCTCACCCCAATGCTTACCCTCACATCGAGGCTCTTGTTATCAAAAATATGCGGCGCAGCCATTGCCCTAATGATCTTACGTGCGCTGACGGCAGCGTCTTCTCCCCGCTCGACTTGGGAGAGGAGTATCACGAATTCGTCGCCTCCCAACCGGCTTACCGTGTCCGTCCGCCGAACACAACTCACCAATCGTCTGGCGACCGACTGCAGCAGCTTATCGCCCACCGCGTGGCCCAGGGAGTCGTTAATCTTTTTGAAGTGATCCAAATCGAGATACATCACCGCCAGTTGCTTACCTTGGCGGACCGCCAACGAAATCGCTTGCGTTAGCCGGTCCTTGAAAAGGATCCGGTTTGGCAAATCAGTAAGGGCATCGTGTCGCGCCAGGCGCGACAATTCGTCCGATCTGGCCCGAGCAGCGCTCACGTCGTGAAACGCCACCACTACCCCCGTCACCCTCCCATCCCGGCCATCGATATGCGTTACCACATTTTCAATTCCAAACTCGAAGCCGTCTCGCCGAATTAGGGCACAATATACGGAAATAGTCGGTAGGCTTGAATTTTTATCTTTCTCCACATCGATTTCAAGAACAGTGCGGACAGTCGCGCCGCTAGCTCCGTCGACTATCCGGAGTACTTCCGAAACGGGTCGTCCCAAGGCCTCCGCGCGGCACCAACCGGTCATGGTTTCCGCCATTTGATTTAGATAAATGACTTTGCCGCGTGCATCCGTGCGCAGGACCGCCTCTCCGATGGAAACAAGCGCCACGTTGGCGGCCTCCATTTCCAACACGTTGGCTTCGGCCCCACGGCGATCCATACTCGCATGCACCGCTTTTCTTAGCCGATAGCCATCGGCTTGGTTCTTTACCACGTAGTCTTGGGCGCCGCGCTCTACTGCCTCTCTCGCCGTTACCTCAGCAGCGGCCGCGCTTAGTATCAAAATTGGCACTCGAGGCGCGGCCTCAAAAAGCTTGTCGAACGCCTCGGCGCCCCGGTACCCGGGTAATGTCAGATCGAGCACCACGGATCCGACACCCCCACTGCGCAATCGCTCAATCCCGCTAGACAAATCGGTAACCCACTCCACACGGAACCGTTCGTCCGCGGCCAAACCCAATTCGTTCAAAATTATCGTCGCATCGTCTGATATAGCCTCGATTAGCAGAACACACTCGTCTGTATTCGTGGCGTGCTTCGGCTTCGCACTCGAGAGCTCTAGGTTCTGCATCTGCTTTACTCCAAAAGCGGTGGGGCGCTTGCTTTGGGGAGCCCGGCATCATCTGCAGACATGAATCGCAGCATCTGCTGCTTCAACTGCGCATCCACTTCGTCCGCGATCGTAACAATGTCCGGAAGCAGCGTATTGAATCCCAACTGCTTCACGTTTTCGTGCAGTGTTGTAAATATGGTAACTTGCAATAGGCGCGATTCTTCCACTATCATTGCTACCGTGTAACCTTGTCTGTAGCGTAAATCCCCGTGAACCGCCGCAGCCGTCGAAATTGGAGCTTTCGTTCCTGCGTCCAGACGCAACCGCGCGATAACGTCGTGCAGAAGATAAGGAAGATGGCCTGTGCGTTCTGCAAAGTTCAACTTAATGCAGTTCAGGTCCGGCTCCTGATCGACTCGGGAAAGCCAATTCTTAATCACACTATCGAGCTCGCGCTCGAGAATGTCCGCAACAGTTTCAACAGTGGCGGTGCCCCGGACCGGATTGGAAATATTTGCAGACTCCACAACTTTGACCATCACACCCTCCACGCTTGCATTCCGGGCTCATCAATCGCCTCGACCGGTATCGCCTAATAATATCGGCCAAAGAATTCTTTTCTTGATTTTCGTTTCGAATTTTCGACAATCACGCTGCGCCAAAACGGCCTCCAGTCAAATAATGGCGGTATCGTTCGCGAGAGCACTCTAACTCGCTACCGGACATGGACGGTTAGCTTTTGAACGGCCGGTGAAACCGCCTCGTCAAGTCTTCATGGGCTTGAGCTTCGCGGCGGAACGGCGCCGACTATAGAAAACCCTGATACGAGCCCGCACGATATGCAGCTAGCCCCTATTGAGGTCGAGTTCCGACGGCCAACTCATCCCCCACGAGTAAAATGCGAGAATGATGAGAATGTCCGTAGGCAAGCCGAATACGATGTAAAGCACCGGCATGAACAGCACGGTTTTCTCGAGAACCATGGCCTGGAGAAGGATTTGCACCGGCAGAAATAGGGCGAGGTAGCTGATCGTCAGAACGGTGAGCGTTATTTTCCTGATTATCCCCAAATTGAAGATGTAGTAAGTCAGGCCAAACAGCGTAGGGACCGCAGCGATCAGCGCGATTTGGTAGGTTACGAGCCCCTCCATGTAACCGTCAGGCGTATGCGGGAAGCGCGCCCCGGCCACCAGGAAATACAGCAACGCGGTGAACTGAATGAAAAGCACTGCACGCAGAAGATACGTAACCGGCGTAAGCGTCTTCGGAATAAAGTAGCTCGCCACAGCCAGCAGACAAACGACCGCCGCCGTTGACCACCAGGTCCAAGAGTCGGGCGGAATCCCTGCCATCCGGGGATACGGAATCATAAAACTCAGGTATCGCGTTATGTGGTGTTCCGTGAGACCGAGCGTGGCGTTCAGCCCCAGAATTCTGATGCCGTTTCCCATAGTGCGGCCCCAAATTCGGCAGAGCCACGGCAGTGAAACGATCCATGCGAATGAAAACAGCAACACGAGCAGGGCCGCCGAGACCAAATCGAGCGGCTTAAGAACGAACCGCGTCAGCGCCCGGTGCATCACGATGACGCCCCCGCGATGTCCGCGGAAACGGCTACGACCGGTTAATGTCGGATGGATCGCGCCCCAAGCGGATGATGGATGTTCAAAACTCCCAGAAGACTCCAAGGCTGCCGCCTCCCCGTTCATAGAATGAATTGTGATAATAATCCGCAACAAGATTGAATCCCCAGCTTCGTCCTACCCACTGCCGCCAAGTGATCGTCAAGTTTTGACTGGGGAACTGCGTCAGGACCGTCGTCGGTGCCACAAGCAGATATCCCTCTCGTCCGAGCCCTGCGTTGACGGTAACGTAGTGATGTTTGTCGCGGCCCTCCGTCACAGCGACGAAGCCGGACGGCGAAAACACCACACCGGGATTACTAACGTCGAATCGCACTCCATCCTCGATGATCCAAGGCCCCTGGAAGTAGTAAGTCGTGCCGATATAAACGCTCTGGTCGCGGTGCACGTCCTTGGAAGCGTAGTAGCCGTAGCCCACGGTAGTGATGAACTGCTTTCGCTCACCCCATTTGCGATTCACGAAGGCATCGGCACGAAAGCGCGGCCAGAAGAATCCGCCGACGCTCGATCCGACTGTGAGCGAGGCAAACCAGTCCGAATTGAAGTTGTACGTGTCTCCGGCAGCCAGGTACACTCCGCCATCGCCGAATTCATGTTGTCCGTTGATCTCCGCA
>Ga0302179_10002232_pt1 | contig 11362 bp, 10 predicted proteins | sample I_Palsa_E3_1_FD_198788 | JGI IMG/M metagenome (GOLD analysis project Ga0302179, IMG submission 198788) | Peat permafrost microbial communities from Stordalen Mire near Abisko, Sweden - I_Palsa_E3_1 | ecosystem: Environmental > Terrestrial > Soil > Palsa > Peat permafrost | place: Sweden...
GGCGTGAGTGGATCCCTCATCCTGCTGCTATATACCGCTGTGTATTCTCTCAACAGCCTCGCTATGCAGGCCTGGTACAGCGCCGAAGTTACTGTTGCACTTGGCGTGTTACTTAGCCTGCTTATGGCGAAAGCTCGCCAAGCCCGGATGGTGACCACTGCTTGCGCTACAGTCTCCATCCTCGCCATCGCCAACATGGCTGTCTATACGTTGAGCAATCCCATCTACAGTAACCAAAAAGACTACATCAGTAAGGCAGAGGGTGCGAAGCAGGCCTTCGGTGACGCCTCCATCGGGGTAGCCGATGCAGGCATTTTCAATTTTGTTTATGGTGGGCGCATCGTCAACCTCGACGGCCTCGTAAATGACGAGATCGTCCGCTATGCGCCTGATCGACTGCCTTGCTATCTCGCCGACAAACACATCCAATACGCTAGCGGTTTCGGCCATTCGTCAACCGTGGCGTTTAAGCTGCAGCCGCTCACTAACTATGCAACACCTGTCCGCGTTCCACTCGGGGCGGGAGAAGACGCCGTGTTCTTCCATATTGATCCAGATCGAGTCCGAGCCCTGCCAGAATGCGCTCGCTCGCGCCCGGGTCCTGTAGGCCCCTAATAGAAGATAGACGTGTCCAGTCCCAAATATTTTGTAAGTGGTCATAGTAATAACTGGTTCAAAGGAGATCCTGAATGAATAAAGCCATTGGCAGCCAGCCGCTGCTTTCCATCGTTGTTCCAGCCTACAACGAGGAAGGTACGTTGTCGGGAATCGTTGAGCGTCTACTGGCAGTTCAAGAGGCTTGCGAAATCATCATCGTCGACGATTGCTCAACCGATGGGACTCGGGCTATCAGCGACCGGCTGGCGGCAGAGAACCTGAAGATCAAAGTTGCCCACCACCGGGTGAACGCGGGCAAGACGGAGGCGCTCAAGACGGGCTTCGCGCTGACCACGGGCCAGATCGTCATCGTGCAGGATGCCGATCTGGAATACGATCCGGAGGAAATCGGCGACGTGATTGCGCCGATCCTGGAAGGCAACGCGGACGTGGTTTACGGCTCGCGCTTTCTTGTGCGCAAGGGATCGCGGGTGCTGTACTTCTACCATTACCTCGCGAACAAGGGTTTGACGTTTCTTTCGAACCTGTGCACCAACGTGAATATGACCGATGTCGAAACCTGTTATAAAGCGTTTCGCGGCGAGATTGTCCGCAACATGACGATCACCAGCACCGGATTCGGCTTCGAGATTGAAGTCACAGCAAAAGTGGCTAAGCTTGGGGTTTCCATCTACGAGGTGCCGATTTCGTACCACGGGCGAACCTACGAGCAGGGCAAGAAGATCGGGATGAAGGACGCGATCGCAGCCTTCTGGTATATCTTTCGGTTCAACTTCCTGTGCAGCCTGGAGGATTCCTTCCACACAGTTCCGGCCGCCGGAAGTGCACACCGCGCCGCCAAGGCGCGGTCCGGAGAGAAGGCGCAGCTCCGGGATTTACCCCGCGATATTGCCCCTGTGGCTCGAAATGGATCGAAAGGTTGAGGCCGAGTCCTTGTTGTGGACTGCCTACGCGATCTGATCGCCACGCGTTTGTGAACAAGAAGAAAAAATCCCGGTTAAAAGGAGTGTTGGCAGAATGCAGCCTTCGACCCTAGACGCTTCCCAACAGCAAGTGTCAACTTTTTCGCAGGGCGCCGAGCCTCGGAAACGGCTGGTTGGATATGCAACCTGGACAATTCTTGCGCTGATTCTTTGCCTGCTACCCTGCGGCTACATCAATCACGGCGATGGAGCCGCTCGCTACTGCCAAACAAAAGCGCTCTTACTCTATCATTCGCTTTCGATTCCTCCTGAAATCGCATACGACAAGAATGGCGAATTGATCGGCAATATCCTGAGGGCTCCTGACGGGAAACTTTATTCAAAATACGGAATCCTAACACCTCTCGTTTGGACCATTCCGACGGCAATCGGGTGGGCTGCTCATCACTACGCCGGCGCAAATCTGGATATAGTCGCTGGGTTTGGAATTAGCTTTCTGAACCTGGTTATCGTGGTGGTCACGGTGCGATCGATCGTCTGGGCGTTGTCAGAATTCGGCCAGGACCGAATGACCCAATGGCTGACGGCGCTGCTCTATATCTTTGGAGCCTCCACGCTTGCATATGCAAATACGGCATTCAGCGAGCCTTTGGTGGCCTTGTTGCTGCTGTGGGCCATTGTCTTGCCAGCGGCCCGGCCTACAGTGAAGTCCGCAGTTATCTCGGGCCTACTGTTGACTTTCGTTACGCTGGTGAAGCCCGAGTTTGCCCCCCTTCCCGCTTGTCTGTTGCCGCTCTTCCTTGGTAAGGGGCGCCGCAAATCCTTGGTTGCATTTGGCAGCGCCGCTGTGATCGGCGGAATACTCCTTGCCGTGAACAACTATGTGTGTCGTGGATCGGTGACGCAGTTCAGTTACGGTGCTGAGGCGCACATGTTCCAGGGCCCCTGGAGCGGCCTCTCAAACTACTTTGGGGGGCTGAATCGTAACATTCTGATTTTCAACCCGGCATTGTTATTGGCGGTAGTCGGTGTTGTCACGCTCTACAAAACTTCACCGTGGAAGCGCGTCCTCCTGGCGTCCTCGCTGGTATGGCTGGTTTATCTTCCTTTCTATGCGTCCTGGTGGGCATGGGATGGTGGAATGTGTTTTGGGCCCCGGTTCTTCCAATCGTTTATGCCGCTCACGCTATTGCCGAGCGGGGCCGGCTTGATGTGGTTAGCCCACAGGGCTCGAAAGAGCGTTTGGGCCAAGGTCGGCGTGGGTGCTCTTTGTTCCTTCGTCCTCTTGATGATTCCGCTGCAAATTGCAGGGATGAGCGTAAGTAATGAACAGGCCGTCCTGGTTAGCCACTTTGCGGGAGAGTCAGAGCCTTGGGTTCACGTGCAACTTCTGGCAGTCAAGTTAGGCAGAGGGATCAGGCATCCCGAGGTCTACCACAAGAGCGACTTCGTGAGGTTGCATAATGGTGAGCCCGACACCGAAGTGGATTACCGAGCGAAAGCAAGGTTCCAGTACTTGAACCACTGGTGGCTGCTTTATATCTCGAACAAACTCAGAGGTACGGGCAAACCAGTGCATTTGTAGGCGCTATTCAGAAGAGCCGCGGCGCCCGCTTTGTTTCGGCATCCACAGTGGGCTCTGTATGCCGCAAGGGTGAGCATGCTTGCAGTGCGACGTAGGAGATCTGGTGCGCTCTGTCGAAAAAAAGCTGCAATCCCCAGACTGAGTGGGTGGCCCAGGTCTCGTTAGAGATCAGGATGCTTTGAGGGTCGAAAGGCCGTTGTGATGGGCGTACAAGAGAAGTTCGGTGCGGTCCGCGAGACCCAATTTCCTATAGATGGATGTTAGATGATGGGCTACTGTCGCATCGCTGATGTAGAGCTTGCGGGCAATTTCCTTGTTGCGCATACCTTCACAAATCCGGCTGATAATCTGGGTCTCCCGGCCAGTGAGAGAGGAAATGCCGGCCTTTTCCGATGGCATCTCGGCGGGTTTTCGCTGCACGAATGTACTCAGCACGCGATGGGTCAAAGCACGGTCAAAGCACAGGTCTCCCTGGTAAACCTTTCTCACCGTAGCGCCGACCAACTCCGGCGCGCAACGCTTGGATAAAAGACCCTTGGCTCCGTTGCGCAGAGCTGCTTCATGAAAGTTCACACTTGCATTCCCAGTAAAAACGATCGCCTTCCCGTCGGAGTGGCGCTCACCGAAGCCATGCAACTGCTGAACGAGGTTTTCAAGATTCGCCTCGCATCCCAGGAGGATGATTTCGGGCTTCTTCAACGCTACCTGCGCCAGCAAATCGTCAATCCCGATGCACTCTGCCACCACCACGATGTCTTCGTACAGTGCGAGCGCTTGCCTTATCCCGGTAAGCAGCACCGGGTAATCGTCCGCAATGGCAATACTGATGCCGGCGTCCTGCGGCCGAGCATCAAGCTTTGTAGTGTCGCAGGTGGAATGGTACATGCGTTGGCTCCCTCAGAAGGCAAGTCATCGTATGGCGAGTAAGGCTCAGCCACGCCGTCAATGATCTGAACGGTCACCATTAGCCGGTGCGGCAACAATTCGGAGTGGACGAAAGCCAAAATACCTCTTCTGGCCAAGGCTGTTATGGATTGTTGCCCCGCTTTCGCGAGGGCGCACTTCAAAGCACGCTACCACTTGAACCAAGCGGTGCTTATGAACGTCAGGTTAGCCCAGACTTGCACTCGGATCAAACCAAAATAACGACGATTACAATACTTTCGTAACAGTACCAGTATTTATATAGGTAGCAGTGACAGTTTTATTGAACATGTCAAGCTCATTCTGCTGCGCGCCCATTCACCGGAGCGACAAGGACAGGTCCCTTTGATGGATTGCGTTTGAGGGCAGCACATCGATCAGCAGCCATGTTGGTGGCAGTAGATCAGGGTAGTAGCTGTCCGGGGTCCTATACCACTGCCTGGGTGCGATGACCATCTTGTCCTGCCTGGGGTTTAGCCAGGCTCCCCACCATGAAAACGTACTGTTGGCGATGATGTGGTGGTGGCACGACGACATGAGCCTCAAGTCCTCATGGGCACTGAAATCGTCGTTGTGACCGACGAACACAGTCGTGCCATCGAGTGGCAAGTAGTCTTTGACAAACCCGATGTCGTCGGAGAACACAAAGAAAGTGGGATTGACGAGGGTTTTCTTCATGGCGGCGATGGCACTCAGGTAATAGTCGAGCGGCAAGTGGACCCTGTTTGTCGCAGAAATTGTGCTGTCTCCGCGGCGCACATGGAGAGAAACGGGGTTCTTGCAGTGGCGAATCTGTTCCAGCACCTTCAGATTTTTTCCCTGTGCAGGTTCTCTGAAGGCTAATTCCGATCGCAGCTCCTCGACGTTCTCGACGGTACCGTGCGTATGCCAGAAGCCAACAAGATGCAACTTCCTGACATGCCGCTCCAGGGGGATATCTTCCAAGAAAGAGTGACAGCCGGAAAAATCCTGAGTGAAGACTTGTGTTCGAAGCGCTTTCTTTGCTGGAGCAACCGCCCGCTTGAGCCATGGTTTCCCCGTCAGAAGCAGGCGGTCGCCAAGAGACCGTTCGCGAATAGGCACGGTAATCGAGAAGTGGGGGAGAAGGAAAGGCCGCGGGTATCCATAGGACCTGGCGTACCGGGCGTGTTCGACCGAAATCCTCATGTCTGCGCCGTAGCGCCGGGCATAGTATCGAAGCGCAGCGTAGCGAAATAACTGGTTCCCTAAACCGCCGCACTCATCGAGAACGATCTGCAAACGTGGTCCCTCCCTTGAGGTGGAATTCCATTCCCTATTGAGACTTATTTATCTGGCAATGGTGATGAAGTCAATGGCCCGATCGAGTAGAGGTTTGGAGCGAATGCAGCGCAAGAACACTATGTAATGACCATAATGTGCAATCGACTCACGTGCACGAGGATGCCTGCGCTTAGGAAAAATCGGTGTTGCGAGTAGACAGAACCGGATCTGTTTTTAATCAATCAAGTACGGCCTAAAGGCCGACTTTTCTCGCTCGTTTACGGCCCGACTAAAGTCGTGCCCTGATACAAAACAGAGCTTTTGCTCAGCCCGTAAAAGCCGCTCATTTGATCGAGGTTAACGGCGGGGCTAAAGAGTATGCGGGAACGCGATCTCCTGGAAAGGCACGGCTGCAGCCGTGCCATAACTGTTTGAGAATACGCAGGGCTTTAAAGCCTGCGTGAGAACTCGACTTACAAACTGAGTCCCGAAGGGACGGCTGAGAGTAGCCCAGGACGCTAGTCCTGGGTTAGGCAAGAGCCACGAACAGTCCCGCAGGGACGGCACAACCTGTAGCCCGGCACGGTAGTGCCGGGTAGGCTAAGGTTTATGAGGCGAGTCCCGGAGGGACGGCACATCCCGGCTCAGGTCTCGCCTTCCAGGACCGCGTTCTCACGCGGACTATATAGGTAGGCCCCTTCAACAGCCACGCCTGCTTAGGTAAAACAGCGCCAGCCAGTTCATTACACCGAGCGCTCCGTCTGTGCCAAGAGAGGCCCATGCGGCACCATGCCACGAGTAGCGGGGCACAAGATATAGGTTCACGAGCAGATTCCCAACTGCCGCGGTCGATTGAGAGATTAAACGAAACTTCTGCTGTCCCGCACCCGCGATCGCGTCCCCCGCGCTTAGATGGAAGCAGCGAAAGAATGGAATCAGACACAGCCACCGTAGCGCACTGATCGATTCGGCATACGACTTTCCGACCAGGTGCGGGATCACCGGTGCGCAAAGGAACATGCCTGCAGAGATCACGATGCCCAGCACGACGGTGCGTCTGAGCAACTGCCGGGCCATGGGAACAGTCGCGGCAATGCCGTTGACACCTGCCCTGAAAAAGCTGGGAAAGGCGGCGCTGACAATGGACATGATCGGCATGGTCCCGATATTGACGACGCGGTAAGCCATGGAGTAGATCCCGTTGGCTTGAACCATGCCAAAACGGGAGAGCACGACCTTATCAATATCGTTGTAAACCGCAGTCGTCGAACCAGAGATGGCAAAAACGAAACCCTCTGCGGAACGCCTCACGAAAAGTGACGGCGAAAAAGAAGGAAGCCCAAAGAAACGAGTCACGGTGGCAAAGGCGATGCCGGCAGAAAGAGAAGACACAGCCATGGATCCGATAGCCCACTGCCAGGCTGAAGCCCTGTGCAAAACGAGGAGCATCCCAAGCGCCAAGGCACAGCGAAAGATGCTGCTGAGCAGAATGAGTGCAGTGCTGAACTTCATTTTCTCGAAGGTCTGAAAGACTTGTCCCGCGCAGGTGCTGAACTGCTGGAAGAGGCAATCGCCAATAGCAATGGGTAAGAGGAGCGGTACACTCGCCGCCCCCAAAAACCAGCGGCCAGACAATCTGAGAGCGACAGCAAGCAGGCCGCCCAGCAGAAGGATTGACATCAACACATTGCCCCAATACATGCGGAATCGACTGTGGTCCGGGCTTACGTAGCGGAGAAAGAGAAGCCCCGACCCTAGCGCGCTGTATTGGCTCACGACAGTGACCAGGGCAATTGCGCCCGCAAGCAAACCGTATTGGGTGGTGCCGAGCAGGCGGGCGAGCAGAATGAAGTAGAAGCCCTGTACCACGAACGATAGTCCCTGGCCGGCAAATAGCCAGGAGGCGTTCTGCACTAAAAGGCTCTTCCGCGCACGGGTTACGAATGATCTGATCAAAGGCAAAACGCTCTTTTCTTCTTCAGGACCCGTTCCCTCGCATTGCGCCTCCAGACTGCTTATCGGAAGGTCTTCACGGCGCAAGAAGGCAGGAGTGAATAGAATCCGCGCGATTACCAAATTGGTTTGTTTGGCTCAAATTTGGTGCAACGGTGCTTCCCGGAATAGACCTTGCAGAGAGCTCAGGCGATCAACTTCAGGTAGTCCGGTTCATCTGCAATTGTCTTATAGCGAAAGGCGCGGACGATGGCCCGCTGGCGCAGAAAGAAAATACCCGGCATCTGGTCCGCGTCTTCCTTGATCATGCCAATGCCATACTTGCGAACGCCGCCTTGCAGCCACGCCTTCAAGACCTTAGGAACCAGGAAGTGGGAAAACGCACTTTTTCGCCCAAGGGAAAAAACCGGCTGGTTATACAAGGAAGCTTGCGGATCGCTGACACGTTCGACGTCTGACAGATGGTAGTAATCAAAGTAGGGTTTGGCTCGCTCGGGCGTTCCCAGATGCACAAAGACGGGCCGGATCGCTTTCGCCTCAATCTCGCTGCGAAGTTTGGACACGTCGTCCAGGGTCTGACGGCAGAAGGAACATCCAAAATGGCGGAGAAAAATCAGCAGTAGCGGGGACTCATCGACCAGCTCGAGCAGCGTCCGGCCGCTCTCCGTGCGGTGCTGCTGGAGCACGGCGGCCATCTCTGCCTGCCCCGGACTTGCCTCAAGAACCGGCAGCTTCAAATACACACCTCTTTAGGGCGGGAAAACTCCAGACAGGAGATAACTAATTAGCTACTGCCTTCCGGTTAAGCGGCCCTGAACGTGCGGCTGGCCACCCTTAGACAGTATCCTAAACAACGACGCGGTGATTTTCCGCCAATGACGTCATCGATTCTTTCGGGGGAGGGATTCGATGAAGCGTGGATAAGAAAACGCACCGCGTCGGTCTTTCCTTTGCTGCTGTGCGGGCCGGCTATTCGCCCCCGTTCTGCTCCAGCATGAGCTGGTGAAACTCCGGAGTGTCACGCAGTGCAGCAAACTCCTTATCCTTCATGAGCTGCTTTCGGTCCCGGAAGCCAGCCTCCAGGGCCTTGCGCAGATAGCCGAGCGATTCCTGCATTTTGCCCGCTGTCGCATAGGTTTTGGCCAGGTAGTAATTGACGGCTACCAACTGCCGGCGCGAGCTGGTTTCCTGCACAATCTGCACCTGGTGGGGATCAAAGATGTTGGGGTTTAGCTCAAGTGCCTTGTGATAGGCCTCCATTCCCGGTTTGTATTTCTCATCCGCGAAATACGAAGTGCCCAGGTTGCAGTAGGTGATGGCTGCGTTGGGCGAATACTTGAGCGCCTGTTTGTAGGTGCGTTCCGCTTGCCTGTAATCGTGTTGACCGTGGTAAACGGCGGCCAGATTATTCAGCGCGTCGCCATAGTGCGGATTCATCGCCAGCGCCTGCTGGTAATACTTGCGGGCCTGATCGAGCGCGAACAAGTGATGGTAGGCAACCCCGATTTTGTTCGCCAGTACGGCGGATCGCTGGGTTTGGCGTTGGTAAGCCTCAATTGCGGCTGCGTAGCTGCGATGAACCATCAGCAGATCGCCTTCAATCTCTGGGGAGAGCGCGGCGGTCGAGGGTGAGGTGGCCACATCGGTGGCGGGGGCGGGGTTGGTTGCGGCAAATGTGGTGTGAACGCACACCACGCTGATGAAAACCACTATAAGGCAGAGGCCGGAGGACCTGCGACGATGAAGGTCACTCATGTTTGCCTCCTTTCCTGACGACAGGGTCAGATGGACGCGGAACTCATACTACTCTTCGAAAATTGCGCCGTCAGATCACACTTTTGCGTAAGTACCCGCAGTGCCATCCTCTCTGTTGATCGGCTGAACGAGCGCTTGGGTCAGGACCTTCTGCAGATGCGTGCAGAAGAAGACATCCGGGAACGGCGAGTGACGGGCTTGCTGGTGCAGTTCCCTCCCGAAGTGGGATGCCCGGCAGCGGACGAATATTGAATGGGTGGCCCAGGTCTCGCTTTTGAGACCTGGGTGTTCCGGTAGGACCGATTTCTAAGGAAAAACCCAGGTCTCAAAAGCGAGACCTGGGCCACCCACTCAGAGTCAGGAGGCCGCAGGTTGATTTTCGACAGAGCGAAGCTACTCACACGCCTTCCTGAGAGCCCTGGCGGAGCCCCTTGCCAGCGGACGCGGGTAGGCTTAATACTGTGGAGCATGACTTTTCTCCTCGCCAGCTGGCTACGCTGTTGTTGTCCGCAGATCAATGCAGGTAGTTCGGGCTACTGACCGAAGGCTGAAAAGCTACCAGACCAGATTTCCCTTAGGCCTGCGGTCGACCCCAGACTGCGGGCCTTTCGCTTGCCACAATAATTTTCAGGAGAGAGCAAATGGCAGAAGCTAAGAAGCAGCATCTCGCGACACTTTCCGTGCATGCCGGGCAAGAACCCGACCCCACTACCGGCGCCCGTGCGGTTCCCATCTACCAGACCACCTCTTACGTCTTCAAGGACGCCGATCATGCCGCCAGGCTCTTTGCCTTGCAGGAATTCGGCAACGTTTACACCCGCCTGATGAATCCGACTACGGATGTCTTCGAGAAACGGGTGGCTGCGCTCGAAGGAGGAGCGGCAGCGCTGGCCAGCGCCTCGGGCCAGGCCGCCGAAACCCTCGCCATCACCACCCTGGCAGGCGCCGGAGACGAAATCGTCTCCACTACCTCGCTGTATGGCGGCACCTACAACCTGTTCCACTACACGCTGCCGCGGCTCGGAATCACCGTGCGCTTTGTGGATGCCGAAGATTTCGACGGGCTGCGGGCGGCCATTAACGAGAAAACCCGTGCTGTTTACACTGAAACTCTGGGCAATCCCAAGCTCGACATCGTCGACGTCGAACGGCTGGCCGGCATCGCCCACCAGCATGGCTTGCCGTTGATGATCGACAACACGTCGGCAACGCCGATCCTTACCCGGCCCATCGAGTGGGGAGCGGACATTGTGGTTGAGTCGGCCACCAAATACATCGGCGGTCACGGGACATCGATCGGCGGCGTGATTGTCGATAGCGGCAAGTTCGACTGGAAAGCCTCCGGCCGTTTTCGAGACTTCGTCGAACCAGACCCTTCGTACCACGGCCTTTCGTATGTGGAGGCGTTTGGCCCCATAGCCTTCATCATCAAAGCCCGGGTGCAGGGGCTGCGGGACATCGGTGGCGCCTTATCGCCGTTCAATTCGTTTCTATTTTTGCAAGGCCTGGAGACACTTCACCTGCGCATGGAAAGGCACTCGCAGAACGCGCTGGCCGTGGCCAGACACCTGGCCAACCACCCGGGTGTCGATTGGGTAAACTATCCCGGGCTCCCCACCAGCAAGTACTACGCGCGAGCGAAGAAGTATATGCCGGAAGGTCAAAGCTCGCTGGTCACCTTCGGGATCAAGGGTGGCTACGAGGCGGGCAAGAAGCTGATCAACTCGCTCAAGCTGTTCTCCCTGCTGGCTAATATTGGCGACGCCAAGTCGTTGGTGATCCACCCCGCGTCCACGACCCATTCCCAGCTTACGGTCGAGGAGCAGCGGGACACCGGCACCACCCCCGAGCTGGTACGGCTGTCGGTCGGCATCGAAGACGTTCGCGACATTCTTGCCGACCTTAATGACGCTATCGAGGTGGCGAACGGGCACTCGGCTAAACCGGTGGAAGAACTCAGCGCTCGATGAGTTCCAGCCCCAGCCAGGCGATGATCGGACCCAGTTTCGAGGGAGACTACTCTCCAAACGAGGATTTCTCCCTCGAAGCGGGCGGGGTACTTCGAGCGCCTAGTCTTCACTACGCGATGTATGGCGAGCCCAATGCGGCGGGCGACAACGTCATCTTCGTCACCCACGCCCTCTCGGGATCGGCCCGGGTTGCGGATTGGTGGCCTCGCCTGTTTGCCGACGGCGGCCTGCTGCAGTCCGGCGGCCACTGTGTGATCGGCATCAATGTGCTCGGTTCTTGTTACGGTTCTACTGGGCCCGGTTCGATCGACCCGTTTACTGGGCGCCGTTATGGGCCGGACTTTCCCCTGGTGACCATCGGCGACATAGTTCGCCTGCAGGCGCGCCTGTTA
>Ga0302179_10002234_pt1 | contig 11357 bp, 9 predicted proteins | sample I_Palsa_E3_1_FD_198788 | JGI IMG/M metagenome (GOLD analysis project Ga0302179, IMG submission 198788) | Peat permafrost microbial communities from Stordalen Mire near Abisko, Sweden - I_Palsa_E3_1 | ecosystem: Environmental > Terrestrial > Soil > Palsa > Peat permafrost | place: Sweden: Abisko...
TCTTACGACCCTATAGTACCGGCGAAGGTGGGGAACCGCAGGGCTTCCGCAAGGAGCGGCCACGGAACCCACTGGAGGGAAGGGGGAAACAAGCAACGCATCTGCTGAAGGAAACATGACCGAGACTCAGAACTCGAACCATTATGTCCACAGAAATCAACAGACTATCTGAACTCGCCAAGGAAGATCCGAAGCGACGATTCTTCTCGATCGCTCACTTGATCACACCGGAAAGAATGTACGCGGCATTCCTACGTCTACGAAAGGATGCCAGTGCCGGAGTGGACGGCGTCAACTATGAGGAGTACGAAAAGGACGCTGCGAGAAACATCCGCGAGCTGCATCGACGGCTCAAGGCTGGCAAGTATCAGGCGCAACCGCTGCGCCGAGTCTATATCCCCAAGGAAAACGGGAAACAGAGGCCGATCTCGATTCCTGCCCTCGAGGATAAGCTCGTGCAGAAGGTGGCGGTCGAAATACTGAATGCCATCTACGAACAGGATTTTCTCGACTGCTCCTACGGGTTCCGACCCGAACGAGGAGCACACCAGGCGTTGGACGAAGTGGGACGAGTGGTCTGCACCCGGCCCACGGGATGGATCCTCGAGATAGACATCACCGCGTACTTTGACACGATTGTGAGAGAGCAACTCATGGAGATGATCGAGAAGCGAATAAGCGACGACAGCGTGCTCCGGCTGATCCGGAAATGGATTCAGGTCGGAGTCATCGAGGAAGGCAGACTACTCCTGAGTGAAACCGGGACAGGGCAAGGCCAGCCGATCAGTCCGATCCTGGCCAACATTTACCTGCATTACGTACTCGACGAATGGTTCGAGGAAGTGGTGAAACCCCGATTAAAAGGAGAAGCTCATGAGATCCGCTTTGCCGATGATGCCATCTTGTGTTTCGAACACAAGGAGGACGCGGAAAAAGTGAAGGAAGCCCTATCGAAGCGATTTGGCAAATTCGGTTTGGCCCTTCATGCGGAGAAGACGCGGCTGGTGGAATTTGGACGGAACGCCGAAAGGAATGCAAAGGGGCAGGGGAAGAAACCGGCCACCGTGGATTTCTTAGGGTTTACGTACATCTGCGCACGCAGCCGGAAGGGGAAGTTCACAGTCCACGTGAAGACGATCGGCAAACGGCTCCGCAGAGGGCTGAAGGCGATCGCCGAATGGTGCAAACAGCACCGGCACGAACCTGTGGCTGAGCAGCAGAAAATCCTCAACGCCAAGCTCCGCGGCCACTACCAGTACTACGGCCGACCGACGAACTACCGCAGTATCCGGCAGTTCTATCAGAGGGTCCGGAGGATCTGGAAGGAATGGCTGAGTCGCCGCACGCGCGGACGGTGGTTGACGTGGGAACGATATGACAAAATCCTGCGGCAGCATCCGCTGTTACTACCTCGGATCATGCACCCTTGGCAGGGCGCGGGGAGTATCGCTTGAGGAACCCGCTGCGGTAATTCTGCACGGTGGGGTCTGTGAGGGGGGAGACATCCGTCGGCCATGGTGGACCTAAACGCGCACGAAACCGGAAACGGTGGAAAGAAGCCAAGAGAAGCCTACAGCCCACGGGGTCTCCTCTACTCGGAGGTGCGCCATGAGCAAACGAGTCAGCGACAGATGTCTCGTTTCGCAGTCACGTTGTGGTCGATGAGGGTAGGTCGCTCGGAGTCGTATTGCAGGAAAAGCCTCCAACCACCTACCGCCGCCGCGACCAAAAGATGTGGGACTGAGTGGTGAAGGCTGAAAGCTCGGAAGGCTATCTTGTTTTTGCAGTCCCTTGTCGGAGTCCGACCAGGGCGACGGGATAGACGTGCCATTGATTGGGATTAGTTAGTTCCGGTAAGTTAGCAACTCCTGACAGTCGTGTCACCCTGAAGACATAATCAATGCTTTGTACCCTTTGACCACTTTGCCTGTCCTATGTCCACCCCTCGCGTCACGTGGGGTACAGGATAGTGCGAATGAAGTTTCTCTTCTTCTCCCTAATACGCTAGGCTACGCCGCGCGATCTGTGGATTCCTGAATCGAGTCACGGTCCTTATACCAAGAAGCATAGATCGGCCACAACGCCTTAACCCTCATCAAGTGCTTCTACGCCGGATTTTATCCCCCGAAATTGATCGCACATGTCGATAACGTGGGTGCTCGTCCCATTCGCGTCAGGAAGGCCCTGTCTCTGCACTTAGCTACCGCGCTCTGGTTCCCCCCTTCCAAGAGCTCAGGAGAAAAATGCTATGCGTCCGTCGAAGAAATTTGGTTTGTGCGCATTGATCGTGCTCGTTGCGGTTATTCTTCCCAGACTCGCCTCAGGGCAATCCGAAGCCGGTACGATTTCGGGCTCTGTAAAAGATGCTTCGGGAGCGGTAGTTGCCCGGGCCAAGGTAAACGCGAAGAGTATCGCGAACGGAACCGAACGAACCGCGTCCACCGGAGCCCTTGGCCAGTATACGATTCCGGCTCTCACGCCAGGCACTTATGAGGTGACGATCACAAGCCAGACATTCAAAACCTACCGGACCACCGTGGAGGTCAGCGTGGGCGGAATCGCCACGGTGGATGCCCAATTGACAATCGGTTCAAGCTCGGTTGTAGTGGAAGTGGTAGGCGAATCGGCCACCCAGGTGAACACCGAGACGCAGGAGCTCTCGCAGCTCATCGATACACAGCAATTGGCGCAACTACCCAGCCTTACGCGCAATCCTTACGATTTTGTGGCGCTTTCCGGCAACGTGAGCAGCGGCGATAACACCACCACCAACAGCAACAGCAGCCAGAATATTGCCAGCCGCGGCGTCGGTTACGCCATCAACGGGCAACGGGAATCGGGCACCGAGATTCTGCTGGACGGCATAGAAAATGTGAGTATATTCGGTGCGATTGTTGGCGAGCAGATCCCTGTTGATTCAGTACAGGAATACAGCGTAATCAGCAACAACTTCTCGGCGGAATACGGTCGCGCCTCGGGCGGAGTCGTCAATCTAACGACCAAGTCAGGGAGCAACAACCTCCACGGTTCCGCTTGGGAGTTCAACCGGCTTTCGGCCTATACGGCCAACACTTACAATAACGTGGCCAATGACCTTCCGAAGGGTGTCTACACTCGTAACCAGTTCGGCTTCGACGTAGGGGGACCGTTTTTCAAGAATAAGTTGTTTTTCTTTGGAAGTACGGAATGGACCCGAGTCCGCAGCGCGGCGATCGAGACGGAATTGATACCAACCACGGCGTTTCTAGGCTATACGGCTCCAAACGTGCAATCCTACTTCAGTGCATTCGGGAGTACTCCTTACCAAAACCAAACCTCCACCACTTTCACCGCGTCGGCTCTCGGGATTACGCTTCCCCCGTCCGTTCCGGCCGGGACGCCCATTCTGCAACAAGTCAGCTTCCCGGCCAATGCTGATGCGGGCGGCGATTTTCCACAGAACACATACCGGATTCTGGGCCGTCTCGATTACAACCTGAGCGATAAAACGCAAATGTTTTTCCGCTTCGGCCAGGAAAACCAGCTCCTCTTTTCGGGTACATATTATTACAGCGCTTATCCGCAATATGACGTTGGTACGGCTAACAACAACGACACCGGACTGTTCTCAGTTACCCATAGCTTCACATCAAACCTGCTAAGCAATTCGAAGATCAGTTTTTCCCGGTTTGCCGCCCCCAACACTTACAACCCAGCCTTGCAAAACATACCGGGGCTGATGTTTGAAGGCGCTTCCGTGAATGGACTCTCGATCCAGTTCCCTGGATTGGAAAATTACATGTCACCCGGAGAGGGCGGGCTACCCTACGGCGGTCCTCAGAACACCTTTCAATTGGAGCAGGATGTGGCATGGACCAGGGGCAAGCATTCTCTGCGCTTCGGCGGCCAGTTTACATACATCCAATTAAACAATGCCTATGGAGCTTATGCGCAAGCTGTAGAGGTTCTGCCGACCGGTCCACAGGCGGCGCTAACGGCGATGACGACCGGCATCTTGGATTACTATGAGGCGGCGGTCGACCCACAAGGCAAGCTTCCGTGTGCAACGAATGCCGATGGCACCGAGATTCCAACGTCAAGCTGCGAAGTAACACCGCCGGTAACTTCGCCAAGCTTCTCTCGCAGCTATCGATACAAGGACTGGGCAATCTACGCACAGGATGGCTTTCGGGCAACACCGAGGCTCACCCTCAACTATGGCTTGCGCTACGAGCATTACGGCGTACAGCACAACGACAATCAGGCTCTCGACTCCAATCTTTACTACGGCCCCGGTACAAATATTTATCAGCAAATAGCCACCGGAACCGTCCAACTTGCTACCCAGAGTCCCATTGGTCAACTGTGGGCGCCGCGATGGGGCACGGCCGCGCCGCGCGTCGGGTTTGCCTACGATCTTTTTGGAAAAGGCGACACCAGCCTGCGGGGCGGTTTCGGGATCAGCTATGAGCGTAACTTCGGGAACGTCACTTTCAACACGATACAAAACGTCCCAAATTACGGCGTGCTGCAGGCCTACAACGTACCTGTCACCAACAGTAATCTGGGGCCTTTGGCCGTTGCCGGTCCACCTGTACCGCTCCCCCCGGTCGAACTACGCAATGTCAACCAGAACATTAACGTGGCGCAGACCCAATTCTGGAGCCTCGCTCTGGAACATAAGGTCACCCGCAACACTGTCGTTGCCGCGGAGTATAGCGGAGCGCACGGCGTTCACCTCTATGACATCATTGTGGGCAACCCCATCGCCGGCGGTCAGGAATATCTAGGTCAGCCATTCTATACCGGCACTGACCCGTTGACGGGCGGAACGTGCCCCTTACCCGACCCTGCGACAGGGGGGCTCGCTTGCTACACGCGACCAAACGATGCATACGCCGGTGTTAATGTACGAGGCAGCAATGGAGAAAGCAGCTACAACGCCCTCAACTTAAAGTTCCAGACGCAGAACTTGCACGATACCGGCCTCAGCATGGTTGCGAACTTCACTTGGTCGCATTCCTTGGATGATCTGAGTTCGACCTTCAATGACGGTACCCAAGGCGCCTCCTATGGGATCGGCAACCTCGGGTATACGGATCCGTTAAACCCCAAGCTCGATTGGGGCAACTCGGACTATAACGTGGGAAACCGTTTGGTCGTAGCGCCCATTTGGGAGACTCCGTGGTTTAGCGGTGGCAAAGGTATGGCAACCCAGGCGCTCGGAGGCTGGTCGGCGAGCGGGATTTTTACGGCGCGCACCGGCGTGCCCTTCGCTGCATATGACTACACCTACAACGTAAACGGATATGCCGGGGTTCCCAGAATCGTGCCCTCGACGCCGATAACCAGCTACAAAGCTACCTCGGGCCCGGCGGTTGGTCCCAATCAATTCCTGGTTAACACAATTCCCGGGGCAAACGATCTCGCGCCCTTCAATCCGACTCTGGGCATCGACGATTTCGGGCCGTTTCCATCCAACATGATTGGCAGAAACTCTTTTACGGGGCCGGGTGGGTGGAACTTGGATGCGGCCGTGGCCAAGAAGTTCAAAGTCACCGAGCGTTTTGGTCTTGAGTTCCGTGCTGAAGGATTCAACGTCTTCAACCATCACGATCTGTTCGTCAACGGATATGCTCTGGATGTGCTCAATACCCCTGGCACGATTGGCTCACCTTTACCGGTGATTGCCCTGAAAGGCGGTCTCAACAACATAGCCACCGGCGGCAACCACGACGAGCGCCGTTTCGGGCAGTTCTCACTAAGACTGAGTTTTTAGCAGTGAATAGTGCGAGCACTGGCGGGAGGGACAACAACGTCCCTTCTTCTTTATGTTCTAGTTCTGCGTGCACGCCATTCGAAGTATGAGGTTCGTAAGCCTCAACGAAAGAGCTGCATGAAAACGCTGCTCCTGTTGCTGTTGTTCAGCCCGTGGCTACTTGCTCAAGGCTCGCGGCCCGCCATCTCGTTGACCGATGCTGAAGGGATCGAAGCTGGCGAGGTGGTAGCAAGAGACTTTATTCGTCGGGAAGGTATGGAACCAACTCCGCAGACTAAGAAAATCGACGCCTATCTCCAGGTCGTAGGAGAGCGCATCGCAGCTCACGGCCAACGAATTCTGCCCTATCGATTCCGCTATGATCCTAGTCCCGGATTCAAGAGCGCGGTCGGACTCCCCGGCGGCCTGGTTGTTGTTGGAGCCAGAATGCTGGCCTATATGGACACAGAAGATCAGCTAGCGATGGTTCTCGGACACGAAATTGAACATATTGCGCTCAATCAGTGCCATGACAGGTTAGTCAAACTAATGATGGACGAACATCTCACATCCATACGATCTCAGCAAATTAACGGTAGATCCGTTTCTTGAAGGCTATGGTCATAACGGCGAATTTGCCGCCAATCGCGAAGGTGTAACTCTGGCCATGGAAGCGGGGTATTCCGCGGATGCCGCTATTCGATTGCTCCAAACATGGATAATTCTTGGTGAACAGATGCCCAACACCCAAAGAAGCAAAGAGCAACTGGAGGCCCGCATTGTTCAAATTCAATCTGTCCGCGATGCAAGTAAATTGACGAAACCGGCCATTGAGAAACCGCTCGTGTTACCGTAGCGTGCCAACCAAGAGATGGTGGAACCCCATCAGACTTTCCCTATGCTATCGGCGCAGCCACAAAAGCCTCCCTATCGTAGACCACTGCCGTGCCATTCGCGAGCAGGCATCCCAGTTGGCCGAGAATCGGGCGTCCCCCGGTTGAGGCCGGACGTCGAGAGTTCAGATCGCGAACGGCCTGGGCGGCCGCTTGAGAAGTTGTGGTCGCCGCAAGGCCCAGTGAAGAGATAGAAGATCTGGCTGGGGGAGATTCAAAATTGACTGGGGTTTGGTAACTCCGTTTGTCCCAACGTCAGTTCATGTTTGTCCGGCGGGTGGCCGCCATCTGCGGCGGCAAGGATAACTCGGAGGTTTTGGTTAGGCACGAAAACGGAAGGGGGTAGCCCCTCTCGCGCTGTCCGAGAAAGGGCAAACCCCACAGATCTGGCATATTGCTGGTTCATGCCCCAGGGAAAATTGAGTGGAATGCGACCGTCAGAATAACTGGACTTCGACCTTGTTCGGTGATTCGATTTGATCCCGATCGTCCCGTTCCATATGGTGTTTGTCCCGCTCTGACTGCTGTTCCGGCCCATCCCGCTCACTTTTTTCGGTGGCAATCGTCACTCGAATACCAATGACGAATCGTCCTGTCATTTTTGCGAATGTGGCAACGGTTGTAGTTTTGCTTACTTCCGTCGGATGGACCCAAAAAGCGGAAAAATCCGCATACTCAGTCCTTCCGAAGCCATGCTGGAGGCGTGGAACGATGTGGGCCGCAAATTGATCGCCATGGCCGAAGACTTCTCCGAGGGTAAATACGACTTCAAGCCAGTGTCGGCACAGCGAAGGTTTGCCGAGCAACTGCTGCATGTCGCCGGATCCAACGATCTCTTCACCGCCGTGGCCAGGGGAGAGAAACCGATTGACTATGAGTCCCGTGCCAACTACAAGACCAAGGCTGCTGTGGTCGCGTACCTGAAGAAATCATTCGCCGACGGCACCACGGTTATCAAGTCGAAAGGCGATGCTGGAATGGCACGCCCGGTGGTGGCTCCGGAATCACATGAAACGGTGTCGCTGGCAGATCTGGCGTGCGAGTTAATCGAACACTCGGCGGAGCACTACGGCCAACTCGTGGTCTATTACCGTGTGGCTGGACTAGTTCCAGCCGAGTCTAGACCCAAGCCATAAAAGCAAAAATGGTACGGGTCCGCACTAAACAAGACTCGCTTTTTGGTCGTTATGAAAGGGCATTGGCGATGCGTAATGGCTTGGATCGAGTATTCGTCGTCGCTTTATATGCCGTTGTCTTCGCGCATGGTGGTTGGTCGCCCTGTCTCGCGGCACAGCCGCCGCAGCCGAAGCTGATTGTCCAAATCACCATGGACCAGCTCCGCGGCGACCTGCTGCGAGACTATGTGCCGGCTCTCAGCGAAGGTTTCGGGCGATTAGAGAGCGGCGGATTCTGGATCAGACGAGGAGATGTCAATCATGCGGTGACTGTGTCGTTTCCGGGTCACGCCACTCTCGCGACGGGGATGTATCCATCGCATCATGGACTGGTTGCAAATGAGTTCTGGACCCAGAGGGACGGCAAGTGGGCATCAGTCGACTTTTCCGATGACGCCAACTTTCGCATACTTAATGATCCATCCAGCGTAGGCGCGTCGCCCAAATTGTTGATAAGCACAACTCTTGCCGAGTGGGTGAAGGAAGCCGACCCTCACGCCAAAGCAATTGCTATCGGAAGCGACGAAAACGTACCGATTGCCTACGCCGGCCACAAATCCGACGGAGTGTATGTGTTCGATTCGGCAGCGAACAGCTTCACTACGTCGACGTTCTACGCGCCCAGTGTTCCCGACTGGGTGAATGCGTTTAACCAGACTGAGCTGACCCGCTATCAGGAGCGGACCTGGAACTTGGTTGTCCCAAAGCAGTTTGTGTCCTTGGCAAGTCCGGAAAAGACTTACTATCGCGGCCAACCCAACCCTCAGTTTCCTCATGTTTACGAAAAGGAAAGCGTCAGCCGTCCCGATCATCCTCAACCCTACGCTATATGGTTCAACTCAACTCCTCTAAAAGACGAGGCGCTCCTAGCGCTGGCGGCGCGAACGGTCGATGCGGAGCGTCTCGGCCAGCACGGAGCCGTCGACTACCTCGCCATCGACGTGGACAGCACTGATCAGGTCGGGCACAAGTACGGACCGCGAAGCCTAGAGCAACTGGATACCCTGGTTCGCCTCGACCACGCCCTCGCCCGCTTCCTCGATCATCTCGATGCCGTCGTAGGAAAAAACAATTATGTGGTGGCGCTTTCCGCGGACCACGGCGCCGCTGATCCTCCCGAATCCCTCCCCGGAGTAAGGCGCATAACCACGCCCGAGATCGAAGCGCTATTGGATAAGGTAGAGGCAATCGCGAAGGCGAACACCGGCACCACCGCCGAACTCGCCGCGCGCATCGCAACCGAGCTCAAACGTGCTGACTTCATCGCGGATGCGTACACTCCGGAGCGTCTGTCTGTACCCTCCGACGATCCGTTTGTGCAGCTCTATCAACGTTCGTTCCGACCGTCATATACGACTGACTTCCCGCTGTGGACGACCAAAGTACGCGAATATCATCCGGCACGATATGGCGTCGTTGTCCGCTTCAAGGAGGGGATGATATTTGACTGGGCGGTTTCAGTGCACGGTTCTCCGTATGCGTACGACCGCGATGTGCCCATCATCTTTTATGGCGCGAGCATTCGTCACGGATCGCGACCGGATGGCGTAATGACAGTCGATGTCGCTCCGACACTTGGCGCGGCAGCGGGAATTCGTCCTCCAGCCGGGCTCGACGGACATCCCTCGTCGTTCGTCTTGAATACTGAAGGTGACGGTTCACGATCAACAGGGAAGTGAGCCCAGTTCCGGACGTTTAACGTGCCTCTGCGGAATCCAATCTTGGAAATAAAAATGCGGTTTCGACATCCAGGGTTGAACTGCTGTGCTTCGCTCGCTTCGATCCGAACCCAAGACGCCACACTATCAAAACCTTCCATTTCCCCGCCAAGACGTTCGAGGTAGCCTGCAGAGGATAGCCAAAATGCATTTTCATCTCCTGCGTCTCCCCGTTGCGCAGCCTTTTTGCCTGTTATTCAAACAAAGCCACTAACAAAATGGTGCGCACTTCCCACTTTCTCGAGTCCGCGTTAATTTAGGGTTGACAGCCGGGCCGACCCGAATTCTTCCCAACGAAAGTGCTCTGGGACGGCTTAGAATGTGAACCCAAGCGCATCTAGCCGCAGGAGTTATTTTATGGCAACCAAGCTGAGGACCGAGCAGATGAAGCAGCGTGTTCGCGAACACTTCGAAGACTTCGTGAACCGCCGCAAGGCCGAAGTCATTCGCACAAACATGACTCCCGACTTCTACGACCACGACGGCCCGGGCGGGAAGCCCACCGGCCTCCAAGGCGATGAGGAAATGATGCTCGGCATGTACAAAGCCATGCCCGACCTTCATCTCAGCATCGAGGAGATGATTGCCGAGGGCGACAAAGTTGTTTGCCGCAATATCTGGCGCTGGACCGACCAGCATTCCGGCAAAAAAATGCAATTTCACGGTTTTGTGATGTGGCGCTTCGAGGGGGAAAAGATCGCTGAGCGCTGGGCCACCGTCACTCCCCCTGCGGAAGGAAGTTCCTGGACGGCAGAGGGCAAATAAACCAAATCTGTAGTCTAGTCAGAAAAAGCGGAGTGTTTGTGCATGCGCCAATCTCGAACGTCGATTTAATTCGCGACTACTTGGATGCCGTCATAAGCAAAGACACATCCGCCAACGATCGATAATATGCGGCAGAAAGTCACTCGTTTCCCGCGAGCTGGATTCTGTTTCTATTTGTGTTCCGCCACGAGCTCTAATTCATTATCTTCTTCAGGAATGGCAGACCTTCAAATGCTACGGTCTCAGGAGTGGGGGCCAGATCGCGCCAGATCGCCGCCGCGGCGGCGAGTTCCTTGTGGCTGTAGCCGAAGCTTTCGATGGTGATCCAACCTTCGTACCTTATCTCTTTTAACGCCGCCGCGATGCCTACAAAGTCTACATGTCCGGTTCCGGGGACGCCCCGGTCGTTCTCGCAGGCGTGCACATGCTTCAACCTTTTCCCGGTGGTGCGAAAGGCCGCTGCCACATCCTTCTCTTCTATGTTCGTGTGGAACGTGTCTAGAAGAACTCCAATGCTGGAATCGTTGATAGCTTCGCAGAACATAATGGCGTCGGCAGCGGTATTCAGGAAATAAGTCTCGAAGCGGTTCAGCGGTTCCAACGCCAAGTCAATCTGGTGAGACTGCAAGATTTCTCCCAACGACTGAAAGCACTCGACCGCCCATTGCCATTCATCGGACGTGCGGCGGCGGCCAGGCAGGTATCCGATCGGAGAATATACGGGGCCAGCCATGAGGTTGCTGCCGAGGTCGGCGGCCAACTTGATGGTATCTGCCAGATGCTGCCGGGTCTGGCGCCGGATTTCCGCGTCCTCGCTGGTTGGGTTCATGCCGTTGGGGAGGATGGCGCAGACGGTGCATTCCAGATCGTTCTCGGCCAAGGCACGGCGAATGGAGCCGGCCTGAAACTTTGCCGGCTCAAATACAGGGACTTCAAATCCGTCGAAGCCCTGGGCGCGGAGACGGGGCAAGAGAGAGAAGCTGCGGCGGTCGAATTCAGTTGTCCAAATCAGCGCGTTCACGGCGAATTTCATGGCCTTGGCCTCACACCACTGCAACTTTGGGGCCTC
>Ga0302179_10002237_pt1 | contig 11354 bp, 9 predicted proteins | sample I_Palsa_E3_1_FD_198788 | JGI IMG/M metagenome (GOLD analysis project Ga0302179, IMG submission 198788) | Peat permafrost microbial communities from Stordalen Mire near Abisko, Sweden - I_Palsa_E3_1 | ecosystem: Environmental > Terrestrial > Soil > Palsa > Peat permafrost | place: Sweden: Abisko...
CACACCGCTGTACGCTTACACTCCTCCTCTTGTTAGGGCGCTTGATGCACTAGCGCCTCAATACGGTCTCCGATATGGCGTCGGTGGCTTCTGGCAGACGCGTTGGGTCAACCTTTTCTCAAAGGCTGGATTGCGGCTTTACCCCATTAGTGGCAGCCTGGAGCCGTTTTTTTGGTTAAGCAATAAGTACTGGTATGATGGGTATCCTACGAGCAGATATCCCCACCCAGTCTACAATTTCATTGTCCTTGATGATCCGCTGTGGAAGATCCCCCGAGAATTGGTCGTTGCCCGTTTTGGCCCGCCTGCAGCGGAGGTGATGGCTAGTGGTGTAAGGGTCCTGATCTATAACCGTCCTTCCGACGAACGATTCCGAGACTTCTTCTCGTGCAGCGTTACTCTAGCAGCCCTGCTGCATCCCCTCGACCATGCCAGCGATCGGCTGGAGGTTCCCGGAGCATGTTTGCCCGGGTTGGTTGGCACGATTGAAGGCTCCGGCCGCGTGGCCCGGGAAGGCAAAACGCCCCCTGGCTTCTTGTCGTACGGGCCGTACCTGGCTCTAAAACCCGGAACGTACTCGGCCACAATGGGCTATAAGGCTACAGGTCCCGCTGGCCAGCGGGATGGGGATTGGGATCTGGTTTTCGGCCTCGATCCGGTTGCAGTTGTCAGTGGTGCGGTTAGGGCTGGCCAAGCAGAGATTCGCGCTCGTGTCGCTGTTTCATCTGTCAGGGCCGGCCAACCGATACAAATGCGAGTCATTTACAAGGGTACTGGCGACGTTCGAGTTGAGAAGCTAATCATCGAGAGGATCCAGTAGTGGCTGGCAATTCCTAGCTTAGCTTAGCCAGTTACAGTTCTCCAGAAACCATTGGCTGTTTCACGCAGCCTTCGGAATAACCGGGCCACCTGGATCTCATCGCTCGGCTGGAAGCGGTTATTCAAAAGACCGAAGGCGTGTAGCTTCAGTAGCCATTGACATTCTTCGACATCGCTTTTGCGGCCAAGAACGTTCTTGGTGTGTGGGGCATTCACAAGGTAGACTTCCAGACCATGCTGTTCGAGGACTTCAAAAACGGGCATCCAATAAACGCCAGTGGATTGCATCGCTATGCTGCGCACGCCTTTCTCAATTAGCTATCGCGCCATCTCACGCAAATTCGCGGTAAAACATCCGAAACGGCTCGGGGTCGCGATCCGGGCTGATGGCCACCCAATGGTCGCTACGGCCGACATCGATACCAGCCGCATCCGGGTGCACGATTTCTAGTGCCTTCCAATCCACTTTCTTGGGCACAGACCCCTTCTGTTTGCCGGTCGGCTTCTTCGTACTCATGAAATTCTCCTTTTCGAATCAGGGGTAGTGGACTCAGCCCGGTTCCGATTCGTTAATAAGAAACTCTCCAACGGGTCAGATCCACAGCTGGAAACAGCCATGGACCGCCAAACCAATCCAGGGATCGGAATAAAACCGGGGCAACGCTAAGTTCCGGGTATGGAACACCAGTCTAGTGACGGCCTTAGCTTGCCGAATCCATTCTCATTCTGACAAGCCTGTCAAATGGCGTCGGTTTCTGGCGCCAGGGACGTTCCATAACGGACCGTCATCCGCTAAGCTAGAGGCCGCGGTTGATATAGCAGCCGGCGCCGCCGGTCCCGCCACCACAGACCAAGACGCACCATGCGTTCCCTTGAAGACCTCCGACGCTAGCCTAGTGTTCTGTCCAACAAATAACGAGACAGGATGTGCCGTATTAGAGGCGGCGCGATGGGGCCATTATGGCGGGACCAGTGGGGGCCACACCGCGAACGCTGAGGGCGTCATGGATGTGATCCCCATCAAACCGGAACGTAAGGCTTAACTGGAAGCGTATGCGCAGCGCCACGGTCAGGACACCGCCGCTGCGCTCGATGACGCCTGAGTTAGCTGAATATCTGGAATGGGAACATCAGGATTTCCAGGAGGCTGTTGAAGGCATCCGGGAGGGCTATGAGGACGTGAAGGCCGGGCGCACCCAATCCGCCGAGGAGGCGTTTGAAGAGTTGCGCTTAAAGCGTGGCCTTCCGCGTTAAGACCACCACCAAGGCAAAACGAGACCTGGACGCCATTCTCGCGTGCTGTTATCGCAAGAGGTGGGAGAAGCCGGGATGCGCTGGTTTCAGGGATTGCGCGAGGCGGTGGCTTCGCTGGCCCATTCTCCCCAAGACTGTCCGTTAGCTCCCGAAAACGCCATGTTTCCCTTCGAAGTGCGTCAGTTGCTCTACGCATACAAAGCCGCATGTGTACCGCATTCTCTTTACCATCGAGGGAGCCGCTACGGTTTCTGTGTGCATATCCGCCATTGACGCCGCCAACCCCTCACTAAGCGCTGAGGGAACAGGAACGATCCCGTGAGCTTTGGGGGTGACTCTCACGCCAAGGCATGTGGGGCGACAAGTGGTGCGCTAAAAACTAAACGACTGCCGGCTAAAAGCCGGCAGGTTGTGCCTGCGACTGAAAGTCGCCTGAAGTGCTTCGCATCGGGCGGTTGCGGTTGGAGCGAGAGTTCGCCAGCCCCACGTGCCGAGCGCGGCCCACGATCCGAACCCATGTGCAAGTCCGCTGTTGCAGGTATCCGAACAGCGGAAGGTGAAACCTGCTGGAAGCCGACCGCCTTAAAGGCGGTGGGTTTCGACCTGGCGATGGAAACTAAACTTTGCGCCCGATCACGGCGTAATCCTGCTCGCTGAATAACAACTGGTTGAGCAAGCTTGTCGTCGGATGCCCGTCGTCCACAAGCCGGTAGCTCTCCGGATACGGATGCAGCGGCAGTACCTCTATGTCACAGAGGCCGCGCGCCTCCGCCAGGAATTTCAGAAGGTCCTTCGGCAGCGGATTGCGGTGAGTCGGATCCAGGTAAAACGTCTCCGCGCTCACCCGCAGGTTCGATGGATTCGGAGTTTCAAAGATCGCCATGCCGCCTGGCCGCAGAACGCGGCTGGTCTCATCCAGGAGCGCGAGCAGGTCGTCTAAAGGCAGGTGTTCCACGATATGAAATCCCGTCACGACTCCCTTGCTCCCGGCCGGAAGAGAGCGGAGGTGCCGGATGGCTTCCCCCGCCGTCACCGATAAGCCCCGAGTCCGGCATTCCTCTACCATCGTGATATTCATGTCTATGCCGGAACCGGTCAGCCCCTCGTCGCGCAGTAGTTCCAGCCATTCCCCGCGCCCGGAGCCCAGGTCGAGCACGGGCGTCTCCGGATGTCCGAGCTGGGCATCCTTCAGCCGCGGAATGTAGACTTCGAAGCGCTGCTTGATGTCGGCCCGGTCTCCCCGGAACAGATCTTCGAATTCGACGTAGATCGGATCGGTTATTGGTGTGACGCCATCGCCCTGCCCACCGCTTCCCGTTTCGCCGGAAACCTCCGCCGCAGCGCGCCGGGTTTCGCGGAACAGCGTCGTCAGGCGCCGCTCCTGCAAGGCAAGCTGCATGCGCGTTTGATGCAGATACCGGTCCGCCTGCCGCAGGTCGCCCTTCAATTGCACGCTCAGTTGCCCAGTCAGTGCCTGTTGCTCCCGCGTCTGTCTCTTGAGCTCCTCCACGGTCTGGTTCGTGCGGACCAGATCTTCTTGCTTCGCGTGTATCTCTTCTTGCTTGGCCCGCATTTCTTCTTGCCTGGCCCGCATCTTCTCCCAACCTTCCATTCGGACCTGGACTTCGTGAATCCGTCGCTCGAGTTGCCCGAACACGTTTTCCTGTTGGGCCTGAAGGGCGTCCGTTCGAAGACGAACACTGTTTTGCAGCGTATTCAGGTTCTCTACCTGATTGGACAGCCTCCACAAACCAGTCTGAAGCTCTTTTAATTCGGGGTCAGGCTGCTTCACCTTCGCTTCGATAGCTTCGATTGTCTGCCGCAGATTGGCCATCTCCGCGGCTTCCGCCCGCAAGAGGTGCGCATGCTCTTTCTGGCTCGCCGCGACGGCCACCTGAAAGCTCCGGATCTGGCCGCTCAGCCAAAACACGGCTCGCCGGACGATGCTTACCAATACCCGCCCGATCTTGGCCCTGACGGTTGGCGGCTCCGCAGGCATTTCCCCAACCAGCGCCGAGCCATCCACGACGCTCGCAACCAAGGCGTCGGTTGCGGCCAGGCGCCGCTCCACCTCCGCCGTGGTCAGAGCGGTTGTTGCGCTCGCCGGCGCCCTGAAAATTCTGTTGAGATCCACTTCAGCCGCGATGTCTTTGAGAAATGTTATGTCCGGAATGACTTTTCTCCTTGATTGATGGTTACAGCCGGCGTATTAGTGGCGGCTTCGTTGCGCATGTTTACTTGACCGAAGAGTCCACCATCCCCGGCCGGCGGCAGGAAGCCGCCAACGCCTGGAATCGCTTCGCCACCCGCTTCCAGGAAAGCTCCTCCACCAGCGCCTCCTGGCGCTCGGTATAACGCCGGAGTTTCACGGTATCGGTGGACAACTCGCAAAGGCGGCCAGCCAGCGCCGCGATATCGTTCGCGGGGTATCGGTGTACCACCTCTTGAAACTCGTCGAACAACGGCAGGTCCGAACAGAGAATCGGGGTTCCCGAAGCCAGCGGCAGCCGGATGGCCGCGCTCGACGATTCGGTGGATGTGGTGTAGGGAAGCACAATCAGGTCCGCACTCGAGAGCTCCTGCAGAATCTCGTCCTGTTCCAGAAAATCCGTGCAAATCTCCGTGCGTTGCGCGAGCCGCCGTTCCTCGGCAAAACGCAAACACTCGGCTGCGTAGGCTGCCGATGCGGAGCTCGCATAAAGAGAATTCACCAGCTTCAAGCGAAGCACCGGGTTTACCTGCGCGGCGGCCTCGAAGGCCTGCAGCAGCTCGCGGATGCCCTTTGGGGGAAGAAAAAAACCGAAGCACGCAACCGTAAAAGCCAGCGGCCGCGATCCCGGAGCTGCGCTTCTGCCCGCCTGGTTTTGCGGAACATAAATTCCTTGCCTTTGCATCACTGCGCGCTCCACGCCGCCGTCCAGGAGTTTTGCCAGGTCTTCTTGCCGGTGTGCGATTACCGTATCGGCACGCGCCAGCACGCCTGTCAGCTTGCCGAAATTCGGGTGGTTCGTGGCATGCAGCGTAATCATCACCGCAATGCCGGAGGCATGCAACTGCTCGACCAGGTATTCCACAACCGAAGGCGAAAAGAAGCCGAAGTTATACTGCAGCGACACCACATCGATGCCGCGCTCCGCGATCCGGCGCACCAGCGCGTTTGCCTCAGTCCGCAATTGCACCGGCTCCTGGCTTTGCGTCCAACAGCGGAACACATTGTCCGTATCCGGTCGCACCGTCTCGGTGGCCCGGTCGGCAAAAACCGAATACCTCGTTCCTCCGTCCAGACTCTCGGCCAGATATCGCGTATATTCGGCAATGCCGCATTTCGTGTTCCAGGTCGAAATGAATCCGATGTGGCCTCCATCCGGAAAAGGCCGCGACCCTATACCGTTCGACCTTTCCGCCAGCACCGCCTCGCAGGCCGCCAGGTGCCGCCGAGCCACTTGGACCCATGTGAAGTTCGCCGCGATGTGTGCGCGAGCCAGCGCCGTTCGCGCTTTTACCTCTTCCGGTGGCGCCTCAAAAACCTTGCGCATCTGCTCCCGTAAGGAGCTGATAGACGGCTCCGCCCAATAGGATGGCCCTTCGGTCAAATGGGTTTGCGCCGGAACGATCTGAAATTCCACTGGCCAGCACCGCTCCGGAGAGCACAAATCGGCTTGGCCGCCATGGATCGTCGCAATCACCGGACAGTCCAAAAGCATGGCCTCCGCCACAGGTAGCCCGAAGCCCTCGCCCCGGCTCGCCGATACCAGGCAGTTGGCGTTCTCCAGCAGAAAACGCATCTCGCCGCTGGTGATGGAATCGGTGATAATCCGGATCGGCGCATGCCCCCGATACCGCCGGTCAGCCTCGCGAACCAGTTCTTCAATGGTGTTGTGCGGATTGGGAAACGTCTTGACGATCAGACATGCGTCGTCGGTTTGCCGGAACTCTTCGCAGAACGCCCGCACCAGAACGTCCGCGCCCTTCCGCGGAAAGCACGAAGACACGTGTAGAAAGTTAAAGACTCCGGACCGCGGAAACTCGACCGGGACCGGGGGCGAACCCAGAATGTGGTCGGCGCCCAAGCCGGCCACCTCGATGGGGATGGTCACTCCGTTATCTCTCAAAACCTGCATGACGTATCGGGACATCACCGTCACCAGGTCGAGCCCGCTGTCGAAGTCCCTCGCATACCGCCGCGGAAAAGCCGATTCCTCCCATCCATAGCAATGAAATGCTCGAATGGACCCGTGCATGTTGTCGCAATGCGGCGGATAAATGTACCGCGTGTGTATCTTCGGCCGGACGCTCGCGGCCGGCTCTTGATAATGCGCGGCGAGCCTCGGATGCAACCGCAGGAATGCGGAAGAAAGAGGGTAGTCCGTAGTGTTGTCGCGCTGATGAAGCGCGATCGCGCAGCCCGCAGCCAACATTCCATAAGCTAGATTTCTGTTCACGATGGCGAGCGAGTAGTCGCTCTCGAATGGGCCTTCTATGAGCACCGTTGATGGCATGAAACTGGAACGATCTAAGGAACGGAAACGAATCCCAGCTGGTTTAAGCGTTCACTATATCTTTGCGAAAGGGCGCGCGGGCTATACCGATCGCGAATCAGGCGCTGACCTTGTTTTCCCAGATTCACCCCCGACTGCGGGTCCTCGTACAGCAAGCGCATGTGCCGGCTCGCGGTTCCCACGTTCGGATCGGCCCAGAAATGAGTCCCCTCGCTGTCCACATAAGGATACTCCTTGGGCTGGACCGCGATGAGCTCGTAATCCACCAGCCTGGCGGTAGACTCCGTACAAAAATCGCACACGCCGGAGAACGCCGTCACAATCGCCGGTTTGCCCCAGTACATCGCCTCGGCCGGCCCGTATCCGAAGCCCTCGGAGCGGTGTAGCGATACGTAACAATCGGTTACCCGGTAAAGTTCCGTCATCGCATCTTCCGGGAAGGTTGCATCGATCACCCTGATCCGCCGGTCTTTCTCGATGCGATGCGCGCTCGTTTCCCAGTGTTTGCGATCGGCGCTCGGGCCAATATTCGCCAGGTTTCTCGTCTTGATGATCAATCCCGCTTTTTCATCTCCTTGCGGAAACGCCTCCTGGAATGCCGCTACCGCCGCAAGAGGGTTTTTCCGTTCCACGATCGAGCTGGCGTCGAAGTTTACCAGAAACAGGTAGTCGCCCTCCCGGAGCCCGAAGTCCGCTCGAGTGTACGCTTGCGGAGAAGGGCTTGGCGAAACTACCGCCCCCATGTTCACCACCGGAATACCAACCCGGCGCCGGTACACGCTCGCCAGGAATTCGCTCGCGACCCAGATCTCATTCATGAGACTCAGGGTTGGCTCATGTATCGCGCAGACGTCCGACAACTCCCAATAAAACTGGCCGATAAAATAGTCGTTCTCCCGGATACGGCTCAAATTGCACATCACGCAATCCAGAACGTGTTCAGGATTGAGATTGAACACGTGTATGTTCCGGAGGCTGTTGTTGAAGATCCGTCCGTTATAAAGCGCCTCTTGTTTGAGGTCCTTTCTCCCGATATTGTAGTCCAGGTCGATGGTTTCAATCCCCGTTCCGCGCAGCGACTCGATAGCATAACCTCCCGCTTTGGCTAACCCGCACACCGTGTTGTGATCGCGGTAAGAAACAATCGATAGCCCGCGGGGTCGTGTGGGCGCCAGTTTTTGAATGGGCTTTTCTACTGCCTCGAGCGTCGAAAACAAATAAGCCAGCGGCAACTCCGTCGGCAGTCGCGAAGTATAGGAATTTCCCCCGCTGCGTTCCGCATGCCGCGCGTCCACCAGGCTCGTCACGTAATCGAAAGCCGTCTCGCCGCCTCCGTGCGCGGAGCGCCAGAATCCGGAGACAAACGCCGGAACCAGGCGTGGATTCCCCGTGGCAAGAACGTCTCTCGCCAGTTCGAAGCAAATAGCGTAAAGCTTCGCATCCGGGGCTTCCAACATCCGCTGAAATCGATCCGGGCGCTCGAGCTTTTCAAACACCAGCATTCCCGTGGTCAAAGGGAGCTGTTCGTTATCGGCGGGCCGGTTCAACTGCTCCACTAACGCATGCGGTAGAAGCGCTGGCGGTATGCGGTGCTCGGGCATAAAACGGAACGCATACCAGGCCAGAAAGTCGAAGAAGCCCTCCATCGCTTTCACATCGAATCGTTTCGCTTCCGTCTTCCAGACATGCTGCATGTACCGGGAAAGATACTTGGGCTCCGCGTTCGGCCGGCTGGAGCGGAGACCGGGCGCTTCCCGGATTTCCTGACTCACATCCACGGCCGGCGCATTCAGCCACGTCTCCAGTGCCGGCGGCAGCGGCCATTGATGGCCGCTGCGACTATAAAAGTGCAGGATATACCAGAAGACAAACCCTTCGCGTTTTTCCGGATCGGATGAGCCTGGGTTTGCTCTTCCCGATCTGCGCCACATTTGCTCGAGGAAGCGGGAAATGGGAGGCTGCTGGCCGTTCGATTCGCCGTTGCCAAAAAGAATCGTAGCCAGTTCTTCGAGTTTGTTCATTTCTGGCGCCGCTGAAATGTCTGGTGGCTCCTCACGACCGCTAGGGCTCGGGGAAATGTCCGCTCGCGCTCTTAAGAGGTTACCATACACGGGCACATGCGCTGCCGCACCCCGCGCCTTAGGCGCGAGGTATCTGGACTGTTAGAGAATTTTCAATTCTTGAATGCTGACCCCGAGCATTCTTGGATCGGTAGTCCCCAGAAAGGCGGATGGCTGCCAGAGATGCGGAACTCTAAAAAGCAATTCGCAACTTCCTTGTATACCGGAGGGCAGAGTGAATTGCGGGCTGGCATATCCAGGCTGCGTCCAACGCAAGGTCCCTAAACTTTGGCCGTTCAGCAAGACCTCCGCCCAGTATGGGCCGGGGAAGCTGCTGGAGGAGCAAATGGCCAGAGTGGTTTCCCCCGGATTCACCACCACGGTCATACGAGACTCGCGTGCGGCGGTCCAGCGGTGAGTCTCTGCGCCCGCATGCCATTCCGGCGCAAATACCGCGTTTCCGCCGCCGCCGACACGATACACATTTCCGGGTTCCAGGGGGTTATACTCGCCACGAAAGCAGGGCGCTTCGAAAGGCTCCAGAGCGGCGCATGCGCTCAAATCCAGAGGTAGCGGCAGAATCGCCAAAACCATCCCGACGCCAGGCAGAACGTAATCGGCTGCATAATGCCACTGCGGCGTAAAGCGGCGCACAATGCCCGACATCTCGTGCCGAATGGAGCGAGGGGCCACTTGCGAAAGCCCCACCAGGATGCCTTCGTCATCGTAGGCAATCCCCCTGGGAAATGCGCCAGTGCGCAGGGCCCACCCTGTGCTGGCGACCAACAGTCCGTCAGCCGAGCTGCAGGTCCCGACGCCCCCGCCGGCGGGAAAGATGTCATGGGCCTCACGCCCCAACTCCAGGACAGAATAGAGTTCCAGGGAGGCCCGGCCATAAAACAGTAAATGGCTCGGTCCATTGTTATGAGCCAGGAGACAGATGCGGTCTCCATCGGGAACGATGGTATTGAAATGGTTCACGTCACGATCGCGCGCCGCAAGGTCGATAGAGGGATACCATTTCATCCAGCGGCGGGCAGCGGTATCAAACACAGCGATCAGATTGTCGAAGGAACTGGTGACCCACAGTTTGTTGTCGAAACAGGCGATACCGTGCACATCGCGCAAAGGGAACTCTTCGGGACGGAGCTCGGCGATCGGCAGCAGCGAAGCGGCGTCGAGAACCAGGATGCTTCCGGTTTCTCCGGCCCGCGCCGTTGCATCATACGGTCCGGTGGTCTGGTTGCGGCAGGATACATAGATGCACCGGCCGTCTTGGGCCAGCCCGTAGTAGAGGCCCTTTCCGGAGTGGACTCGAAAAAAGCGGCCTTGGCCGTCGAAAGCGAGCACGTGGTGCGTGGTGGTGAGCAGAAACCCGGGCGTCATAGAGTAACGCGAAGATGTTGCCGAAGGGACATAGAAGGGTCAGGCTCCGATTTCATTACGCCGCTTTCATTTTTGCAGGAATCTCAGCGCAATACCAAAAGGGCGTTGCCTCGGTTCGCCGCCGGAATCCGGGCTTTTTTTGGAAGGGCTGTCGCTTATAATGGTTGAACCAATGGGCAAATGTGCGTTGATCACAGGAATCACCGGGCAAGATGGGTCTTATCTTGCCGAGTTCCTTCTTTCAAAAGGCTACGAAGTGCATGGCGCCGTCCGGCGTGTGGCCCTCGAGGATCCCGAGCATCGGCTGATGCGCTTGAGCGCCGTCCGCCGCCAGGTCGCGCTGCATGCCGCGTCGCTCGAAAGTTTCGCGAGCGTCTATCAACTGGTGGCCAAGGTGGCGCCCGACGAATGCTACCATCTCGCGGCGCAGAGCTTCGTCAGCTACTCGTTCGACGACGAGTTCTCCACTCTCAACACCAATATCAACGGCACGCATTTTCTGCTCTCCGCAGTCAGGGACCTGGTTCCGAAGTGCCGGTTCTATTTCGCCGGCTCGAGTGAAATGTTTGGCAAAGCGGAGGAGTTGCCGCAAACCGAGCGGACCCGCTTCCACCCGCGCTCGAGCTATGGGATCAGCAAAGTCTGCGGCTTCGAGTTGACCCGGAACTACCGTGAAGCGTACGGCCTGCATGCCAGCAGCGGCATCCTGTTCAATCACGAGTCGCCCCGCCGGGGTTTCGAATTTGTCACGCGAAAAATCACGTCTGGCGTTGCCCGCATCCTGGCGGGGCAGAGCCGGAACATACAGTTAGGGAATTTGGAAGCGAAGCGGGACTGGGGACATGCGCGTGAATACGTAAAAGCAATGTGGCTGATGCTGCAGCAGCCCGAACCGGACGATTATGTAGTGGCAACCGGCGAGACTCACTCCGTGCGGGAATTCGTGGAACTCGCTTTTTCTTACGGCGGCCTGGATTACAGAGACTATGTCGCGACGGATCCGACGCTGTTTCGGCCGGCGGAAGTGAATCTTTTGCTGGGCAATTGCGCCAAGGCGCGGACGAAACTGGGATGGACGCCGAGTACCACCTTCGACGCCTTGGTTCATGAAATGGTCGAGGCGGACTGCCGGGCACTTGGAGTGGAGCGCAATGTCCTGCCAAGCCAGGCCGGGCAGCACGCGTAAAGAAGCGTAGCAGGTATGGGCACGTATGGGGATGGAAGTCCTACAGCAGATTCGGGACGAAATGGAGCGTGCATACCGCCCTCCGGAAGCAAACAAACGCATCGAACAAGCCAAAGCCGAGGAGCCGCTCTCCGTTGAATCCGCGGCTCT